>Ga0075421_100009087_pt1 | contig 12236 bp, 6 predicted proteins | sample SoiMetdeltSBSDD5_FD_75292 | JGI IMG/M metagenome (GOLD analysis project Ga0075421, IMG submission 75292) | Bulk soil microbial communities from a Populus tree surrounding site in Tennessee, USA - Soil MetaG P. deltoides SBSDD5 | ecosystem: Environmental > Terrestrial > Soil > Tree plantation...
GAGGACCAGCCGGATCACATCCAGAGACTCAGCGCCGACCGCAATGCGAATACCGATCTCGGTGCGGCGGCGGGCGACGGCGTAGGCCGTGACGCCGTACAGACCGAGCGCGGCGAGACCCACCGCGAGCACGCCAAACAATCCCGACAACAGTGCGATGACGCGCTCCTGCGTCAGCGAGGCGGCGATTTCGTCGGCCGGCGACCGGAACGTCAGCGCCAGCCTCGGATCCACTTCGGCGAGCGCGCCGGCAATGCTCCGCGCCAGCCACCGCGGCGCGCGGTCCTCGGCGCGCACGCTGAGACTGAGCCCCTGCTCTTCGAGCGATATTTCGAGCAGCATCGCATCCGCCTGCTCGAGCGGCAGAAACACCGAGGGTGGAATCGGATCGCGAAGCGGCCAGGCCGCGGTGTCGGTGACGACGCCCACGATCTGCAGGCGTGCCGACGTGTCCCGCATCGGTACGGAGATGAAGGAACCCAGCGCGCTCATGCCCCTCGGCATGCTGCGCGCGAAGCTCTGATTCACCATCGCGACTGGCGGCGTCTCCCGCCGGTCGGCGGCCGTGAAGTCGCGCCCGGCCACGAGCGGCGTTCCGAACGTGTGGAACAGCTCCGGCGAGACGACCATCAGGACCGCGTTGACGGGTGCCGCGCCATTCGCCGCCGCGCTGTTGGCCGCCACGGGTGCAAAGAGTCCTCCGCGCGTCGCCGGCGTTGCGTTGGAGATCGCGGCCGCGCTGACCCCGGGCAGCCCGCGCACGACCTCGAGAGCCCGCTTGTACAGTGCGAGTCGTGCCGCGGCATCGATGTCCTGGCGGCCGGCATCGACATCGACCATCAACACGCGATCCGGCTCGAATCCCAATCGCAGATTTGCCAGGGAGGAGAACGTGCGGATCAACAGGCTCGCGGCCACGACCAGCACGAGCGAGAGCGCCAGCTGCGCGATCACGAAGCCGCTTGCCGCAACTGCGCCGCGATCGGAGGTGGGACCGCTTTCCTTGAGCACGTCCATCGGCGTGACGCCGGATGCGCGCAGTGCCGGGGCCACACCAACGAGCAGCGCTGTCGCCAGCGCCACGATCGCCGTGAACGCAAACACGTGCCAGTCGGTGGAGACATCCAGAAACAGTCTGGCGCTGCCATAGGCCACGCGACCGGTGGTCAGCGCGCTTTCCGCCGCGAGCTGCGTCACCAGCAGGCGGCTGCCCAGGGCGGCAATCACGACACCGCCGATGGCACCGCAGACCGCCAGCACCAGACTTTCGGTGAGGAGTTGGCGTACGAGCCTCCACCTGGAGCCGCCGATCGCCAGGCGAACGCTCATCTCCTGGCGGCGAGCCGTGGCGCGGGCGAGCAGAAGGTTGGCGATGGTGGCGCACGCGACGAGCAGCACGAGCCCCACGACGGCCATCAGCGTGTAGAGAGGACGGGCATATTGCCCGCGGAAGTACGACTGCTCGGTGGCCGCCGGCACGAGTGTCATGGGCGACAGGCCGGCGATCCCTTCGTTCAGCGTCTGATGCGGCTTGAGCCGCACCATCATCGTCAGGAAGCCGAAGTTCGTATCGAGCCAGGCCGCCGGCATGATGAGCTCGAACGTGCCGAGCGGCACGGCCACGTCGAACGTGCGGCCGACCACGGGCCCGAAAAACTCCGGCGGCGTCACGCCGACGATCGTGAACACCGTGCGGTTGATCGGCAGCGATTGGCCGACGACATCAGGGGCCCCGCCGAACTGGCGCTGCCAGAACGCGTACGAGATCACCGTGACTGGCGGGGCGCCGCGCCTGTCGTCCGCGTCGATCAGCGTGCGTCCGAGAACAGGCGGCACGCCGAGCGTATCGAAGAACGATCCGCTGGCCCAGAGTCCGTCCACCCAGTGGGTCTCGCCACCCGCGGACAGATCGAACTGCGACAGTCCCCAGGCGGCGACGTTGTCAAATCGTGCGGCCTCGGCTCGAAGATGCTCCCAGGCCGGAAACCCGCGTCCGATGCCGCCGACGACCGCGAGCCGGCCGGGATCACGAACCGGCAGCGGACGCAGCATCACGCTGTTGATGAGCGAGAAGATGGCGGTGTTGGCACCGATCCCCAGCGCGAGCGTCAGCACCGTGACCGCGGTGAATCCAGGACTGCGTGCGAGCAGGCGCAGGCCGTGGCGGATGTCGCGCCCGAGATCGATCAACCACACCGGCCGGCGTGATTCGTAATAGCGCTCGGCCGCGGTGGTGACGTTGCCGAACGAACGGCGGGCGGCGGCGCGGGCGGCGCGCGGAGCCAGGCCGTCGGCGATCAGCCGATCGGTCTCGAGCGCGATGTGCGCCTCGATCTCCTGCTGGAAATCGTGGTCACCGCGCGATCGCCATCGCCACATGCGGCCCTCGGGTCGACATACGACAGGAGACTACTCCCGCTCGGGTCGACTGTCAACCCGAGACACGATCGTCGGTCAAGGCCGCGCGGCTACACGGCGTCAGAGAGTGACGTGAAGTTGAAGTCGCGGACGCGCAGCGCGGGCATCAGGCGTCCCGCCTCGGTCGGCTCGGGGCGGCCGATGTCCTCGAGCCGGTTGAGCATCAGCAGCGGACTCTCGTTCCAGCGGAAGTTCTTCAGCGACCGCGTGATTTTGCCGTTCTCGATGAGGAACGTCCCGTCGCGGGTCAGTCCGGTCTGCAGCACCGTGCGCGGGTCGAGCGAGCGGATGTAGAAGAAGTGCGTGACGAGAATGCCACGTGCGCAGCCCGCGATGATCTCCTCGGTGCTCTTGGTGCCGCCGCTGAGCGCAAGTCCGCCGGCGAGTGCATTGCCAGTCGGCGCCTTGCCCTGCTTCTGCGCCCAGAACCGGGTGTAGGCGAGGTTCTTCAACACGCCTTTTTCGATCCAGACCGTGCGGCCGATCGGCAGGCCCTGCGCGTCGAATGGGGCGCCGAGCAGCCCGCGGTCCGTCGGATCCGAGTACAGCGTGACGCGCTCGTCGGCCACCTTCTCGCCAATCCTGTTGCCCCCGTCCGGCTTCGAGAACGGACTACGTCCCTCGTCGGCACTGCGTGCGGCGAGCGCGTTGGCGAGCAGCGGAATCAGATCGTTCACCGCCTGCGGCTCGAGCACCGCCGTGTACGACCCCGGCTCGATCGGCTGCGGCTTGCGGCTGGCGACAGCCTTCTGTGCGGCGATGCGGCCGATCGACGCGGCGTCGATCGCGCTCCAGTCGCGCGCGCCGGCGCGCGCCCACCCGCTGCCAGTGCCATCGGGTGTCCGCGCCGTCACCGAATAATCGGCATCCGTCGAGCGGTGATACGCGAAGAGACCGTTGCTCGTCGCCACCGCCGTCGCCCGCGCATTCGCCTCCAGGAATCCCGCCGTGAAGATCTGCCCGGCGGTCTTGCCGGCCGCGGTGGCGGCGGTGATCGTGCGCCGCGCCGCCGACGCACGCGCTTCGGGATCCAGGTCCGCGGTGCTTTCGACGAAGGCGTTCACGGTCTGATACGTCTGCGGACCGAGCTCCGGCAGCAGTTCAGGATCCTCCGGTGAGAGCCGCGCCAGTTGGATGGCGAGTTCGACTGTTCGCTTGAGCGCCGCCTCGTCGAGCACGTTCGTTGACGAGGAGGCCTGGCGTCTGCCGATTGCCACCGTCACGGTCAGCGTCGTGTCGGTGACGCCGCCCGACGTGGTGATGCTGGCATCGGCGAATCGCGTGTTGCCGCTCCACGTGCTGACGATGACGACGCGCGTCTGTTCGGCTGTGCTCAGCGCCAGCACACGGTCGGCCAGGGTCTTCGCCTGGTCGCGAGTCAGCAGCTGAGACGAGGAGAGCGTGGGCCGCTGCGGCTGCGCCATCACGAGTTCTTCGCGGTGTTGAGGATCGTCACGTTCCGGAACCGCGCCGGCACGCAGCCGTGACTCACCGAGTTGCTCTGCGACGGCTCGCCTTTGCCGTCGGTAAAGGCGCCACCCATCCAGTACGACGACTTGCCGCCAATCATGTCCATCGAGCGCCAGAACGCCGGCGTATTGGCCTGATAGGCGACGTCGCGCAGCATCCCGGCGATCTTCCCGTTCTGGATTTCATAGAACGCCTGTCCCGAGAACTGGAAGTTGTAGCGCTGATGGTCGATCGACCACGAGCCGCGATTCCTGATCAGGATGCCGCGCTCGGTGGCGGCGACGATGTCGTTGACGCCGATGTCCGTGTCGGCGGGCAGGAGCGAGATGTTGGGCATGCGCTGGAACTGCACCGCGTTCCACGATTCCGCGAACGAGCAGCCGTGCGACCTGGTCACGCCAGTCAGCTTCTGTATCCGCGCCGCCTGCTCGCGCGTCGTCTGGTAGTCCTTGAAGACGCCCTTCTCGACGATCAGCCACGTGTCGGCGGGCACGCCTTCGTCGTCCCAGGCGACTCGACTGAGTGAGGCCTCCTGCGTGCGATCGGCCTGGATGTTCATGATCGGCGGACCGTACTGCAGCTGCCCGATCATCTTTTCCGGCGGCGCCACGAAGCTCGTGCCCGCGTAGTTGGCTTCTTCGCCGATGGCGCGATCGAGCTCGGTGGGATGGCCGATCGACTCGTGAATCGTCAACCAGAGATTCGTCGGTTCGAGAATCAGATCGTACTGACCGGCCTGCACGCTCTTCGCCTTGAGCTTTTCCGCGGCGATGGACGCCCACCGCTCGGCGTTTCCCGGCATGTTCAGCGACTCGACGTACTCCCATCCGGAACCGCGCGGCGCGAGCTCTTCGTCGTAGCTCTGGAAATCGCCGCTGCCGATCGCGGTCGCCGAGAACGCGGGCCCGACACGGATCATCGTCTGCGTGACATTCGTGCCTTCCGACGTGACGAGCGTCTTGACCTCACGAAGCAAAGCGAGACTGCTGTTGACGAACCGGACGTTGGCCACCTTCAAGGCCGCTTCGTTGGTGGCAAGCAGCAACGCCACCTTCTCTTCGAGCGGCACCTCCAGCGGATCGCGCATGACGGGAGTGATCCACGTGCCGGTGACCGGCTTCACAGGAGCGAGCTCGACGCGCCTGGCCTGCACGGCCCGAGCCGCACGCGACAGAACGATGGCTTCGAGCGCCGCCGCTTGCGCCCCGGCACGGGTCATCACGCTCGTCGCCGCGAACCCCCACGATCCGTTGACCAGCGTCCGCACGCCCAGGCCGTACGACTCGCTGTCGCTGACACCGGTCACCTGGCGCTCGCGCGTCGCAACACCCTGACGGCGATAGCGGCCGATGCGGACGTCGGCGTACGACGCTCCCGCACCGCGGGCCGCGTTGAGCGCCTCGTTGGCGAGATCGACGACGGCCGCATCGGCGCCCGGCGCCGGCAGTGTCTGAGCTGCCGGAGAGAGACGCAGATGATGCCCGACCGCGAGCGCGGCGGCAGTCGAGGTCGTGGCCCTGATGAAGTCGCGGCGAGTCGGTGACATAGGTCAAACCCGTCCGCCTGCAGGCGGACATTACGAGGACACCGCGGACACAACGAAGACACCGTAGTGTCCGGCTTTAGCCGGACCTTGGTATCCGCCTTCAGCCCGGACCATATTACGATTTCCGGTGGTGCACTACGACGTCGTCATCATCGGCGGCGGCCACAACGGGTTGACGGCTGCCGCGTATCTGGCTCGGGCCGGCCGCTCCGTGCTCGTCCTCGAGCGCCGCCACCTGCTGGGCGGTGCCGCCGTCACGGAAGAGGTGTTTCCCGGCTTTCGCTTCTCGGTGTGCTCGTACGTCGTCTCGCTGCTGCGTCCGGAGATCATCCGCGAGCTCGATCTGCCGCGCCACGGTCTGGAAATCCTGCCGCTCGACGGCACGTTCACGCCGATGTCCAACGGCGACTACTTGTGGCGCGTCAACGACCACGCCAGGACGCGGCGGGAGATCGCGCGGCACTCGCGGCTCGATGCCGAGGCCTACGACGAATACGGCCGCGCGATGGTCGAGATGGGACGGTTCGTCAAACCGATCCTCAGCATGCTGCCGCCCGAGCCGACGTCGCTCGATCCGCGAGGGCTCAAGCAGCTGCTGTTCCTCCTCAATCGCTTTCAGCGTCTGTCGCGGCAGGACCAGTACAACCAGATCCAGCTGATGACGATGAGCGCGGTGGATTTTCTCGATCAGTGGTTCGAGACCGACGTGCTCAAGGCGACGATGTCGGCGTCGGGAATCATCGGAACGTTTCTCGGCGTGCGCTCGCCGGGAACGGCGTACGTCCTGCTCCACCACTACATGGGCGAAATCGATGGGGCGTTCCGCTCGTGGGGTTTCGCGCGCGGCGGCACCGGTGCGATCTCGCAGGCGATTGCCGGCGCGGCGCGTCAGGCCGGCGTCGAGATTCGATCGCAGACCGAGGTTGCCAAGATTACGGTGCGCGAGGGCCGCGCCTCCGGCGTGGTGCTGAAGAACGGCGACGAGATCGCCGCCGGGCTCGTCGTGTCGAGCCTCGATCCGCGGCTCACGTTCCGCCGGCTGCTCGACGCGGATCACCTGCCCGGCGAGTTCCTCGAGGACGTCGATCGCTACAAATTCCGCGGCTCGTCGGCGAAGGTGAACCTCGCGCTCGATGCGCTGCCCGACTTTACCTGTCTGCCCGGGCCGGGTCCTCATCTGCGCGGTGCGATCTCGATTTCTCCGAGCGTGGATTACATGGAGCGCGCCTTCGACGAAGCGAAGTACGGCCGCTTCTCACGCCGTCCCTATGTCGACATCGTCATCCCGTCGCTCACCGATCCCAGCGTCGCGCCGCCAGGCAAACACGTGATGTCGTGCTTCGTGCAATACGCGCCGTATCACCTCGCCGAGGGCACCTGGGACGATCAGCGCGAAGCCTTCGGTGACACGGTCGTCGAGACGCTCGCCGAGTACGCGCCCAACCTCCGCAACATCATCCGCCATCGCCAGGTGGTGACGCCGCTCGATCTCGAGCGCGAGTGGGGACTGTCGGAGGGCAATATCTTCCAGGGCGAGCTCACGCTCGAGCAGCTGTTCTTCCTGCGGCCGGCCCCCGGCTGGGCGCAGTACCGGACGCCCGTCGCGAATCTCTACATGTGCGGATCGGCGACACATCCTGGTGGCGGGATCATGGGCGCGCCGGGACGAAATGCCGCCATGAAGATCCTCGCCGATCGGGTTGCATGACACAGCCGGTCATCATCGGCGGCGGGCACAACGGCCTGGTAGCGGCGTTCTACCTGGCGAAGGCCGGCGTGAGGCCGCTCGTCCTCGAGCGAAGCACCCACATCGGCGGCGGAGCCATCACCACGGAGACTGCGCCGGGCTTCCGCTGCCCGACGCTGTCGCACGACGTCCTCGTGCACGACCAGATCTTTGCGGAGATGGAACTCGGGCGGCACGGCGTGCACCTGATCGCCGCCGAGCTCGACATCTGTGCGCTCTCACCCGACGGCGCACCGCTCATCCTCTGGAACAACCACGCACGGACAGCCGATGGCCTGCGTGCGCGCCGGCCACGTGATGGCGACGCGTTTCTGAAATTCAGGGACGGAGTCGATCGCGCCGTGTCGCTGCTGGCCGACGTGCTGACGTCGCCGCCGCCCGACATTGACAGCCCTGGTGCGAGCGACATCTGGCGGCTGCTCAAGACGGGACGCTCGTTTCGAAGTCTCGGCAAGCGGGGCGCGCATGAGTTCCTGCGCTGGCTGCCGATGCCGGTCGCCGATTTCGCCCGCGACTGTTTCGAGGACGAGCTCCTGCGCGCTGCGATTGCGGCGCCGGGCGTCTCGGGCACGATGCTCGGTCCGCGGTCGGCGGGCAGCACGCTCGTGATGCTGCTGCGCGAAACGCATCGGCATCTGTCCGGACACCGGCGGATGCAGGTGCGTGGCGGCCCCGGCCAACTCACGCAGGCGCTCGCAGCCGCGGCGTCCGCGGCGGGCGCCGAGATCCAGACCGGCGCCCGCGTCGATCGCATCATCATCCGCGACGAGCGCGTCGCGGCGCTCGTCGTGTCGGGCCGCGAGATTCCGGCGACGACGATCGTCTCCTGCCTGGATCCAAAGACGACGTTCCTCGAGCTCTTCGACCCCGTGGACCTGACGCCCGACCTCCTCTCGAAGATGCGCAACTACCGCGCCCACGGCACTGTCGCCAAGGTCAACGTCGCGCTGTCGGCATTACCGCCGTTCAGAGGCGTCACGGATCCGTCGATGCTGACCGGCCACGTCCACATCGGCCCGGATCTCGACTATCTCGAGCGCGCGTTCGACCACGCCAAGTACGGTGAAGCGTCCGCCGCACCGTGGCTCGACATTACGGTGCCGTCCGTGCTCGACGCCGGGCTCGCGCCCGCCGGCGGCCATGTGCTATCGGTCTACGCACACTACGCGCCGTACTCGCTTCGCGGCACGGACTGGACCGCGATGCGGCAGGTGTTCCTCACGAGGGTCCTTCAAACACTGGAGCAGTACGCCCCCGGACTTCGATCGTCGATCGTCGGCGCGGAGATCTTCACGCCGGGGGACCTGCACCACGACTATGGCTTCTGGGGCGGCCACATTTTCCACGGCGAGTTGTCTCCGGATCAGCTCTATGCGATGCGGCCGCTGCTCGGGATGGGACGATACGAGGCCCCCATTCGTGGCCTGTTTCTCGGCGGGGCGGGCACGCATCCCGGCGGCTTCATGTCCGGTGTCAACGGCCGACTTGCGGCACAGCATGTGCTACGGTCCGGTGCAATTCGTTGAAGGACCGCGCCAATCGCGCGATACTGAACGCCCCGGATTACGAGTTCGGCTCATGAACCACAGGATTGTCGCTGGCGTGGTCTGCCTGGCGCTCGCCGCCACGAGCGTCGCACACGCACAGCAGCGCCGAGCCACCCCCGCGCGCCAGCGATTTGGCAACGGCGCCATCGTCGGCCGCGTCTTCGATGCGGCAACCAACGCGCCCATCCGCCGGGCGCAGATCCAGGGGTCCAACAACGAGCTCTTCGTGGACGCGTTGAGCGACGACGAGGGCCGCTTCCAGCTGACCAACCTGCCCCAGGGTCAGTGGCGCGTGACCGTTTCGAAGGGCGGATACTTCACCTGGCAGATCGGACAACGGCGCCCGTTCGACTCGGCGCCGCCCGTCACGCTCGCGCGGGGACAGCGCATCACCGCTGATGTTGGATTGAGTCGCGGCGGTGTGATCGCCGGACGAGTCTACGACGACGGCGGTGAGCCCTTGTCGGGACTCCGTGTGCGCGTCTATCGCTCGCGCATGGTTGCGGGCTATCGCCGTCTCGAGGATGTCGGCGCCGCAGATCAGACGGATGACACGGGCTCCTATCGAATCTTCGGCCTGCCGCCCGGCGACTATTACGTGGCCGCCAGTCTTCGCATGGCGCCGCCGGACTCCGTCGTCCAGACGACGTACTCGCCGACCTACTATCCCGGCACCGGCGAGCTCGCCGAAGCCCAACGCATCCGAGTCGAGCTCGGCTCCGAGTCCACGGCGATGTTTCCGCTGCTGCCGGTGCGCCACGTCAATGTGACAGGTACCGTGCTCACCTCGTCTGGCGGACCCGCCAGCGCATTTCTCAATCTCGTCTCCGACGCAGACGAGTTCGGTGTGCCGTTGGGCATTGGCGGGGTGACACAACCCGATGGGACGTTCACGATTCCGGATGTGCCGCCGGGACGATACGTGCTGAATGCCTCCCTGCGCGGCAACGGTCCCTCCGAGACTGGCAGCGTTCCGGTGACCGTCCTCAACGAAGATGTGCCCGGCAACACAATCGTCACCGTCACGCCGGCGACGATGAAAGGCAAGTTCGTCGCCGACAACGGTGTCGCGGGCCCGATCCCGGAAGGGCTGGTCGTCGCCACCGCGGCGCGCGCGGGCAAGATGGTGCTGGCCAGCGGATCGGGACCGGTGTTCGAGCTGGACGAGCTGTCCGAGCCCTTCACGCTTGCCGTCGAGCAACTGCCTGAAGGCTGGGCGGTCAAAGCGATCGTCGTCAACGGCTCCGACGTCACGGATGCGAAGGTTTCACTCGCCGGCAATCAGGAGGCTGATGCGCTGATCGTGTTGACGAACCGATTGACGAGGATCACGGGGAGCGTCAGTGCCGACGCAGGGCCCTCGAAAGCGGAGGTCGTCGTCTTCGCTGCCGATTCTTCGCGGTGGTCGTATCCATCGCGCTTCGTCCGTACGGTCAGCACAGACGAGAAAGGCCGCTTCCGCATCGCCGGCCTGCCACCAGCCGAGCGCTACCTGGCCGTTGCGCTGGACTATCTCGAGGACGGGGAGCACTTCGATCCAGAATTCCTCGAACGAATGCGCGGCACAGCCACCGAGTTCTCGCTCGACGACGTCGAGAGCCGTACGCTCGACTTGAAGGTGCTGGCACGATGAATCCGATACGGTTGTCGCTCTGGGCGCTCGCCGTGTTGATCGGATGTGCCAATGCCGTCGGGGCACAGGCACCTGCCGGGTCGCGAACGCGCTCGCAGCGCGTTGACCCGCTCACGTCGAGCATTCAGGGCCGCATCACGACGGCCGACACTGGCGCACCGATCCGTGGCGCCGAAGTGCGGCTCTCGATGGACGGCAGCTTCAGCAGACTCGTCACAACCGATGGTGAAGGCCGGTTCGAGCTGCGCAGCCTTCCCGCAGGGTCGTACAAGTTGATCGTGTCGAAGAGCGGGTTCATCACGCTGGAGTACGGTCAGCGTCGTCCGTTCGAAAGCGCGTCGACGATCTCGGTCCGCGAGGGTGAGTCCGCCACGGGCAACGTGGCTCTCATCAGGGGAGGCGCAATCTCGGGCCGTCTGATTGACGAGTTCGGTGATCCGTCCATCGGTACGCGAGTCCAGGTGATGCGCCTCAGGGCAGACGGCGGCAGACGGCGGCTGGTCCCTGTCGGCGCCGGCGATCAGACCGACGACACCGGCGCGTTCCGCCTCTATGGTCTGCCGGCAGGCGAGTACTACTTATCGGCGAGCACGGGACTCATCGACGCCGTGAAGCGCGATCCACCGGTGTATTACCCGGGAACCATGAACGTTTCCGAAGCGCAGCCGATCGTCCTCGCACCCGGAGCCGAGACCAGCGCGGACTTTCAGATCGCGGCGATCGCGCGCGCGGCGACGGTCTCCGGCGTGGTGCTGAATTCGTCGGGGGGGCCGGCGCCTGGAGCGATGGTCAATCTCTCGTCGAACACCGTCGGCACGATCAACAGCGTTCCCAGTCCGCAAACCATGCTGATGCTGCACGCCGACGCCGCGCCAGACGGATCGTTCACGATCCAGAACGTGCCGCCTGGATCGTACACGCTGACCGCGCAGCTGCCACTTTTGTTCGATGCGGCCTTCGCCGCCGCGCAACAGGCCGTACGCGGCGCGGGACCACCGCCGCCTGAGATGGTCTCGGGCAACTTCACCGTTGGGAACGCCGCGGTGCGCGAGCAGATGTTGAATCGAATGCCCGAGACGGCCTCGATGCCCATCAACGTCACGAGTGAGGGCATGTCGGGGATCGCGTTGACGACGCGCCGCGGAGGGCGTCTGAGCGGACGAATCGTTGCCGACGCCGGCGTGGGAAGGCCGCTGCCTACGGGTCTACAGGTGACCTTGCGCTCGCCGGGCCCTGGCGGCATGAGCATGCAGATGTCCGGAGGCAGTGCCACCAACGACTTTCAACTCGTTGGCGCCAGCGGGCCTTCCCGTATCGATGTGCAAGGCATCCCCGATGGGTGGGCGGTGAAGGCGATCATGCTCGACGGCGAAGACGTGACCGACGAGGCCATCGACATGACAGGCAGGAGTGGCTTGCTTCGCGTGATCATGACCGATCGTCTGACCGCGCTCAGCGGCACCATCCAATCGAACACGGACTCCCGCGACCACATCGTCGTCGTCTTTCCGGAGGACGCGACGAAGTGGACGTCCCCCTCGCGATTCGTGCGGACGACACGGGCCGACGCGGACGGCCGTTTCCAGATCCGCGGTCTGCCGCCCGCCGACCGGTATCTGGTTGCTGCGCTCGAGCACCTCGAAGACGGCGAGGAGCGGGATCGTCAGCTGCTCGAGCGGCTGCGCATCCGCGCGACCTCGGTGTCGCTAGGCGACGGCGAACAGCGTTCCATCCAGCTCGGAGTCACCAGCCGCTAGCGGGGGGGTTCGGCGGGGGGTCTGACCCGGGGTCTGACCCCGGGTCAGACCCCCCGGTCAGTCGGCTTTTAACAAATTGCTAACGACAGTTGCGCCCTCTGCAACGTCAAATACGGTG
>Ga0075421_100009089_pt1 | contig 12232 bp, 10 predicted proteins | sample SoiMetdeltSBSDD5_FD_75292 | JGI IMG/M metagenome (GOLD analysis project Ga0075421, IMG submission 75292) | Bulk soil microbial communities from a Populus tree surrounding site in Tennessee, USA - Soil MetaG P. deltoides SBSDD5 | ecosystem: Environmental > Terrestrial > Soil > Tree plantation...
GAGATGGAGCGGGTGTGGCACCTGCATCCGGATCTGGTGGCCGAAGGTGCGTTCACGCAGCAGCTACCGGACATGCCTGCGGGCCGCTACCAGCTTTTCGGCGACATCGTGCATGAGTCGGGAATTGCCGAGACGCTGACGACGGAGCTCGATCTTCCCGACGTCTCCGGGAAGGCGCTGACCGGCGATGATTCTTCCGGCCTGGGACCGGCGCTTTCGAAATCCACACGCGAGGCGGTGGCGCAGTTGAGCGGCGGCCGGCGGCTGGTTTGGCAATCGACCGCTGGCGAATTGCGGGCGAAGCAGGTTTCTCCATTCCGGTTTCGTGTCGAACCGTCCACAAATCTCGAACCGTACATGGGGATGCTTGGCCATGCGGCGTTCGTCAAGACGGATCGAACGGTTTTCGCGCACGTGCATCCGTCGGGATCGGTCCCGATGGCGGCGCTGTCGCTAGTGGGCGATCCACACGCAGGACATTCGACGGGCGCTGAGGCGTCGGAGGTGTCCTTCCCGTACGCCTTCCCCCAACCGGGCGACTACCGGATCTATGTTCAAATTAAGATTGAGGGTCGCGTAGAAACGGGAGTTTTCGATGCGCATGTTAATTAAGTTCGGCATTATGGTCGCCCTTGCGGCGTCCGTTTCGGCTTCCGACGATGAATTGGACCGGAAAACGCTGCGAGGAATCAAGTCGGTTTGCACCATCGTGGAAATTACCGGACCGACGCAGGCGGGTGTCCCGGTCAGCAAGGAACGTCTGCAGGCGGAACTCGACGGCAGAGTGGCGGCCACCGGTGTGGCGATCAATAGGGACGCAACCACGTGCCTGTACCTGAGTGTCCGGCCTCTACCAGCGATGGGGCGGACCAAAACGATAGGTCGCAATGACAAGCCGATCGGGCTGCACGCTCTCGAAATTACCCTGCAGTTTTTGCAGACTGCCACGCTGACTCGCGATCCTTCTATCAAAGCCTATGCGCCGACGTGGTCGGTGTCGAATCTGGCGACTGTTGCGTCCGAAGACGTCCCAGCTACGGCGCGGCAGATCACTGTGGATCTCGCGGATCGATTCGTCAAGGCTTATCAGTCAGCGAACCAGAAGTAGCTATTTCTTCGCTGAATGCTTGGCGATGATGTGATCCTTGATCTTGTCGTAGGTGGCTTGCGGGATGATTTTCTTCTGCACGAGCTCGGTTTTGGCGCGGTAGGGGCGGCCCTCGATGATCTTCTTTGAGTAAGCGTCGCCGATTCCGGTCAGGGTTTGGAGTTGCTCCGCGCTGGCGCTGTTGATGTCGATCACATGCGCGGCGGCGTCGGGCTTGCTGGCGTCAGCGGTGACAGCGGGTTTCTTTTTCGGGGCAGGCGGCTGAGCGACAGCCAGACACGCGACGGTGAATAGGACCACAAGCAGTCGAAGTAAGTTCATTTTCTTCTCCTCAATTCGGCCGGATACTCGATAGAGGGACGTCGCTTCCGCCGTTCTCGATCGAAACGCGTCCGGCTTCGATCACGAGTTCATTGTAGCTGCTGTTAGCGGGAGTCGCCATGATTCCGGCGTTGTCGAGTTCGCGCAAAAGAACCGAGCGCGATTCCGGAGCTGCCTGCTCGACGCCTAGGCACTGCTTCAAAATGTATTCGACGGAGCGATAGCCGTAGCCGACGGGCGTGAGCCCCGGGCCGCCGAGGTCGACGTACTGGAAGTAGTCGGGACTGGGTTCGGTGTAGAGATCGGAGGAGGAGTGCTTGAGTCCACGATACTGATCGGAATGCGCGAGTAGCGCGCCGCCGGTGGATGTCTGGCAGTACATCGTCAAGCCTTGCGCGTTGGTTCCGGGAGCGACGTCGGGAACGCCCAGAGAATTTTGCACGTTCAGACACGCCCCGTTACTCCAGATGATGCGGGCGTCGGTCCAGAGATAGCCTTCCTTGCCGTTCGGATAGAGGTCGGGAATTCCGTAGACGCTGACGCGGGTGGGGAGCAGGCCAGTGATGAAGTGGACGAGATCGACGTAGTGGCATCCGATATACGTGAATACATCGGTACACCAATTCTGAAAATTGGAGTGACGGTAGTACCACTTTTCCATCAGGTGCGCCGTGCCGAGCCGGAAATCGCCGAAGAAACCGGCGCGATATTTTTGCCGGGCCATCAGGCTGCGGTCATCGAAGCGCTTGTGGTACTCGACTCCGACCACGAGATTCCTGGAGCGCGCCTCTTGCTCGATCTGAATAGCTTGCTTGTACTCGAGGACTAACGGTTTGACGGCGCAGACGTGCTGATCGTGGCGGAGCGCGGCCATGATCACCTCGAAATGCAGCTCGTCGGGAACGGCGGCGACGACAATCTGGCGTGGAGGCAATCGACGCAAAGCTTCCAGGTATAGGTCGGGCCGCGATACATCGGAATCGCTGGAATCCGGCAAAGCGCGGAATCTTTGTCCGGGGAATGCGCGGAGGATTTGCTCGTCCGAAGCGAGCGACTCCACCGTGCGCCGGCGTGAAGCGCAGACGGTTATGTCGCCGATCAGCCCCAGTCGTTGCATGTGATAGATCGACGGCAGGAGTTGATCGCGAGTGATCATTCCGCCGCCTACGATGGTGACCAGCATTCTAGTAAACGGTCCTGGTCATTTCGTTATGCGGCTCCGACTGGCTCCTGCCTGCTTCACCAACAGAGCCGTGACCGTCACGGCTCTGATTGGCCTCGCGGTCGGGGGCAAGGTCCTGCTCGTCACACAGACTCATCATCATAGAACACGCTATTAGGCGACAGCAGATTCCGTGCGGGTAGCTTCCGCGAACGCTTCGGCGAAGACGTCCACGCTGTCGTTGATCGCCTCCTCGGTGATAACAAGAGGCGGCGCTATTTTCACGGTCGCGGCGCCGAAGCCGACGGGCGCGAACATGAGGACGCCCTTTTCCATGGAGCGGCGCACGACGTGCCACGCCAGGTCGGCGTCGGGCTCCTTTGTTCCGGGAATGACGCAGGCGAGGCCAGCCACCAGCCCCCTGCCATCGACGCTGCCGATTTGGCGGTGTCTCGACTGCAGCGCGCGCAGTCGCTCATGCAGCACCGCTCCCACGCGATGGGCGTTGCCCGCTAGGTCCTCATTGAGGATGAGATCGATCGACGCCAGCGCGGCGGCGCAGCATACCGGATTTCCGGCGTGGCTCGAAGTCATGCTGAGCGGTGGCGGCAGATCCATAACGTCGGGCCTGCCGGCAATCGCCGAAAGGGGCAGCGAGGCTGAGATCCCTTTGCCGAAACAGGCGAGATCGGGAACGATGTCGTACTGTTCAAATCCCCAAAAGGTTCCACACCGTCCGAAACCCGCCTGTATTTCATCGCAGACCAGCAGGGCCTTTTTCCCCGAACACCACTGCCGGAGCTCCCGCATATACTCCGCCGGGGCAAAAGCAGAGCTGCCGCCCTGAAAGGTTTCGAGAATCACGCCGGCCACATTCTGAGGCTCGATTCCTTGCTCACGCAGGCTGCGTTCGAAGAATTCAAACGAAGTGTCTACCGTGCGGAACCCGTCGGGGAACTCCACCTGCACAAAACCGGGATCGAGGACGCCGATCCACTCTTTGAGAGCGGGAATGCCGCCAGCCTGCTGCGCCCCGAGCGTTCGTCCATGAAAAGATTTGTCGAAGCTGACGATAACGCGCTTCGCCCGGCCGCCGACTTTCTGGCCATGCAATCGGCAGAGCTTGATGGCGCATTCGGTGGTTTCCGAACCGGTGGTGTACAGAAATACTTTCTTCAGCGGATCGGGAAGAATGGATACGAGCTTTTCCACCAGCCGCACGCGGATCTCGTGCGGGAAATTAAAAGTGGTCAGCAGCTTCGATTGCGCCGCGGACACAATGGCGTCGACAATTTCCTGGCGGCCATGGCCGGCGTTGGTGATGAGGACGCCGGATGTCCAATCGATCCACTGGTTGCCGTAGCCGTCATAAACTTGGAAGCCTTCCGCGCGGTTCCAGACGACAGGCGGCTGTCCGCGCATGGCGATCGGCTCGCAGCGATAGAGGCGTTCGAGAAGCGGAATCGATTCCGGCGCGGGCAGGTCGGTAACGATTCGGCGGTAGCGCGTTTCGATGCGGGGAACGCGTTTCGGAATCAGGTCGAATTCTCTGGCCATTGTCGCGACACCTATTGTCCAGTATGATTCTAAGATATGGCAAGCAGACTTGGGATATTGATGCTCGTTTCCGCGGCGATGTTGAGCTCGCAGGACAAGATGTTCGAGCCAAAGTTCGTCGAGGACAACCAGCTCATCCGGCCGGAAGGCTTTCGCGAGTGGATGTTCGTCGGCTCGAATCTCAATATGGGATACACCGAAGGCGGGCCGCCGCCTGCTGAATCACGCTTCCACAACATCTATATCCAGAGGGAATCTTACCGCCAGTTTGCAGCTACGGGCAAGTTTCCCGACAAAACTGTCCTGGTGATGGAAGTGATCGCGGCCGGTACGAACGCGTCGATCAATAAGAAGGGGCAGTTCGCGGATAAGGCCGTCGGCATCGAAGTGGCGCTGAAGGATGAGAAGCGATTTCCCGAGAAGTGGGCGTATTTCAATTTCATCGGCAAAGGTGGCGTCGCGCTGGCGCAGGCGAAACCGTTCGCGAAGGATGCCTGCTGGAAATGCCATAACGAACATGGGGCTTCCGACAACGTGTTCTGGCAGTTTTATCCCGTCCTGAGGGACGTCAAGCCGAAGTAGTGAATCTCTCTGAATTCGACTATGAGCTAGCGGAGGAGCTGATCGCACAGCGTCCGCTGGAGCGGCGGGAAGACTCGCGCATGCTCGTCCTCTATCGCGATCAGCAGCGGTGGGAGGATCGGCGATTCGTCGAATTTCCAGCGTTTTTGAGGGCAGGGGATTGTCTTGTATTGAATAACAGCAGAGTGATTCCGTCGCGGCTCTTCGGGCATCGCGAAGGAACGCGCTCGATGGCGATTGGCAAAAACAATCCAAAGCGCTCTGAATATTTATCGGGACAGGTGGAGGTGTTCCTGCTCCAGCCGGTATCCGCCGACCGGCGTGAGTGGAGGGCGCTGGTGCGGCCGGGACGAAAAATGCGTCTTGGCGAAGTCGTCGTGTTCGGCGACGATCTGAAGGCGGAGATCGTGGATCGAGGCGATCTGGGTGAGCGGACCTTGCGCTTCCACGGCGATGTGGATGAGCAACTGGAACGGATCGGGCATGTGCCGCTGCCGCCCTATATTCGGCGTCCGGATGAAGCGGCGGATCGGGAGCGGTACCAGACGGTCTTTGCGAAGGAGAAAGGATCGGTCGCGGCGCCGACGGCTGGGCTGCACTTCACTCCCGAGACATTAGAGCAGTGCCGGCGGGCGGGCGCAGAGATCGCGTTCGTTACGCTGCACGTCGGACTAGGAACGTTTCAGCCGATCCACGCCGACGAGATTGTCGGGCATCGATTGCATGCTGAACGCTATGAGATCAGCCCGGAGAATCAGGCTAGGATTCGGGGCGCGGCGAGACGGATCGCCGTCGGTACCACCAGCGTGAGAACGCTCGAGAGCGCCGAGCGTCAGGGGCCCGGCGGAGAGACGGAATTGTTTATCTATCCCGGATTCGATTTTCGGATGACCGGAGGGATGCTGACGAATTTCCATCTGCCGCGGACCAGCTTGCTGCTGCTGGCGTGCGCATTCGGTGGAAAGGAATTTGTGCTTGCCGCCTACCAGCATGCAGTCGCGCAGAAGTATCGATTTTACTCTTACGGCGACTGCATGCTGATCGTGTGACGAACAAGCTAAAGCTTGTTCCGCAATGTCAAAAAAGGAACTGACATCACTGTGGAACAAGCTTTTAGCTTGTTTGTGCCCTACCACTCCTACAGGTCGGAAACGTTCAAAGCAGCCGGCGAATATTTCCAGGCCTCCTTGAACTCATTCTTCACCCACTCCAAACTGACAGACTTGTTCTGCATTCGCAGAGCTTCCATCAATCCGAAAAGAGAGCGGCCACTGCGCGGATTCATCTCGAGATCCTTGCGAAACACAGTTTCAGCCGCAGCGGCATCGCCACGCCGGAGCAGTGCCCCGCCGAGCGCCTCCCGGACCGAGTAGTGCCACTCCGGCGGCTCCATATAGCCCAGCTTGTCCTGAAGCTCAATCGCGAGGCGCAGACTCGCGATCTCCTTCTCAGCTTCGTTTTTCGCGCGCGCAACTCGCGCGTCCAGATCGGCCATGCCGATAGAAAGCACACTACGCGCGGGGTTGATCATCAGGTTTTCCGATTCAGCGATTCGCGAGTAGTGGGCTTCCATCCGTTCGCGTTCCGCCTGCGCTTCGGTAACCTTGCCTAGCCCGGCGAACGCGAGTCCGCGCGAGTAGCGGTACATCGCATGCAGATACTCGTTCTTGGCAGTGGGCTCCTTTTGGGCGAGCATCTCATTCCATTTCGCGAACCTGGTAAGGATCAGCCACTCAAACGTGCCATAGGGCGCGATCATCGGCATCTCGTCGATGGCGCCGTCCACGTTCTTTCGCAGGCGCTGCGAATAGTCCAGAGCCTCCTTGAAGTTGCCCTGCATCATCCTCGCGTAGGCTACGAAATGCAGATTGTGCGAGTAATACATGAGCGGATAGATGCCCTTAGCGCCGGAGCGCTGAATATATTTGCGATCGACCTCGGACGCGGTCTCATTCACCGAAGCAGATGACTGGAAGTCGCCCACGCGTAGAAAAATGTGCGACGGCATATGAACGATATGGCCCGCGCCAGGCATGAGCGAGCCAAGCCGCATGGCGCTCGGCAGCGCGCGTTCCGGGTTCTTCGAAGCTTCCACCGCGTGAATGTAGTAGTGATTTGCGCCGGGATGATTCGGGTCGCGGCGTAGGACCCGCTCCAGCGTTTCCAGAATATCGAGAGTTCCCTCGGCTGGCTCACCCTCAGCGCTCCAGAGCTGCCACGGCCGGAGGTTCATCATCGCTTCAGCATACAGCGTGACGGCGTCGAGATCGTCCGGGTAGCGCTGCGCGATCTGTTTCATCGCGTCTTTGTAGTTCACCCCGAGCTTCTTGCGGTCCTCGTTGGGATCTTTGGAGTATCGCGTTACCAGCGCCTCCACGTACGCGCGCTCATTTTCGGGCGCTGTCTTCGAGAGCGCTACCGCCTTATCAATTGCTATCCACGCTTTCTCTTCCCTGTCGGGCATGGGCGGCATGTTGTAGTTCGGTCCGAGCGCCAAAGCAATGCCCCAGTGCGGCATCGGCGATTTGGGATCGAGCTCCGCGGCGCGCGCAAACAGTCGGGCGGCTTCATCATGGTTAAAACCGAAGATCAATGCCAGGCCCTGGTCGAAGAATTGTTGGGCCACCTTGGAATTGGTGGCGATCGGGTGCGTGTGGTTGCCGAGTCCTTCCAGCAGCTCCGCGGGTTTTGAGGCGGCGGCGGGATGGTTGTGCTGCGCGGACAATAACATCGCGGCAATGAAAAATAGCGGGATTGATCTCTTCATAGCGGGGTCCTTCGTTATACTCTAGCTCTCCAAAGAAGAAAGCGTAGTCCGCGGCGATTTCGGCTCAAAGTGGAAACAGTTCGAGCTGTTCGTCGCCTGCCCAGAGCTCGGGCTGGGGGGCTGCCCCGCTCCCGGTTAACCCATGACGGACGCGAATTTTGCGCACGCGATCGCGAATCATCTCCTGATAAGGACCGCGCAGGTAAGCGTTCTTTTCGAATCGCTGCTGGTAGCGCTTAAGCAGATGCGGAAAGTTCTGTTCCAGGAACGGGAAGAACACTTTTTGCGCGCAGGGCATCAGGAACAATAGCCCACCTCCGAGATGGGTTGCGCCGGCTTCGGCGGCGGCCGCTGCCAGGCGATCGAGAGACGCTTCGCTGTCGGTGAGAAGCGGCATTACCGGATTCGCGTTTACGCCGACGTCAATGCCCGCATCGGTAAGACGCTTGACGGCGGCGAGACGCAGCGCGGGCCGGGGAGCGCGGATTTCGAGGGCCCGTGCGAGCTCTTCGTTCAGCGTTGTAATCGTCATGCTGACGCGCAGGACATTTCCGCGCTTGATCTCGAGGAACAACGGAATGTCCCGGACGATCAAGTCTGATTTCGTGATGATCGAGATATGCCGGCCCTTATCCTCGGCAAACACCTGCAGAATGGAACGGGTTCTTCCGAAACGTCGTTCTGCCGGCTGATAGGGATCGGTAGCTGTGCCGATGGCGATGCCGTCTTTCCGCGCGGCCTTGCGAAGATCTTTGCGCAACAGCTCGGCCACGTGCGCCTTGGCGTAGATCTTCTCCTCGAACAGGCGTCCGTCGCGCAATTCCATGAATTCGTGGGTATAGCGCGCGTAACAGTAGCGGCATCCGAACTCACATCCACGGTACGGATTGATCGCCCATGCGAATGGCATCCCCGGTTTGGTGCGATTCAGGATACTGCGGGACGGTAGCTCGAAGTACTCAACTTGACGCTTGGATTCCAGCCGCTCACTCTCAGAGGCCAGTTTGGCAATCCCGACGAGCATAAGTTTATATTCGCCTTTTGTTCGCCTAGAGTCAAGCTGTAATAGCAGGCAGCCTATGGTCGTGGGTTTTCATTCGCCTCTTCCGCCGGCGCGGACCGGTGTCGCCGATTACTCCGCGGCGCTGCTGACCCGACTGCGGCCATTCGGCAACATCGAGGTAGGCGCGCCGCGGGCCGACGTTCAGCTTTATCACATCGGGAACAATGTCCTGCATTGGGATATTTACAAGCGCGCACTAGCTGAGCCGGGAATAGTCGTGTTGCACGACGCGCTGTTGCAGCACCTATTTATGGGGGCGCTGGACGAAGCTGGATACGTCGAGGAATTTGTTTTCAACTACGGAGAATGGTCGCGCGAGTTGGCAGTGGATTTATGGCGAGGAAAGGCGCGCTCCGGACTGCGCAAGACCTACTACGAATATCCGATGCTGAAACGGCTTGCGGTGCGATCGCGAGCGGTGATCGTGCACAACCCGGCGGCGGCCCGGATCGTCCGTGAGCATGCGCCGGAGACGCCGGTGGTCGAGATCCCGCTTCTATTTGAAGCGCCCCGCTGTCCGGTCGAGCGGACACGGCTGGATGTCGCTTACGTGTTCGGGATTTTCGGTTACCTGCGAGAATCGAAGCGGATCATGACCGCGATCCGCGCGTTTGAAAAGGTGCGAACGATTCGGCCGGCAACCGCGTTATTACTGGCAGGCGAAGTTCTGTCGCCGGATTTGATTCGGGCGTTGGAGCCGATATTGAACAAGCCAGGAATCATTAAGTTAGGGCATATGACTGAAAGTGAATTCTGGGGTGCGGCTGCGGCGACGGACGCCTGCCTCAATTTGCGAAACCCGAGCGCGGGGGAGACCTCGATGGTCGAAATTCAGTTCATGGGGATCGGCAAGCCAGTCGTGGTATCGAGCGGCGAGGAGACGTCTCGTTATCCCGAGGGCGTGTGCCTGCGCGTGGATTCGGGTCCAGCTGAAGAAGAGATGCTGACGGAATACATGTTATCGTTAAGGCTTCTGCCAGAGTTGGGCGCGACGATCGGACGACGCGCCAAGGAGCACATCCGCTGCCGGCACTCTGTCGAGCATGTAGCCCGGCTCTACTGGGAAACTTTGTGCGCTTACAGCCGGCCTGTCTGATTATAGGCTCTATCGCGTGTTGCGCCGGTATTGCACTCGGCGCGACGGCTCCTCCGGCAACCCTCAAGCACCTCAACGTGAGCACACCGATGCGCGACGGAGTGCGTCTTTCAGCTAACGTTTTTCGTCCCGATCTCAAGACTCGCGTTCCAACGGTGCTGATTCGGACACCATACGGAAAGGGCGCGGTTCTGCCCTCCGGGTATCAGCCTTTCGTCGAGCGCGGCTATGCGGTGGTGATCCAGGATGTGCGGGGTCGTTACGCCTCGGAAGGAGCGTTCCGTCCGCTGACGCAGGAGGGTCAGGATGGTTACGACACGCTGGACTGGATTGCCGCGCAGCCCTGGTCGGACGGCAAGGTCGGGATGATCGGTGGCTCCTATCTTGGTATCGCGCAGTGGAGGGCAGCGCTGCTGAACAACCCTCACTTGAAGGCGATCTCGCCGGTGGTGTCGGGTTATGACGAGTATCGGGACCGCTTTTACTCCACGGGCGGGGCAATGAAGCTCGGTCACCGGTTGCTGTGGCTCAGTCAAAATCTGCGCGCGCCGGGTTACAAGGCTCCCGAGTTTGAGCGCTTCGTGCTGCATCTTCCGCTGCGCACGGCCGACCGTTTCGCGACGGGGCAGACGAGCGAGGTGTGGCAGCAATCGCTCAATCACCCGGCGGAGGATTCGTTCTGGCAGTCGGTCAGCACACGCCGGCAAATCGAGCGGGTGCAAGTGCCTGTGCTTTGCTTCAGCGGGTGGTATGACAACTTCGTGCAGAGTGACCTGGAGGCCTTCGCCAGTCCGAAAACTGCTCCGCGCCGCGTTGTGATTGGTCCGTGGCCGCACAACATGTCGCTGAGGTTCCCCGGCGTGGACTTCGGATCGCAATCGGCGGCTCCCGTCCGGGAGATGCAGCTTGACTGGCTGGATCACTGGCTCAAGGGAAAGGAGTCGCCTCTGGTGTCGGCGCCTCCGGTGAGCATCTTCGTGATGGGCGCGAACAAATGGCGCGATGAGAATGAGTGGCCGCTCAAGCGCGCCAGGCCGACGCCCTTTTACCTGACGGCGAAGAAGCCGGCGAACGGCCTCGACGGAGGCGGCGAGCTGTCGAAGAGCCGTCCGAAGAAAGATGCGCCGGACACCTTCGTGTTCGATCCGCGGAATCCTGTGCCAACCCACGGAGGCGCAGTTTGCTGCAATCCGGCGATATTCCCATGGGGTCCGATGGATCAGCGACCGGTCGAACGGCGTACGGACGTGCTGGTATATACGTCGGACGCACTGAAGGAAGACCTGGAGGTGACCGGTCCGATCAAGGTTGTGCTGCACGCGGCGACATCGGCGCAGGATACGGACTTCACGGCGAAGCTGGTGGACGTATTCCCGGATGGCGTGGCGCGCAATCTTACCGACGGCGTTTTGCGATTACGATATCGCGAGTCGCTGGAGAAGCCTGTGCTGGCGACTCCGGGGCAGACTTACGAGATCCGCATCGACGCAGGCGTGACCAGCAATGTGTTCGGCAAGGAACATCGGATCCGGCTGGAAATCTCGAGCAGCAATTTCCCGCGGTTTGATCGGAATCCGAATACCGGCCGTCCGATCGCCGACGAAACGGAGCTGAGAAAAGCGACGCAGACGGTGTATCACGATCGCGCGCGTCCGTCGTACGTGCTCTTGCCGATCGTGGAGCATTCTGGTATGTTCCAAGAAGAGCCTACACGAAAGGCGCGGTAGCCAAGCTGGTAAGGCAGAGGTCTGCAAAACCTTTATGCACCGGTTCGATTCCGGTCCGCGCCTCCAACAACTTAGTCCCCCAATCGGTACCCCACCGGGGCAACCCGTGCCCGGCCAGAGTAGTCTGCACTCTTCGCTTGAGCTCAGCGCGGTGTCAAATTATGAAAAATCTGATACTAAACGGAGCGGTTATCCGGCTGAACGGAGCGATCCATATGCCGCCGAAGTGAGTGTCGGGATTTAAACGCGAGCAGGGCAAGACCGGCGCCGATCAACACCAGAGAGCTTGGCTCGGGCACAAGTCCCACCAAAGCTATTTGGCGTACATCGGCGAGTTCTGTTGTTGTGTTAATTTGAACGGTGCGAATGAACTCCGTTAGGGGCGAATCGGTAAAGATATAAAATCTGTTTGCGCCGTTCCCGAGCACGTTACTGCCATAGTCATGGAAAAAGGTGGCACCGGACAGCGTCGTCACTTCAACCGTCAACCCGTCAGAAAGTGTGTTGGTGACCAACTGCAAATTAAAGCTGATACCTTCAAATACAGCTTCATGCGCCTGGAGCTGCAGACTAGTAAACCCGCCATCGTCCGCTTCAACCCTAGAGGCGCCACTCGCGGGAGTGTTTAGAAGCTCAAGGCCAGTGAAATCGAAAAGAGTCCAAGCTTCGGTCGAAAACGAGGGGAATCCGGAAACCGTGAATCCAGCCGTGACGGCGCCAGGGTCGTTGAACTGTATGGTCGATGCAGTCGCTGGCGGATCGCCTGTGCTGAAAATAATGGTCCCTTGGGCCGGAAGACTTCCCAGCAGCGCGAGGACTGCCCCGAGCACGGGCGTAAAGCTAAATTGA
>Ga0075421_100009094_pt1 | contig 12230 bp, 11 predicted proteins | sample SoiMetdeltSBSDD5_FD_75292 | JGI IMG/M metagenome (GOLD analysis project Ga0075421, IMG submission 75292) | Bulk soil microbial communities from a Populus tree surrounding site in Tennessee, USA - Soil MetaG P. deltoides SBSDD5 | ecosystem: Environmental > Terrestrial > Soil > Tree plantation...
GATGCCCACGTCGAGCCGGCGCGCACATCCTGGCGCAGCTCGTCGTAGGACAGGAACGCGACCCGGTCCAGGGGCAGCCGGCGAGCGGTGTACGCGAGGAGCAGCGCGCTACGTCGGATCCGCCACCGCGACTGCCGCACCATGGCGCCGCGCCGTTGGGGGTCCATGATGACGCCGAGCAGCGCGGCGGCCCTCTTCCGGTCGCCGACGAGCGCGCGCAGGTAACCGCTCGACGTGACGTATCGCTCGAACGCCCGCGCCATACTGTCCTCCATCGCGGCGAAACTCCGCCGCACCAGGAGGATCCGTGCATTCGGAAAGTGCCGCAGCAGCAGCCGCTCCCGACCCGTGTCCCACGGGTTCTTCAGGATGACGACCGGCGAGGAGGCCGCCAGCTCGTCGACCAGCGCGTGCAGCGGATCGGCTGCGCGAGCGTCGAACGTGTAGCTGCCTGTCAGGTGGTGCAGCAGCCAGCCGTACTCCTCCGGGGTCGACTCGGTCGCTGGCAGCCGGTCCACCCCCCGGTCGGGCACCCGGGTCCGGGTCGGCGCAGCCTGCAGGAACCGCTGCAGGGTAGGAATGTGCCGGGCGAGGTGGCCGGCCGTGAGCGTCGTGCCCTTGGTCGCCTCGGTGGCCGCGGTCGTGACCAACGTCGTGCCGCTGCGGTGATAACCGCTCACGAACACGACCGGCGTCGGCACCGCGCTAGCATATGTCGATATGACGATGGTCGGGGATCGCCCCATCCTGATTCTCGCGACCGGGCAGCGGTGCGGAAGCACCCTGCTGCAGCGGGCACTGTCGACCCATCCCGGGGTGTTCATCTGGGGCGAGCACGCCGGCCAGCTCGAACCGATGCTGGTCGCGGCCGACGCCTTCGCCGCCTGGAGCAACAACCAGGCCGCACGCGCCAACGAGGAGTTCGAGGCGGCCGGCACGTCGGGCTTCATGGCGAACCTGGCGCCGCCGGAGTCCGTGGTCCGAGAACAGATCCGCGAGATGATCCGCGGGCTGTTCCGGCGGCGGCCGGACGGTGCCCCATTGCCTGAGTCGTTTCGCTGGGGGTTCAAGGAGGTCCGGTACGGGGCCGAGTTCGTGCGGCGCTTCCTCGGTTGCTTCCCCGCCACCCGGATCGTCTGCCTGACCCGTGACCCGGTCGCGGTGCTCCGCTCACTGAACTGGTGGGAGCGCACCTCGGGCGGAGTCTGGGGGCGCGAACGGACCGCGAACACCTTGCGGTCGTGGCGCGACATCAACTCGTCCTTCCTCAACGCGACCGATCTGGCCGAGGCCGTCCTGCACGCGCGGTACGAGGACCTGACCGGCGCTCGCGAGGCAACCCTGAGCCGGATCTGCGCCTTCCTCGATGTGGACCCGGCAAAGCTGGAACGCGCCGTCCTCGACGTCGTCGTCCACGCGCCGGCGCCCTGGGGGCGGCAGCGACGACGGCTTGCGCCCCTCGCCGCGGTGGCTGACGCGTACCGCGACCTGCTCGATGACCCCGAACTGCGCCAGATCGCCGCCCGGCTCGGCTACTCACTCGAGGTCAACGGCGAGCACGCCCAGGTATCCCAGTGAGGCGTCGTAGTTCACCAGGACCGTCCTTCGTGGATCACCGGCGGGTCGGCTGAGCTCCTCGGCCAGCGCCCACCACGGCGCGGTGCACACCAGACCCGACGGCAGCCCGGTCGGGCCGATGACGGTCACCTGCGCGGGCCCCGCGGGCCCGGTCGGCCCCGTCGGCCCGGCGGGCAGCGCGGCCAGCTCGGTCGCGACGATCGCTTCCACCTCGGACGGTGCCACCGAGGCGCGCTGGACAAGCGTCCGGACGCGAGCACCGGCGTCGCGCTCCACCACGAGGGCCACCGCCGTGTCCCGCTCGGGCAGGACCGTGCCCGCCGGCACGTGGTAGGGCACCTCGGCCTGTTCGGCGACCACGAGCAGGGCGCGGTGGCACATCCCCGACCCGAGGTAGGACGCGATCAGCGCCAGCGCGGTGAACGGCGCGGCCGTCCCCTGGTCGGAGATCGCGAAGCCGAACGGGTCACCACCGGAGAGCCGATGGGCCCGGGTCGCCACGCACCGGCGGGGATCGAGCTCTCCGATCGAGTACGCGAGAACGACGAGGTCGAGCGGCTCACCGCCGGACTCCGCCGCGAGCACCAGCGTGTCGGTCATCTCCGAGTACGACACGTGAGACCGGTCGAGCGCATCCTCGCGGACGCCGAACACGGGCGGCATCGCCAGGTCGCGAATGAACTGGCGCAGCCCATCGGTGGGGTCGTCGTCCGAGTCGGCGACCTTGCGAGCCGCCCAGCCGGCCGAGTCGAAGGCCCGCCGGAACGACGAAGCGATCGCGAAGGACATCGGCTACGCCGTGTAAAGCCGCTGCGGGCGCAGCAGGTCCGCCGGTTGGTCGCGCTCCCGCACGAGGTGGTCGACCCCGTCGTCGACGAGCACCTCGACCGGGTAGCCGTGGCTGAGGAACCGGCCGGGCGAGGCCGTCGGGCCGTACGCGCCCGACCGCAGGACCCCGATCAGGTCGCCCGACCGCACGGACGGCAGCAGCACGTCCTTGGCGAGTGTGTCGTTGGGTGTGCACAGTGGACCGCAGACCTGCCACGGCTCGTCCGCCGGCTCGTCCATGCGGTTGAGCAGCACCATCGGGAAGTTCCGTTTGACGAACGACCCGATCCCGACGGCCGCCATGTGATGGTGCGTGCCGCCATCCGTGACGGCGAACCGCTCGCCCATCGACGTCTTGACGTAGCGGACCCGGGCGACGTAGGTGCCGCAGTGCGCCGCGAGATAGCGACCGAGCTCCATGGCGAGGCGCGTGCCCGGATGCCGGACGGCGAACTCCTCGAAGAGAGGGTTCAGGCCCGACACCAACTGCTTGTAGTCGAGGTCGGACTCCTTGGCGAAGTAGGCGACGCCCAGCCCACCACCGACGTCGACGAAATCGAGGGGAAAGCCCAGCCGCTGCGCCACTTCGTCGGCGAGTGAGAGGATCCGGGCCGTGTTGTCGACGATGTCGGCCTCGGCGAGGATGCGGGTGCCGAGGTAGACCTGCACTCCCATGATCCGCACATGCGGATAGCGTCCAACCAGATCCGGCGCCGAGAACAGTTGGTCCGCGTCGATCCCGAACTGACGGGGCTTTCCCGACATCGTCAACCCCGATCCGACCGACGTGAAGCTGGGGTTCGCCCGCAGGGCGACGTCCGCGGCGCGGCCCCGCGCCGCGGCCAGCTCGTCGATGCGCGCCAGCTCCTCGAAGGACTCGCACACGATCGCGTAGATCTGCTCGTCCAGGCAGGCCGCCAGCTCCTCGTCGCTCTTGCCGGGCCCGAGGAAGATGATGTCACCTGTCGCGACGCCGGCCTGCCGGGCCGTCATCAGCTCCACCATCGACGAGATCTCGGCGCGCGCACCGAGCGAGCGCAGCAAAGCACAGATGGAGATGTTCGGGTTCGCCTTGAGCGAGTAGAACATCTCGACCCGCTCGTCGAGGGCGTCGCGCAGCTGTTGGAACTGCCGGCGCAGCACCTCGCCGTCGTAGACGAACAGAGGCGTGCCGTACTTTCGCGCCAGGTCCGTGATGCCGATGCCCTGGACCATGAGCTCACTGTGCACCGATAGCTCCTTCGATCTTCGAGTCGATCTCGGCCAGCTCCGCGGTCGAGCCGGCGACAACCACGCCGTAGAGCCGCCCGCCGAACCCGCCGCCGACGCTCGCGGCCGCGTTGACCGTCGCGAAGGCGTTGACGACCAGCCCGGTGTCGCCGGCGCGCTCCAGCAGCAGGCCCGCGAGCTGATGGCGCAGCCGCGCGAAGGCGATGGGCTCGTCCAGCTTCAGCTCGTAGTGCCGGGCCAACGCGACCGAACCCGGTCCGATCAGGCGCTCGGACAGCGTCGACTGGTAGGTCGACATGTTGTTGCGGGCGTTGATCTCGGTCACCGGATACACCCCGCCCGTGGGATCGAGCATCGCGTCGACGCCGACGACGCCGCGGTAACCGTCGGCGGCCAGACGATCGCCCAGCAGGTACGCGGCCCGCCGCACCTGGTCCAGCTGCTCGTCGTCCAGGCCTGCCGGCATCAGGTGTCCCTTGTGGACGCCGTTGGCGGTCAGAGCCCGCTTGACGAAGTCGAACCAAACCTTGCCGTCCGAGGAGATCGTGAACTGGTAGTTGAGGTCGGCGTCCTTGGCCACCCACTCCTCGATGACGACCGCGACCTCGCCCTCCCCGCTGGCCGCCGCCTTGGCCACCATGCGATGCAACCGGTCCAGGCGGCGTGTGTCGTCGACGACCGCGATGCCCTTGCCCGACACGCCGAACGCGTCCTTGAACACCACCCGACGGCCGTCAGCGACGAGCGGCGTCGCCGCGGTGACCGCCGCGGCCAGATCCTCCACGCTGCCACAGGCCCAGCCCACCGGCTGACGCAGGCCGAGCTCGTCGGCGACGCGGCGGCCGTATACCTTGCTGTTGACGGCGCGGCACAAGGCCGCCGACGGTGCCGCCAGCGCCAACCCGGTTGCACGGGCGAGCTGTTCCTCCAGCACCGACACCCCATGGGGCAGCAGGTAGGTGTGCGGCGAGGCCAGCGCGGCCAGCCGGGCCATCGTCTCGTCGTCGGCCAACGCGTCCTCGGTGACCATGCGCTGGGGATCCTGCCGGCCGACCGCGATCACAGTGGGCAGGTCGAATCCGATGTCCGCCAGGTATGCGAGATAGTCGGGATCGGGCTGCGTCTTGAGCAGGACGTAGTCGTCGAGGCCCGCGAGCGTCAGGGTCAGCTCGTCCATACGGTTGACCACCATGTCGGAGGCCGCGTAGGACATCCGCGGCAGACCGATGGCGCCCGCCGCCCACTGGCGCTCGACCTCGACGTTGCCGACGAGCACGAACCGTGCCCCGGCGTCGCCGACCAGCGCCTCCTTCAGTCTCGTCGTGAAGCCCATGCGTACTCCTAGTGCCGGAAGACCATCGCGGAGAACGTGGCCCCCGTGCCCACGCCGACCATCAGGTAGTGGTCACCGGGGCGCAGCCGCCTGGTGTCGACCGCGGTCCGGTAGTTGATGAAGCCGTCCCCGCAGAAGCAGTGACCGAGCCGCGCGACGTTGTCGAGCAACACCCGCTCCAGCGGGAAGGCGATGAGGTCGCACACGCGCTCCCACGAGATCGTGTTGACGTTGTGGGGAAGGATCAACGCGATGTCCTTCAGGCCCAGGCCGGCGCGCTCGATCGTGGTCTGGATGATGCCGGCCAACAGCTTTGGGTACTCCTCCCGGTACTGCGCCGCCATCTCGACGGAGATGCCGAACTCGTCGTACTCGCCGTGCATGTCGACGACGTAGGCGACCAACTGGTCCCGCTCCCCGCCGGCGCGGAGCAGGCAGGCGGTCGAGGCCTCCCCCATGATGGTGGTACGCGGGATGAACATCGCTCCCGTGGTGAAGGCCTTCTCTCCCGTCACGAGGAGTGCGCGGGCATCCTGGTCGCCCGTCGCGGCGAGCAGCCGGCCGGCGAGCTCGATGGCCAGCAGTCCTGAGGCGCAGGCATGCTGAGTGACGGCGAAGGCGACGGCGCAGTCGAGGCCCAGGTGGGTCCGGACGTCGTGCACCGGGCTCACCGGGTGCGGGGTGACAACGTAGACCGAGCGGGCGTGCAGCACGTAGCGGATCTGCCGGGCCTGCTCCGCGTCCAGCTCCAGCCGCGTGGCCGCCCGCACCAGCAGATCGCTCAGGGTGCCGTCGTCGCGGGGCACCTCGGCCAGGCCGAAGTACCGCTCGAAAACCTTCATCTCGGGGACGGTCATGCCGAGCCGCTCGCGCAGCGTGCCGATCCGGACCCGTTGCTCCGGCAGGTAGACGGCGACCGCCTCCAGCGCCGTCATGGCGCCGCGCACCCCAGCTGCTGGGCGAGATAACCGGCGAGTGAGTCGATCGTGCGGTGATCCCACGCGACCTTCGGCTCCATGGGCACACCGAGGTTGTCCTCGATGTCACCGCACAGCATCAGCGCATACATGGAGTCCAGGCCGCACTCGGCGAACGAGACGTCGGTACGGACGTTGTCAGCGGGCCGCTCCAGGTACCCGGCCACCCGGAGACTTAACCACTCGCGTAGTGCTGCGAGCGTTCGCGGATCCCCCGTTCCGTTCATATTCGGCGTCCTTTCTGTACTGCCGACCCAGATCTGGATCCAGGTCCTCGTACATGACGTCGAGCGAGGCGGTCATGAAGAGCTCGCGCATCAGGGTTCGTTGGACCTTGCCGCTCGGGGTCCGCGACACACCGCCCGGGCGCACCAGCGCCACCGCGGCCGCCCGGAAGCCGAGCTCGCGCGCCAACCAGTCGCGGATGACGGTGACGATCCCACCGAGCCGACCGTGGTCGTTGGCGAGATCGGCGGCACACTCCTGCACGATCACGATGTGCTCGTGGGCATCGTGTCCCGGCACGGCGAAGACCGCTCCGTTGCGAGCGTTCAGCGCCGAGTCGAGGGCGCGCACCTCGTACTCGATGTCCTGCGGGTGGAGGTTGCGGCCGCGCACGATCAGCAGGTCCTTGAGCCGCCCGGTGATGTAGAGCTCGCCGTCGTGCATCGCGCCGAGGTCGCCCGTGCGTAGATACCCGGTCTCGCCGGTGACCAATGTGCCACCGAATGTCTCCGCCGTGGCCTTCTCGGCGCCCCAGTAGCCGCGCGCCACCCCGGCGCCCCGGACCCACACCTCGCCGACCTGACCATCGGGCAGGGGCGCCGAGGTCACCGGGTCGACGATGAGGATCTCCATCTCGCACGGGACGCCGCAGCTGACGATCGTCGACGCGGTGGGGCTCGAGACCGGAACGAACTCGTTGCGCTCCAGCCGTTCCGCGTCCAGCGAGAGCACGATCGGAGCCGTTGTGCGGGGACCGACCGCGACGTAGACCGTCCCCTCGGCCAGCCCGTAACCGATTGTCAGCGCCTCCGGGCGGAAGCCGGCCGGCGCGAACCGTTCAGCGAACGCGCGCAGCGTCTTCGCTCGCACGGCCTCGGCGCCCACGCCGGCCACGTCCCAACTCCTGAGGTCGAGGGTGGCGACCTGAGCGTCGGTGATCTGGCGGGCACTCACCTCGTACGCGAAATGCGGCGCGAGCGAGACCTCGACCCGGAACCGGTCGAGCAGTTGCAGCCACCGCGCGGGGCGCTTGAGGAACTCGAAGGGCGAGGTGAAGACGCTGGTCGCGCCGAGCACCAGCGGCTGCAGCAACTGGACGATGAGGCCCATGTCGTGGTGCATCGGCAGCCAGCCACCGAACCGGGTGCCCTCACCCACCGCCATCCAGCGGCGGCTCATGGCGACCTGGGCCAGGACGTTGTCGTGGCAGATGACGACGCCCTTGGGATCGCTGGTGGAGCCGGATGTGTACTGCAGCATCATCGGCGCGGTCGGCGCCACGTCGGGCACCGTCCACTCGGCGTCGGTGGGCTCGATCGCGTCCGTCGCGACGCACGCCACGCCCGTCAGCCCAGCCGCGTCGCGCCACGCGGCGACGGCGGCCAGCGTGGCCGACTCGGTGAGCACGGCCGCGACACCGGCGTCCCGCGCGACCCGCTGGGCGAGCTGATCTCGTTGCGGGGGGCCGGTGGGCACTGGCACCGGAACCGCGATCACATCCGCGTAGAGGCAGCCCGCGAAGGCGATGCCGAAGCCAACGCCGGGAGGGTAGAGCAGGAGGGCCCGGTCGCCAGCGGACATCCGCTCGCGCAACCAAACGGCCACTCGTTGGGCCGCGCGGTCGAGCTCACGATAGGACAGCGACACATCACTCGTCGGGTTGACCGCGTCGGCCGCGTAGATGAGTGCGGGCCGATTCGAGTAGGTGGCGGCGTGCTCGTGCAACACCGCCGCGACGGAGAGTTGTGCCGACATTTGCCCACTTTCTCCGCCAGGGCGGCGTTGATGGTCGTCAACATCGTAGAACATGGATTCTTAAATGGACGCCCGGCGGCGGACACCCGGCCACCCGGCTGAGCGACCACCGTCCGATAGGTGGAGGCATCGAGGACCATTTCTTCGATCTATTTGAGTCCGTGAAGCTTCGTCTTCGAGGGGTCGCCCTCGCCACAACTACGCTCGCACTTCTGTCAACGGTCATGGTCGCCAGTTCGGGACCTGGCGTCGCAGCGGCCGCTAGTCCAAATGCTGGGATCGCGGGCCTGCTCGGTCTCCGGCAATGGATCGGTACGTGGAGCGCTGCGCCATCCGTCCCGGGGCCCGCCAACCCGGTGCCCTTCGCGGGATTCAACAACCAGTCGGTACGGATGATCGTCCGGACGTCGATCAGCGGGGAGAGTGTGCGTATCCGACTGGCGAACACGTTTGCCGATCGGCACGTGACCGTCGGCCACGTCACCGTCGCCCTCCCGGAGACCGATACACCCGCGCGCAACGACCTCGACGCCGCGACCGTGCATGAGGTCACGTTCGGCGGTTCGCCGTCGGTCCTGATCCCCAAGGGCAGTGAGGCGCTCAGCGATCCCGTCGCGATGGCCGTACCCGCGCTGCAGGAACTCGTCGTCACCCTCCACCTGCCCGAGCCCACCGGGCCGCCCACGTTCCACGCCGTCGCGTCGGCTCAGATCTACATCGGAGCGGGGGATCTGGCCGCCGACCCGGCCGGCACCGGGTTCACGAGCACCCGGACGAACCTCTACTTCCTCGCCGGCATCGACGTGCTGACGCGCCGGTCACTCGGCTCGGTCGTCGTCCTCGGTGACTCCATTGTCGACGGCGCGTTCTCGACGTTTAACGGCTACACCCGCTGGACCGACCGGCTCGCTGATCGGCTGCAGTCCGAGCGTCCGCTGGGCGTCATCGAGATCGGCGTGCTCAACCAGGGCATCGGTGGCAATCAGCTCACCCACGACGGCACCGAGGTCGGTACGCCGCCGGCCGGCTCGCCCGGGCTTGGCGTCAACGGGCTTGCCCGCCTGGACAAGGATGTCTTCGACCAGCCCGGCATCCGGGCGGCGTTCGTCTGCCTCGGCATCAACGACATCCAGCTCTCCAACGACCCGGCCGAACGGATCATCGCCGGCCTCCGGCAGGCCGCGAACCAGCTGAAGGCCAAGAACCTGCTCGCGATCGGCTGCATCATCACCCCGTTCGAGGGCTTCGTGAACTGGACGCCCGAAAAGGAGGTCACGCGCCAGGCCGTCAACGACTACCTGCGCACGACCAACGACTTCCACGCGGTCGTTGACTTCGCTACCGCGGTCGCGGACCCGGCCCAGCCGACCCGGCTGCTGCCCGCGTTCGACAGTGGCGACCACATCCACCCCAACCCCGCCGGCTACACGGCAATGGGCGACGCTGTCCCGCTGCGCATCGTGAACTGAGCGAATCGTGAACTGAGCTGAGATCGACTTGGCGGCACGGCGTACCCATCTGGCACGATAAATGTCTGCCAGGCGGGTACGCCGTTCCCGAGGAGTCGACCGATGAGTGACGATAGCGGCGCCGTGGTGGTGCGCGATCTCGTCAAGCGGTACCCGAAGCGGGACGTCAACGCGGTCGACGGTCTGACCTTCTCGGTGGAGCCGGGCGAGATCTTCGGGCTGCTCGGCCCGAACGGCGCCGGCAAGACGACGACCGTCGGCGTGCTGACTACGCGGGTACGGCCGACCGCCGGCGAGGTCTACCTGGCCGGGGTGGACGTGCGGCGCAATCCGGTGGCGGCACGAGCGGTGCTGGCGGTGGTGCCACAGGGCAGCAACCTCGACCGTTCGTTGACCCCGCGGCAGAACCTCATCTTTCACGCCGCCTACCACGGTGTGCCGCGCGCCGAGCGGCGGGCCCGCGCGCGCGACCTGCTCGACCAGTTCGGTCTCGCCGACCGGGCCGACGACAAGGTCAACTGGTACTCCGGCGGGATGGCCCAGCGCCTGATGATCGCGCGGGCGCTCATGCACGAGCCCCGCGTCCTCTTCCTGGACGAGCCGACGACCGGCCTCGACCCGCAGGTGCGCCGGTTCGTCTGGGACCGCGTCCTCCAGATGCGCGAGCGCGGCGTGACCATCGTGCTCACCACCCACGACATGGACGAGGCCGCGACGCTGTGCGACCGGGTCGGCATCGTGGACCACGGCCGGCTGCTCGCGCTCGACACTCCGGCCGCACTGATCAAGGAGCTCGCCGGCGTCCAAAACGGACACGGCACCCTGGAGGACGTGTTCCTTCGTCTCACCGGAAGGGAGATGCGGTGACGACCGCCGACGCACTCTCCTCCGCGGAGGCGGCAGATGTTACCGCCGACGCACTCTCCTCCGCGGAGGCGGCAAAGCATGTCAGCGGGCTGCCCGTGGGTGCCGCGACCGCGGCGCGGGCGTTCCGAGCGATCCTGTGGCGCGACATCTACGTCACCGGCAAGGAGTTCTGGGTCCTGCTGATCCAGGTCGCGGTGACACCGCTGTTCATGCTCTTCATCTTCGCCAAGGTGCTCGGCACGATGAGCATCATCAGCCCCCGGTACGGACATTTGCTCCTGCCGGGCATCGTGGCGCTGTCCACGTTCCTGGCGGCCCTGCAGAGCGTGGCGCTCCCGCTCGTGATGGAGTTCGGCTTCACCAAGGAGATCGAGGACCGCCTGCTCGCGCCGTTGCCGACGGCATTGGTGGCGGTGGAGAAGCTGGTGGTCGCGACGATGCGCGGCATGGTCTCCGCCACCATCATGTACCCGGTCGGCGCGCTCGTGATCGGATCGGCGCCGTGGCGCCCGGAGGGTCTCGCGTTGATGGCCGGCATGCTGATCCTCGGCGCCTGGACGGGCGGCGCGGTCGGGATGACGATCGGGACGTTCGTACCGCCGAACCGCATCAACATCATGTTCGGCCTGATCATCGTGCCGATCATGTTCACGGGCGCGGTGCAGTATCCGTGGCCGTCGCTGGATCAGCTTCGCTGGTTCCAGGTGGTCACGGCGGCGAACCCGCTGACCTACTGCTCGGAGGGGGTACGGGCGGCGGTCGTGCCCGACGTCCCCCACATCCCGGTCGGGCTCAGCGCGCTCGCCCTGACCGGCTTCGCGCTCGTATTCAGCACCATCGGCGTGATCGGCTTCCGTCGGCGGGCCGTGAGTTGACGCGTTGAACGGGTGTTAGGCTCGGGCACTGACAGTCTGATTTGTCAGGAGGCTCTCATTTCCGCGCCTACTTCGGCCGCCCCGGTGCACGTCACCGTCTCCGGAGCCAGCGGCAATGTCAGTTACGCGATGCTCTTCCGGATCGCCTCGGGGCAGCTCCTCGGCCCGGACACGCCGGTCGTCCTCCGGCTGCTCGACATCGAGCCCGCCATGTCCGCCCTCGAGGGCGTGGCGATGGAACTGGATGACTGCGCGTTCCCGCTGCTGCACGACATGGTGCTGACGTCGGATCCGGCCGAGGCCTTCCGCGGCACGTCCTGGGCGCTCCTGGTGGGTGCCCTGCCCCGCAAGGCGGGGATGGAGCGCGGTGACCTGCTCGCCGCCAACGGCGGGATCTTCGGGCCGCTGGGCCAGGCGATCAACGCGGAGGCGGCGTCGGACGTGCGGATCCTCGTGGTCGGCAACCCGTGCAACACGAACTGCCTGATCGCCGCGGCCAACGCGCCCGATGTGCCGCGCGACCGGTGGTTCGCGATGACCCGGCTGGACGAGAACCGGGCCAAGGCCAAGCTTGCCCGCAAGGCCGGCGTGCCGGTCTCATCGGTGACCAACCTGGCCATCTGGGGCAACCACTCGGCCACGCAGTACCCGGATGCCCACAACGCCCGCATCGGGGGTCGACCGGCCCCCGAGGTGATCGGCGACGACGAATGGCTCGAGGACGCGTTCATCCGCGAGGTGCAGGAGCGCGGCGCCGCGATCATCAAGGCGCGAGGCCTGTCGTCGGCGGGTTCGGCGGCCAACGCCGCGATCGACAGCGTCGTCTCGATCCACCGGGGCACGCCGCCCGGCGACTGGACGTCCCTCGCGGTCTTCAGCACAGGCGAGTACGGCGTGCCGGAGGGCCTGTGCTTCGGGTTCCCCGTAGAGACCGACGGCACCTCCTGGCGCGTCGTGCCGGGTCTTGAGCACGACGCCTCCGCGCACAAGCGGCTCGAGGTGACGATGGAGGAGTTGCTGCAGGAGAAGGCGCTGGTCGCGTCGCTGTTGCCCTGAGACCCCGCTGCTGCCGTGAGACCCCGCGGCACCGGCT
>Ga0075421_100009098_pt1 | contig 12228 bp, 7 predicted proteins | sample SoiMetdeltSBSDD5_FD_75292 | JGI IMG/M metagenome (GOLD analysis project Ga0075421, IMG submission 75292) | Bulk soil microbial communities from a Populus tree surrounding site in Tennessee, USA - Soil MetaG P. deltoides SBSDD5 | ecosystem: Environmental > Terrestrial > Soil > Tree plantation...
GCCGAACCAATTCGCTACTTCGTAGATTGCATCCGCAACCACAAAACAGTTGAAGGCGTTGTCAGCGGGGATTTCAACGTCAATGTGATGCAAATTGTAGAGGCGGCCAGGCGTTCGGCGATGAGCGGAAAACCTGTGAACCTTCCCTTGAAATAATTGGCAATCAGTGTCCATAGTAATAATCCTGTCTCTCATTAATTTCATACACTTGCAAAAGAACCCCTTAGCGACTTGCTCTGGAAATTGTCGCATCCGTGACGCCGGCTTCCTTCAGCGTATTGAAGCGCCAGCCGATGGCTGTCGGCCGCGGCTCGTGCGATCTGGGAGCGCGTGAAACGCCGCGCAATTTCAATTGAGTCAGAAAGCGGCCTTCCGTCTCGACGCCGCGAGGAGCAATGAAAGAATCAGGGTCTATTTTTCATTTTCGCGAGGCTTCTGACGCCTGTGGCTGGCGCGGACGTTTTGCCCCGCTCCGCCGCCATGGGAAGCGCCAGTTGTTGCGGGTGATCCGGGGGGCTTGGGCGATGTGTCGTCGCCTGATCGCTCGCCTTTGATAAGTTGCTCAAACACCGGCCCGAGGATTTTTACCAGAGCCTTTGGGTCCGCCTCGGTCAGCGGTGAGAGGCCGATCATTTGTCGCATGATCTGGAAGCCGGCGACCACGGAGAGCGCAAGAGCGGCGCGCTCAGCCGCCAGATCCCCTTGTAAAGCGGAGGCCAGCGTCTTTTGATGATGTTGTTCGATCTGCTCGCGGCCGATTTCCGCTGCGCGCTTGCTGGATGCGGAATGGACCATGATCAGGAAACCATCAAGCGGAGTAGCGCCCGGCTTCGTTAACTCGACCAGCGCGGAGGCGAAGGCAGCGCCAGGCATGCTGGAGCTGACGAACTCTTCCGTGAGAATGACGGGCGCCTTCATGGTTTCGGCTACAACCTCGGCAAACAACCCCTCCTTCGATCCGAAGTAGCGATTGACAAGCATCGCTGTGACGCCAGCTCCTCTCGCGATCTCACGCACCCCGACGCCGTCATATCCCGCCTGCGCAAAGGCGCGCCGCGCCGAAACGAGAATCGCCTCGCGGGTGGCGGCGGCGTCTCGCCGCCGCGCGGGGTAAGACATTTTCTTCGCAATCTTTTTTCTCATAATTATACAGGTGTAGACTTTTTTCAGACATTCAAGTATACATGTGTAGACTTGATGCGGCAAGGATGTCCGCGCCAGAATGGATAGAACTAGAAGTGGATTTGCAGTTAGCTGATAAGAAGTCGCCCCTTATGGGCAGAAGGAATGATATGGCTGAAGCAGTTCTTGTAACGGGTGGAAATGGATATGTGGCCGGTTGGTGTATTGTTGAGCTTCTGAAACGTGGCTATATAGCGCGTACCACCATACGCAATCTCTCGAAAGAGCCGGCTGTACGAAACTCCATTGCCGCCGCCGCTGATACCCGGAACCTCACTTTTTTTGCCGCCGATCTGACCAGAGATGACGGCTGGGAGGCCGCTCTGAATGGGTGCGATTATGTTTTGCACGTCGCCTCTCCACTTGGGATGAACAACTCTCGTAATCCGAATGATCTCATAATTCCAGCGCGTGAGGGGACGCTTCGGGTATTGCGAGCTGCGGTTGCGACCGGAGTCAAGCGCGTCGTAATGACGTCAGCGGCAAACGCGGCCAGTCCGTCATCATATGCCGAAGATAGTGTGACCGACGAAACGCTGTGGACTGACCCGAACGATCCGACACTCATACCGTATCGCCGCTCGAAGACATTGGCTGAAAAAGCCGCATGGGAATTTATGAAAACGGTGGAAGGCGATACGACGCTTACGACCATTCTGCCGGGCGCGGTTTTCGGGCCGATTTTGTCGCGCGACAACCTTAACTCTGTGCAAGTCATCGGGAAACTGCTCCGCGGTGAAATGCCCGGCATCCCAGGCATCGGCCTTGAAGTTGTTGATGTTCGCGACATCGTTGACGTTCATCTTCGAGCCATGACCGCACAGGCTGCGGCCGGAGAGCGATTCCTGGCGACCGGAGAACTAATGCTGCTTTCGGACATGGCCAAAGCACTGCGGGAAAATCTCGGCGCGCCTGCGAACAAAGTTCCGACTCGCGCCATACCGGATTTCATTGTGCGCTTAATGGCGATCTTCAAGCCTGAGCTTCGTGAAATTACTATCAGCCTCGGGCGCAAGAATCGGCACATCACCAGGAAAGCTGAGACATTGCTCGGCTGGAAGCCGCGCCCTGCGCACGAGACGATCATTGACTGTGCGAGAAGTCTCATTGAGTGGAAAGTCGCCTGAGGTACCTTACTTTCACATTGTTTGGTTGTGTTGCAAAAAACGGCTGTCTCGTATCAATGAGGGTAGACTGTCCCGATCCTGAATCTTCCTCGGAGGTCTGCCTGTGGTCGAAACCAATCTCTTCAAGTGGCGTCACTATGAGTCCGAGATCACCCTTCTCTGCGTGCGCTGGTATCTGCGCTACGCCCTCAGTTATAGCGACCTCGAAGAAATGATGAATGAACGCGGCCTGTCAGTCGATCACACGACGATCTATCGCTGGGTGCAGGTGACATTCGCGGACAAGTTAGATTCGTGGCCTATCTCTTCGAGGTTGTCGCCTGAACTGAAGTAACGTTCAGTATTTTTGTATCCCGAGTCATTTTTGCAACACAACTGTTCCGCCGCTTCCATTCTTGAACATTCTCGAATCCGTATTACGACGCCACAATCCTATTGACTTTTCCATATTGTACTGCTAGGGTTCGCGCCAAGTTGCCGTTTATGCAAGGCTCATTGCATAATACGCAACAGCCTTCAGAAGCTATTTCCCGCGGCGCGCGGCTTGAGCTCAGGTCAGCGCGCAAATTAGTAGGTTCAACGTGTCAACCAGACAGGAGGCGACATGTCCATCAAAATGACTCAGCTTGCACTGCTGCTACTCGCATTGTCAGTTAGTATTTCGGCCTACGGCCAAATCCGATCTTCCACGATTTCCGTGACTGTCACAGATTCCAGCGGGGCGATTATTTCGCTTGCTACTGTTACGATCACAAACGAAATGACCGGCGTGACACAGAGCCAGGTCTCCAATTCAGCCGGACAATTCGTGTTCCCGCTTCTACAGGAAGGACAATATTCAGTGGCGGTGAGCGCCAACGGTTTCACGCCTTACAAACAAACCGGGATTCGCGTTGCGCCGTCGCAGAGCGTTCGTGTAGACGTCGAGCTTGTGGTGACATCGGTTCAATCGCTGGTGGAGGTTCGCGCGAGTTCGGCGCAACTCCAGACCGAGACGACCAGCGTCAGCGGAGCGCTTAATTCCACCGCGATAGAGGCTGTTCCGAACATTACGCAAAATCCTCTCTACTATGCGTTTCTGCAGGCCGGCGTTCAGCCTCGCAACGCCGCCAACAGCACGACAAACACGAATTCCTTTGGAATCGGAGTAAATGGGCGACGGCAGTTCTCGGCCGTCGGCATCAACGGTGGCCGCGCGTTTACGAACGATATCCAGCTTGACGGTCTGCCCGTGATGGGCGGAGGCTACAACGAAGCGGCCGTCATTCCGAATACAGAGGGACTGCAGGAAGTTCGCGTCATCAGCAATAACTTCAGCGCCGAGTACGGGCGAGGGCAAGGCGTAATTTCCATGACCACGAAATCCGGCGCGAATCAATTTCATGGACAGGGGAGCTACATGCTCCGCAACGAGGCGCTGAACGCGAATACCAACGCCAACAAGGCCAATAGAAATCCGCGGGCGCCTTTCAAAGTGAACGAATTCGGCGGTACCATTTCGGGCCCGATCATCAAAAACAAGCTCTTCTTTTCGAGCAGCTATCACCACCTCAGATTCAATTCGGGCGTCGTGACGCTGGCGACCGTGCCGACGGCGCTGGAGCGAGTCGGGGACTTCAGTCGAACGTTTATTCGCGATGAAAGCGGACAGCCAGCGCCGGCGCAGATATTCAACCCGTTCCAGGCGCCGCAGGTCGGGACCAACCTTTACCGAAGAACGCCTTATCCGAACGCGATAGTAACAAACCCTGATCCCGCCGCGCTTTACATCAACAGTTTCTATCCGGAGCCGAATCGCACGCCGGACGACGTTTACAACACGAACAACTTCACCGTCACCAAGGTCCAGACAATTCGCCGGCACAGTTTGAATAACCGTGTCGATTTCAAGTGGAAGAACCACTCGTTTTACGGCAGCGGTGGACTTGGCTATGGCCAGGTTCTCACGCCTCGTCCTTTCGGCGACGTTCCATTCAACGGGGCGCCCGCCCGAACTCGCGACAAGAACCCCTATGTTCAAATCGGCGACACGATAGTCTTTTCTCCGACGCTGGTTCTGGACGTTCGGTACGGAGTCACTCGAATTGACACGCTGGACTTCGCCGGAGACAAGGAAGGCTTCACCGACTATGACAAAATCGGCGTGCCGCGAAATCTTCAACAGCACATCCAGATTTTTGGAGCGGCGCCGGTGGTGGGAACCTTCGGCGGCGGTTCTGGCGGCGGCAGCAACTGGACGGCGGTGAACACCGGCACGTTCGGCACGAAGCAGGAACGACAGGCTAGTCACGTCTTCAGCGGAAGCATTGTGAAGATGCGTGGGCGATGGACCCACAAGTTCGGCGGAGAGTTTCGGAATCTTCTCTCCAACTACCTGGACCTGGAAGAGGCTTCTGTCGCGATGCCATCCTGTTGCGCGCACGTCGGCGGCAACTATACTTTCGAATTTGTCACGGCGGACGGCGGCGTCGCCGCACAGAACACTCTCAATCGGCAAAGAGGCGTGAACGGCGCGGCGCTGTTTACTGGAGCGGGCGTTTGGTGGATCCGGCCCGGCGCGAATCTCGCGGCGGCTTTCGGCCAGCCTTACTATGCCCTCTACTCTCAGAACGACTGGCGGGTCAACTCCAGGCTGACGCTCAACTTGGGGCTTCGCTATGAGATTCAGCCCGGACCGACTGAACGGTACGACCGAATCTCCTCCTATGATCTGGAGCAAAAGAATCCCTTCGGCGCGCAGGGAGCGATGGCGTTTCCCGGGACAGGTTCGTACAGCCGCAGACTATGGGATACGTCATACAACAACTTTGGTCCACGTCTGGGCGCAGCTTACCAGATTGGGAACGGGCTGGTGATTCGCGGCGGATTCGGGATCACTTACCTGCCGAGCAATACGGGATATTTCTCCGGACCGAACGATTACGGATCGAGCCCTTTCGGGAGCGGAACGAACATGATCCCCTACGGGACGAATCCCCGGGGTGTTCCCGCCTATCGCTATTCGGATCCCGCGCCTCTCGCTCTTGCCGTTGGCGCGGACGTAAACGCTCCACAGATTTACGGTGTTTCGGAAGCTCGCTTTGACAGGCATCTCAAGAATGGGATCGCGAAGCAGTGGAATGTGTTCCTCGAAAAATCGATCGGGAAGACATGGCTTGTTTCAGCCGGCTATAGCGCGTCAAAGACCACAAACCTCTCCAACCGGAACCAGCTTTTCCAGAGCATGCAGAACGTCCCGGCGGAAACGCTCGCCGAATGGCGCGCGCGATACATCGCCAGCAATGGCGCGCTGAATCCGGCCAATGAGCAGATCGCCAATCCATTGCAGCCTGCTTCCGGCCCGCTGCTCCGGTTTAACGGCGTGATCGGCGGCGCGACCATTCCGCGATACGTTTCGTATCTTCCCTACCCCTATCTCTTCGGGGACGGGGCCAGGATCAACGATTCACGCGGTTTCGCGGACTATAACGCCATGCAATTGAGATTGAGCCATTCCCTGTCGAGCGGTTTTCTATTCGACCTGAATTACACATGGTCAAAGGAACTCGACTATACGAGCACAGCCACGGAGGACGGCCAGGGGTTCAACAGCGGCGGGACCGCCGGCGCGCCGGATATTTTGAACCTCAGAAACAACCGTAGATACGGGTCGGCCGACGTGCCGCATCGCTTCACCGCCGTGGGTGTCTATGAATTGCCGTTCGGCGCCGGCAAGCCGTTCGATCCAAAGAATAGACTTGCCCGGAGTCTCCTTGGCGGTTGGCAGTTGTCCAGCGTCTTCACAGTGCAAGGTGGGATGCCGTTCATTCTCAGCGGCGCGTCCACCGGGGCCCTGGTGGGCCGTCCCAATCGGATCCCAGGTGTGGATCTGGAAGTTCCCAAAGAGTTGCAACGCTGGTATGACGGCGTCACGCAGGTGACGCTTCCCTGCGGTCGCGTAATCACGCCTGGGCGAAACACTTTTCTCAAGTACAACGCCTGCGCTTTCGAAGGCCAGGTGGTACAGGCGCCCAACGGTAACTTCATCGCCGACCAATTTTGGGTGGGCCAAACGGCGCAGAATATCGGCGACATGAGAGGCCCCGGCCGCGTCAACGTTGACATGAGCATCCGGCGCACATTCAAATTTACGGAGAAAGTCGCGATGTATCTGTACGCCGACGCGACGAACCTGCTTAACAATGCGCAGTACAGCGGGAACTACAACGGCGCCCTCGGCGGAACGAACTTGAACACCAACGCCGCGCGAGGCCTTAAGCCAGGGATGGGATCCAGCGATACCTTTGGGACAATAGGGCTGGGCACATTCGATCCCAGGCAGATTACGTTCCGGCTGATGGTTCGCTTCTAAATCAGACTACGTAACATTGGTACGGATAGACGAACCGCAAAGGACGCAAAGGACCGCAGAGAAAGAACTGTATTGATCATCATACTTTGCGGCCCTCTGCGGCCTCTGCGGTCGAACTCTCTATACCAATCTTTTCCGGTTTGGGGATGTGGCATATGAAACGCTTACTGCAAGTTCGTTTCTCAGTAGTCATGGTTTGTTTCTTTAGTATATCGCTGGCCGCGCAGGACTTTGCGCCGGATTGGACATTCGCAGGCTCCTCGCTGAGCGCATTCGAACAAAAAGGCAATGCGCGATGGAAAAGTCAGGATGGCGAAATCATCGCCGAATCGACCGACGCAGCCGGCGGATGGCTGATTCTGAAGCGTCCCTTGCAGGATCAGCAGGTCAGCCTTTCCGTGAAGCTTCAGGATGGCGCAGCCGCTGGATTATTGCTTCGCGCCGAAAAGACGGCGGAGGGTATGAGCGGTGTATACGTTCCGCTGTCAAACAACGAAACCGGAGTGTGCCAACTGCAATTGAGCGCATCAGGCGAGGAGTTGAGCCGCACTCCTCTTCCCCCATCGCGCCGACCAATGATCCGCAGTTCCGGCATGGCGGAACATTGGGGCGAAGAAGCGGTTCCTGGCTTTTCCAATCTCCCGGATCCACCGAAAGCGATTTCGGCTTCGCCAGCGCCGAACCAGGACATCTCCCGAAGAAATGATCGGCAGGCTACATTGCTTCCCTCCGAGTGGAATATCGTTCAAGTCGTCCTCGACGCGGATCTTATTAGTGTCTCGCTCAACGGCCGCAGGATCGGTCCTACTGCTATTACATTCGATCGCATGATGGGCTTTGGTCCGATCGCGCTTCGCGCATCGGGTAAAGGAGAAGTTCGGTTCAGGAATTTCGCCACAAAGGATCTAAATCGAAAGGTTGAACCCAGGGAGGTTGTTTCGGAAAACTTCCGGATGCAACGACTGAGCGATTTCTATATCGGCTGGTGCGCCACTGTCGCTGATTTCAACCGGGACGGGGTGAAAGATGTCGCAGCCGGCCCATTCTACTTCCTGGGCCCGGACTACACCGAGCGCAGAGAGTTTACGGCGGCGCGCACTTATGATCCCAGCACTCAGTTCGCGCAGTCCATGGTGAACTTTGCCCATGACTTCACCGGCGACGGCTGGCCGGACATTCTGGTAGTGGACCAGCGGCCGATCTGGCTCTACGTCAATCCCAAAGGAGAGCCGCGGCGCTGGGACCGATTCAAGGTGATCGCCAACCAGTCGACCGAGATTACCCTTCTCAAGGACATCGACGGCGACGGAAATCCGGAAGTTCTCTTCGGCGGGGACGGCGTCATCTCTTATGCAAAGCCCGGCGCCTCCGGTCCGACAGCGCCATGGGAGATTCACGCGATTTCAGAAAAGGGTCGCGTGAATCCTCACGGTCTTGGAGTCGGGGACATAAATGGCGACGGCAGGATGGATATTCTGAATTCCACGGGCTGGTGGGAACAGCCGGCGAAGTCTGCCTCCGAGCAGCGTTGGCCATTTCATGCCGTTTCCTTTGGCCGCGGAGGCGCCGAAATGGGCGTTTACGACGTGAACGGCGATGGTCTCAATGATGTTGTGACAGCGCTCTCGGCGCACGGATGGGGACTCGCATGGTTCGAGCAAAAACGGATAAAGGACGGAGACCCCGAATTTGTCGAGCATCGGATCATGGGAGACTTCTCTACTCCTAACGCCGGCGATGTGACATTTTCCGAGCCTCACGCGGCGAATTTCGCCGACATTGACGGAGATGGAATCCTCGACTTCATTGTCGGCAAGCGGCACTTCTCGCACCTGGACAGTTATCTGGATCCCGATCCACACGGAGCGGCTGTTCTCTATTGGTATCGCGCCGTTCGCGACAGGAATGCGCCGGGAGGGGCCAGGTTTGAACCGGAGTTGATCCACAACCGATCCGGAGTGGGTTCTCATTTCCAGACGACAGACATCAATGATGACGGAGTTCTCGATATCGTCACGTCCACCAACCGGGGAACATTTATCTTCTGGGGCCGCCGCAGAAAGACTGGCGGCGCCAACTGATTTCGCCGGCTGACCGTTTCGGATACTTCGATTGGCGATTCATATATGAGCATGCGTATAGCAAAAATCTTACTGATTACCGGCGGACTGGCGGCGTTATGCGCCGGGCAAACGAACCGGCCAATCGCCGGGCAAACGGGGCAAACGGATTGGCCAAGCTACGGCCACGATCCCGAGGCGACTCAATTTTCTCCACTCAAACAAATCACACCGGAGAATGTGTCCAATTTGAAGGTGGCCTGGACCTATGATTTTCGCCCAGAAACGCCAACTCCTCCTGCGACGGCTGCAACGGTGGAGAACGAAGGAGCAGGTCGTCGTCCGCCGCGCGCAAGAAGTTCACAAACTACTCCTCTCGTCGTGGGCAATGTGATGTATCTCGGCACACCGTACGGGCGTGTGCACGCCTTCAACGCTACAACTGGAGCGGTGATTTGGGAGACAGATCTTGGCGCGGCCTCCGGACGCCGGGGCCTTGCCTACTGGCCAGGAAATGAAAAGCATCCTCCTCGCATTTTGATCGGCACGGGCAACGGCCTTCTGTTAGCCCTCGATGCAAAATCCGGTAAGCCGGTAGAGAGTTTCGGCGAGAAGGGACGGGTGAATCTTCGCATCGGAGTGGCGGACAATTTTCCGCGCGGTCGCTACGGAATGTCCTCTCCGCCCGCGGTCTACCAAAATCTCGTCTTCACGGGCGCGCAGTTGCAGGAAGAGCCGGCGACCGGCCCTGGTGGCGCTATTCGGGCCTGGGACGCGATTACCGGAAAATTAGTCTGGACGTTCCACACCATCCCACAACCTGGCGAAGCAAATCACGAAACGTGGACAGGCGATGAATGGGTAGACCGATCTGGCGCAAATGTGTGGGGATTCATGTCTGTGGATCCGGAGAGAGGCATGTTATTTGCGCCCATTGGGACGCCGACCCCGGATTTCTATGGGGGCACTCGCAAAGGGTTGAACCTATACGGCTCTTCCCTTCTCGCCCTCGATGCGCGTACTGGAAGTCTTCGCTGGTATTTTCAGACGACGCATCACGACAATTGGGATTACGATCTTTGCGCCGCGCCGGTCCTCCTTACAATCAGGCACGGCAATCGCGAGATTCCGGCGGTCGCCCAATGGACCAAACAGGGCCTGCTCTTTTTCTTTAACCGGCTCACTGGCGAACCGATCTATGGAGTCGAAGAACGCAAAGTCCCTTCAGATAACCCTATTCCCGGTGACGAGAACTGGCCAACCCAACCGTTTCCACTGAAACCGCCGCCGCTGGCGAGGATGAGCTTTCAACCAGACGAGATAGCAACGGTCACCTCCGAACACAAGGCCTTCTGTAAGGAGCTGTTGAATCTAGAAGGCGGCGCGCTTATGGGAGGGCCGTATGCTCAGCATGGATCCAGGCTTCGCGTCGTCTTTCCGAGCTGGGTTGGGGGAGGAAACTGGAGCACCGCATCCTACAACCCGCAGCTGGGCTATATCTACGTCACGCTTCAGAATTTGGGAAATCTCGACAAGGTAATCCCAAAGCCCAATGGCGAGGGGTATTCACGCGTCGGGTCGGAATTAGCCCCGCCGAACACTGAAGGATATTTCTGGGACGGGAAGAAACAGTGGCCATGCCAGAAACCACCCTGGGCTGAAATTGTCGCGGTGAATGCGCATACGGGCGCCGTGGCGTGGCGCTCACCCCTCGGCTCCTTCGAAGAACTGGACAAAATGGGAATCCCAAAGACCGGCATCCCCGAACACAGGGGAGGTTCCATCGTTACCGCCGGAGGCGTCGTCTTTATCGGCGCCACGAATGACGCGAAGTTTCGGGCATATGACGCAAAGACCGGGAAGGAACTATGGTCGACGTCACTGTCTGATTCCGCGAAGGCGCTACCGATTTCATTTCGCGGAAACGACGGGAACCAATACGTCGCCATAGTCGCGAACGGAGGTAGTGTACGAGGGCCGGAAAACCCTGGTGGCCGCCTTTACGTCTTTCGGCTTCCTTGATTTCGCCGCCGGCGCTTAACGTTGGGCGCTTTATCGTGAATATTATTGAACACTTCTGGAGACTCTGAATGGCAAAACGCAGCATCGTTTCAGTCGCGCATAGCAAAGCGGATCTTGGCAAGCCGGCGGAATACGCCAGGGAACAATTGGATATTGTGAAGGGCATGATTCGCCAGGTGGCTGACGAGTCTATGGGTGGAATGCGGAACATCGTGAGGCCTGGGCAAAAGGTTCTCATCAAGATCAACACGGTCATCCCCGTGCCGGCGAACGCGGGATTCACAACCGATCCCCGGATGCTTGAGGCGCTGATCGAACTCGTCAAGGAACAGAAGCCGTCCCGCATTCAGATCGGAGAGCGTTGCGCAATGGGCGCAGATACGCTCCAGGCGATGGATGCATGCGGCATTGTCGATGTCGCCGAGCGTACCGGCGTCGAACTTTGCCCCTTTGAGCATGCTGAGTTCAAAATGTACAAGATCGATCGTCCGATCAGTTTCAATGAATTCCCTGTTCCAGTTCCAGTTCTTGAAGCGGACTGCTACATCGGCCTCCCCAAAATGAAGGTTCATGTGCATACGACGTTCACGGGCGCAATGAAGCTTCAGTTTGGGAATCTACCGGACTATGATTGGATGGTCCGATGTCACCGCGACGACATCTATCAGAAGATCGTTAACCTTACACGCGCCGCGAACCCGACATGGTTTGTGATGGATTCCCTCTACGCCTGTCAGGGAAATGGCCCCTTCAGTCCTTATAACGACGATCTGATCAAAGACTTCAACACGATCTGCAGCGGTTCCGATCCTGTGGCGGTCGACACCGTATGTGAAGCCCTGATGGATTGGGACTACCCTGGGACGAATGTTCCATCGACGGTTCTCGGCGCAGCCGAGGGACTTGGAACAAACAAGATGGAAGAAATCGATCTGAGAGGCGCGCGAATTGAGGACGTGAAACGGCGGTTCCGCCGTCACAACACCATCCTCCAGGGACAATATCCAAACACGAACGTCGTGATGGGGTCCACCTGTGAAGCAGGGTGCAAAGCCATCGTGCGGATTCAACTCGACCAACTCAAAGCCGACGGAACACTGGACAAATTGAAGCGCCCGCTCTATGTGTTCACCGGGCTGCAGTTCGAAGAGAGAATCCTGCCGGTGGATGGCGACGTGCTGGTGGTGGGAGATTGCGCCAAACCGGTCCTTGACCGGATACCAGGCGCGCAGTATTGGGGCGAAAGTAAAGAGTATCCCAACTGCACTCCGATCTGGGCGAACCGTCCCGACGTCGGCATCGCAAACTACGTCCGGCGCCTCCTTGAAGTGCAGCAGTCGGCGATAAAGAATGAGCAGTCGGTGGACAGCCCCGCCTCACAAACTGAGCAAAGTGACTACTCCGCCAGCTAAAGCAAGGCGGCTTCGTTAGGCACGCTCGCCCTAAGTGGGCCACGTTCCGCCTAACAGGCTCAGTCCGAGCCTCA
>Ga0075421_100009099_pt1 | contig 12227 bp, 9 predicted proteins | sample SoiMetdeltSBSDD5_FD_75292 | JGI IMG/M metagenome (GOLD analysis project Ga0075421, IMG submission 75292) | Bulk soil microbial communities from a Populus tree surrounding site in Tennessee, USA - Soil MetaG P. deltoides SBSDD5 | ecosystem: Environmental > Terrestrial > Soil > Tree plantation...
CAGGAAGGCACGCCGATCGATCGACTGCTTGGGAGCATCGGCCGGTCGTTCGGTGCGACCGAGGCGGTCATGGCGCCTCGCGGCCCGGGCAAGGCATTTTTCGTCGGCGATCTGTTGAAGCAAGTGATGATCGGTGAGTCGGGACTGGCCGGCGTCAATCGCAGACTCGAACTCAGAAACGCCTCGCTGTTGCTCGGCGTCTACATCGCTACCGGACTGCTCACGGCTGCCGCGATTGCGGCGCTTTCGATTAGCTACACCCGCAATCGTGAATTCCTCCAGGACATTGATACCGATCTCACGGCCTTCGAACAGAGCCCAGCGGTCAATCCTATGTCTCCGCTTCCGGCCATCGTCGCGCGTCTTGATGGTATTCGCGCCGTCGTGGACCGGGCCGACAGATATCGCGAAACGACGTCGTTGCCGATGAAGTGGGGACTGTATGAAGGACGGTCGCTTGGAAATGCGGCGTTGGACGCGTACGTCAATGAGCTCGACAGCATTCTCCTGCCGCGGTTCGCGGCGCAGCTTCGCTCCCGCGTCGTTCAATTCGCAACCGAGCCACAGAAGCTGTACGCGTACTTCAAGGCCTACCTGATGCTCGGCGAGCCGAAGCATTTCGACAAGGAATATCTCGGCCTGGTGGTGGATCAGGAGTGGAAGCGCGGCAGTGGTGACGCGGCGGCGGCAGGACCCGCGGCGGCGCAGCACTTCCATGCGCTGCTCGACAATCGCTCGACGCTCCGGAAATTTCCGATTGATGGAACGCTCGTCGGCCAGGCTCGCAACAGCCTGCCACGTAGTCTTTTGCCCAGAATTCTGTACGACGATATCAAACGCGAATCGACGGATGACCCGGGCGTCCGGATCGATCAACAGGCAGGTCTCGAGATCGAACGGATCTTTAAGCGAAAGAGCGGCGTGCCCTTGTCGACGCCGATGCCGCGCCTGTACACACGCGATCAGTTCAAACAGATCACGGTGAAGACGCGCGCCGAGATGGTGCAACTGCTCGCGAAGGATGCGTGGATCTGGGGGGAGAGTGGCGCCGGGGCAGTGGCAAGCGGGGGAAGCCTGTTCTCCGCCGTCACCGACCTTTATGAGACCGACTACATTCGCGCGTGGGACGGGTTTTTTGACGACCTGGAGGTCGTGCACTTCAGCACCATGGGCCAGGCCAACGAGGCGCTTCGGATCCTGACCTCGCCGACCTCACCGCTGCGCGGTCTTCTGACCGTGATTTCGACCAACACAACACTGGTGGAGGTGTCGGCGACCGGGGCGCCAAAGGGCGTCATCGATCAAACGAAAGGCAAAATAAAAGGCACGTTGGGCGGGATCATTGCACCGATCGAGAAAGGCCTCGGCATGCCGTCGGTCGAACCAGGCATGCGTGTGACGGCCCACTTTCAGTGGGTCCGCCAGTTTCTCGCCGGCGAAGCCGGAAAAGCCCAGCTCGACTCTGTGCTCAGTGCCGTGGGTCAGATTCAGAGGCAGATTGACACGCTTGGCCCTGACGTCGCCGGGAAGAGCGCGCTGGTGATGTTAACCGATCCATCATTTCGTGTGCTCACGCAAGATCTTCGTCAGCAGGCTGCGTCGTTGCCCCCCGCGGTCGGCAGGATCGTGGCGGAGATTGCCGATGCGCCAGAAGCCAACGTCCGCAGAACCGCGACGGGACAAGTTGAGGAGGAATACACGCAGCGGATTGTTCCGCTGTGCACCAATCTCATCGCGAATCGGTATCCATTTGCGAGCACAGCGACCGACGTCCAGCTGCCGGACTTCGGGATGGTGTTTGGATACGACGGACTGTTCGACCGGTTCTTCACTGACTATCTCGACAAGCAGGTGGACACAACGGGTCAGACCTGGACGTGGCGTCCGGGAGCGGTGAATCCATCGCACGCGTTACTCGAGCAGATGGAGCAGGCCCGTCGAATTCGAGACATGTTCTTCAATCCGGGGTCGAAGTCCCCGGAGGTGAAGTTCTACGTGACGTTCAGCGATCTCGATCCGAACGCGCAGCGATTCGTCCTCACCGTTGACGGTCTGAACGTCGACACCAGGGGGCAGAAGCAGGAAGTGAAATGGCCTGGTGACAGACAGGGCCATACATATGCGACGTTTGAAAGTCGCTACTACGATCCGCCAACAGCGTATGGTGGTCCGTGGGCGTTGTTCAGGATGATTGACGCGACGACCAGAGCGGGGGCTCCGGATGGCCAACGAATTCTCCTGAACATTCAGAATCCGCACCACCGCGTGAAGGCACTCATCGAACCGGCGCGTGTCGCCGGCAACCCGTTCGCCTCGGGGAGCTGGCGGCAATTCGTGTGCGAATCGTGAACCGCCGATGCAGGTAGGCTTCTACGGCAAGTTGCCAAGCCACGGCGACTTCCTCCGGCGCCGCGTCTCTGACGCGTTCGTTGACGCGTGGGACGCGTGGCTCCGCGAATGCCTGGCGTCCAGCCGCACGGCGCTCGGCGCGCGCTGGTTGGACGTCTACCTCACCAGTCCCGCGTGGCGATTTGTCTGCGCCGCCGGCGCCTGTGGTCCTGTGCCGGTGATCGGTGTAGCCGCTCCGAGCGTTGATCAAGTAGGCCGCTATTTTCCACTGACCCTGGTCGCGGAGCTACCGCCCGACGTCAGCCTTCTGGCCGCCGCCTCGTGCGGCCGGTTTTTTGAGGCGGCCGAACAACTGGTGATCGAAACACTTGCCACCGAACGCGTCGATTTCGAACGATTCGATCAGGGGACGCTCGCACTCGAACGTGCGCTGACGCCGATCGCGTTGCCTCCGGACCTGGTGCTCGACCCGAGTGCCGCCGCGATCGTGACCGACACTCCGCAGGCGTGGCAAATTCCGCTCGCCGCGGCCTCGGATGTGACGGCCGCGTTCGAGCAGATGCTGTCGCTGCACCTCGAGTCCAAGTACCGGCCGTTGGTCCTGCTCTGGACGGAAGGGTCCGGTGTAGTCGAACCCAGTTGTCTCGTTCTCAAGGGCCTCCCGAGCCCGGATCTGTACCCAGCGCTTCTCGAGGGTTCGTGGACCTCGCACCGGTGGCGTCCGGTGCAAGCCCACGTGTCCGAAGACGACACGCTGCCGGGCACACTCGTCATGGACGAGGGTGCGCCGCTGTTCTTCCGTTCGGCCGCCGCCACCGATGTTGGCCGCGTCCGCACGAATAACGAGGATGGATTCGTCGAGCGCCCGGAGGCGGGCCTTTGGGCAGTCGCCGATGGCATGGGCGGCCACAGTCACGGCGAGGTCGCCAGCCGAATGGTGTGCGACGCCCTGACCGACTTTCCTCTGGATGGCACCTTCGAAGAAGCGATCGACGCCGCCCGAAGACGCGTCCAGGAGGTCAACGATCACCTGGCAAGGTCCGGGATGGGGGCCGACCCGGCCGATCGAAGCGGGAGCACGGTCGTGATGCTGCTTCTTCGTGGACCTCGATCCGCGGTGCTCTGGGCGGGGGACAGCCGCGCTTACCGCTGGCGGGCGGGAACCCTCGAGCAGCTGACCACCGACCACAGTCTCGCCGCAATGGGGGGGACGGCGGCGGTGGAATCCAGCGTAATTACACGTGCCGTAGGAGTTGACGTGGAGTTGACGCTCGACGTCCACCGCGACGCCGTCCGCCCGGACGACCGGTTTCTCCTCTGTTCCGACGGCCTGACCCGCGTCGTCCCGGAGTCGGAAATCCGGAACTGGATGCAGTCGGCGGACATCCACACCGCCGTTGAAGGGCTGATCAAGGCGACCCTGAACGCCGGTGCCCCCGACAACGTGACCGTCCTTATCGCCGAGGTGCACGGGTGAGAGCAGCTAGCTCTTCCCTCAATTTCAGGTATAGAATGCGCAGGCGTTCCGGCCCCTTCGACACGCGTGAATCACGTTGCTCGCTCAGGGCAGGCCGCCACGCAAATGCTGGATACAACGAGGCTTCGTAATGAACGCTCGGTGGGACGGGCAGGTGCTGCTTCAGCCGATTTCTCCAGAGCAGCCGTGCGGCGTGAACCTCGACGACTCCATTTTGCTTTCGTCGTTGGATGCGCTTCGACTGTTTGGACAAGCGCGATCACCGGAGGCTCCGGCCGATCCGGAAGGTGATGAGAAGGAGCTGTCAAAGGCACGACCGCCTCTCGAGTGGGACAAGATTCGGGCTGATGCCCTCGACGGTCTGAGCAAGAGTAAGGATATTCGGCTGCTTGCCTATCTGGGTACGGCCCTGCTTCGAACCGACGGACTGCCGGCGTTCGCAGGGGTGCTCACGACGGCATCGCAGTGGCTTGAAGCGTATTGGCCGCAGGTCTATCCGGCGCTCGATGAAGATGCGATCGCGAGACGGAACGCGCTGAATTGCTTCGCCGATCCGATGGCGGTCGTCGACCGGATCTGGCGGCTGCCGCTGGTCACCAGTCGGCAGCATGGGCGGTACAGTTTGCGCGACATAGAGATCGCGCGAGGACAGGCCGTGCCCGGTCCGCTGGAGAACAAGCCGGACGAAGCGGCAATCTCCGAGGCGTTCAAGGAACTCTCGCTCGAAGACCTGACCGCGCTCGATGCCAGCGCCGCCGGTGCCAGCGCGGCACTGACCAGCATCGATGCGCGGATGCGAAGCGAGGGTGGACCCGAAGTCGCGCCAGATTTTGGTGCACTGGTTACGCATTTTGCGAAGCTCGGTCGGGTCTGCAAAGAGCAGCTGGCGTCCCGTGGCGAGGCCAGTGGCGATGCGGCGGCGTCAGGCGACGGTTCCGGCCAGGTAGCGTTCAGGGCGGGTGCGATCAATTCCCGCGCCGACGCGATCCGCGCGCTCGACGCGGTCGCTGAGTACTTCCGTCGCAACGAGCCATCGAGTCCGATTCCGCTGTTCGTCGACCGTGCGAAACGCCTGGTTGCCAAGGATTTTCTCGAGGTGCTTGCCGACATCGCGCCCGACGCGCTGTCGGTGGCCCGCTCGGCAGGTGGGCTGAAGGATCAGTAACGCGTCGCTTCCGGGAGGTATATCGTGGCCAAGGCAAGTGCTCAAAAATTCATCGCCCGCAACCGGGCACCCCGTGTGCAGATCGAGTACGATGTCGAACTCTACGGAGCCGAAAAGAAAATCCAGCTGCCCTTCGTGATGGGTGTGCTCGCCGACTTGTCAGGGAAACCAACCGAACCGCTGCCGCCGGTTGCGGATCGCAAGTTCCTCGACATCGACGTCGACAACTTCGACAGTCGGATGAAGGCACTCAAGCCGCGGGTGGCCTTCCAGGTTCCCAATACGCTCACCGGCGAGGGCAACCTGAGTGTCGAGCTCACGTTCGATAGCATGGACGACTTTTCACCGGCAGCGGTCGCCTCGAAAGTGGATGCGCTCAACAAGCTGCTCGAAGCACGCAAACAGCTGGCGAACTTGATTACCTATATGGACGGGAAGAGCGGAGCAGAAGATTTGGTGGCCAAGCTGCTGCAGGATCCCGCGCTGCTGCAAACGCTGGCGGCCACGAAAAACCCCCAGGGCGAGACGTCCTGATCCCGGCGTGACGTGAAGCGGAGAACATCATGGCAGATCCCAAAGCCCAGCAGCAGGAAACGTCGGCGATCGGCGCCACCGAAGTCAGCGACTTCGATTCGTTACTAAAGAAAGAGTTCAAGCCGAAGACCGACGAAGCCAAAGAGGCGGTTGAACGAGCCGTCCGCACGCTCGCCGAACAGGCGCTGTCGCAGACCAAGCTCATTAGCACCGATGTCATCAAATCGATCGAGGCGATCATCGCGCAGCTTGATAAGAAGCTGACCGAGCAGATCAATCTGATCCTGCATCACGAGGACTTCCAGAAGATGGAAGGCGCGTGGCGCGGCCTCCATTATCTGGTCAACAACACCGAAACGGACGAAATGCTGAAGATCCGTTTCATGAACATCAGCAAACAGGATCTGGGCAAAACGCTGAAGCGGTACAAGGGCACCGCGTGGGATCAGAGCCCGCTGTTCAAGAAGGTCTACGAGGCGGAATACGGCCAGTTCGGTGGCGAACCGTTCGGATGCCTGGTCGGCGACTACTATTTCGATCACACGCCGCCCGATACGGAGCTGTTGGGAGAAATGGCGCAGGTCGCGGCCGCCGCGCATACACCATTCATTTCCGGCAGCTCGCCCACGATCATGCAGATGTCGTCGTGGCAGGAACTCGCCAATCCGCGCGACTTGACGAAGATTTTCACGACCCCCGAGTATGCGGCGTGGCGATCGCTTCGCGAATCCGAAGACTCGCGATACCTCGGTCTCGCGATGCCCCGGTATCTGTCCCGGCTTCCATACGGCGCGAAAACGAACCCAGTCGAGGAATTCGCGTTCGAAGAAGATACGGGTGCGGCGGACCACAGCAAGTACACATGGTCCAACGCTGCCTACGCAATGGCGACCAACATCAACCGGTCGTTCAAGTTATATGGATGGTGCTCGCGTATTCGCGGCGTCGAATCCGGCGGCGCCGTCGAAGGACTTCCGGTTCATACGTTCCCAACCGATGACGGTGGCGTGGATATGAAGTGCCCAACCGAGATCGCCATCAGCGATCGTCGCGAGGCGGAACTGGCGAAGAACGGCTTCATGCCGCTGTTACACCGCAAGAACTCCGACTTCGCGGCATTCATCGGCGCGCAGTCGGTGCAGAAGCCGTTTGAGTACACCGATCCGGACGCGACGGCAAACGCGAACCTTGCCGCGCGGCTACCGTATCTGTTTGCATGCTGCCGCTTCGCGCACTACTTGAAGTGCATCGTCCGGGACAAGATCGGGTCCTTCAAGGAACGCGAAGACATGCAGATCTGGCTGCAGAAATGGATCATGAACTACGTCGATGGCGATCCGGCCCATTCGTCGGAAGCGACGAAGGCACAGAAGCCCCTTGCCGCCGCCGAAGTGCAAGTCGCGGAAGTGGAAGGCAATCCTGGGTACTACTCGGCCAAGTTCTTCCTGCGTCCGCATTATCAGCTCGAAGGACTCACAGTGTCGTTGCGACTCGTTTCAAAACTGCCGTCCGCGAAAGCGAGCTGACGGCACTTGTACGGTTTCAGTGAGCTGATCGTTCATTAGAAAAGCGGTAGAGGAGCGTTGAACCATGGCATCAGACATTTTCGCAAAGCTCGGGGACATCAAGGGGGAGTCGCTCGACGACAAGCACAAGGACGAAATCGAAGTGCTGTCGTACTCGTGGGGCGTGACCAATGCTGGCTCGATGGCGCACGGCACTGGTGGTGGTGAAGGCAAAGCAACGTTCCACGACCTGTCCTTCATCCACAGGTACGACAAATCTTCTCCAGTGCTCATGCAGTACTGCGCGACCGGCGTCCACCTGAAGGAAGCGACGATCACCAATCGCAAAGCAGGTAAGGGGCAGCAGGAGTACCTGATCATCAAGATGAACGACGTCATCGTGACCGGCGTGACCCACGGCAACAGCGGGTCCGATGGTGCCACGGAAAACGTGAGCGTCGCGTTCGCGAAGGTGGCGGTGGAATACAAACCGCAGAAGCCGGACGGTTCGCTCGACGCCGGCGTTATTTTCAAGTACGACCTCAAGGCGCAGAAGGAAGCGTAGAGGCGGAGGGACCACGTGGCGCCTACTTCCGAGTCTCGCGGCCCCGGCGCCGGGGACATGTTTTTCAAAGTCAAGGGCGCCAAGCACGGCGAGATCAACGGCGAGGCCCTGGACCAAAAGCACAAGAACGAAATCGAAGTGCTGGCCTGGTCCTGGGGCATGCAGGGCAAGTCGTCGCTCGGTGGCGGAGTCGCCACGGGGAAGGCGACAATGCGCGAATTGCGCATCACCAAGAAGGTCGACAAGTCCTCGACCGCGCTGATGTCCGCGCTTCGCACGAACGAGCTGATCAAGGAAGCGACGCTGACGCTCAGGAAGATCGGCAAGAGTCCGCTCGAGTACTTGATCATCAAAATCGAAGAGGGCCGGGTGATGGCCATCGACCTCGAGGCCGGCGATGCCGCGGGCAGTCCGGCCCTTCTCGAACGCGTCAGCTTTTCGTTCAACAAGATCTCCATCGACTACACCCCGCAGGGTGCTGACGGCATGCCGCAGGGCAGCACCAGCTTCCAGGACGAGTGGACCACTCAGGGATAAGCGATGACTCTCTCGGATGTGGCCGCACGGACCCTGAAAGAGGGTGATCCCCGAGCCGCTCTCGCGCGCCTGCAAGAAGACATTCGCGCCAAACCATCCGACGCCAAGCTTCGCGTCTTTCTTTTTCAACTCCTCTGCGTGCTCGGCCAGTGGGATCGGGCGCTGAATCAACTGAAGGTTGCTTCGGAGCTCGATCCGCTCGCGCTGCCGATGGCACAGATGTACGGCGAGGCCGTTCGCTGCGAAGTGATTCGCGACGAGGTCTTCGAGGGCAAGAAATCACCGATGGTGCTCGGTGAGCCGGAGCAGTGGCTTGCGCTTCTCATCGAGTCCCGGCTGCGTGCCGGACGAGGTGAGGCCGCTCAGTCCGAGGAGCTTCGCCAGCGCGCGTTCGAAGCCGCGCCAGCCTCGGGCGGCAACATCGACGGCCGCCCGTTCGAATGGGTCGCCGATGCGGACTCACGTCTGGGTCCGGTATTGGAGGCGATCATCAACGGGCGGTACTACTGGGTTCCGTTCACCCGCGTGCGCGAACTCACAATGGAGGCGCCGGAAGATCTCCGGGATCTGGTGTGGATGCCGGCGCATCTCGACTTCGAGAACGGCGGCGAGTCCGTGGCACTCATTCCAACGCGATATCCCGGCTCACAGAACGCCGAGGACGGGAGCCTGGCGCTCTCGCGCAAGACCACATGGGAGCCAATCGCCGAAGACGCGTTCAGCGGCCTCGGCCAGCGCATCATCGCGACCGACACCGGCGAGACGCCGTTCCTCGAGATTCGCGCGCTCTCGATCTCACCAGTCGCCGAAGCGGCGCCTGACGGTGCGGGCGCCGATCATGCCTGATCAGCTCCCTCCTCAGGATCAGCTTCAGCCCGCGCTGTTGGACCGTCTGACCGACGAGGAACCCGACAAGAAGCTCGAGCCGCGGCTCCAACGGGTGATCTCCAAGCGGCGCTTGCGTGAGGCCGTGCTGCGAGATCTCGCGTGGCTATTCAACACGACGCGTCTCGATGCGAGCATGGATTCGGCATCGTTGCCGCATGCCCGCAAATCGGTCATCAATTACGGACTGCCGGCGCTTGCCGGCCAGACGGCGTCGGTGATCGAAGTCCCGGATCTCGAGCGCGCAATAAAACAAGCGATCCTCGATTTCGAACCACGCATTCTGCCGGAGTCGCTGCAGGTGCGCGCGCTCGAGACCGCGGGCCTCGATCATCACAACGTCATCGGCGTCGAGATTTCCGGTCAGCTGTGGGCGCAGCCGCTTCCGCTCGAGTTGCTTGTCCGCACGGAAATCGATCTGGAGACCGGCCAGGTGGAGGTCTCAGACCTGGCGCCACGCGGGTGACGTGATGGATCCCCGTCTTCTCCAGTACTACGAACGAGAGCTCGGACATCTCAGCGAGATGGGGGCGGAGTTTGCCCAGCAGTTCCCAAAAATTGCCGCGCGCCTCGGCATGAACGGTCTCGAGGTTGCCGATCCGTACGTCGAACGGCTGATCGAAGGCGCGGCCTTCCTGGCTGCCCGTGTGCAGTTGAAGATCGACTCGGAGTTCCCGCGATTTACGCAGTCGCTGCTCGAGATCGTCTATCCCCACTATCTCGCGCCCACGCCATCGATGCTGATCGCGCAGCTGCATCCAGACAAGGACGATCCCGGTCTGGCGAGCGGCACGCGGACGGTGCCGCGCGGAACCACGATGCATTCGATCACAGCGCCGGACGAGGCGACCGCATGCGAGTTCCGGACAGCCCACGACGTCACGCTGCTGCCAATCGATATCGTTTCGGCCAACTACTTTTCGTTCGCGCCAGATTTGCCGCTCAATAACCTACCGATCGCGTCGCGGATCAAAGGCGGGCTTCGCTTCAGACTGAAGACGACCGCCGGACTCAAGTTCGCGCAAACCCGGATCGATCGCCTTTGCTTCTATCTTTCGGGACGAGAAGACGCCGCGAACAAACTGCTTGAACTCTGCCTGGCCAACGGCCTCGGTGTCCTCGTGCGGCCCTCTGGCGGCCGGCCGACGGACGTCACGCTGCTGCCGCCGTCAGCCATCCGGCCAGTTGGCTTTGCCGACGAGGAAGCGCTTCTCCCGGTCAGCCTTCGATCGTTCCAGGGATACCGTCTGCTACAGGAGTACTTCAGCTTCCCGCAGCGCTATCGATTCCTCGAGTTGACCGGACTGGCTTCGGCGCTGAGCCGCGTGTCTGGGAACGAAGCGGAGATCGTCATTCTCGTCGGCCGCGGCGATGCCACGCTGGAAAGCGTGGTCGATGCTTCATATCTCCAGCTCTCCTGCACGCCGGCGATCAATCTTTTCGAAAAGACACGCGTCGATCGCATCCACGTGAGCGACTCGACGTTCGAATTCCACGTCGTCGCCGATCGCACCAGGCCGCTCGATTTCGAAATCTATCAAGTCACCGATGTCGTCGGACACGGGACCGGCGACGACAGCGAGCAGCGGTTTCTTCCGTTCTATTCATCGGAGAGCCTCGACGTCGAACATCACCAGCCAGCGTATTTCACAACCAGGCGTGAGCCGCGCGTGATTCCGCCGGACCAGCGGCGTCGAGGACCGCGTTCGAGTTACATCGGCAGCGAAGTGTTTCTATCGCTGGTCGATTCGACCCAGGCGCCGTACTCCGCGGATCTCCGCCAACTCTCGGTCCAGGCGTTGTGCACCAATCGCGATCTCGTGCTGCATATGCCGGTCGGCCTCGGGCAGAGCGACTTCTCGTTGAACATCGCCGCCCCGGTGACCAGCGTGCGCACGGTCAGCGGTCCGAGCCGCCCGTACTCGGCGATTGCGGATCGCGCGATCGCGTGGCGCGCGATCAGTCATTTGTCGCTCAACTATTTGTCGCTGATCAACGCCACCGGGCCGCAGGCGGCTGGCGCCCTGCGCGACCTGCTCGAACTGTATGCGACGACGACCGACGTCAGCGCGCGTCGTCAGATCGAAGGCATTCAATCGGTCGGCGTCCGCCGCGTCGTGCGCCGCTTGCCGATGCGAGGTCCGATTGCCTTCGGCCGTGGACTGGAAATTACTGTCGATGTCGACGAAATGGCATTCGAAGGCGGCAGCGCGTTCCTGCTCGGCGCCGTGCTCGAGCGACACTTCGCGCGTTATGTGTCAGTCAACTCGGTGACCGAGATGGTGCTGCGGTCGCCGAGTCGAGGCGAGATCAATCGATGGACGCCAAACTGGGGCACGAGGCCGACGCTCTGAGTTTTCTCTCGGACCTCGCAAGAGAGCCGTATCGTTACGATTTCTATCAGACGATGCGGCGGCTCGAGTGTCTGTACGAGGAAAAGCCGCGCTGGGGGATGGCGCTTCGTCCGATCGATGAGCCCGTGCGCTTAGGACAGGATCCCGATCTTTCCTTTGCGCCGGCGCCACTGGCGTCGCTCGAATTTGGAAAGGACGGCGCGCCGCCGCGATTGCAGGTCCGTTTGTTCGGGCTGCTCGGACCCAACGGTCCACTGCCGATTCATCTGACCGAATACGCGCGGCACCGTCTGCGTCAGGCCAATGATCCGACGCTGAGCCGGTTCCTCGACGTCTTTCATCATCGGTTTCTTGCGCTCTTCTATCGCGCTTGGGCGCAGGCGCAGCCGCACGTCAATCGTGATCGGATCGACGAGGATCATTACCTCACCTATGTCGGCGCGTTCATTGGAATCGCCCCCGCTTCGCTCCGGCAGCGGGATACGGTGCCGGACGTCGCGAGGTTGTTTCACGTCGGCACGCTGGTGCGACAGGTTCGCGATGCGGATGGATTGGCGGCGATCATTCGTCAGTATTTCCGCGTGCCGGCGCGGCTCGAGGAGTTTGTCGGCCACTGGCTGGTGCTGGCGCGGCGCGATCGGACATATCTCGGTCCGGAGAGCAAGACGCTCGGGTTGAGCGCTGTTGCGGGCGGCAGGGTCTGGGATCATCAGAGCAAGTTTCGGATTCACCTCGGTCCGCTGACGCTGGCTCAATATGAATCGTTTCTACCGGCGGCCGGTGCGGCCAGCAGCGGCGACAAGTCCCACGGTACGCGCTTGCGCAAGCTCGTAGACTGGGTGCGTTTTTATCTGTG
>Ga0075421_100009100_pt1 | contig 12227 bp, 8 predicted proteins | sample SoiMetdeltSBSDD5_FD_75292 | JGI IMG/M metagenome (GOLD analysis project Ga0075421, IMG submission 75292) | Bulk soil microbial communities from a Populus tree surrounding site in Tennessee, USA - Soil MetaG P. deltoides SBSDD5 | ecosystem: Environmental > Terrestrial > Soil > Tree plantation...
GCGATCACGGCCGGTCGGAAGTCGAACTGCTCGCGCACGATCGCCGAGAGCCGTTCGTTCGGCAGGCGGCCCCGCCCGAACGTCCGCGCGAAGACCGTGACCGGCTCGGCCTCGCCGATGGCGTAGGAGAGCATCAGCTCGCACTCGGTGGCGAGGCCTGCCGCGACGACGTTGGCGGCGGCGTGGCGGGCGGCGTACGCGGCGCAGCGGTCGAGCCGGCTCGGGTCTTTGCCGGAAAGCGCGCCGTCGCCGTGCCGAGCGGCGCCGCCGTAGGTATCGGCGGCTTGCTTGCGGCCGGTGTGGCCGGCGTTGCGGCCCGGACCGGCCACGCCCGACGAGCCCTCGGCGTTGACGATGATCCGAGTCTGGCGGTCCGGGCGGACCGCCTGCCCGTCGAACAACGGGCCGAGCACCAGGCTCTCGACGGCCGAGCGGAGGTCGCCCTGCGGGCCGCGGTGGACGACCTGGAGGACCACGGCGTCGATCCGCTCCGGCCGGTCGTCGACGTACTCGACCGTGACCTGGACGCTGCCGTCCGGCGCCAGGCCCGGCAGCTTCGCGGTGCCGACCAGCTCGTCCAGGCGACCGGCGATCTGCTGGGCGACCCGGATCGGCAGCGGCATCAGCTCGGGCGTCTCGGCGCAGGCGTAGCCGAACACCGTCGTCTGCTCGGCGGCCGGCTGCTCGTCGGCGTCCTGGCGCTCTCGCGCCCAGGGCGGGGTCATGACGCTGCTCTGGGTCAGGATCGTGCAGCGCTCGGGATCGAAGTCCTGGCGGGGATATCCCGTCTCCACCAGCGTCCGGCGGACGACGCCGTTGACGTCGACCTCGCCCTCCAGCTCGGCATCGGTGGTCACGAAGATCACCTGGCCGGCCGCCGCCGCCTCGGCGCGGATCCGGGCGCGGGTGTCGACGGTGAGGTGGGCGTCGACCAGGGCGTCGGAGATCCGGTCGCAGAGCTTGTCGGGGTGCCCGCGCAGCACCGAGCTCGACGTAAAGCGGCGATGCTCGCTCATCGTGCACCTCCACGGGCCACGCTCGCGCGCGGTGGGGCGGCGGTCGGTTGTTGGGGGGCGTCTTCCGGCTTGAGCCGGACGGCGTCGGCCGAGTGTCGATCCGTCGCCGGATCGGCCGAGCGCTCCGCGGCGGGAGCGTCGGCCGCGCCGGGCGCCGGCAGCGCCTTTTGCTCGTGGTGCGAGAAGAACCGCGAGGCCTCGATCGCGATCGAAGGCAGCGCTGCCCCCGCAAGGGCGATGCCAAGGTCGGCCAGCGCCAGCGGCGCCCCGCCGAGAGCGGCCCGGAGTGGCGGCACGAAGAGCGCGGCGCCCTGCAGCAGCACCGACAGGCCCATCGCGCCGAGCAGATACGGGTTCTTCCGGCCCCGGCTGCCGTTCAGGGCCGGGCGCTCACCGGCCCGCGCCCAGCCGACGTGGAGCAGCTGCGATCCGAGCAGGCTCGCGAACGCCATCGTCTGGGCGGCCGGTCCGAGGCCGTAGCGCGAGATGCCGATGGCGTAGACGCCGAGCGCGCCGCCGGCGATGGCGGCCGACTCGGCCAGGATTCGGCGCAGCATCGGCCCGGGGACGATCTTCTCCTTCGGATCCCTGGGCGGCTGGTCCATCAGCTCCGGGTCTCTCGGCTCCAGCGCCAGCGCGAGGCCGGGGGCGAGGTCGGTGACCAGGTTCAGCCAGAGGAGCTGGAGCGGCGACAGCGGCGAGGGCAGCCCGAGCGCGACGGCGCCCGCGACGACCCAGATCTCGCTGGCGTTGGTCGAGAGCAGGTAGTGGAGCACCCGCTGGACGTTGGCGCGGACCAGCCGGCCCTCCTCCACGGCGTCGACCATGTGGGCGAAGTCGTCGGTCGAGAGGACGACGTCGGCGAGGCCGCGCGCAAGCTCGCTGCCGCGCTGTCCCATCGCCACGCCGACGTCGGCGGCGCGCAGGGCCGGGGCGTCGTTGACGCCGTCGCCGGTCATCGCCGCGACCTCGCCGTTGGCCTGGATGGCGCGGACGACGGCGAGCTTCATCTCGGGAGCCACTCTGGCGAAGATGTTGACGTCGCGAACCAGGCCACGCAGCGCCTCGCCGTCCAGGGTCGAGAGGTCGCCGGCTTCGAGGACGTTGAGCTGGCCCCTCCTGGAGAGGCCGAGCTCGCGGGCGACGGCGGTCGCGGTCAGCGCCTGGTCGCCGGTGATCATGACGGTCCGGATGCCGGCCCGGTGGAGCGCCTTGATGGCGGCCGGCGCGGCCGGGCGGACCGGATCGACCAGGCAGATCAGGCCGCTGAGGGTGTAGCCGCGACCCAGGTCGTCCTCGGTGTACTCGGCGGGCAGGCTCCGGTGGGCCAGCGCGAGGACGCGCATCGCGCGGTTCGCCATCTGGGCGTTGTGATCGGCGAACTTCGTCACCAGACTGTCGTCGAGGTCGGCGACGCCGTCCGCGAGATCCACCCGCGAGCACATCGCCAGGACCTCGTCCGGGGCGCCCTTGAGCATCGCCAGCAGGCCGTGCTCGCCGCGGTGGACGGTGATCATGTGGCGGCGGCCGTCCGAGCGGTCCCGGAGGTCGATGCGGGGGTGGGCGGCGCGGAGGCCGTCGGGGTCAAGTCCGGCCTTGATCGCGGCGACGAGGATCGAGGCCTCGGTCGCCGATCCGTCCAGGATCAGGTCGCCGTCCCTGAGGCCTTCGACCTCGGCGTCCGAGCAGAGCGAGCCGACCCAGAGCGCAGACCGTACGGCTCGGTCGACGCGCGGGTCGAGCGGCTGGCCGCCGAGCTCGAAGCGGCCGGTCGGGCTGAGGGCCGGGCCGGTGACGGCGACCGGGCCGCCCGCCGTGAACAGCTCGCGGGCCGCCATCCGGTTCTCGGTCAGGGTGCCGGTCTTGTCGGCGCAAACCACGGTGACCGAGCCGAGCGCCTCGGCCGCCCCGAGGGTGCGGATCAAGGTGCCCTTGCGGCGCATCCGGCCGGACGCGAACGCCAGGACGCTCGTTGCGAGGGTCGGGAGGCCTTCGGGGATGGCGGCCACGCCGAGCGAGACGGCGATCTCCAGCCCGTAGAGCAGCGGGAAGCCTCTAAGCACGCCGATACCGAGGATGGCGCCGCAGACGGCCGTCGCGCCGATCGCCAGCCCGCGCCCGATGGTGTCGAGGTCGCGCTCCATCGGCGTCGGCGGCGCCTCGGCCTCGGCGGCGAGGATGTGGAGCGCGCCGATCTGGGTGGTGGCGCCGGTCTCGACGACGACGGCGCTGGCCCGCCCGCCGACGATTGTCGTGCCGCGGAAGACCATCGAGCGACGGTCGCCGAGCGGCGCGTCGGCCGAGACGACCTGCTCCCACTTCTCGACGGGGCGAGACTCGCCGGTCAGGGCGGACTCCTCGACCTGGAGGCGGTGGGCGCTGATGATCCGCCCATCGGCCGGGACCGGGTCGCCGGGCAGGAGCTGGATCACGTCGCCGGGGACTAGCTCCTCGGCGTCGACGGTGTCCTCGGCGCCGTCGCGGCGGACGCGCGCACGGATCGCCGTCGATCGGCGCAGGGTGGCGATGGCGCGCTGGCCGGAGCGCTCGGTGGCCGCTCCGACGCCGGCGTTCACGACGACTACCCCGACGATCAGCACGGCGTCGAAGAGACCGCCGGTCGCCACCGAGACGGCTGCTCCGGCCATCAGGAGGGCGGTCGGGGCGTTCACGACCTGGTCCATAACCGTCTTCAGCAGCGACGGCTCGGCGGGCTCCGGCATCCGGTTCAGGCCGTAGGTCGCGCGACGGTTGGCCACGGCCGGCAGGTCGAGGCCGGCGTCCGGATCGACGTGGAGCCGCTCGATCACCGCCTCGGCCGGGCGGTGGTGCCAGACCTCGCTCGGCTCGGGAGCGGCGGTCGGCGGGGCGGCGGCAGCCGTGCCGTTGACGCGTTCGCGGACTTCCTTCGCCAGCCGCTCGAGGTCGACCAGCGTCTCGCCGCAGGTCGCGGCCAGCCGGTCCGGGGTCCAGCGGGCCGGGTCGAAGCGGACCCGGACGTTGCCCGTGAGGGCATTCGCGCTCGCCTCGGCGACGCCGTCGAGCGCGCCAATCACCCGCGCGACGCTCGCCTCGACGTCCGGGCGGCCGCGCAGCCCGGCCACGGCGAGCCGGGCGTGGCCCGGCACCTTCGCCCAGACGACGCGCACCAGGCGGCGCGGCGGCTCGTGCGGCTCGCTCGGCGACGTGACGTCGGCCGGAGGCTCCTCCGGGATGCGGACGACGTAGCCGAGCTCGCGCGCGGCCTCGGCGACCAGCTCGTCGGTGGTCCAGGCGGCGGGATCGAAGACGACGAGGACGTTGCCGGTCAGGGCGCTCGCCCGAACCTGCTCGACGTTGGGGAGGCGGCCGAGCGCCGTCTCGATGGTCGCCTCGCGCTCCGGGCGGCGGGCGAGGCCACCCACCGACAATCGAACCCTGCCAGGTGCCGGGGCCGCGCGGATGGTCAGCTCGCGCCTGCCAATCTCGACGGCCATCTGGGCGGATCCTTCGGGTGGGCTGCCAGGGCGTATCTGGGACGATAGCACACGGCCGGCCGTGGCGCCGTGCAATTCCTGGTGGCCGGGCCGGTCGGGCGTGCAGCCGGACGTGACGATCTCGTGTTGCGCGCAGCTCGGAACGGGTCAGATGGCGACCGTAGAATGGCCGCACCTCATCCCGGTTTCCAGCGATCACGCGAGAGGAGGGATAGTATGGCAGTTCGAGCGGCTCGCAAGGGGCGGCTGGGCATTCGCGGCCCCAGCTCCCCCGACCTCGGCCAGGAGCGGCCGAACGACCGGCTGCGGCCCGGAGCGGTCGTCGATCTCGGCATCCGCGACGACGCGCTCGAGCCGGCGAGCGGTCGTCGGCCGCCGGTGCGCCCGGCGACCGGCCGGTAGGTCCGATTTCGCGTCGGCGGAGGCGGGCTAGCCGGCCACCGCCGACGCGAGGATGGCGGCTTCGGGTGGCCGACGCTGGACGTAGGCGATCAAGTCGTCGATCGCCAGCATCGGCAGGCCGTGGCGGGCGGCGAACAGCTCCAGCTCCGGCAGGCGGGCCATCTCGCCGTCGTCGGCCGCGATCTCGCAGCAGACCGCAACCGGCGGACGACCGGCCAGCCGGGCGAGCGCCACGGCCGCCTCGGTGTGGCCGGCCCGAGCGGCCAGGCCCCGGGGGTGGGCGGCCAGCGGGAAGATGTGGCCCGGCCGGATGAAGGCGGCGGGCGTCGCCGTCGTCGAGGCGAGCCGGCGGAGCGTGCGAGCCCGTTCCGTGGCCGGCATGCCGGTGGTCAGGCCGTCGGCGGCGTCCACGGGCATCATGAACGCGGTGCCGTGGAGGCCACCGGTCCCTTCGAGGCGCGGGATCTCCAGCCGCCGCAGCCACTCGAGGTCCATCGGCGCGCAGATCAGGCCGCGGGCGTGGGTGATGAGGAAGTTGACGTCGGCCGGCGTGACGCGATCGGCCGCGAGGATGACGTCGCCCTCGGCCTCGCGGGCCGGGTCCCAGACGATCACCTTGCCGCCGGCCGCGATCGTCGAGATGGCGATCTCGACCGCCTCGGGGCCACGACGCAGGCCGGACCAGGCGAAGTCGGGGCCGGGCCGTCGCCGGTAGACCTGCTGGTAGCGGGCCATGACGTCGGCCTCGACGTTGACCTCGCCGCCGATCGGCAGAGCGTCGAGGGTGGTGCGGCGGCGAGTCTCGGGGATCAACGCCACCGAGAACGCACCCTTGTTGACCTCGACGACGTTCAGGCTGACGCCGTCGACCGCCACCGATCCTCGGGCGACGATCTCGCGGATCAGCCGGCGGTTCGGGCGGAACCAGACGAACAGCGTCCCCGCCACCTCGCGGCGCGCGGTGAGCCGTGCCGTGCCTTCGACGTGCCCCTGGACCAGGTGGCCGTCGAGGGGGTCGCCGGCCCGCAGCGGCACTTCGAGATTCACCCGCCGGCCGACCAGCTCGCCGCGCAGGGTGGTCCGAGCCGCGGTCTCGGCGCCGACGATCGCGCCAAAGGCGTCGTCGGCCACGTCCGTGACGGTGAGGCGGACGCCGGCTACGGCGACCGAGCCGCCCGGGCTCAGCGCCCGTGCCGTCTCCGCGCCGCGCACGACCAGGTGGGTGCCCTCGTCGGTGGCCCTCGCCGCCACCACGACCCCGATCTCCGATATCCGTCCGGTGAACACCGTGCTACCTCCTCTTCGCAGCATGACGCTGCACGAGTCGGGAGCAGGGGAGAAGGCTCGCGCACGACGACGCGAGACGTGACCGCCAATGCAGCGGCCCGTCGTTCTCTCCCATCCGGACTGTCACCGTCGGCGCCGGAGTTCCACCGGCTCGGCCTCCCGAAGCCGCGGGAGGGTCGCGGGCTGTCACCGCCGGTGAGGAGTTCCACCTCGCCCCGAGAACCGATTTCAGCATACCGAGATGCGCGTCGGCGGTCAAGCGCCATCGTCTCGTTATTGACGAGCCGCGACGCTCGCCTGTACGCTCGGACTGCGACGATTGCGAGCATGCCGGGGCGGGGCCCGATTCTGACGCGAGGAGGCGGCGGCATGGCGAAGCGCGAGAGACCTGGCGGCGACGGCGGCTCCGAGCACCGCACGGGCGGCGTGCACATCTCCGGGTCGCAGGTCCACGTCGGCGGCGACATGGTCGGCGGGAACAAGATCACGGTGGGCGGGGCCGACCGCGAGCTCGAGCGCCTGTTCGACGGGCTGCGCGGGTCAATCGAGTCGTCCCCGCTGCCCGTGACGAAGAAGACGGCGCTGCGGCGGGGCAGCGACGAGCTGGAGGCGGAGCTGAAGAAGCCGGAGCCCGACCTCGGGACGATCCAGCGGCTGAAGGCGCTCCTCGCGGAGCACGGCGAGGCGGTCGCCGGGGCGGCCATGGCGATCTTCCAGTACCCGCCGGTCGCCACGGCGCTGCGGGCGGCGCTGAGTCGTGTGCTCGGGGTCTGACCCACAGCGTCTCGCGCGACAGGCCGTCCGAGGCCGGGGGAAGCGATGCCGATCCGGAGACGACGACGCAAGGACAAACCGAACGCGAGCCTGGACTCCGACGTCGGCGGCGTCAGGGTCGACGGCTCCGAGCTCCACGTCGGCCGTGACCTGATCGGGCGTGACAACGTCCAGATTGGATCCCAGCATACGTACCACCTCGGCGCGGCCGGCCTGGCCGCGATCGTGGGTCTCGTCGGGCTGCTGATCGTGGCGATCGTGGCGATTGTGGTGTGGCCGCAGCGGCCCGAAACGCCACGAGAGCCCAGGATCGACGATGCGACCGCTGGTGGCGTGGCTCCCGCGGCCTCGGGCGCGCCGACCGTTGCAGCCGTTCCGTCCGCGATCGTCACGTCCACGCCGTTGTCCGTGGCGACGGTCGAGCCGACGATCGTGCCGACCGTGAGGCCGACGGCAACGCCACAGCTCAAACCGATGCTCGGCCGGTACGCCAACATCTTGATCGCCCCCTTCGGCCAGCTCGACAGTGGTGGTCGCGCGATGCCCTGGCCGACCGGCCCACGGCTCGCGGTGTCGATCCACCGAGAGCTCGAACGTGCGCTCGATCCCCTGATTAAGCGTGGGGACGTGGATCTGCGCTTCGAAGGCGTCGAGCAGGTAGCGGGCGCCAATCCCGATCAGCGCGAGCTGTTTGCCCAGAAGATGCTCGACGCGCACAAGGCGTCGCTCCTGGTGTTCGGCAATCTCAGGGTGGAAGAGGGCAGCTCGGTCTTGTTACCTGACCTTCAGGCTGGGGCGAGGGACTTCGACGCAGTTCGCACGCAGCTTGAAGGGGCGGAAGAGATCGTCGGCAAGAGCCGGCTGCGGATACCGCTGCCTGACCCGAACGAGGTGTCCGCGCCCGATGACCTGGCAGGACGTGCGCTGGCGCTGATCCACTTCACGATCGGATTGACGTATCTGCAGGCCGCGGATGCCGCCAGGCTGAATCCGAACGATCCAGTCCCGGGCGGGAAAGGCGAGAGCTACTACGACAAGGCGCTGGAATCGTTTGACCGGGCCGTGAGCTCGCTGCCGAGCGACGCGAAAGGGCTCGACGTTATTCACCTGTTTCGCGGCATCGTGTATCAGCGCATGTCGCTGCTGACCGTCAACGAGGCCGAGGCACGGGCGTATCAGCAGGCCCTCGACGTCAACTCGGAGTACGCGAGGGCGTACATCGGGCTCGGCTACTTCAACCTCCAGAAGTACGTGCATGCGCTGCCGAAGATGGTCGAAGGCAAGCACGACCCGCGTATCTGGTACGATCCCGCGCCCCTCACCGAGGCCGAGGAGATGATTCGGCGGGCAAAGATCGCCACGGACAAGCCTCCGGAGGCCCAGATCGACGACAAGATTGACGTCGCGCTTGGCATGATCAAACTCATGCAGGCGCAGGACGCCGATCCGGCGCACTACGCCGACGCCGAAACGCTGTTCGGCGGCCTCATCAAGCGATATGAGGCTGGCGACAGGTCGCTGGAGTACCTTGTGGGTTTCGCGTACTTCGGTCTCGGTGCGATAGCCGAGGTACGTGACGGCGACCCAGACGCGGCCCGAAGCAGGTATCAGAAGGTGCTGACCTTGAGGTCGCCAGCCCGAGAAATCGCGGCCTCGGCGAGACAGCAGGTGAATCGGATCGACGGCAAGGACGAAAACGGGGCGCCGACCGTGCTGTGGGGGCGTCCTGACCGGGTCCTGCCGGTCGTGCCCGCCTGGGGCAAGGGCTGAACGCGACCTTCGCCGAGACCGAACGTTCGATCGTGCCTCCGATTTCGGCATCAGGCTCGGTGCCGCGTCGGGCGTGCCGTGGCGCCCACGCAGGGCCGGTACGGCCGTCACCTTGACCCTGGTCGGCGCCCGCTGATAGAATTCCTACCAGTCTAGTAGGATTTTCAGAGGACGCACCCGGTGAAGGTTTCCACGCGAGCGCACTACGGCCTGCGGGCCATGACCGAGCTCGCGAGATCGCACGGACACGGATTATTGTCGCTGGCCGAGATCTCGCGCACCGAGCTGCTGCCGCTGGCCTACCTGGAGCAGCTGATCGGGGAGCTGCGGCGGGCGGGGCTGGTCGAGGGGGTGCGCGGGCTGCACGGCGGCTACCGGCTGACCCGGCCGCCGGGTGAGATCACGGTCGGCGAGGTCTACCGGGTGCTGGAAGGGCCGATCGCGCCGGTCGAGTGCACCGCCGACGACTACCTGCCGCACTCGTGCGAGCGCGAGGCCGGCTGCCTCTCTCGCTCGGTCTGGGAACGCGTCCAACAGAGCATCACGGCCGTCCTGGACGCCACGACGCTCGAAGACCTGTGCCACGAACGCCCGGCCCGCCACGGGTCCGGCCTCATCGCCATTGAAACGATCACCGGGGCGCGAGCCACCGTGAGGGAAGGGTGCCTGAAGACACCATGAGTAGTACGCAGCCAACATTCCTGATCGAGGATCTGCACGTCTCGGTCGAGGACAAGCCGATCCTGCGGGGGGTGAACCTCGCCGTCAACCAGGGCGAGATCCACGCCCTGATGGGGCCGAACGGCTCCGGCAAGAGCACCCTCGCGAACGCCCTGATGGGTCACCCGAAGTACCGGGTGACCCAGGGCCGGGTGCAGTTCCAGGGCGAGGATGTCCTGGCGCTCACGCCCGACGAGCGGGCGCGCAAGGGCCTGTTCCTGGCTTTCCAGTACCCGGTCGCCATTCCGGGCGTCAGCCTGGGGAACTTCCTGCGGGCCGCGACGCGGGCCGTGCACGGTCCTGCCCTGACGGCGGGCGCGTTCCGCCGCGAGCTGATGGACAAGATGAAGCTGTTGAAGATGGACCCGGCGTTCGCCGCCCGGTACGTCAACGACGGCCTCTCCGGCGGCGAGAAGAAGCGGGCCGAAGTGCTCCAGATGGCGATGCTCAACCCGAAGATCGCCGTCATGGACGAGACCGACTCCGGTCTGGACATCGACGCGCTGCGGACCGTCGCCGAGGGCGTCAACTCGATTCACACGCCGGAGATGGGCGTGCTGGTCATCACCCACTATCAGCGCCTGCTGAACTACATCAAGCCCGAGTTCGTCCACGTGCTCGTCCAGGGCCGGATCGTCAAGTCCGGCGGCAGCGAGCTGGTCGATCAGCTCGAGGCCGAGGGGTACGACCGCATCATTCGCGAAACCGAGCAGAAGCTGGCCGTCGGGGCCGGGCGGGAGGCGTAGAGCCATGGCAGTCAAGCCACAGGATCTGATGCAGCCGGGAGCCACCGACTATCGGTACGGCTTCCATGACGTCGAGGATTACAAGTTCAAGTCGGGCAAGGGCCTGACCCGAGAGATGGTTACCCAGATCTCGGAGATGAAGAACGAGCCCAAGTGGATGCTCGACTTCCGCCTGAAGGCGTACGAGATCTTCATGCGGAAGCCGATGCCGACCTGGGGTGCGGACCTCTCCGCGATCGACTTCGACAACATCCACTACTACGTGAAGCCGTCCGAGAAGACCGAGAATAGCTGGGACGAGGTTCCGGCCTACATCAAGGATACCTTCGACAAGCTCGGCATCCCGGAGGCGGAGCGGAAGTTCCTGGCGGGCGTCTCGGCCCAGTACGAGTCCGAGGTCGTCTACCACAACATCCGCGAGGACCTGGAGAAGCAGGGCGTCCTGTTCCTGGACATGGACTCGGGCCTCCGCGAGCACGAGGAGATCGTCAAGAAGTACTTCGCGACCGTGATCCCGGCCGCCGATAACAAGTTCGCGGCGCTGAACAGTGCCGTCTGGAGCGGCGGCAGCTTCATCTACGTCCCGAAGGGCGTCAACGTCGAGATCCCGCTCCAGGCCTACTTCCGGATCAACACCGAGAACATGGGCCAGTTCGAGCGGACGCTGATCATCGCGGACGAGGGTTCGTCGGTCCACTACATCGAGGGCTGCACGGCCCCCGTGTACAGCAGTGACTCGCTGCACTCGGCGGTGGTCGAGCTGATCGCGATGCGCGGCGCCCACATCCGCTACACCACGATCCAGAACTGGTCGAGCAACGTCTACAACCTGGTGACGAAGCGCGCCATGGCCCACGAGCACGCGTTCGTGGAGTGGGTCGACGGCAACCTCGGTTCCAAGGTGACGATGAAGTACCCGGGCATCTTCCTGGTGGGCGAGGGTGCGAAGGGCGAGGTGATCTCGGTTGCCTTCGCGAGCGAGGGCCAGCACCAGGACGCCGGTGCGAAGATCATCCACGCCGCGCCGAACACGACCTCGACGATCACGTCGAAGTCGATCAGCAAGGGCGGCGGCCGGACGAGCTACCGCGGCCTGCTGAAGGTCCACAAGGGCGCCGAGAACGTCAAGTCGTTCGTGCGTTGCGACGCCCTGATGCTTGACGAAATCTCGCGCTCGGACACCTACCCGTCGATCGAGATCGACGAGGACCAGGTGAGCATCGAGCACGAGGCGTCGGTGAGCAAGATCAGCGACGAGCAGCTGTTCTACTTGATGAGCCGCGGCCTCAACGAGGTCGACGCGAAGACGATGATCGTGAACGGCTTCTTCGAGGCGTTCACCAAGGAGCTGCCGATGGAGTACGCCGTTGAGCTGAACCGGCTGCTCCAGCTCCAGATGGAGGGCGCGGTAGGCTGAGGACGAGTGGGCAGTGGGCAGTCGGCAGCAATGAGCCACTGCCCACTGCCCACTGCCCCCTGCCTACCGCCCGAAGGGCGAAAGAAGCGTGACACAGACGAATGTTGAGGCTCGGCTGGGCGCCGATGAGGTGACCGCCGAGTCGATCGAGCAGGCATCGCGGGGGCGCGGCGAGCCGGAGTGGCTGACCAGCCAGCGCCTGGAGGCGTGGAAGCTGGCCGAGGCGCTGCCGATGCCGACCCGCACGACGGAGGGCTGGCGGCGGACCGACCTGAGCGGGTTGGAGCTGGACCGTCTGGTCGGGCAGCGGGCGAACGGACATGCCGCCGAGGCGCACAGCGAGCTCGCCGAGAGCCTGGCCGGCCTGGCCGGGTCGTTGCGGATCGAGGACGGGAAGGTCGTCGAGCGGTCGCTGAGCCCGGAGCTGGAGAAGAAGGGCGTCGTGCTGACCTCGCTGCGGCAGGCGCTCGCCGAGCGGCCGGAGTTAGTCGAGAAGCATCTTGGGCGGCTGGTGACCGGCGAGGAGAGCAAGCTGGTGGGGCTGGCGGCGGCGCTCTGGGAGGACGGGCTGTTCCTCTACGTGCCGGCCGGCGTCGGCATCGAGCAGCCGATCCTGAGC
>Ga0075421_100009104_pt1 | contig 12226 bp, 10 predicted proteins | sample SoiMetdeltSBSDD5_FD_75292 | JGI IMG/M metagenome (GOLD analysis project Ga0075421, IMG submission 75292) | Bulk soil microbial communities from a Populus tree surrounding site in Tennessee, USA - Soil MetaG P. deltoides SBSDD5 | ecosystem: Environmental > Terrestrial > Soil > Tree plantation...
CTCCCGGCGAGCGAGCCAGCGTGAAAAAGCGCACTTGTTTGCCTTCTATTCCGAAAATGGAACCAAACGCGCTGCCGTAAAGTCTATGCGGTCGCCGCTCAGCGGTTCTTCCTGCTATTAACGAGCGCGGCAAGCCCAGCCGGAGCATTGCCGCCCGACGAGAAAAGTTTGGCCACTCCAGCACTACCCACCATCAGCATCGCGGATACGAGCGTTACCGAGGCGGACAACGGACCGATTTCCGCCGTATTCACTGTCTCGCTTTCGCAGGCATCGACGCAGGACGTCGTCGTGAAATACACCACGGCTAGCGATCTTGCAGTCGAGGGCGCGGATTACAACCGGACGAGCGGCCAGGTCACCATCCGTGCCGGCAGCGCATCGGCGACATTCTCAGTGACCGTGATCGACGATGTCGTTTTCGAGCCGAGAGAAACCTTTGCCGTAAAGCTGCACGATGCCGTCAATGCCGTAATCGGCCGAGGCACCGCATTCGGAAGCATCAACGACAACGATAAACCCGCTTCGCTGGAAGTGCCGAACGACCGGCATTTCGTCTGGCAATGGTCGCTGTTCTCGCCGTACGGCATCAACGTCCTTCCCGCCTGGAAGAACTACACTGGAGAAGGCGTTCGCGTTGCGGTCTTCGACCAGGGCATCGACCCGACGCAATCCGACCTCGATGCGAACCTGCTCTCCTCGCTCGGACGGGATGCGGCCACGCTCTCCGGCACCGGGCTGCCGCGCACCTCACAGGACAACCATGGCACGGCACTCGCCGGCGTGATCGCGGCCGAGCGCGACGGCGCCGGCATGGTGGGTATCGCCTACGACGCCAAGCTCCTCTCGATCTATTCGCCACTGAACGAGGCCGCATCCATTTTCGGATCCCGTGTCGCGAGTGCCTTCGCGTACGCGCGCAGCGCCGATGCCGATATCGTCAACAACAGCTGGGGATTCGGCAATTACTTCCTGGGTGGTCCGAACTACGCCTTTGTCGACAACTTTGGCAGCACCGTTTACGAGGCTGCCGGCCGGGAGTTGGAGAACCTCGCTGGCTTCGGAAGGGACGGCCTTGGCACGATCGTCGTTCAGTCCGCAGGCAATACGTTCGGGTATGGTGACGACACCAATCTCCATAACTTTCAGAACAGTCGCTACACGATCACCGTAGCGGCAAGTAACTACTTCGGAAACGCCGTGTATTATTCTTCGCCGGGCGCTTCGATCCTGGTAACCGCGCCCGGCGGCGAGCCCGGCGGTGCTTCCGGAATTCTCACGAGCGATCGCACAGGCTCTGCAGGTTACAGCACCTCCGATTACGTTTTTGTCTCCGGCACGTCATTCTCGGCTTCCGTGGCGTCAGGCGCCGTGGCGCTGATGCTCGACGCGAATCCGAATCTGGGCTATCGCGACGTGCAGGAGATCCTTGCTTACAGCGCCGTTCACCTCGGGGGTGCTGCGGCTGAGTGGACATTCAACGATGCATCGAACTGGAACGGCGGCGGTTTGCATTTCAACACCGGTCTGCACCGTTTGGGTTATGGGCTGATCGACGCCACCGCTGCGGTGCGCCTGGCCGAGACGTGGGATGCCGGTCACACGCTCGCGAATCTCGGGGAGATGAGTCTCACTCGCGCGCCGAACGCAGCAATTCCCGATTCCGACACGATCGGGATTACCGACTCGATGAATATCGCCGAGCACCTGGACGTCGAGCGCGTGGACGTGTCGCTCGATATCGCGCATACGGGTATCGGCGACCTGACCGTCTCCCTGCGTTCTCCAGGGGGCATCTGGTCATCGCTGCTGTATCGTCCGGGACTGGGCGTGGGCAGCGGAACGGGATCGACGCAGCGCGACGTGCAGTTTACGTTCGACACGGTCGCTTATTGGGGCGAGGACGCGCAAGGTATCTGGACGCTGCACGTGAGCGACGCAGGAATGCTTGGCACGGGCAAACTCAACAGCTGGACGCTGACGCTGAGCGGCAAACCCGCGTCTCAGGACGACGTATACGTCTACACCAACGAGTTCGCGGGCTCAGTATGGCTCGACCCGGCCCGGAGCACGCTGCGCGACAGTGGCGGGATCGATACGCTGAATGCAGCGGCGGTAACAACAGCCAGCTTCATCGACCTCACGCCGGGATCGAGCAGTATGCTCGGCGGCACGCCCCTCACGATCGATGGGGCCGCCATCATCGAGCACGCGATCGGTGGCGATGGTAACGACCGCATGAGCGGTAACGCGGGCGATAATTTGCTTCGCGGAATGCGGGGCCATGACACGCTGCTCGGTGGGGATGGCAACGACATTCTGATTGGCGGTGCCGACCATGACATACTCGATGGTGGCGCGGGCGTCGATGTCGCGGTCTTCACGTCGACCCGAGCTCAGGCGAATGTAGTACCTACGCCCTCGGGGTACTCCGTCGCGGATACGCTACCCTCCCGGGACGGCCTCGATCTGCTCACCGGCATCGAGCGCCTTCAGTTCTCGGACAGAACAATTGCCCTTGATCTCGGCAGCGGAGAAGCCGCCGGTAACACGGTTCGACTGATCGGCGCTGCATTCGATGCCGACTACATTCCGGAATACAGCGGCCTTGGTGTCGGTCTCTTCGACGCCGGCTACAGCATGCTGGAGGTTGCGGAGCGCGCGCTCGACACGGATCTCTTCCGGTCACTTTCCGGCTCGCGCGATAACACGGCCTTCGTGAACACCGTGTACCTGAACGTCGTGGGCGCTTCACCCATCCCATGGGTACGGGATTTCTACGTCGGGCTGCTGCAGGGCAGTGGAGGAAGCATGAGCCAGGCAGAGTTGCTCGTGCTGGCCGCGAACGAGCAGCTCAACGAAGTGAACATCGGACTCGTCGGGCTGCAGCAAACCGGACTCGAATTCGTCTGACGCGAGACTGTACCGTCGGTGCGATCTGCACGACGGCATTGTCTCGAAATCGGCCGCCCGTACGTTATACAATCGCCGCCGTTGCCATTCGATTGACGCCTACTCTGCATCGACATCGCAGTCCTGCCGGTGGAAAAAAGAATCGTCATCACAGGTGCTGCAGGTCTCGTCGGTCAGAATCTCGTACCGCGGCTCATGCAGAGCGGATTCGGCGATATTGTCGCCATCGACAAGCACGGCGCGAATGCCGCTATTCTCGAACGCAGTCAGCCTGCCGTCCGCGTCGTGCGCGCGGATCTCGCGCGCGACGATCACTGGCAGGAGTGGCTGTCCGGCTGCGACACGCTCGTCATCGGGCACGCACAGATCGGAGGGCTCGTACCGGAAGAGTTTGTCCGCAACAACATCCAGGCCACGCAACGGCTCCTCGAAGCTGCGACGCGGTACAACGTTCGTTACCTGGTCCATATCTCCTCCTCGGTCGTGAACTCGATGGCCATCGACGATTACACCGAAACCAAGAAAGCGCAGGAAAAGCTCGTCGTTGCGGCAGGCATCGACCACACGGTACTGCGGCCGACGCTCATGTTCGGCTGGTTCGACCGAAAGCACCTTGGCTGGCTCGGGCGGTTCATAAAGCGCTCCCCGGTATTTCCGATCCCAGGTTCGGGCCGATACATCCGTCAACCGCTTTATGTCGGGGACTTCTGCGATATCATTGTTGCCGCCATTCGCCGTCGCACGACCGGCATCTACAACATCTCCGGGCAGGAACGGATTCATTACATCGATCTCATTCGAAGCCTCAAGCGCGCGACGGGGAGCCGCGCGCTGATCCAGAAGGTGCCGTATAACCTGTTCCGGTCGCTTCTGACCGCGTACGCGATTTTCGACAGGAATCCGCCGTTCACCACAAAGCAGCTGGAGGCGCTCGTGACCCCAGATATTTTCGAGATCATCGATTGGCCGAAGATATTCGGCGTGCGCGCCACGCCGCTGGACGAGGCGCTCGACGAGACGTTCCGGCACCCCGTTTATTCGAAGATCATTCTCGAATTCTGACGAGCCGATGGCGTGATCGTTCCGACTGTGAGCACCGTCGCTGCGCGCCGGCCCTAACGTGCGCCCGTTCGAGACCCTGACGCGATGACACGAGTCGCGGTCGTAGGTGCCGGCGCGATGGGGCTGGCCGCCGCGTACCATTGCGCGAAGGCCGGCCATGCGGTCGAAGTCCTGGAGGCGGGTTCCGAGCCGGGAGGCATGGCCGCCCACTTCGATTTCGACGGGCTCTCGATCGAGCGCTTCTACCATTTCGTGTGCAAGAGCGATCGGCCGACCTTCGAGTTGATGCAGGAACTCGGAATTGCCGATCGCATGCGCTGGCGCACGACGTCCATGGGCTACTTCATCGGCGGCCGGCTGTATCCGTGGGGAGATCCGATATCGCTTCTGTCGTTCCCGCAAATTAGCCTGCTGTCTCGCCTGCGGTATGGTTTATTCGCGTTCGTTTCCACGCGTCGGGAGCGCTGGGACGCGATCGAGGCCGAAACGGCCCGCTCCTGGATCACACGCTGGTGCGGGCGCGAAGTCTTCGAACGCCTCTGGAAACCATTGTTCGCTCTCAAGTTCTACGAATACGCCGACGACATCGCGGCTTCATGGGTGTGGACGCGCATCAAGCGCGTCGGACGCTCTCGCCGCTCGCTCTTCCAGGAAGAACTCGGCTACATCGAGGGCGGCACGCAGACGCTGGTCGACGCGCTGTGTGATGCAATCGCGAAGCACGGGGGAGCTGTCCGTACCACGTGCGGCGTCCGCAGAATCATCGCGGAGAGTCATCGTGTCACGGGCGTTCAAACCGACGCCGGGTTCGTCCCGGCGGACGCAGTGATTTGCACCGTACCGACGCCGCTCGTGTCGAAAATGGTGCCGGATCTGCCCGATGACTGGAAAGCGAAATACGACGCCATAAAAAACATCGGGGTATGCTGCCTCGTATTCAAGCTGAGGCGCTCGGTCACGCCCCATTTCTGGGTGAATGTCAGCGAACCGGATGTCGCAATCCCCGGCTTTATCGAATTTTCGAATCTTCGCCGCGTGCAGGATACAGTGGTATATGTGCCCTACTATATGCCAACGACCCATCCAAAGTTCGCATGGCCCGATGAAGCGCTTGTCGATGAAGCATTCCGTTATCTCTGCCGCGTGAATCCGGCACTGACGCCTACCGACATCATTTCATCCCGCGTCGCGCGGCTGCGCTATGCCCAGCCCGTTTGCGAGCCCGGCTTTGCCGCAAAGATCCCGCCCGTTCAAACGCCGCTTGCAGGATTGCAGATCGCCGACACCTGTTTCTATTACCCCGAAGATCGGGGAATAGCGGAAAGCGTACGGCTGGGCAAGCTCATGGCGGAGCACGTTTCACGTATGTAGGAACCGCTGCAGCATGCCCGATCTTCAAAGAATGTATGCGACGCGCTTTTCCACGACCGGGCTGGACAAGAGAAAGCGCGTCTGGATACTCGGGAAGCAGTTTCTCGTCATCGCACGAAAGCCTGTAATCTCATGACGCGCTCCGGCACCGCATCGTTCCTGCGGTTTGTAACGGTCGGCGCAGTGGCTGCCGCGGCGAACATCGGGGCGCGGGCGCTTTTCGACCTGTACATGCCTTTTGAGCTGGCGGTGGCTCTCGCGTATGGAATCGGCCTGTCCGTGGCTTTCATGGGCAACCGCGCGTGGGTTTTCACCGGCGTTACACTGGACTGGCGCGTGTCTTACTGGCGCTTCTTTCTGGTAAATCTCGTGGCCCTTGCGCAGGTTTGGCTGGTCAGCGTCGGTCTCTACCGGCTCGTTTTTCCGGTCATCGGATTTACCTGGCACGCGGAGTTGGTGGCCCATATCATTGGAGTAGCGAGCCCGATGGTCACCAGTTACTACGCCCATAAACATTACTCGTTCAAAAGCTCGGAAACCTAGTTTGCGCGCCATGACAGTGTCCTCGACACTTTCCGCCAGACACGTTGCGCCGCAGGAAGCTTCCGGCACAGACGCCGGGATACCCCTGGTTGTCGATGTCGACGGCACGCTGATAAAAAGCGATCTGCTTTTCGAGTCGGCGCTACAAATGGCCGCGCGCCGGCCTTTCCAGCTCTGGCGGATCGCGCTGTGGCTCGCCAAGGGAAAAGCGGCGTTGAAAACCTCTCTCGCGGACTTCGGCGACCCGAGTATAGGGAACGTTCCGTTGCGCGAAGAGATCGTGGAGCTCATCAGGCTGGCACAGCGGCAAGGCCGTCCGGTGTATCTGGCGTCCGCATCCGATCGCCGCCTCGTAGAGCAGCTCGCTCACCGTCTCGGCGGGATCAGCGGTGTGTTCGCGACCGATGGCCCGGTAAACCTGGCGGGAATTGCCAAGGCAGAGTGCCTGACGGCCCATTTCGGCCGCGGAAAGTTCGATTACGTCGGGGACGCTAACGTCGATTTCCCTGTGTGGCAATGTGCGCGGAGAGTGCTGGCGTTGACGCACGGCGCATCGTTCGAACAGCGTCTGCTGCGCGCTTTTCCTGACGCGGACATCGTTGCGCGGCCCAGGCCGCAGGTCCATGACTATGTCAGGGCACTTCGGCCGCATCAATGGGCGAAAAACGCGCTTATTTTCCTGCCGCTCATCGCCGGCCACTTTCTCGCGCCGGGCCATCTCATCGCGGCCGTGATCGCGTTCGTCAGTTTCTCGATGGCCGCCTCGAGCGCGTATCTGATCAACGATCTGCTCGACCTCCCAGGGGACCGGGAGCACCCACGTAAGCGCGAGCGGCCCATCGCCGCCGGTAATGTCTCAGCCAAGCACGCGGTCGCGCTGGCTGCCCTCCTGGCGCTCTGCGCTCTCAGCGCTGCATTCCTGCTGCCCGTCGAGTTCGTTGTCGTGCTTTCCGTCTACTGGATAGCGACACTCGGGTACTCCGTCGTACTCAAGCGAAAAATCGTCGTTGACGTGGTCATGCTGGGCAGTCTTTATACATTGAGAGTACTGGCCGGCGTCGCTGCCATCGGCACGACAACTTCAGAGTGGTTGTTGATGTTCTGCCTGTTCCTCTTCCTCGCCCTGGCGATCGTCAAACGATGCTCGGAACTCATCGCCCGCCAGCGCGCGGGGCTCGGGGCGCCTGCCGGCAGGGGTTATCGCTTCGAAGATCTTCGCGCGCTTTTCGCTTTCGGCGCGGCGGCCGGTTATGGTGCGGTATTGGTCGTGACCCTTTATCTCGCGAGTCCGGACGTCCGCGCCCTGTACGATCATCCTGATCGTCTGTGGCTGATATGCCCGGTCCTGCTTTACTGGGTCACGCGGATGTTCATGCTTTCAAATCGCGGCGATCTGCACGACGACCCGCTGGTTTTTGCGCTGACCGACCGCATAAGCTGGGCAAGCGGTGCCTGTATAGTGGCCGTCCTCGCGGCTGCCGTTTGAGCGGCCGCAGGGCTTTCGATATTGAGCTCACGACCTGTCGCTCTCGCCGGCTGGGGCCGCTACCCCGTCGTCCAATGCGATCTCGTCGCGCCCGGGAGCCCGGAAGAAGTAACGCGCGTTTTGCGCGTGCACGACTCCGCTGCGATCGCCCGCGGCAGCGGCCGCTCTTACGGCGACTCGAGCCTGTCTCCCGAATGCACCGTTCTGACGACGCGGCTTGACCGGTTCCTCGCGTTCGATAACGTTGCCGGCACGCTCACGTGCGAGGCGGGCGCCTTGCTGTCCGACGTGATCGACACTTTCGTGCCCAGAGGATGGTTTCCGCCGGTTACACCCGGGACGAAATTCGTGACGATAGGTGGCATGATTGCGTCCGACGTGCACGGCAAGAACCATCACATAGCCGGCTCGTTCTGCGACTACGTCACATCGCTCGATCTCGCGGTAGACGGCGGGGAGATACTGCGCTGCTCACCATCGGAAAACCCGGATCTTTTTCATGCAACGTGTGGCGGCATGGGGCTCACCGGAATCATCGTACGCGCAACATTCCGCCTGAAGCGGATTTCGACTTCGCGCATCGCGCAAACGGTCGTCCGCGCCTCCAACCTCGAGGCCGCCATGGATACGTTCGAACGCTATAAGGATTCCACCTATTCCGTAGCATGGATAGACTGCTTCGCATCGCGTGCGACACTCGGCCGGTCAGTTGTCTTCGCAGGCGAACATGCGACCCCGGACCAGCTGACGGAAGCGGAGCGGCGCCAGTCCTTCGCCCGAAAAATTCGAAGCGCGAAGCGCGTCCCGGTCGACATGCCTGCATTCCTGCTGAACAAGACTTCTATCCAGGTGTTCAATACCGTGTACTACCGGCTCCAGCGCCCGGGTGAATTCATCGTAGATCTCGAATCTTATTTCTACCCGCTCGATGCAATTCACCAATGGAATCGGATGTATGGACGTGAAGGCTTCGTTCAGTACCAGTGCGTGCTGCCGCTCCGCGCGAGTCGCAGCGGGCTGACTGAACTGCTGATACAAATCGCGGACGCCGGTCTGGGATCTTTCCTCGCAGTCCTGAAACGACTGGGGAAGGAATCGTTCGGTTATCTCTCATTTCCCATGGAGGGCTACACGTTGGCGCTGGATTTTCCCGCAAAATCGCAGACATTCGAGCTTCTCGCGAGGCTCGACGACATCGTAACCGCCCATGGCGGGCGCGTGTATTTGACGAAGGACGCGCGTACGTCTGCACGTGTCGTCGCTGCCGGGTACCCTCGTCTTGCAACGTTTCGGGATGTGCGCCGCCGTTATAAGCTTCACGAGCGGTTTCAGTCCGTTCAGTCTCGACGCCTGGAGCTTTGATGGCGCAGCTCAAGTCACCGGTCGTAGTGCTCGGCGCGCGATCCGATATCGGCCGCGCCATTGCAAAACGGTATGCGCAAGCGGGATGCTCTCTCGTGCTTGCAGCACGTGATGCGGAGAGGCTCGCCGCAGACCGGGCTGATCTCGAAACGCGTTACCAGGTCGCAGTGCGCACGGCCGACTTCGACTTGAATCACACGAACCCGGATCGCTTTTTCGATGACGTTGGGGAACCACCGGGCACCATCGTAATGGTGGCGGGCATGCTCGGCGAGCAAAGCAGATCCGAGGCTGAAGATGCAGAGGCCGCGCTCGTCATGCAGACGAACTACACCGGTCCCGCCCGGTTCCTGCTTGCCGGGGTGCGTGCGATGAAGCACCAGACCGACGGCTGCATCATCGGTATCAGCTCGGTGGCCGGAGAGCGCGGGCGGGCTTCCAACTTCGTGTACGGGTCGGCCAAGGCGGGCTTCACCGCGTTTCTCTCCGGATTGAGAGCCCGGCTCTCACAAAACAACATACACGTGATTACGGTGAAACCCGGCTTCGTTGCGACACGCATGACCGAGGGCATGGCACTTCCTGCGGCGCTGACAGCTATGCCGGACGAGGTCGCGAAGGCGGTCCTGGCGGCACATTCGAAGCGGAAGAACGAAATATACGTCCGCCCGGTGTGGCGGCTGATCATGGCGGTGATCCGCGCGCTGCCCGAGGCGATCTTCAAACGGCTGTCTATTTGACGGCCTCGAACTCCGCGCGAGACGCCGCCAACGCGGCGGCTACGTCTCGGAATCTTCGCGGCACGGCAACAGTCGGTCGAAGGCCACCCGCTCTGGCGTCATGACGAAGGTGCTCAATCTCCATCCCTGGCGTGGCTCGTAGCAGTTCCAGCCGGGATACGCGGCCCGCAGCTCCGGAAAATTGTCTCTTGCGGTATGCAGGCCGATGATGGGCACCCCGTCGGTTTTCGCCTTTTCGACCGCCTGGTCAGCCGTAATCACGCCTCGCGTATCGTGATGACCCGCTGCACGTGGCTGGAAATAGAACCTGTGCAGACCAAAACCTCCTACGATGAAACAGCCCCCGTCGCAGACACCTCTGGAGACGAGCTCGGCACCCAAAACCTTCCAGTTCTGATGGGGCTGCCATTTCTCCCGCAGCCCGTCCAGGCTTTGCACGGCCGACCACGCGAGAAAAGCAGTCAGACCAACGCCAGCGCCAACGCGCCACGTCGGCGTTTCCCGCAAATGGAAAAGAGTGTCGAACAAAAAGGCGAACACGAAGGCGACCGCGGGCAGCAGCACGATGTAGTAGCGCGGAATCGACATCGGTGTATGACGATCCGTAATTATCAACAGCGCCAGGAAAGAGACGATCAGCAACGCGAGATATGCGCACTGCCTTCGCCGCTCGCGCGACATTCGTAAACCCACGAAGACCATGGCTGCGGCGAGGAAGACCGCGGCGAAAACCGCAGCCGGCATGCCGGCAGAATCCTTGAAGGCCTCTGCGGAATTGCCCAACCAGGGTGCTACGCCCGCAAGAAACCGCTTGATCGTCGTGAGAGGCCCTTTGGATTCGATCCAGAAGTTGCCCCCGGCCTGGCTCAGGAGACCTCCGGCATAGGCCTGGAGCACGGGCCAGACGAGCGTGAGCATGCCTACAAGAACGAGTTCGTACCGTTCCTTGCGGCCCGACGCCTTTATGAAGTCAAAAAGCAGGAGGAGGCCGACGTATATCAGTCCGAAATAGTGCGTGAGTGCAAGGAGCACCATCAGAACATAGCGGAGGTGCTTCTTCGAGGGGGCGTCCGTAAGCTGGCGCACCGAGAGAAGAGTTACCGCTGTCGCCAGTAGCAGAATCAGCGCATACGAACGCGTCTCCTGGCCGTAGTATGCGAACGCTGGTGCAGTGGCAACATAGCCAAGGAGTGCGGCTTTGAACGCGATGCTCTCGGTTTTGAAACAGCTGGCAAGCAGGACGAGGGTTGCGGCGGCAAACATTCCGCTCAGCACCCTTGTAGCGCCTTCGGCCGTTCCGAACACCCCGACCCAGATCTTGAGGATCAACGGATAGAGCGGCGGGTGCACATCGTGCAGGATGCCGCCCGACAGCAGCTCAGCCCACGACTGCGAGGCGAGGGCGATGGACCAGAGTTCGTCCAGCCAATACGAATAATGGGTCCAGGTATTCCAGAAAACCAGCGCGAGACACGGAACCGCGATTGCCAGGAGCGCAGTCGCGTCGATTCTGGGCGTGTTACTGACTTCCGCGTCTGTGCGGGAATGCGAGAGCATGCGTCGCCGGGGGAATTCGTCGCGCAGTACAAGTAGCCGAACTCCCGACGGCGTGTCAAATGCGGCTCGTGAATTCCTACGATGGCGCCGGCGTGCCGGCCAACCCCTCCGCCTGCGGTGTCTCGGCTCGCTGAGACGTGCCGAGCTTTATTTCGAGGTACTGGCCGACGAGCTCGGCGGCGGGATACAGCACTTCCTCTTCGGTCTGCGCATGCAGCATGAGCGCTTCCGCGAAGCGCTCGTAGTCTGCCCTGCCCGCTTCCTGCGCCCGCGCGCGAAAGCGCTCCAGGGCGGCGACGATGTCCTTGTGCTCGAGCACCATCAAAGGGAGCTCCGCTTTGAGCCGTCGGGTGAGCGGCAGTACCCACGCCATATCGGAGCTCACCGTGCCCCAGGCGAGCTTTGGCAGAAGCGTGAGCGCCGGCATGGCGTAGCGCTCCTCCTTCACGAAGTGCGGGTGCAGCAAACGCGCGAGAACGCGAGCGGCTTCGCCGAGTGCGCCGGGCTCGCCTGCGGCCCTGTCAAGCTCAGCGTGCAACTGATCGTGCTCGGCTTTGAGAGACGCTGGGATATGGCTGATCATGGTGACGACCTCCCTGTTAACAGGGGCACGCGCCCGTCGACTGCACACGCTCGAAGCAAGAGCGCCACGGCAGCAGAGGCGGTGCTCATGAGGCAGCCGTGTGACCTCTCCTGGGAATGTCCAGCGTGCCCCAACGCAGGGTCGCGTGCGTTGATGCTGCTCAAGGAAATGCCGGAAGCCCTGAAACTCAGCCGCGGTCGGCTACTCTACTTTTGCGCCGGAATCCTGAACGACTTTCGCCCATTTCGCCGCTTCGACTTTCATGAAGTTGTAGAACTGCTCCGGCTTTTCCTGAAAAGCCACTTCCTGGCCGACATTGCGCATGCTTTTCTGCATATCGGCCGTTCTCAGGATCTTCAGCAGATCGCCGTGAAGGCGCATCTGAATATCACGCGGCAGACCCTTCGGCGCTGCAATACCGAACCACGCGACCATCTCGTAGCCTTTGACGCCTGCTTCGGCGATCGTCGGTACGTCCGGCAGCTCCGGCGAGCGCTTCGCGCCTGTGACGCCCAGCGCGCGCAGCTTTCCGGATTTGACATGCGGGAGCATCCCTGCAATGCCGGGGAAACCAACCTGCACCTGCCCCGCAAGCAAATCGGCCGTCAC
>Ga0075421_100009105_pt1 | contig 12226 bp, 9 predicted proteins | sample SoiMetdeltSBSDD5_FD_75292 | JGI IMG/M metagenome (GOLD analysis project Ga0075421, IMG submission 75292) | Bulk soil microbial communities from a Populus tree surrounding site in Tennessee, USA - Soil MetaG P. deltoides SBSDD5 | ecosystem: Environmental > Terrestrial > Soil > Tree plantation...
ATCGCCGCCTTCATGCTGCGCAATATCCTGGTTAAGTACGGCATGGACAGCAAAGATGTCGTCATGATCGACCCGGGACCGGTCAATCGCGTGCCTTCGCTCCTGTCAGGCGCGGTCGATGCCGCCATCGTCAGTCCGGAGGAACGCTACGCTACGCTCGATCAAGGCATGAAAGAGCTCATGTTCATCGGCAAGGAAGTGAAAAATTCCTGGGGCACCTTTGCAACCTCCGATCGTTTCCTTAAGGAACAGCCGAAACTGATGGCCGGCTTTGCCCGCGCCGTATTGAAAGGTTTGCGCGTCGCGCGCCAGGACCGTGAAGGGACGATCTCCTCAGTCAGCAAATTCAGCGAGCTGGATAAGGCCCTCGCCACTCGTATGTACGACGACCTGATCGGAACTTTCACGAAAGGCGGCCACGTCGACGAGGAGACTCAGAAGAACGATCTCGCCATCGTCAAGCTGGTTGCCGAAGTGAACGAAATCGTGCCGCCCCAGCGCGCCTACGACTTCAGCTTTGTGCGCCAGGCCGAGCAGCAGCTGAACAAACAGGGATGGAAACCGTGACGGGAAATCTGATCGAATAGCGCCATCGTCGCGGCGTTGAACTACCCACCGCAAGACGGATTAGCAACAGTGAACTGATCACAGAGGTCCTTCGCTGATTTTTATTGACAGAAGAATTCCCGAGCCTCTACACTTTTGAATCACGCAGACAAAAGAGGAGGTTCTTATGGCGAAGGGAATTTCGCTTCACATCGGCTTGAATTTTGTCGATCCAAAACATTATCAAGGCTGGGACGGCCAGCTTAACGCGTGCCTCGCCGACGCCAAGGACATGCGCGCGCTAGCTAAAAAGAAAAAGTTCGGCGGCAACACCCTGCTTTTGGACGGACAGGCTACGGCTGCGGCCGTCACCGCGGCGATCCAGGACGCTTCCAAGAAACTGTCCAAAGGCGATATCTTCTTTCTTACGTATTCGGGCCACGGCGGCCAGGTCCGCGACACCAACGGAGATGAGAAAGACAAGGACCGCATGGATGAGACCTGGGTGCTGTTCGATCGCCAGCTGGTCGACGACGAAATTTATAAGCTCTGGAGCAAGTTCAAAGCCGGCGTGCGCATCCTGGTGCTCTCCGATAGCTGTCACAGCGGCACCGTCACCCGGGACGTGCCGGTTTTTATAGGAAGCGGTCCCCGCCCCAGGGCCATGCCGCGGTCGGTCGGTATCGCGGTGGAAAACGCCAATAAAGCCCTCTACCGTAGCATCCAGAAGAATAATCCCGGCGCCGAGAAAGCCAAAATTAACGCGAGCGTGCTGTTGATTTCCGGCTGCATGGACAACCAGACTTCCATGGACGGGGATAACAACGGCGCCTTTACCGGCACCCTCAAACAAGTCTGGAACGGGGGCAAGTTTAAGGGCAACTATCGCAAGCTCCGCGACAAGATCGTTTCTTTCATGCCGTCGACGCAAACGCCGAACTACTACTTCATCGGGATTGCGAATGCGAAGTTCCAGGAACAAAACCCGTTTAGCATCTAGCCCATCACCGGTCTCGGCGGGCAACCGGCCGCACCATCGAACGGAACAAAAAAAGGGGCGACCGCCGATCGCGGTCGCCCCTTTTTTACTAGCTCGAAGTCTCTTTTACCCCTCGATAACCTTCTTCCACTTTTTGTATATCTTCTCCTTAAGCTCGGGCGAAGACTCGGCCACCGGCGGAAAATCTTTCATCCACTCGAACGGACGGCAGGCGTCGATCACGGCGCGGGAGTTGAAGCCCTTCTTGCCGGGTTGGATGCGTGGATCGAGCGGGCCGCTCCAGCAGCGGCGCAGAATCTCGATCGACTCCACCGGATCGGAACGGCTGGCCAACGCCCAAATCACGTCGAAGGTGTTGGTCGGATCGATGTCCTCGTCCACGACGATCACGTAGCGCCCGAGGTATGCGCCGGCATGGACTTGGGAAGCGACCAACATGGCTTGCCGTGCATGACCCGGATAGCGCTGTTTGATTGAAATGATGTTGAACAGGCGGCCGCCGCCGGCCTCGTGACACCACACACCTCGGACATCGGGAACACCGGCTTTTTCAACCTGCTCCCAAATCAATGCCGCCTTCACCATACATTTGGCGATGGAATAATCCGACGGCGGACGGCCAGGACGGGCGCAGCAGAGAATCGGATCGTTTCTGTAGTAAACGTTTTCGACGCGGATCACGGGTTCCGGGCGGCTGGAACTGGCGTAGTAGCCTGTCCACTCGCCGAACGGACCTTCGGTCTTCCTGTCGGTCGGGTCCATCCAACCTTCGATGACGATTTCCGCCTGGGCCGCGAACGGCAGGCCGGTGGATTTGCCTTCAATGACTTCGATCGGCGCGCCCTTGAGCCCGCCGGCATAATCGAATTCAGAGACGCCGTAGTCGATTTCGTTCCCGGAAACCATAAACAGCACTGGATCCTGACCGACTGAAACGATCACCGGGCAAGGCTTGCCGCGTTCGAAGTACTTGTTGCGCTGAATGCTGCCGTGTTTACCGGGCGAGATGTAGAGGCCCATGCTATTTTTGTCGTGCACCATGCCGCGATAAGCGCCGAAGTTTACCCAGCCTTCGTCCGGGTCGCGCGTGGTTACTAGACATGCGGTCCCAATGAAACGCCCGCCATCCAATTCGTGCATGAAAGGAACGGGAAATTTAAGCAGATCGACCTTGTCGCCGGAATCGACATTGTCGAGAATCGGCCCTTTAGTGACGACCTTGTGCTTGATCGGCTCGTGAGTCACGAGCTTTTGGCGAAAAGCGCGCACCAAATCGAGACTGGAAAGGTTCATGTCCAGGCCCAAATTTAAAGCCATGCGTTTGAACGAAGCGTTTTGAGCGAACAGAGTCCGGAAACCTTTTGGATATCCCGGGACGTTGTCGAATAGAACCGCCGGCACGGAGCCGCTTTTGGTCTCGCGGGATAATAGCTCGGCCAAGGTGCCCATTTCGAGGTTCCAATCGGCGCCATCGATCTTTTTCAGCTCGCCGACGCTGTCGACGATTTCCAACCATTCACGCAGGTCGGTGTACTTCGGGGTTTTCCCCGCTTTCATCTCGTCTTCGGCTAGTTTCCTAGCCTCTAATGCGGTCATTTCAATAAATCTCCTTTCAATCTTCGGCTTGGGCGCATTCTAGTCCCCTAACATCGATTCATCAACACCCTCTCTATCGTCCGCGGGCAAGCCGTTGCAACTTGCGGGGTCCAATTGCAAATAAACTTTGTCTCCTGGGCTTACGGAGTTAAACGGATGAGTATGTACCGCCAGGAGATCGTCCCCCACCAAGACTTTGCATTGATAAGAATCGCCCATGAAAACCGCTTCCTTGACCGTGCCTTCCAGCACGTTTTCCGTAATCGCGGGCTTTTCCTTGTACAGCGGAATGTTTTCGGGCCGGATTGAAATTACCGCCGCCTGGTCCTTCTTCAGTCCCGGCGCAGGGATGAACGAGAGCAGCCCTTTTTTGGTTTGGATCTTTCCCGGCTTTCCATCGCCGTCAAGTTCGACGATCTTGCCATCGATCAAGTTGGTGAGACCCAGAAAAGTCGCGGTGAAGCGGCGCGTCGGGCGGGAGTAGAGCTGATGCGGTGCGCCGACTTCGATCAACACTCCGCCGTGCATGACCGCAATCTGGTCCGAGATGGCCAAGGCTTCCGCCTGATCGTGGGTGACGAAGATAGTCGTAATACTGGTTCTGCGCTGCAGCGCCTTGATCTCGGAACGCATCTGCACGCGCAGTTTGGCGTCCAAATTGCTCAAAGGCTCGTCCAAAAGCATGACCTTCGGCTCATTGATCAATGCGCGGGCAAAGGCAACGCGCTGTTGCTGACCGCCGGAAAGCTTTGGCGCCGGGCGATCCTCCAGACCATCGAGGCCGACAATCTTCAAAACGTCGAGGACTCTGCGCTTGATCTCATCCTTCGAGCGGCGCTGAATGGTTAGCGGATAGGCGACGTTTTCGGCCACGGTCATGTGCGGCCAGATCGCGTAGGATTGGAACACCATGCCGATGGGACGCTTATTCGTTGGCACATAGACCCGTTCGCCGGAAGCATAAACAGCCTGCCCGCCAATGCTGATCTTACCGCCGTCGGGACGTTCCAACCCGGCAACGCAACGCAAAGTCGTGGTCTTGCCGCAGCCGCTGGGCCCCAGAAACGTATAAAGCGAGCCCTCGGGAATATTCAGCGACACGCCTTTGAGCACGTGCACCCGCTCCTTGTCCTCGCCGAAATATTTCTCCAGCGATTCGATTTGGACCATGTCTCTCTTTTCTGCCATGTCTCCTCCAATGACCCCTTGCCGCAATCAGAGAGCGGCGACCCGTCAGGACTCAAAAACCAATAAGTTATTCCGCAATACCGATTCTGGCGCCGAGCTTTCGCGCAATGGTGGCCATCGTGATCAGCAACAGCACCATCATTACGCCGAGCGCGCAAACGTAGGTGTATTGGCCGCCTTCCCATAGATCGAAAGCCATGATCGACAGAACCGTGCTGTTGTAAGAATAGAGCAAGATCGACGTCGACAATTCGCGCAGTGCGATGATGCTGATATAAATCCAGCCGGCTGTAAAGCCCGGCATCAATAACGGAAGAATAATTTTACGGAAGGTCTGAAACCACGTCCCGCCTGCCGTGAACGATGCTTCTTCCAATTCTTTATTGATCTGAATCATCGAAGCGGACGCGGCGCGAATACCATACGGAATGAATTTCGTCATATAAGCCAGGAGCAAGACCCAGATGGTTCCATAAATCGGGATCGGCAGCGTGAGGTAGACCCAGATCAAGCTCACCCCCAAAACGATACCGGGCATCGCGATGGGGATAAAAGTCATCGTGTCGAGAAAACCTCGTCCCGGTAAATTGGTCTTGACCGTGATCCAGGCGATCACCGACGTCAGCAGCATGACCAATGTCGCAGAGCCCACGGAGAGATAAAAGCTGTTCTTGAAGGCGGTCAACGCCAACGGGTAGTTGAGAATATAGTGGTAGTTGGCCAAGGTCATTTTCTGCATCAATTCCCTGGAAGGCACGCCGTAATAGGGAATGAAGGATGACCAGAGCAGAACGAAAACCGGCAGAATGACGGCCAGAAAAAATATCAGGAACGAGATGCCCAGCGTAAGGTACTTCCAGCCGCCGAGATCGATCACTCGCGGCCGATAACCTTTGCCGGTCACGGTGGCGTAACGCTCTTCCCGGCGCGTGATCTTTCCATAGATCAACACCCCAATGGTGCTGATCAGCAGCAGCGTTACCGCGTAGGCGCCGGCGAGTCCGAAGTCCGACGGAAACTGGTGAATGGCAAGAAATATCTTGGTGGTAAAGACCGAGATCTTCGCCGGTACGCCGATCAGCGCGGGCACTTCGAAAGCTTCGATGCCGCGAATGAAATTGATCAATAACACGCTGAACATGGCCGGCCGCATGAGCGGCAAGGTCACCTTCCAGAAAGTTTGCAAGGTGCTCGATCCGGCGGTGAGCGCGGCTTCCTCCAAAGACGTGTCCATGTTGCGGAAGGCCGCCGACATCAGAAGAAAGACCAGCGGATAGAGATGGATCGATTCCGCCCAGATCATGCCCCACATCGAGTAGACATTGAACGGCGCCGCCTCGAGGCCGAGAATTTCCTTAACGACGATATTGATTAAACCGATTTTCGGGCTCAGCAACAGAATCCACGAAATCGTGCTCAGAATCCCGGGGATAATAAACGGGATCAGCGACATGACTACAAAGAGCTTTTTGAAAGGTGTGTTGGTTCGTTCACTCACCCAGGCGAGGAACGTCCCGATCAGGAAGGTGAGGCTGCAGGTACCGAGAGCGTAATAGACGGAATTGAGAAGAAGGAGATAAAACTCCTTATCGAAATACGCCTTGACGTAGTTCTGAATCGTGTACGTCGCGCCAGGCTCGCCGATGGGAGCGCTTCTGATGCTGCCATAGAGCAGCATCAGAAGCGGAATCCCTGCAAGATATAAGACGAAAGCTGTACAGCCGATTAGAATCAGGGATTGCGAGTTGAAACGGCTCCCCATATCTAAATCGAATCCTGTCCAACACTTCTAGTTGTTGATGTTGTGTACGACCTGGTCTTGAATCATGGTCTTTTTGACTTCTTCTTCAATCAAAGTCCAAAGCCGATCTTCGTATTGCAAAAATTTAGGTTCGCGCTTGATCGAGAGGTCGCGCGGCCGCGGCAGGTCGATTTTGATCATCTCTTTGACCCTGCCCGGCCGGGCGCCGAACACAATCACGCGATCGGCGAGATAAATCGCCTCGTTGATTTGATGCGTGATGAAAAGCACGGTCTTGCCGGACTCGCGCCAGATGCGCAGCAACTCTGATTGCATGATTTCGCGCGTTTGCGCGTCCAGAGCGGCGAACGGCTCGTCCATGATCAGAATCTTGGGATCAACGGTGAGCGCGCGCGCAAGATTACAGCGCTGCTGCATGCCGCCGGACAGCTCGTGCGGAAAGTGGTCTTCGAAACCTTGCAAGCCGACCAGTTTAATGAATTTTCTGGCGCGCTCCTGGCCTTCCCCGTTGTCGAGCCCTTGGCACTCGAGACCAAAAATCACGTTCTTCGCCACGGTGCGCCAGGGCATGAGGCAGGAATCCTGAAACACCATGCCGCGATCCGTGCCCGGGCCGGTCACCGGCACACCGTCAATGGCGATGTGTCCCGCGGTCGGCTTGAGCAAGCCGTCGCAGAGATTGATGAAGGTGGTTTTGCCGCAACCGCTGGGTCCGACGATGGTCACGAACTCGCCGTCTTCGACCTGCAGGTTGATGTTATCCAGGGCCAACAGCCTGCCGCCCGTTCGCGGCTGATAGTACTCGTGCCGTAATCCAAACGCCTGTAGTTTAGTCTGTGCCACAATGCCTCCTCAATAGATTATAAATTTATTTCTGACGCTTGACGCCGAAAGTTTTCCGCAGCGCATCAGACGCAGCAGGTCCTTGGACAATCAGGTCGCAAGCTACTTATCATTTTAAATTGAATTTTCAAGCGCAAAATGGCGTTCGTTGACAACACCGATTGGATCAGATAATTTTCGCGACATTGCATAAACTTTTGTATGCAAAACAATCGTTCATGACTTACCCTCTAAAGAGAGCCAAACCCAAAACACGCGCTGTGGAAAACCTCTCAGCCCGCGTTTACAACCAAATTAAGAACTTGATTTTGTGCAATGAAATCATGCCGGGGCAAAAATTGCATCACCAACAGCTCAGCGAACGTCTCGGTGTGAGTCGCACTCCCATACGCGAAGCATTGACTCGACTTGTACAGGAAGGATACGTTTCCTTTCTACCGAATCGGGGTTTTACCTGCAAAGAAATTAGAATGCAAGAGGCGGAAGAGCTTTATGAGCTGCGCGAAGCGTTGGAAGCTTTCGCCGTGGAAAAAGCGATTGAAACGCTCACCGACGCGGCGCTCCGCCAGCTCCGGGATAAGATGAATGCTTACGGCCGGGACGTGCAAAATCGCTTTACCCGCGAGCGTCTCGTCTACGATCAGGACGTTCATTTACAGATCGCGCAGCTGACCGGCAACGAAACTCTCAAAAACACATTGAGCCACGTGTTCGAACGCATCGTGCTCAAGCGCCGCACCGACGGTTTGTACGATCCAGCGCGCGGGATCGCCGCGCATCAGGAGCATTTGCGCCTGCTCGAGGCGATGGAACGGCGCGACGCCGCGCAAGCCGTGGCCATCCTTCGAAGCCACGTTCAAGCCGGCAAGAAAAACGTCATGGGCGATCTCGAGCACCGGCAAGCTATTCGCGGACTCCGAGCAGTAACCACAGATCGTTAGCAAATTAAACCCGAAACACAGAAAGGAAACACAATGGCAGCAGATCTTGTAATCAAAAATGGTTGGGTGGTCACGCCTGACGCAACATTCAAAGGAGGCGTCGCCATCAGCGGCGAAAAGATCGTCGCCATCGGAGCGGACGACGCTTTGCCCCAAGGCAAGGAAGAAATCGACGTCAAAGGCAAGCATATTTTGCCGGGCCTCTTCGACGGCCACGTGCACTTCAGAGAGCCCGGTATGACCCATAAGGAAGACTTCACCACGGGTTCAACGGCCGCCGTTTGCGGCGGCATCACCACCGTCGTCGACATGCCGAACACCGTGCCGCCGACCGCCGACGCCGAGCAGGTCAAGGTTAAAAGAGAGCTCGGCGAAGCCAAGTCGCTCGTCGACTTCGGCATCACCGGCGTCGTCGTGCAAACCAACACCAAAGATATTCTTCCCATGGCCGCCGCCGGCGCCATCGGCTACAAGATTTTTTTCGGCGAGACGATCGGCAACCTGCCCTTCCCCGACGACGGCATGTGCGTGGAAGCGTTCGACTACATCGCGCAATCGAAACTGCCGTTGGGCATTCACGCCGAAAACCGCCAGATCATGGCGTACTGCACCAACAAGCTTAAGCAAGAAAACAAAAACGAAGCGCGCTACTGGGAAGCCTCCCGTCCGGATATCTGCGAGGCCGAGTCCGTCCATCACGCGCTGTTTTTCGCGGAAACTTTCGGCACCAAGCTGCACGTTTTTCATATGAGCTCGAAGCAAGCGGCCTATATGGTCCGCGACGCCAAGGCGCGCGGCTTGAGAGTCACGGCGGAGACCGGCCCGCACTATCTCTTGCGCGAACCGAACGACATGGACAAAGTCGGCTCGCTGCTCAAGATGAATCCGCCGGTGCGCACCCAGGACCATGCGGAAGTGTTGTGGCAGGGACTCCGTGAAGGATTTGTCGACACGCTCGCCACCGACCATTCGCCGCACACTCTGGAAGAGAAGGGCTCCGATATCTACGGCAAGCTCACCAAGCCGGCGATCTGGGATTGCATCTCGGGCTTCTGCGGCGTCGAAACTGGCGTGCCGCTGATCTTGACCGAAGTGAACAAGGGCCGCTTGACGCTCAATCAATATGTCAAAGTCGCTTCGGAGAACCCGGCCAAAGTCTGGCAGGTGTACCCGAAGAAAGGCGCCATCCGCCTCGGCTCGGACGGCGACATCACGGTCGTCGATATGGACAAGGAAGGCACGATCGACGTCAACAAGCTGCACAGCAAGAACAAACCTTCGCCATGGCATGGCTGGAAAATCAAAGGCATGCCGGTGCTGACCGTCGTACGCGGCAACGTTCAGATGAGAGACGGCGAGCCCTGCGGCAAGCCGGTGGGCAAGGCGCTGAAGCCGCTGATCTGAGAGACCAGAGTACGCGAAAAATGGAGTGATGGAGTGTTGGAATAGTGGGGCGATCTCTAAACTCAACACTCCAGTATTCCGCCACTCCAGTCCGTTGCGCCACTAGGCATACCTGCTTCTGTGACAGATTCGGCAAGGACTTACGTTTATGAAACGCACAGAACCGTTCGAATTCTATCAGCCGGCGACGCTCGCGGAAGCGAGCCGGCTACTCAAAGAAAACGGCCCCGGCGGCCGTTTTCTCGCCGGCGGCACCGACTTAGTCATCGCCATGAAGGAAAAAGGCCTGCTGCCGAAATATATCGTCGATCTCAAACGCGTGCCCGGTCTGAGCGGTATTCGCGAGAACAGCGACGGCACGATCACCATCGGCGCGCTTACCACCATGTATGCCATCGAAACGTCGCCGGTGATCAAAAAGAAATACCCTTTTCTCGCTCAAAGCGCCGCGGAAGTCGGTTCGATCCAGATCCGCAACCGCGCCACCATCGGCGGCAACATGGCCAACGCGACGCCGTCCGCCGACGTTGCGCCGAGCCTCATCGCGCTCAACGCGACCGCAAAGATTGCCAGCGCCGATGATGAGCGAAGCGTAGCCCTGGAGGAGTTTTTTCGCGGCCCCGGGCAAAACATCATGAGCGCGGATGAGATCTTAACTGAAATCACGATTCCCAGGACCGGGGCGCAATTGGTCGGCGAATACATCAAGTTTTCGCCGCGCGATATGATGGACCTCGCGTACATCGGCGTCGCGGTCGCTTACAACCTCGGCAGCGACAAGAAATGTCAGGAAGTCAGGATTGTCCTCGGCGCGGTGGCGCCGACACCGATCCGAGCGAAAAACTCCGAGGCTCTGCTCGAAGGCAAAGTCTTGACCGAAGAGCTTGCGACAAAGGTCGGCGATGAAGCGGCGAAAGAAAGTAAACCGATCAGCGACGTGCGCTCATCGGCGGATTACCGCCGCGCGATGGTCGGCGTCATGACCAAGCGCGCAATTCTCAACGCCGCTGTGGGGCCGGCAAAGTCGTGGCTCGATCGGCGCGACAGAAGATATTGAAACTGGAGCAATGGAGTGTTGGAGTATTGGCATAATGGGTTTCGAATCCGGACCCAATACTCCAGTACTACAATGCGCCAATTTGATTTGAGGTTGCCATGAAGAAGCAGGTTCAATTTACCCTCAACGGCACTCGCGTTAACCGCGAAGTTCCCAACCATCGTCTGTTGCTCGACCTATTGCGCGACGACATCGGTGTCACGGGGACCAAGGAGGGCTGCGGCACCGGCGATTGCGGCGCTTGCACGGTTTTTTTGAACGGCAAGCCGGTTAATTCCTGTTTGGTTCTCTCCGCTGAGCTCGAAGGCGCGGAGATCGTCACCATCGAAGGACTCAAAATTGGGCCCGAGCTGCACCCGATTCAAAAAGCTTTCATCCAAGACGGCGGCGCCCAGTGCGGTTACTGCACGCCCGGGATGTTGATGATGTCGAAAGCGCTGCTCGACGAGAATCAGAACCCGACCGAGGATGAGATTCGCTACGCCCTATCCGGCAACCTTTGCCGCTGCACCGGCTACGCGAAGATCATCGAAGCGGTTCAGGACGCCGCGGCGATGTTAAGGAACAGATAAGAGGTTCAAATCGTTCAAGCCGTTCAATCGCTGCGCTCCGTTCAAATCGTTGAATCCTTGGGGCGCGTTTAACAAATTTAACTTCCGAACAACGGCTTGAACGTTTTGAACGATTTGAACGAGTTTTAGGAGAACGAGATGTCCGAACTTACAGTCGTCGGAAAACCAGTCACCCGGGTCGATGCCAATGAAAAAGTTACCGGGCAAATAGTTTATGGCTACGATCTCGTGTTGCCCAACATGCTCTACGGCAAGACTCTCTTTAGCCCCAAGGCCCACGCCCGGATAAAAAAGATCAACACGGAAAAGGCCAGGCAGTTGCCCGGCGTCGTTGCGGTAGTGACCGGCGAGGACGCGCCGTGGACGCACGGCGAGTCGATCAAAGACAAACCTTTCCTGGCGCAAGGCAAAGTGCGCTATATCGGCGAACCCGTAGCGGCGGTGGCGGCGGAAGACGAAGATATCGCGCAAGCCGCGGTGAAGCTCATCGAAGTCGAGTACGAAGATCTGCCGGTCTATACCGATCCGGAAGAAGCCGCTAAACCGGCAGCAATCGCCATCCACGAAGATTTTCCCAAATATCGCAAAGTCGATTTCATCGTGCCGGGACCGCACGCCAACATCGCGGAGCATTTCAAGCTGCGCACGGGCGATGTTGCGCAGGGCTTCAAAGAATCCGATCTCGTCCTCGAGGAAAGATATTTCGTGCCGATGATTCAACATGCGGCGATGGAACCGCACTCGGCCCATGCCCAGTGGGATAAGGAGAGCGGCCGCTTGACACTTTGGGTCGCTAACGACGCGCCGTTTCGCGCGCTGCACGAAATCACCGAAGCTTTGAACATGCCCAAGGATAAGATTCGTTTCATCAATCCGGCTCAGGGCGGCGGCTTTGGCTCAAAAGGCGGCTTGAAAGTTGAACCGATTGCGGTCGCGCTCGCCTTCCATACCAACGGCCGGCCCGTGCGCGTGAAGTTCAACCGCGAGGAAACCTTCGTCTCGACGCTGACCCGGCACGAAGCGGTGGTCTACTCAAAAACCGGCGTGAAAAAAGACGGCACGCTGGTGGCGCGCGAAATGACCATCTACTGGGGCGCCGGCGCCTACGCTGAAAAAAGCCCGACGGTTTGCATTCGCGGCAGCCTGCCGGCGCCGGGACCTTACCGAATTCCGCATGTAAAGGTAGACGGTTACGCCGTTTACACCAATAAACCTGTCGCCGGATCCTATCGCGGCTACGGCATTCCGCAGGGCGCATGGGCCGGCGAACAGCAGTTGGACGAGATCGCCAAGAAGCTCGGCATGGACGCGCTCGAC
>Ga0075421_100009106_pt1 | contig 12225 bp, 8 predicted proteins | sample SoiMetdeltSBSDD5_FD_75292 | JGI IMG/M metagenome (GOLD analysis project Ga0075421, IMG submission 75292) | Bulk soil microbial communities from a Populus tree surrounding site in Tennessee, USA - Soil MetaG P. deltoides SBSDD5 | ecosystem: Environmental > Terrestrial > Soil > Tree plantation...
CTGGTCTGATCGAGTGGGCGCGCGGCTCGATGCTCTCGGTGGATCCTCCGCTGGCGAACGCCGCTGACATGACGATCCCGCTCTGCGTGGCGAACGCCGACGAGGCAGTGGCGCTCATGCGGCAGCACCATGCCGCATGGCTTCACAGGAAAAACGCGGCAACCTAGTCATCAGGTGTTTGACCGGAGCACGCGCTTCTCGTTTAGAATCCCAGCCGTCCAGATCAACAAGAGGGCGTTCCATGGGTCGATTCCGCCTGCCAATTGTGACCCTCGGCCTCACGCTCGTCGCTGCGACTCTCGCTATCGCCGCGCAGGACAAGGCGCTCACGAGCCTCCAGCTCGCACCGAGCGAGATGGAAGCCTTCCTCCTGCAGGCGACGATCGTCGACATCCGCGAGGCGGGCGGCGGCGTGACCGGGTCGCAGCGCGCCACACTGACGGACGGAGTGTTCACCCACGACGTGCACATCCAGTCAGTCGACATCTCGAAGCCAGTATTCAGCGCGGGCCGATACACCGAGCTGAATTTCAAGGACACGTATCGCTTCAACATCGCCGCCTACCGGCTCGCCCGGCTTCTCGGCCTCACCGTGGTGCCGATGTCGGTCGAGCGCACCGTGGACGGCAACGTCGCCGCCGTCACATGGTGGGTCGACGACGTCCAGATGGACGAAAGGGAGCGGTTGAAGCGCAAGGCGATGGGGCCCAAACCCATTCGAACCTCCAATCAGATTCAGCTGATGCACATCTGGGACGAGCTGATTCAGAATCGGGATCGGAACCAGGGGAACATCCTGTGGACCAACGACTGGACCATGTGGCTGATCGATCACACGCGCGCGTTCCGGCTCGGAGACGAGCTCCAGAAACCCGAGGAGCTGATCCGCATCGATCGTGGTCTGCTGGCCCGGCTCAAGGGACTGACCGAGGACTCGGTCGCGAAAGCCGTCGCTGCGTCGCTCCACGAGTCCGAGCAGGAGGCGGTGTTGCAGCGGCGCGACCGCATCGTCAAGCTGTACGAGGAACGGGCTGCCAGGCTCGGAGACGCGGCCGTGTACATCGACTTCTGAGGGCTCCCTGCAGAAAGTCCGATCGTCCGCACCTCGAATTCGCTGCGAGCTCTGCACGTGCCGCATCGGATGTCGATGTGAGAGCCTGAGTGCTGGCTCCTCAGTCACCCTCTGACGTGACCGCCAGCTCCGCCCTGAGGATCTCCCGCGCCTCGGCCATCATCTCCGCGACAATCTCGGCCGCCGGCTTGACGGCTTTGATTTTCCGCACGCTGTCTTCGCCTGCTGGAAGTCCCATCAGGTCGACCTGACCATTCGTGTCGGGAGTTGGGACCACTGCGCTGAACGGCGGCATGGTGTAAGGCACCCGAAGCGTGAACGGAAAGAGCACCGTTTCGCCGATCGGAGGATCGCCGGGCTGGGGCGGTGGAATCTCATCGTCCCGGCCTTCAATGCGCTTGACCAGGTCCGTTCGGAGGACACGGTACGGGACGTTCGGATATTCCGGCCCGAAGGCCGTCGTGACGGCGGTCGCACGGCCGTGTGCCGCGAGCAGGCGACGCTTGTATTCGGGATGCGCGAACGCTTCGCTCGAGGCCACCATTCTCGTGCCGACCCATACGCCTTCGGCTCCATACGCCAGCGCCTCGGCGACGTCTGCGCCGGTGGCGATGCCCCCGGACGCGAGGACCATCATCGGCTTCACGGCACGAACGATCCGCCGCAGCAACGGCATCGTCCGGACGACGCTCTTGTTGTGTCCGCCAGCCTGACGGCCCTGCGCGACGACCGCGTCGACGCCCGCATACGCGGCCTCCAGCGCCTGTTCGACCGACGCCGCTTGTTGCCAGACGCGGCAACCCGCTGCGTGCAGGGTGTCCACCCAGTTCCTGGGCGGAACATTCATGTGAAACACGACCAGCTTCACGCGTTCTGACACGCAGACGTCGATATGGGCGTCGGTCGCTGCCGGACCAAACGCCGTGGTGTCGTGCAGCAGATCGACGCCAAAGAGGTTTTCCGTCCCTTCCGCAATCATCCGGATGAGCAATTGCGTGCTGGGTGGCGGTTCGACCGCATTGCCCAGCACGCCGATGCCGCCCGCATTGGACACCGCGGTCACCAGCGGCGGATACGAGACGAATCCCATCCCCGCGCTCACGAACGGATAGCGGACGCCATACTCGCGCGTGAGTCGCGTGCTCAGGACATATTCACCGCCATGCCGGTCCGCCAGGTGCTCGAATCGAGCGTTTGCCGCTTCGCGCGCGGCCGCCGCGGCACTCTGAGGCGGGGCGGTGCCCAGCGCGGCAAGTGCACCACCAGCACGTCCGAGCAACGCCAGCATCCGCCGCCGATCGAACTTGGACTGTTTCATGTTCCGTTCCCCACATCGATCGCACCCTCCGTTGCGGGGGATGCGGACGAGACGCACAATAGCGAGGTGGTGAAGTTGTTGTCCTAAGAGAACGGTTCAACTTCGGTTCAAGCACGAGGTATGTCGGCCAAGGACCCGCGGCAGGTCACGTTCGCGCCGTTTCGGCTCGACCGGGCGAATCGCAGTCTCCATCGAGGGCTGTCGGTGATCCCGCTGCGACCCAAGGCGTTCGCGGTGCTGGAACATCTGGTGTCACGCGCCGGGCGTCTTGTGACGAAGGACCAGCTGCTGGCGGCGGTCTGGCCGAACACGGCGGTGACCGACACCGTGCTCAAAGTCTGCGTCCGGGAAATTCGCGATGCACTTGGCGATGATCCAGACGCCCCGCGATTCGTCGAAACCGCCCATCGCCTCGGCTACCGCTTTGTCGGCCAGACCTCCCACACAAATCTGCCAGCGAGGCTGTCGAGCCTGGTGGGCAGGCAGCGCGAAATCGGCGACATCACGCAGGCGCTCGAACTGTCGCGCCTGCTGACGCTCGTTGGTGCCGGCGGTTCCGGTAAATCGCGCCTCGCTCTGGAAGTGGCGGGATCGCTCGACGAGATGTTCATCGACGGTGTCTGGTGGGTCGATCTGGCCCCACTGGGCGACGAGTCCTTCGTCCCGCAGGCCGTCGCCACGGCGCTTGGCGTGCGCGAGCAGCCGGGGCAGGGTCTGACCGATACGCTCCGCAGGTTTCTGGTTTCTCGAGAGGTCCTCCTCGTCGTTGACAACTGCGAGCACGTGATCGGCGCGAGCGCCAGCCTTCTTCAGGACCTGCTGCAGGCAGCTCCGCGATTACGGATCCTCGCGACGAGCCGCGAACCGTTGCGGAGCGATGGAGAACGAATCGTCTTGGTTCCGCCGCTGTCGGTTCCATCTTCTCAGGAAGCGCCAACGCCGGACCGCGCCCTCGAGTACGAGTCCGTGCGACTCTTTTCCGAGCGGGCGCAGGCTGCGCTGCCGTCGTTCGTTCTCTCGACCAGCAACTGCCAGGCGGTCGCGGACATCTGCCGGCATCTCGACGGGATGCCCCTTGCAATCGAGCTTGCCGCGGCGCGGGTCCGTGCACTATCGGCCGAACAGATCGCCGGCCGGCTTGATGACACCCTTCGTGTGCTCAGCAGCGGTCAGCGCACCGAGCTGCCCCGTCACCAGACTCTGCGAGCGGCGATCGACTGGAGTTACGACCTGCTTGCCGACGCCGAGCGCCGACTGCTGCGGCGGTTGTCAGCCTTCGTCGGCAGCTTCACGCTGGAGGCAGCCGAAGTCGTGGCCGCCGGACTCCTCGCGGAGGGCGCCAGCGTCGTCGACGTTCTCAGCCAGTTGATCGACAAGTCGCTCGTGCACGTGACCGATCGGGAAGGTACGAATCTTCGGTATCGATTGCTGGAGACCGTGCGGCAGTACGCCTATCAGAAGCTTCTGGCAGCTGAAGACGCATCGCCGGCGCTGGCGCAACATGCCGACCACTACACGCGGCTCGCCGAACGGATTGAGCCCAGCATCAACACGTCCGCCCGACAGACCTGGCTCGCGGTGCTCGAGCGGGAGCATTCGAATCTGCGAATCGCACTGGAACGCACATCGGGCGGCGGAGCGCAGGACCACGCGTCGCGGCTCGCGAGCGCCCTGTTCTGGTTCTGGTTCCATCGGGGCCACTGGCGCGAGGGACGGACCTTTCTCTCGGCCGCCATCGAACGTGATCAGCGACCGACATCTTCCCGCGCACGAGCGCTCCTGGGGGACGGCGTGCTGGCGTGGGCCGAAGGCGATCTCGGCGCCGCCGGGCCGCGCCTCGAGGAAGCCGCTGCGCTCGGACGAACCGTCGGAGACCTCCGCACCGCGGCGCATGCGCTGCATTTTCTGGCGATGGTGCGCCTCGGCGAGGGCGATGCAGCAGCCGGCCGTTCGCTGGGAGAACAGGCAGTCGCGCTGGCGCGCCAGGCACCGGATGCGTTTTGTCTCACCATCGCGCTCGCAAGCTACGGAGTCGTGCTGCTCGCGCTCGAAGACTACGATGACGCCCGCGCCGCGCTCGAAGAGAGCGCCGCCCGCGGCCGGGAGGCTGGCGACGCCTGGGTCGTTGCCCTGCCGCTGCGAAATCTGGCCATCATCGCGCATCGCCACCAGGATTACGCCACCGCTCGCACACTTCTCGAGGAGAGCCTGCGCGAGCTCAGGGCGGTCGGCGAAAAGTGGTTTCTCTCGCGCAGCATGGAGACACTCGGAGAGGTGATGGCGGCCGCGGGAGAGCATGAGCGCGCCGCGCACCTGTTCGGCGCTGCAGAAACGCTGCGCGAGGCGGTGGGGGCCTCGGTCCTCGCCTTTTATCGTGCAGACTACGAACGAGCGATTGGTCTAGCACGGACGGCGCTCGGGCAGCAGAGGTTCGAGTCGTGCTGGACAACGGGGCGTGCGCTCTCGCCGGACGAGGCGGTTGCGTACGCGCTCGGCGAGTCTACCGTTGTGCGTTGACGCTGAACGAACGGCCAATCGCGTTTGGCGTGGAGGCGAACACCTTGATCGGCCGGCTGGGATCGGGGGCGTCGACGAAGGTGAGCCGGGCCACGCCGCCGCGCACGATCGCGCGGCCGATCGGCACCACACCGCCCCGCGAGTCCTGCCACGCCGTGATCAGAGCCCCTTCGGCTGCATAGTTGATCTGGAGGTAGTCCGGAAGCGGGATGAGCACGATGTCGTGCGGAAGCTCGTACGGGTCGTCGGTGCGTGCCTCGAGCGTCGGATCGCCGAAGAAATGATAAAGGCGCACGTGGTTCAGCGTGTTCGGGCCGTCGGGTGCGGTCGGGTTCCACGATGCGTGCCTGTAGGCCATGTAGATCTTGCTGAAGTTGAACAGGTCGCCGAGTCTGGCCTTGACCGAGCCGTCGCCGTAACTGGGCAGCGTCTCTGGCCACAGCGCGCCGAGCGTGCCCTCGATGAGCGCGCGGTAGTACTTGGTGTTGCTCATGCGGGTCCAGCCGAACACGCCGACGGCACCGCCGCCGGAGCAGCGCAACAGCTTCTCCGCGAACGCCACCGATGAATCGAACCCGCCCGAGCTGCAGTTGAAGTTGAACAGGATCGTCTGAAGGGCCGCGTTGGTCAGGCTGTCGACGTTCGTCTTTCCGAACGCCGGGTCGCCCCAGCCGCCGGTGTAGCCATGGTCGATGTGGAAGAAGAGCGTGCGCCCTTCATTGATCGCGCCGATGATGTCCTGCTCGTTGCCGTCCCAGGCGAAGGGCGGCATCAGGTCGCCAGGCAGGCTGGTCTCGTCGCCGAATCGTCGCGGCGTCGGATCGGCGCTGTAGTCGCCGTTGGTGACCCGGCTGTTGTAGATGCGATCGACGCTGTAGCCGAGCCCCTGCAGCGAATCGCGCAGGAACTCCGCGTTGAGGATGAAGCGGCGGCCGTCTTCCACGCCGTTGAGGTTGCCGACGTCGGTGCGGCAGCACTGGAAGAACGACGCCAGCCCGATGTGCGAGTAGAACGACGGCGCGAACGGCGGCGCCGATTCATAGGCGACGATCTTGTCGACGACGACCTGTGCTTCGGCGGGTGAGCTGACCGGGAGGCGGCCGACGGCGAAATCGGGGATCAGGTCGGTCGCTTCGGGATCGCTGCCGAGCGTCGCATAGGGATAATCGGTGGCGATCATTTCGCCCGCCGCCTTGAGCAGGCGCTGCATCGTAAAGGTCGGCACGTCGTTCGAGTCGCCGAACAGGATGATGTACGACGGACGCACGCTGCACGACGCGTAGCGCTGGTCGATGTACTGATCGATCTCGATGTCCGTGTCGGGCTACGTGCCGTGTTCAGCGCACGACTACATGGATCTCCGCGGGAGCTTCCTGGTGGGCGGCCGCTCGTTGCGCTAGCGGGTTGCTGAGAACTTGTGCTTCGCCAGGGAACTCTCGAGGCCCTGCAGGATCGCATCGCATTCGGCAGTGACGGTTCGCTTCCTGCCGAGCGACAAGGTCATCGATCGGACGTTGCTATTGCGGCGTGACAGGGCCACGAGCTCGGTGTTGATCGCGTCGAACCGGTCGAGGGCGGCTGTCGCCGCGTCCAGGCGAGGTCGGGCGGAGGACGTCACCAACTGTTTCAAGTCTGCGAGCGATTTCCGCGCGATCGCTTGAGAGGCGGTCATCTCGCGCTCCATTTGCGACATGGCCGCGTCGTCGGATTCAGCGATGTGCCGCGCCTGGGTCGCCTGCACGTCGAGCACCGCCGCTACCGCCTTCTGGATCAGCGTGTCGACGCAGCAGGCGTCTTTGGCCCCGCTCGATCGTCCGGCAGCATCGAGGGCCTGCCGAAACGCGTTGGCGGCGTCACAGGACGAGCGGCGATCCATTGCGACATCCCGCCGCGGCTGCCGCCGTGCTCACGATGAGGCAAGGCCCGCTGGCCGCTCGCGTCATCGGATGGCGCCGAAGCACCCCAAGGAACGCCACAACACAGAACTTAGCATGGCAGGTCGATCCACAAGGGGCTCGCCGCTCTTAGGAACTTTTTAGATGTCTTTTGGTTCGTTCTCAGGGTCGCCTTTCTATCCGTGATCAGTGGACACGTGTCGAAGCGCGGGCCCGGAAAGGTGCGTCCTCGCGGGCGGGCCCGGCTGCACTAGGATGGCCGCGATGAATTCCTCTGCGGACGTCCGCAAGTTGATCCGGGACTGCGTCGGCATGGCCGTCACCTGGCGGTGCCGATGACAACCGACTCGCAGGCGGTGTTGACGGCCAACGCCGCGCACGCCGACCCGGTCGCCGCGGTCGTGATCGCGCTGGCGATTCTGCTCGTGGCCGGCAAGCTCGCTGGAGAGCTGGCGGTCCGGTTCGGCCAGCCGGCCGTGCTCGGCGAGCTCCTGACCGGCATCGTCCTCGGAAACATCGGGTTGGCGTGGCTGGACGCGATCAAGATCGATCCGACGATCGAGATCCTCGCCGGGATCGGCGTGCTCATTCTGCTGTTTCGGGTCGGCGTCGAGTCGACGGTCGACCAGATGCTGCAGGTCGGGTGGTCGTCCTTCCTGGTCGCGGTGCTCGGGGTGGCCGCGCCGTTCGCACTCGGGTGGGGCATCGGCACCTGGCTGCTGCCGGATGCCAGCGGCTACGCGCACGCGTTCATCGGCGCGACGCTGGCGGCGACGAGCGTCGGCATCACCGCGCGCGTGCTCCAGGATCTCGGCTGGTCGCGCAGCCTCGAGGCGCGAATCATCCTCGGCGCCGCGGTCATCGACGACGTGCTCGGGCTGATCATCCTCGGCGTGGTCAGCGGCGTCATCGCCAGCGCCGGGCGCGGCGAGGCCTATTCGCCGGCCGCGGCCGCCCGCATTGCGGCATCGGCCACCATCTTTCTCGTCGGCGCGATCTTCCTCGGGCGGACCGCGCTTCCGCGCCTCTTCGCGGCCGGCGCGCTGATGAAGATACAGGGCGTACTGCTGACGCTGAGTCTGGGCCTGTGCTTCGTGCTGGCGTGGCTGGCGAGCGCCATCGGGCTGGCGCCGATCATCGGCGCGTTTGCCGCCGGGCTGATCCTCGAGGACGCGCATTTCAGCGACTACGCCAGCCGCGGCGAACTGAGCGTGGGACAGCTCCTTCAGCCGATCGCGGATTTCCTGGTGCCGGTGTTCTTCGTCCTGATGGGGCTGCGCACGGACATGCGGACGTTCGCGCAGCCGGGTGTTCTCTGGCTGGCGATCTGCCTGACGCTGGCCGCGATCATCGGCAAGCAGGCCTGTTCGCTGGGCGTGCTCGCCCGCGGCGTCAATCGACTCGCGGTCGGGGTCGGCATGGTGCCGCGGGGAGAGGTCGGCTTGATCTTCGCCAACGCCGGGCTTGGCCTCGCCTTCAATGGTGTGCCGATCATGAACCGGGCGACGTTCTCCGCGATCGTGGCGATGGTGGTGGTGACGACCATCATCACCCCGCCGGCGCTGAAATGGAGCCTGGAGCGTAAAAGGGCTCCCAGCTCTTAGCCCCTTCTGGATGCGTTCTCGCTCAAAAAGACTATTTCGAGAGATGGAACGGCACGCTGGTGACGACGATGTTCGGCCGGAAGAGCAGCGCCCCCTTGATCAGCAGCGACGTCTGGTTGTGGAAGAGATGGTGCCACCAGCGCGCCGGCACGAACTCCGGCAGGATGACGGTGACATAGTCGTTGGCCTTCTCGTCGGAGGCCTGCTCGATGTACTCGAGCAGCGGCTCCATCAGCGAACGAAACGGTGACGGCAGCACGATCAACTTGACGCGGCCGCCCCACGCGGCCCATTCCTTGCGCAATTGTTCGGTGTTCGCCGGGTTGACGTCGACGTAGATCGCCTTGACGTCGTCCGACAGTGTTTCGGCGTAGCGCAACGCTTCGACCACCGCCCGCTGCAGCCCGCCAATCGGGATCAGCACGCTGTTGTGGAGGCGCGGCTGCGGCTCGTAGCCCTTCAGCGTCAGCTCGGACGCGACGTGGTCGTAGTGGCGGCGCGTCGCGTTGAACAGCGCGACAATCAGCGGGATCAGCAGCAACACGATCCACGCGCCTTCGAGCGTCTTGGTGACGGCGACGATGATGAGGACGATGCCGGTCACCACCGCGCCGAAGCCGTTGATGAAGGCGCTGCTCCTCCAGCCGGGTGTCTTCGCCTTGCGCCAATGGATCACCATGCCCGCTTGCGACAAGGTGAACGAAATGAACACGCCGATCATGTAGAGCGGCAGCAGCGACTGTGTGTCGCCGCGGAACGCGGCAATCAGCGCGGCGGCGAATGCAGAAAGCACCAGGATGCCGTTCGAGAACGCCAGCCGGTCGCCCTGGTTCATGAACTGGCGCGGCAGGTAGCGATCGCGCGCGACGATCGACGCCAGCCGCGGAAAGTCGGCGTAGGCGGTGTTCGCCGCGAGCACCAGAATCAGCGTCGTCCCCGCCTGCAGCAGGTAGTAGAGGATGTTCGGCCCGCCGAAGATCGCCCGCCCCAGCTGCGACATCCCCGACTCGACCGGGTTCGGCACGACCTTGTAGGTGTGGGCCAGCACCGTGATGCCGACAAACATCGCCACCGCCAGCGTCGCCATCGCCACCAGCGTGGCCGACGCATTCTTCGATTCGGGCGGACGAAAGGCGGGAACACCGTTCGACACGGCCTCCACGCCGGTCATTGCCGTGCAGCCGTTGGCGAACGCGGTCAGCAGCAGCAGCGTGGTCAGCTGATGCTGTCCGGCATTTGGCGGCAGCGCCGCCTCGATCGGCACAATGCCGCCGGTGAGATACCGGTACAGCCCGGCGGCGAGCAGGAGCGCAATGCTGACGACGAAGAAATAGGTGGGGACGGCGAAGATGTTCCCCGACTCCCGGATGCCGCGCAGGTTGCCAACGGTGAGGACAGCCAGGAAGGCGAGGCACATCTCGACCCGGTAGGGCTCGAGCTGCGGAAACGCGGAGGTGATCGCCAGGACGCCGGCCGAGATGCTGACCGCAACCGTGAGCGTGTAATCCACGAGCAGCGACGCGGCCGCGACGAGACCAGCGGTTGGCCCGATGTTCTCCTTGGCGACGATGTAGGCGCCGCCGCCGGTGGGGTAGGCGTGAATCGTCTGGCGATAGGAGAAAGCGACAATCGCCAGCAGGGTCGCGATGATCAGGCTGATCGGTATGGCATAGACGAACGCCCCGACGCCGGCGATCACGAGCGTGGCGAGGATGAAGTCGGTCGCATAGGCGACCGAGGACAGCGCGTCGGACGACAGCACGGCCAGCCCGGTGACGCGGGACAGGCGTTCGTGGTGCGCCAGGTGCGACGGGATCGGCTTGCCGACGAGAAGGCGTTTGAGCGAGAACGCGGAGTCGTCAGACATCCGCGGACCCTGCCGGGTATTTCAAGGTGTGGTTCCGTGTCACGCCGACGGGGTTAGCTGACGGGCTAGGACTCGGACTGTCCCTTGGCAAACACTGCCAATGCGCCCCGACTAAACGGGTCCCCCGCATCCCGCACCTGCGGGATTTTGGCCAGACACCACCCTACGCGGGCGTTGTGCGTCTGTCAAATCGTCGAGAAAGAACCAGGGATGAGTCAGAATCCGTCGCGCTCGCCGAGGACGGCAGCATTGACGTATCCTAGCCGCAGGATGAGACCGCCGCAGAAGGCGGCCTGACATGAGAAACACCCCCACGATTCTCGCTCTCGTTTGCGTGGTCGCCTCCCACGCCTTCAGCAGGGATGCCGCGTTCGCCCAGGCCGGTAGGGGCAGAGCCGCGGCGCCGCAGGAATATCTGAACCGGGCGGCCGACGCCCTGCTCGAGCTGAAGAGCGCGCAGTTCACCCTCACGCGCGAGGGCGCGCCCGCGTTCCTCGATGAAAAGAACGGCATCACGTTTACCACTGCGCAGTGTTCCTATGCTGCGCCGGACAGGGTCTCGTGCAACGTCAAGGTGTCGAGCAAGAGCGGGTCGATCCTCCAGCTCACCCGGATCTGGGTTCCCGAAGGCACCTTCCAGAGTAATCCGCTCACTCGCCAGTTCGGCAAGGCACCCGCCGATTCCAGTTTCAACGGCGCCGTCTTGTTTGCGAGAGCCGGTATTCCAGAGATTCTGCGGACGTCGGTTCAGAAGACCGAAGTCGCCGGCACTGAGAAGGTCCGCGACAGGAACACGGTTCACCTCAAGGGCGAGGTGCGCGGCGACAAGTTGAATCCGCTGATGGGTTCGACACTCCAGCCCGAGGTGATGTATCCGGTCGATCTCTGGATGGCGGACCCATCCGCGCAGCCGGTGAAGATTCACGTCACCGAGCCCGCCGGCAATGGCTGGCTGATCGAGCTGTTCTCCGCGAATGAACCGGTCGAGATTCCAACGCCGAAAATTCCGCCCGCGACCCCCAAACCGTAGGAGCCTGTGAACAACACGATGTTTGGACGCAGAGCTCGCAGAATACGCAGAGAAATTCTTGTCCTTTTCTTCTCTGCGGTCTCCGCGGCGTCTGCGTTCCGCCATTCGTTCACACTCTCGTAAGCTCTGAATGGCGCGCGCGCACCAGTATCCGCGGCTGATCCTCGCGGTCGTCTGCCTGCCCGTCTTCATTGGCGCGCTCGACCTGACGATTGTGTCGGCGGTCCTGCCGGAGGTGATCCGATCGCTGACGGTCGAGATCCAGAAGCTCGACATCGCCGGTTGGGTCGTCACCGGCTATTTCGTGTCGTATGCCCTCAGCATGACCTTCATGGGGAAGGTCTCGGACCTCTCAGGCCGTCGTGTCGTCTATCTCGTTTCGCTGTCCATTTTTTTTGTCGGTTCGTGGCTCGTTGCGGCCTCGCCAGGCTGGCCAGCCAGGATTGCCTCGAGCCTCATGCAAGGCTTTCAGGGAGATGGTCCAGACCCCGCGTTCGCGCCGCTCTATGCCTTGATCTTCGGCCGCGTGATTCAGGCCTTTGGCGCGGGTGCGATGGTGCCGGTGAGCATGGCCCTCGTCGCCGATCTCTTTCCTCCCGAAAAACGGGCGCTTCCGCTGGGGATTGTTGGCGCGGTCGATACGGCCGGCTGGGTGCTCGGCCACCTGTATGGCGGGATCATGGTCCAATTCATGACCTGGCCGTACCTGTTCTGGATCAACCTTCCAATCATCGCCGTAATGTTTGGCGTGACGTGGTGGGGGCTTGCCGGGTTGCCCCGCGCGCACGTGAAGGGAGGGATCGACTGGATTGGCGTCGCGCTGCTTGGCGTCGCGCTGGTTCTGCTCAACGTCGGCCTGGGTTCACCGGAAATCGCCTCCGAGGTTTCGACGACCCCGGCCCGACACGGAATCTACTGGGTC
>Ga0075421_100009107_pt1 | contig 12225 bp, 10 predicted proteins | sample SoiMetdeltSBSDD5_FD_75292 | JGI IMG/M metagenome (GOLD analysis project Ga0075421, IMG submission 75292) | Bulk soil microbial communities from a Populus tree surrounding site in Tennessee, USA - Soil MetaG P. deltoides SBSDD5 | ecosystem: Environmental > Terrestrial > Soil > Tree plantation...
GTCCGGAGCTCCGGACCAGCACCTCGTCGCCGGAGCCCACCACCGCGGACACCGGCCCGGTCAGTTCGCTCGCGGACAGGCGGTTCACACCCAGCAGCGGCCCCGCGCCGGTGTCCAGCCAGCGGGCCACCTCGCCTTGGCGAGTCGCTCCCCAGAGCGAGGCCCCATCCACCGCGTACCGCCACCCCGCGTCCCACCCCACGTCAAGCGCGCCCACCATCGCCCCGCCGCGGATCACCTGCTCGTCGCAGATCCATGTCCCCGGCTCCGTCCGGTGCAGCTCCGCGCAGCGGAGCGGGAGCCCCAGGCGCGCCGCCCCGCCATGGTCCCGCGCCGTCACCACCGTGGTGGAGAACGTGGTGGGCGGCTGCCCCGTGGCCGGGTCCGGCGCGTACGTCACCGACACCGCGTGCTCGCCGAGTTCGGCGGTGGTGAAGTCCACGGCGACCGCGCCGGAAAGATCCCGGTGCCAGGTCGCCTCCAGCGCCGCGCCGCCGGGGGCCGTCACCGCCACGCCGCTCACCGCCGGGTAGTCGTATCCCGGAGGGCACACCCCGAACCTCACCGGTTCCGCGAAGACGCTGCGGGTGCCCGGAAAGAGGAGGTCGTCGTGGATGTCGAAATAGGCCGGGCCGCCCATCCCCGCATCCATGACGAGCCCACACTGTCCGGGCGGGTGGGAGCCGCCGCCGAAGCACGCGGCGAGCCCGAGGGCCGCAGCACACAGCGGGGCGAGGAACGGGGACGGCTGGGGCGGCTGGCGTGGCATCGCGAAATGATCACCGGAGGAGGGAATGACTATCACTTCCACGTCATCCGTCATTATGCTCACATCGAAGTGGGCTCCGCCAAAGCGGGCAACTCCATTCGCCCCCGAACACATCCGGATCAGCTCACAGCCGTCTGAGCCCGACGCTCGGCCAGCCAGCGCTCGATGGCTTCCATATGCGGGCTCGCTACCCCCAAATTGGCACAGAGTTCCAAATATGTTGAGGCAACAGTGGTCAAGACGCGCTCGAAAAGCAGTTCGGATACGACAACGTCGTCTCCAAGATAGTCTGCGATTACACCCGTGCGCTCTTCTTCGGGATGATCGCTAGAAAATGCGTATGCGACCTCACCCTCGAATGATTGGCCATGCCTGGTCTCCACGGATCTCAGGAGCTTAATCGGGTCGTAAATCCAGGCGGTCTCAATCACTTTGAATAATGGTCTGAGGCGATTGTCGCTTGTGTCGCAGCGCAGGAGCACGGATGAATCAACGCGCTCCATTCCAACCGAAAACTGGTGCCCATCTACGTTACGGGTAAGCTTCATGATGGTCTCTCATTTTACGCCGAACGATTGAAGCACACCATCTCGGATCCATCCGACGTACGTCACGCCATCTTTGGTCACATCGACCGGGCCGTCAACTGCCTTGAGGTGTCCAAAAGTGTCCTCGGCCAGCTTGCCGATCCTGGGGCTTCATCCCATTTGCTCGAGTCGAATACCGTTTTGACGAACGGTTCCCCTTCCTTGAGGGTCGAAGTAATGGTGCCGTCGGGGTTGGCCTTGTAGAGTTGATACTCCTAGCTACAGCGTGTCGGGAAATTCGATGGCATTGGGGGAGGCGCCCGACGTTCGGTCTCGCCCGCCGTGATCGTGCTCAACTTGCCGCTGCCGCGACGGTGGTTGGCGCGCATGCTTGGGCGCCTTCTCTCCGTCAACCGACCACCTCGACTTCCCTCCGCGCCGCCAGCCCCCGGACCAGCTTGTTCAGGTTGAAGCCCAACACCGCGAGTTGGCCGTAAGCGCCCATCATTCTCACCGACCGCGCCCGTGGCCGGTGGAAGTTGTACCGGCTGCTCTTCACCGCTCCGATTCCCGCTTCCACCAACGCCCGCTCCCTGACCAGTTTCTCCTTCATGGAGTCGCTCACCATCCAACCCGCTCGTCCTCGGGGGGCCAGGCCCACCTCCTTGACGCCCAGCTTCTTGATGGTCGCCACGTTCTTCTCGCTGTGGCCGCCTCGGTCGTAGGCATACGCCCGAGGTGCCTTCCCGAACATCGCCACCTGGTCCTTGACCGCCTCGACCGCGAACCTCGTGTCCTGAAGCTCGCGGCGGTTGAGCGCCACGCGCGCCAGCAGAAACCCGCCTCGCAGCCGCGTGATGCCCCAGTTCAGCCCGAACTCCACCGTCTTCCCCACCTTGCCCCGGACAATCGAGTACAGCTCGGGGACGTGGAGGCTGATGATTTTGTCTGCGGCCACGAATCCCGTCTTCAGCCAGTAGCGGATCTGTGGCACCAGCTTGCCCATCGTCTGGTGCAATTCCACCAGCTTCTCGCGGGCCACCAGCCCGTGCTTCCTTACACGGCTCCTCGCCGCCTTGGCCGCAGCTACCGCTCGGCCCAGCCGCCCGTTGATGGCCTCGATGGCATTCGCCATCTCCGCCACCATCCTGTTCTTCACTTCCTTCGACTTGTCCTTGGCGAACAGGCGGTACTCCCTGACCTTCTCCCGAGCCGCCCTGACCTGCGTCTTCACCTTCGAGGCGAATCGCTGAAACACCACTCCGGCTCGTTTGCTCGCTGCAAGCACGGATGTCACGAAGGCGGCCATCAGTCCCATCTCGTTCGGGTAGGGGATGGCCGCCTCCTGCGCTGTTGTGTCCCCTACCACCACGCTCGGGTCTGCCAGCTTCTCGTGGACCGCCCACTTCACAGCGAACTCGTTCATCAGCTTCACGCCGTCTGCGCCGAGCAGGACCGCGAAATCGTGCAGCGTGGTGAAGTCCGGCGTCCACTCCGTCTCGGTGAGCCCGCAGAGGTACCTCGCCGGCGCGTAGTGGCGGATGAGATCCTCCGCCTCGCGCCACGTCATGTCCCGGGTCGCCTTGAGGACCAGTGCTCCGATCAGCGCTCGCAGGTGCGGCGGTCTCCCCGCCGCGCTCTTGAGCTTGCTCATGCGGATCTCCTCGACCCTGGTCTCGAGCGCTGGCCAGTCCAACTCGTCCGTCAGCAGCACGAGTCGATGGGTCGGCTCGATCGGGATCGTCGGACGCTTCGAGCGTGGAAACAACTCTGGCTGTGGCCTCTGGCTCCGCCGTCTCGACATGCAGGTGTCCCTCCTTGAACACCCGCCCCAGAGAGCAGACCAGGCTTCCCGTGTCGATCCCCTCTCGGAAGGGATCGATCTTCCTGCGGGAACTACCGGCGCGCGCCAAGGCGCGCGCCGTGCCAGTCGCTGGCGCTAGGCTCCGCACCTGCTTCAATTTCCCGACACGCTGTAGCTATCAAGATGATGCGGGTGGTCCAGATGACGCTGGAGGAGGAGCTGGTCGCCGCCGTCGACCGCGCCGCCCGCCAGCTCCGGCAGAGCCGCTCGGCTTTTGCTCGAAGCGCATTGAAAGCCGCCCTGGCGCAGCTTCGAACGCAGGCCCTGGAACGGCGGCATCGCGAGGGGTATCGCCGCAAGCCGGTGAAGCGCGGTGAATTCGACCTCTGGGAGGGCGAGCAGTCCTGGGGACAGGAGTGAAGAGAGGAGAGATCCGCTGGTACCGGTTCCAGACGCCAGCCAAGCAGCGTCCGGTCCTGGTGCTGACTCGCGATTCCGCGCTGCAGTTTCTGGGAGAGGTCACCATCGCCCCAGTGACCTCCACCGTCCGCGGCATCCCCTCCGAGGTGCCTCTCGCCCGCAGCGACGGGATGCCGCGCAATTGCGCGATCAACCTGGATCACCTCCAGACCGTCTCGAGGGGACGGCTGGGCGCTCTCATCACCACCCTCTCCGCTGCGCGGTGGAGAGAGGTCCGGTCAGCGTTGCTGTTTGCGTTGGGATTCGACTGAGCTGAAGGCTCTCAGCGGGTGATCCCCCGGGTGCTCCCGGAGACGAACGCCAAAAGCTCGTCGATCTCCGCGTGGCCGCCGTGCTCCGCCCTCAGCTTGGAGAGGGCCTCGTTCAGGCCCAGCTTGGAGCGGAAGAGGATGCGGTAGGCGTCCTTGATCCGCGCGATCTGGTCCTCGGAGAAGCCGTGGCGGGACAGGCCCACCGTGTTCAGCCCGGCCAGCTCCGCGCGGTCGCCCTGGGCGGTGCAGTAGGGCGGCACGTCCATGGCCACCATCGCCCCGCCGGCGATGAAGGCGTGCTTGCCGATGCGGGTGAACTGGTGCACCGCGGACAGCCCGCCCAGGATGACGTGGTCCGAGAGGTGGACGTGCCCGGCGATGTTGGCGCTGTTGGAGAGGATGCAGCCCGATCCAACCTGGCAGTCGTGGGCCACGTGGCTGTAGGCCATCAACAGGTTCTTGTTGCCGATGCGGGTGACCCCGCCGCCGCCCGCGGTGCCGATGTGCAGGGTGGTGAACTCGCGGATGGTGTTGTCGTCGCCGATGACCAGCTGGGTGTCCTCGCCGGCGTACTTGAGGTCCTGGGGCACCGCGCCCACCGACGCCATCTGGAAGATCCGGTTCCGCTTGCCGATGGTGGTGCGCCCCTCGATCACCGCGTGCGGGCCCACCTTCGATCCCTCGCCGATCTTCACGTGGGGGCCGATCACCGCGTACGCGCCGACCTCCACCGTGTCGTGGAGCTGGGCCTCCGGGTGCACCACCGCGCTGGGATGAGACTTCGCCATCTACTCGCCCTCCGACTCCGACTTGCCGCCGGCCGCGGGTGCTGCTGCATCCTTGTCCACCACGGTGGCCAGGAACTCTCCCTCCGCCACCTTCTGTCCATCCACCGACGCGGTGCCGCGCTGCTTCCAGATGGCGCCCTTGTGCTTGATCACCTCCACCTCCAGCATCAGCCGGTCCCCGGGCACCACCGGCCGCCGGAACTTGGCGTTGTCGATGGCCATCAGGTAGCTGACCTTGCGCGACGGATCCATGTTCTCCGTCTTGTAGGCCAGGATCGCGGACGCCTGCGCGAGCGCCTCCAGGATGAGGACGCCGGGCATCACCGGGTGGCCGGGGAAGTGGCCCTTGAAGAACGGCTCGTTGGTGGTGACGTTCTTGTAGCCCACCAGCTTCTGGCCCGGGACGATCTCCACCACCCGGTCCACCAGCAGGAACGGGTAGCGGTGGGGCAGGAACTTCTGGATCTCCAGGACGTCCATCATGGCGACCTCTCCTTCTCCAGGGCCTCGACCCTACGCCGGAGCGCGCGGAGCTCCCTGAGCAGCTCCGGGAGCTGCTCGTAGGCGGCGGACGACTTCAGCCACGCCTTGTGATCGAACGCCGGGCTGCCGGAGAGCACCGCGCCGTCCGGCACGTCCCGCGCCACGCCGGACTGGGCGCCGACCTTCGCCATGTCCCCCACCCTGAGGTGGCCCACCACGCCCACCTGGCCGGCCAGCACCACCCCCGCGCCCAGCTCGCTGGAGCCGGCCACGCCCGCCTGCGCGCAGATCAGCGCCAGCGGCCCCACCTTCACGTTGTGGGCGATCTGCACCAGGTTGTCGATCTTGGTGCCGCGGCCGATGACCGTCTCCCCCAGCGTCGCCCGGTCGACGCAGGAGCAGGCGCCCACCTCCACGTCGTCCTCCACCCGGACGATCCCCACCTGGGGGATCTTGAAGTGCTCCGGGCCGCGCGCCCCCTCGGCGTCGAAGGCGTAGCCGAAGCCGTCCGACCCGATCACCGATGACGCGTGGAGGATCACCCGCGCACCCAGGATACAGCCGCGGAGCACGCTGCTGCTGGGGTGGAGCACGCAGTCCTCGCCCACCGCGGCGCCCTCGCCCACGTAGGCGCCGGGGTAGAGGACCGAGCGCGCGCCCACCGCGGCGCCGCGCTCCACGGCGGCGCCCGCCAGCACCGACGCCTCCGGGTGCACCCGCGCCTCCGGGTGCACGCGCGCGCCGGGGGAGATCCCCGCCGGCACCCGCGGCGCGGGGTGGAAGGCGGCGGAGATCTTGGCGAACGCCAGGTGCGGGCTCCCGACGGTCAGCCGGGCGGCGCCCTCCGGCCACGAGGGCGGCTCCGCGCCGACCAGCACCGCCGAGGCGCGCGTGGCCGACAGCTGCGCCCGGTAGCGCGGGCTGGCGTAGAACGACACCTCTCCCGGCTGCGCCTCCGCCAGCCCGTTGACGCCGCGAATGCGGGCCTCCGGATCTCCGCGCAGCTCGGCGCCCACCAGGGCCGCCAGCTCCGCCAGCCGGAAGGAGCGACCGGGATCTTCCACCGTGAGCGGCTTCCTACTTCTTCGGCGCGTCGGCCGGCTTCTTGTCCGGCGCCGGCGCCCTGGGCGCGTCGGCCCCCTTGGCCGGCGCCTTGACCTTGAACTGGTCGTTGTAGAGCCGCACCACCTCGTTGGTCAGCTCCAGCGAGGGCGGCGCGTAGGCGACCGCCGCCCGGTCCACCACCAGGGTGAGGCCCTCGCGCTTGGCGATCTGCTCGATCACCTGCTGCATCCGGCCGAGGATGGGCTGCAGCTCCTTCTGCTGGCTCTCCGCCACCTCCATCTGCGACTTCTGCTTCTTCTGCTCGAACTGAAGGAGCTTGCCCTGGAACTCGTTCTGCTTGGCCATCTTGGCCTCGTCGTTCATGGTGGCGGCCTGCTTCTTCAGCTGGTCCGCCTCCTTGAGCAGCGCGTCCTGCTCCTTCTCCAGCTCCTTCTGCTTGGAGGTCACCGCGGCCTTGAGCCGGTTGGTGGCGGCGCGGGCCTCGTCGATCTCGCTGAGCGCGCGCTCGCGGTCCACCCAGGCGACCTTGATGTCTGCGCGGGCGGCCGTGGGGATGAGGAGCGGCAGGGCCAGCGCGACCCCGGTGACAAGACGGCGAAAGGACATATCGGGTTCCTTAGGTTGAATGGCCTGAATCGACCGACGGGCGGTGCCCGCCGATATTCCGGCGCGCCCTATAGCAGGGGCGGCCGCTAGAAGAAATTACCGATGGTGAACTCGAAGAGCGGGATCTGGTCGCCCGGCCGGGGGTTGAGCGGGATCCCCCACTCGAAGCGCAGCGGGCCGATGGGCGAGAACCACCGGAAGCCGAACCCCACCGAGTGGAATACGCCCAGGGGCAGCTTGTTCAGCCGGGGCTGGAAGAACTGTTCGTCCGAGGCGTAGGCGTTGCCCGCGTCGTAGAACACCACCCCGCGCAGGCCCACCTTCTCGAACACCGGCGCCTCCAGCTCCACGTTGAGGATGACCTGCTTGTCGCCGCCGACGAAGGCCTGGCCCGGCGCGGCGGCGGGGTCGGCGCTGAGCGGCGCCAGCACCGAGGGGGAGATGGAGCGCAGGAAGTAGCCGCGCACGGTGTTGATCCCGCCCAGGTAGTACAGCTCCGAGATGGGCAGCCGCTTCTCCCCCAGCTGCTGGATGTAGCCGACGGTGGCGTTGGTCTTGAAGATCAGCCCCAGGAAGGGGAGCGGGACGTAGACGCGCGAGTAGGCGGTGTAGCGGATGAAGTTCAGGTTCCCGCCCAGGAAAGGCGGGGCCAGCTCCGCCGAGGCGAAGTGCATGAACCCCCGGGAGGGGAAGAGGCGGTTGTCGCGCCGGTCCCAGGTGGCGGAGAGCCGGACGGACGAGGTGAGCCCGGAGGTGAACTGGTCCGCCAGCGGCAGCGCGCCGCCGGAGGTCCCCTGCTCCACGTTGACCTGCTCCAGGCCGTAGCCCCCGTTCACCATGATGTCCTCGGTGACGTGGTAGCCGAGGTTGAGGTTGCCGCCCAGCGAGCGCCGGATGAACTGGGGGAAGTCGGTCTCCGTCCGGAACAGGTCCGCGGAGAGGATGTAGTTGGTGTCCAGGAAGTACGGGTCGAAATACGAGGCCTGGAACAGGCTGCGCAGGCCGGAGATCTGCGCCGAGAGCGAGACCGTCTGGCCCCAGCCCAAGAAGTTGTTCTGGGACACCTGCGCGGTGAAGATGAAGCTCTCCACGTTGGAGAAGCCGAAGCCCAGCTGGAAGGTGCCGGTGGCCTTCTCCTTCACCTCCACCGTCACCACCACGTGGCCGTCGTCGGTCCCCGGCTTGTGGGCCACCTCCACCGTCTCGAAGAAGCCGAGCGCGGTCACCCGCTCCTTGCTCCGGCGCAGGTTGGTGCCGGAGAAGAGGTCGCCCTCGTAGATGCGCAGCTCGCGGCGGATGACCTTGTCCCGCGTCTTGGTGTTGCCGGAGACGTCGATCCGCTCGATGTAGACCTGGCGGCCCTTCTGGATGTCGAAGGTGATCTTGACCAGCTTCTGCTCGGCGTCGATCGCGGTGGCCGGGTTGATGTTGGCGTAGGCGTAGCCGGCGTCGAAGTAGCGGTCGGTGAGCGCCACGATGTCCGTGGAGAGCTTCTCCCGGCTGAAGGTCTCCCCCACCCGGGCGCGCATCGACGCCAGCAGCTGTTCCTTGGGCGCGATCAGGTCCCCGGAGAAGTCCAGCCCGCCGATGGCGTACTGGTCCCCCTCCTCCACCTTGATGGTGATGTAGATGAACCGCTTGTCCGGGGACAGCGCCAGCAGCGGCTTGTCCACCTTCACGTTGATGAAGCCGCGGTCGTAGTAGGCGGCCTGGAGGATGACCAGGTCGCGCTGGAACAGCTCTTCGCGGTAGGTGCCCTCGTTGGTGAGCAGCGAGAGCAGGCCGCCCTCGCGGGTGGCCATCACCGCCTTCAGCTCGTCCGCGGGGACCTTGCTGGCACCCACGAAGCGGATCTCCTTCACCAGCACCTTGGAGCGTTCGCGGATGTCGAAGAAGACGTCCACCTCGCGGCTGTCCGGCACCGGCTGGACGCGGGGGGTGACCTCCGCCAGGAAGAAGCCCTTCTCCACGTACTTGTCCTGGATCTTCCTGGCGGTCTTCCTCATCGCCTCCAGGTCCAGGATGGAGAACGGGCGGATGTCCACGATGTCCTTGAACTCGTCCTTGGACAGCTCGTCGTTGCCCTTGAGCTCCACGTTGCGGATGGCCGGGCGCTCCTCCACCCGCACCACGTAGACCAGGCCGGAGGGGCCGCGCTGGACCAGCAGCTGGATGTCGGCGAAGTAGTTGAGCGCCCAGAGCGCGCGGATGTCCTCCGCGGTCTTGCCGGGGTCGAACGGCTCTCCCACCCGCTGCCGGAGCGCGCGCCGCACCGCCTCCGACTCCACCCGGCGGTTGCCCTCCACCCGGATCTCGCGGATCCGGTCCCTGGCAGAGCCCTCCTCGGTGGTGGGCGCGTCGGCGGGCTGGGCGAAGGACGCCGGGGGGGCGGCCGCCAGCGCGAGGGCGGCGGCGGCGATGAGCGTGCGAACGGTGTTCCTCCTCACGAGCGTTTTGTCCCTGGCCAAAAAAAGGCGGCGCACTCTAGGGCGGCGCACCGGGCGCCACAACGTTTTCCGCGGGGTGCACCACCCCGCCGTGCAGCCGGAGGCGCCGGGGCATCGAGGAGGCGAGCGCCTCGTTGTGGGTGACCACCACCGCGGTCACGCCCAGGTCCCGGTTCACCTCGCGCAGCAGCTGGTGGATGCCCTCGCCGGTGGCCGGGTCCAGGTTGCCGGTGGGCTCGTCCGCCAGGAGCAGCTGCGGCTCCAGCACCAGGGCGCGGGCCAGCGCCACCCGCTGCGCCTCGCCGCCCGACAGCTCCCCCGGCCTGTGGTCCACGCGCGCGGCCAGCCCCACCCGCTCCAGCAGCGCGCGCGCGCGCCCGAGCGAGTCCTTGCGGTCCCGCCGCTGGATCAGCGCCGGCATGGCCACGTTCTCCAGCGCGGAGAACTCCGGGAGCAGGTAGTGGCTCTGGAAGACGAAGCCGATGGTGCGGTTGCGGAAGTCGGCGATCTCCGCGTCGCTCTTGTCGAAGATGGAGTCGCCGCTCACCTTGAGGCTGCCGGCCGCGGGCGCGTCCAGGGTGCCCACCACGTGCAGGAAGGTGCTCTTGCCGGCCCCGGAGGCGCCCACCAGCGAGACCAGCTCCCCCTTCTCGATGTCCAGGGACACGCCGCGGAGCACGTCGATCCGCTTGCCGTGCAGGTAGTAGCTCTTGAAGACCTGGCGGACCTCGACGAAGGGCATGGTCACTCCGACTTCAGCCCTTCCACCGGGTCCACCTTGGAGGCCTTGAGCGCCGGCCAGATGGAGCCCAGGTAGGTGACCAGGACGGCGATCAGCACCGCGAGGGCGGTCTGCAGCGGCTCCACCCGGACCGGGAGCGAGGGGATGTAATAGACCTCCGGGTCCAGCTTGATCCCCCACACCTCGATCAGCTTGCACCAGGCCAGGCCGGAGACCAGGCCCAGCAGCCCGCCCGCCACGCCGATCTGCAGCCCTTCGGCGAGGAAGATCTTCACGATGCCGCCGTCCGGCACGCCCAGGGCCTTGAGGACGGAGATCTCCTTCCGCTTCTCCAGCACCAGCATGATCACGGTGGCCACGATCATCCCGGCGGCGATGATCACGATCACCGACAGGATGATCCCCATCACCAGCTTCTCCAGGCGCAGCGCGGAGAAGAGGTTCTTGTTCATCTCCCCCCAGTCGCGGGTGCGGTAGGGGTAGCCCTTCAGGCGCGAGAGGACCTCGCGGGAGATCCGCCGGGCGTCGTCCACGTTCTCCACCTTCAGCTCAATGCCCGTGACCCCCTTCACGTTGAAGAAGCGCTGCGCTTCCTCGAGCAGGATGTAGACGAACTTCGAGTCGTACTCGTACATCCCGGAGTAGAAGATGCCGGCCACCCGGAAGGGGCGGCTCTTGGGCATGGGGCCCTGGGGGCCCAATTCGCCCCCCAGCGGGGAGACCACGTTCACCCGGTCTCCCACCATCACCCTCAGCTGCGAGGCCAGCTCCCGGCCGAGGATGATCCCCGGCAGCGGGGGCGGCGCGCCCGGCTTCGCCCCGGACCCGCCGATCCGGATCAGCGGGTCGTCCTTGATGGAGCCGGACGCTCCGCCCTCCGGCGTCCCGGGCTCCTCCGGCGGGCCCCTCATGAAGCTCTCGGTGGCGATCTTCTCCGGGTGGCGGAGCAGCTCCACCGCCTCGGGCGGGGTGACGTTCCGGGTGAGGTCGCTCACCGAGCCCACGGTGTCCGGGTCCACGCCCTTGATGATGGTGCCGGCGATGTTGCCCTCCGCGGTCAGCATCACCTCGTTGTAGATGAAGGGCGTCTGGCCCTTGATCCCCGGCACCTCCGAGATGGTCTTCATCGTCTCGCGCCACTCGGGGAACTCGGTGTCGTACTTCTGCACCACCGCGTGGGCGTTGGTCCCCAGGATCTTCTCCTGGAGGTCCGCCTCGAAGCCACTCATCACCGAGAGCACGATGATCAGCGCCATCACCCCCACGCCCACCCCGCCCACGGAGAGCGCGGTCATGGTGTCGGTGGGGCTGGGCTCGCTCCGGGACTGGGCGAACAGCGCGCGGGTGGCCTTGAGCGGGTCCGCCTGGCCCAGGGCGCGGATGCGGGTGCGCTCCACCGCCGCCTCGGCCGCCCGGACGATGGCGTAGATGATGATCGGCGGGATGATCCCCAGCAGCAGCACCAGCAGCACGCCTCCCAGCAGCGTGGGCCGGAACACCGCCGCGTGCCGGCGGGCCACGAACAGCTCGAAGCCGGCGCGGAGGTCCACCCGCCCGGAGCCGGTGGCCACGAACCCGGTGGTGATGCCCAGGATCATCACCAGCACCAGGCCGCCGAAGGCCAGCCAGTACCCCAGCTCCGGCCGGCCGATCAGCCCGGCCAGGTACGTCATCTCGCGCAGCCGGTAGCCGAAGGTCGCCTCCAGCTGCGGGGAGGCGGCGAGCGCGGTGAGCAGGCCCGGCAGCGGCATGCCCAGGTAGAGGATGCCGATGGTGGCCTCGGGGGCGGAGAGCCGCCGCCCGCGGGAGGCGCCCAGGAAGCCCGCGGCGAAGGCCACCGCCGAGGCCAGCAGGGCGGCCACCCCGAACGCCAGGGGCGGCGCCAGCTGGATGCCGGTGGCCGGGTCCAGCGACCCGCCGGGGCGCACCCCCACCACCAGCGCGGTGTGCACCACCACCAGCACCAGCTCCGCGGCGAGGATGCCGCCGCCGTAGGCGAGCAGCGTCGTCCAGTAGAAGTCGCGGTAGCCCTTCAGCCGGGGGTGGAGCGGCGCGCCGGCGGCCTCGCTGGGCCCCTCCGCGTCCTGGGGCGCGCGCCGGATGCCGGCGGCGACCAGCCCCCAGCCCAGCGCGAAGACGGCGGCGCCGGCCCACAGCAACCAGCCCGGGGAGATCCACAGCCGCTGGCCGCCGAAGGCGATCCCGAGGGCGGTGATGGCGTTCTGGAGCACCATCAGCGGGGTGGCCCACCCCAGGGAAGACT
>Ga0075421_100009108_pt1 | contig 12224 bp, 12 predicted proteins | sample SoiMetdeltSBSDD5_FD_75292 | JGI IMG/M metagenome (GOLD analysis project Ga0075421, IMG submission 75292) | Bulk soil microbial communities from a Populus tree surrounding site in Tennessee, USA - Soil MetaG P. deltoides SBSDD5 | ecosystem: Environmental > Terrestrial > Soil > Tree plantation...
CGCTGCTCCTTCCGCCTTTGCCCCTGTCATGCCCCCTGCCACTCCCCCTGCCACTCCCCCTGGAAGATATTCGCGGTCGAGTTCCGGCGCGATCTGGTTTCTGAAGGCCCGCAGGTCGGCCACCAACGGCGCGCACTGCGCGCACGAAGCGAGATGGTCTTCGATCATCTGCCGTTCCTCGCCGGTCAGCAGACCATCAACATAAGCGGCGCTCTGCTCGAACGTCGGATGCTGCCCGACGGCGGTCTCTGACGCCAGATCCGTGTAGAGCGCCACTGCATCGTGATTTAGCGCCGATCCGACCGACCGGCGACACTCCGCGCATTCGGCCAGATGATCGTCGACGTTCAGCAATTCTTCGGGCGCGAGCTTCCGCCCGTGATAGTTTTCGATCTGTGCCGCTGAGAGATGTTCGGTCACTTGCTTTTTCGCCTTGTTTGAAACGCTCGGGGAATAGTCCTGCCGGATAAGTCGTCGAAGCCGGCGGCTGATTACCTGTGACGGGCGCAAGCTCTCAAAAAAATCCTTTGAGCCGCCGCGCCAATCGTTGGCGCGCCGATTTGCGAAGGTTAATGACCTGCTGCCGCGTCAGGTCAAGCAGTCCGGCGATCGTCGCGTCGTCGAGCGGCAACTGAGGCCACAGCTCGGCAAGTCGTTCGGCGGAGACTTCGAGGGTCTCGGCAATCTGCCGCAGCGTGGCAACGCCGGTCGCCGGAAAGAGTGCCAGACAACCGCGCCCGTCTGCCTCGCGCAGATTGAAGAGCAAGGCCGCCCGCTGCGCGAGCGGCAGCTCGCGCACTTCCTCCCAGAGCCGTTCGAGGAAGATGCGCTTTTCGACCTGCCACGAGATGTCTTCACGAGAGCTGATCTCTGCGCCGCCCGTCTCTTGCTGCTCTTCGGTCGAAGCCGGCGGCTGATCTCTGATCTGCAACAGCGCCGCCGTCACGTTCACCAGTTCATCGAACGCGACCGGCCCGCCAACGTAGTCAAAGACCGCAGCCAGCAGATCGTTGAGCTTCGCCTCCTGCTCTCCGGCGACCAGTCGCCTGGCCCGCGCGACAAACTTTTCGTCGTCTTGCAGCTGGCGCAGCTTTCCAGAGGGCGACGGCGGTCGGCCTCGCCAGGCCGCGAAGCCGGCGATTGACATCTTCGCCGCGTCGGTCCAGAGCGCCAGACCCGCCTGCCGCGTCAGCGCATACCGCAACCTGTTCCTCAGCGCGTGACGGCGAGGCGACCGCCGGCGCAACCAGCCGCAGCAGACACGATAGGTAATGGTCGCCGCCAGCCCGCGCGCGTCGCCGATCGGATGCTCGTCGGGCCTGGCGCTCAACTTCGATAATTCAGCCAACCATTGCGCCAGCGATTCCTGCACCAGATCTGCCTCGTCTGCCTTCCCCGCCGAGTCGAGGCGCAGCTTGAAGCGGATGACGCTTCTGATCACCGGCTCGATGTGCGCCTCGATCAGTAGCGCCAGCTCGGACTCCGCCGCTTCATCGCCTCGCGTCTGCATCGTCTGAAGCCAGGGCGCAAGCAGACCGTCATTCTGAGTCGACGACTCTTTCGCCATGCTGTGGAAATTCCGAGCCACTCCTTGCCGGGGCAACCTCACCGGTGTCCCACCTCTGCCCGGCTCCCGCCGAATCTCGCCGGGAGCCAGGACGGCTGTTTGTACCAGTAAGCCACGATAAACAAAATCGTCGTCCCGGCGGCGAAGCCGGCGAGCACGTCCGACGGCCAGTGGACACCAAGATAAACCCGGCTGAGGCCGATGAGGAAGATGAGCACGGCGGCGCCGGAACCGATCACCCGCCGCCACTGCGGGAAGGCGGCGGAGAGCAGAAACGCCGCGCTGCCGTAGACGACCGTCGAGACCATGGCATGGCCGCTCGGGAAGCTATAGCCTTGCGGGTTGACGACCCAGTCCCAGAGCCGCGGGCGCGCGCGCTGGAACGAGAGCTTGAACAAGGTATTAGCCAGGTAGCCGACGCCGAGCGCAAGCAGCATAGTCAGCGCTTCGCGGCGGCGGCGGTAGCGGCGGAAAAAGAAGGTCGAGACGGCCAGACCGGCGGCGATGAGCACGGGCGCGTCGCCGAAATGCGTGATCGCGAGCATGACCGCGTCGAGCCACGGGCGCGCCTGACGGTGCACCCAGAGGCTGGCGATGTGATCGAAGCGCGGGTCGCGCCGCCCGGCGACGCGCAGGGCGAGCTCGATGAAAAAGGCGATCAGGATGAGGTTGAAGAGCACAATCGCCAGCTCGCGCGTTTCGAGCAGCGGCCACCGCGCGCGATCCTCGCCCGCCGCCGCGCGCCGCTGCCATTTGCGGAGCAGCGTGAAGGCCAGCCACGCCACCAGCAGCCCGAAGATGAAGAGGCTCGCCCGGCCCATCCACCGCTCGACGAGCCGCCAGCTGTGACCGAAAAAGTACCCGACGAGCGCGATTCCCGTCGCCCACAGCGCGGCGCCCGCCGCGTTGTAGATGATGAAGGTGCGCCACGGCATGCGCGACATCCCGGCAAAGAGCGCCGCCAGCACGCGGAGGCCCGAGATGAAGCGCGCGAGGACGATCGCCTTGTCCCCGTGCCGCGCGAAGAACCCTTCGCCTGCCGCGATCCGCTCGGGCGTCAGCCAGAGATAGCGCCCGTAGCGCTCGACAAACGGCCGCCCCAGGCGCCTCCCCGCCCAGTAGCCCAGATTGTCCCCGAGCATGGCCCCCAACGCCCCAAGCAGCACGACCAGCGGGAGCGAGAAGTGGCCCTGCGAGGCGAAGAAACCGGCGGCCAGTAAAATCGTCTCGCCGGGCAGGGGAATCCCCGCGCTCTCCAGCATGACGCCGAGAAAGACGATCGCGTAGCCGTAGCTGGTGAAGAGGCGGACCAGGGTGGAGAGCGGATCCATGAGCTTTCAGTAACCAGCTTTCAGCTTTCAGCTTTCAGCTGTCAGCCAGAAAAGAAATCCCGGCTTGGCTGACCGCTGAGAGCTGATTGCTGAAAGCTATGTAATGCTCCCGCCGTCGATGGTCACGACCTCGCCGATCATGTAGCTGTTGCGGTCGGAGACCATGAATGCGGCGAACTCGGCCAGCTCCTCGGGGTGGCCGCGGCGGCCCTTGGCGCACCAGAGGCGGTGCATCTCCAGGAGGCGGTCGGGGAGGGCGTCGGAGAGGTCGGTGTCGAAAATGCCCGCGGCGATCGCGTTGACCGTGACGCCGAAGGCCGAGGCCTCGCGCGAGAGGCACTTGGTGAAGCCGATGACGGCCGCCTTCGAGGTCGCGTAGTGGACAGCGGTCGGCAGCGCGCGCACCGCGCCGATACTGCTCAGGTTGAGGATGTGGCCCGCGCGCTGGCGCAGCATGTGCTTGTAGACCGGCTTGGTGACGTTGAAGAGCCCGTTGACGTTGGTCTCAATGACCTCGTCCCAGGCGCGCTCGGTCATGGTCGCGAAGTTGTCGCCCCGGTTGATCGCCGCGTTGTTGACCAGGATGTCGATCCGCCCGAAGTCGTCGTGAATTTCGCGAACCATCTTGTTGACCGCGGGGCGGTTGGCGACCGAAACCTTGAAGGCGAGCCCGCGCCGCCCGAATGACTGGATGCGGTCGAGCGTCGCGGCGGCGCGCTCCTCGCTGACGTTATAGTTGAACGCGATGTCCGCGCCCTCGCGCGCGAAGACCTCGCAGAGCGCGCGCCCGATCCCGCGCGACCCCCCCGTAATGATCGCCCTTTTGCCGTCGAGTAGTCCCATGATGACAGGTGAGGGCGCCCTCACGCCCGCGTCAGTTCGTGGACGATCCGCCGCGTCGCGTCGGGGGTCGCCAGCCGCGCGGCCGCCAAACGCATCACCGCATGGCGGGCCGGGTCACCGAGCAGCTCGCGGACCGTCGGCACAATGTCGCCCGCGCGCCGGAGCAGCACGCCCGCCTGGTGGCGCGCGACCAGGTCGGCCGTCTGCGACTCCTGCGGCATCGGCCGCGTCGTCGCGTCGGCGATGATCGGCAGGCGCGAGGCGAGCGCCTCGAAGGTCGTCAGCCCGCCGAGCTTCGAGACCATGACGTCGGCGGCCCGCATGACCTTCTCCATGGCGTCTGTGTAGCCGAGGACCCGCGTCGGGAACGGCGCGCGGCGTGCGAGCGCCTCCGCCTCGCGCCGCAGCGACTCGTTGCGCCCGGCGACGAAGACCGCCTGCGCCTCGGCCAGCTCGCCGCCGCCCGCGACCAGCTCCTCATAAATCCGCGGGATATTTCCGCCGCCGACCCAGCCCGCGTTGATGAAGACGGTGAAGCGCTCCGGGTCCAGCCCGAGCTCCATCCGGGCCGCCGCCTGCCCCGCCTCGCCCGCCGCCTGAAATTTGGGGTGGATCGGCAGACCGCAAATCTTGATCCTCTCGCCCGGCACGCCGTAGTCGAGCAGTTGCCGCCGCGCCTCCTCGGTCGCCACCAGGTAGAGGCTCACGTCCGCACACGCCCAGCCGCGCCAGAACCCGTAGCACGGGTCGGTCACGACCGTCACCAATGGGATGCGCTCGCCGAGCCCGAGCTCGCGCAGCATGCGACCGAGGAAGTGCTGCGCCATGGGGTGGACCGAGACGACCACCTGCGGGCAGTAGCGCTCGAAGAGCTGCCGGCCGTAATGCGCCGTCAGCCGGTAGAGGAGGTTCGACTCGTTCGGGCGGAAGCGGTCGATCGCCCAGTAGTAGTACCGCATGAAAGGCTGGTGGTAGCGGAGCAGGTAGTTGTAAAACTCGGCGAGCTTCTGCGTCAGCAGGTGCGACTCCTCGATCGCGCGGGCGACGTTGACGAGGCACTCGTGCGCCGGGAAGCGCTTGAGCCCCTCGGCGATCGCCGCAGCCGCGCTCGTGTGCCCCCCGCCCGTGTCCGCGGTGATGATCAGGAACTTCTTCGCCTGCTCGTGCATGGGCTTTCAGCGGTCAGCGGTCAGCTTTTGCCCCCCGGTCGCGGCCGCCGTTTCGGTCAAAGGGATCAAGCTGGCCGCTGGCCGCTGACCGCTGTCAGCCCTCTTGAGCTGCCGCTCGAGTTTCTTAAGTTGCACCAGGTGCCGCGGATTGAAGGCGAGCGACGGGTAGAAGCAGTTCGACTCGTGCGTGCAGAAGCAGCCGGCGCGCGCCTGAGCCCGCCGCGCGGCCATCTCCGGCGAGCGCCAGAGCGCCCGGAAGTCCCAGCCGTAGTCACGCAGGTTTCCGACCGGCGGCAGGTTCTCGCAGCTCGAGACCGTGCCCTCGTCGTAGATCACCCCGCCCGTGTTGCCCGCGTGGCACGTGAGCTGCGCCCGCTGCTCCTCCTCGGTGCGCGCGATCAGCTCGTGCATGTAGATGTCGATCGCCGCCTTGAAATAGCCGCCCTTGCCCCGGTAGTAGTTCTTGATCACGCCGCGCCGCGAGTCATCGTCGATCATCCGGGCGAGCCGGCGGTAGCGCCCGAGGTCGATGTCGAGCTCCTCCGGGCGCGCCGATGGCGGGCGGATGTAATTGAAGTTCATCTTGTCCGGGCGGAGCTCGTCCCTGAGGTAGCCATACCAATCGAAGATCCGGTCCTGGTTCGAGTGCATGAAACAGGTGCAGGTCTGCACGTCGAGGCGCCCCCGCTCGCGCTGCACCTGCTGCAACTGCCGCGCGGTGTCGATCGCGATGTCCCAGCTCCCGGGCTTCTGCCGGATTTTCTCGTGCTCCTCCTTGAGGCCGTCGATCCCGAGCGCGACCGTGACGTTGAGCCCCGGACACTCCTCGAGGATGCGCGTCACGTCGGGGAGGATGCGCTTCTGAATCTGCCCGTTCGACATGAGGTAGACCGACTCGAGCTCGTTGTTCTCGTAGAAGGCGCGGACCACTTCGGGCAGATCCTTGCGCGTGAAGGGCTCGCCGCCGGCGATGATCAGCACCGGCAGCTTGCCGCCGAGCGTCTCGCTGACGCGCCGCAGGTTGTCGGTCGTCATCTGCAGCTTCTTGCGCGGCTTGTCGTCCAACTCGTCGGTGAAGAAGCAGTGGACGCAGCGCATGTCACAGACCGAGGTGATCAAGATGTTGAGAACCACCGGCGAGCCGACGCTGCCCGCGAGCACGCGCCCGTAGCGCTTGACGAGTTCCCAGCTATAGTCCATATAACTCCCTTTAAAAACGGGGGATCGGCCGAACCGCGAAACCACTATTAAGCGGTTTTTGCGCCGCAATGTCAAACGCCGGTAGCGGTCAGCGGCCAGCTTTCAGCCCTCAGCCGGAGGGTTCGGCTGAGGGCTGAAAGCTGGCCGCTGACCGCTCATTTGATACTCACCCTGACGACGTTCGCAGGCTTCCCGTCGATGACCAGCCTGACCTCCAACTCGCCGCGCCCGGCGAGCGAGCGCGGCAGCAGCAGGTTGGCCTGATCCAGCCCGACGAAGTCGCCCTGCGGCCCGACGAAGAAGACCGGGGCCGGGACCGGGTCGGCCTCGCCGAAGGTCGCCATGACGGCGACGAGCGAACTGCGCCCGCGCAGCCCCGTGCCGAAGAGGATCAGGAAGACCTGGTCGGTCTCGGGGCCGAGGTCTACGGCCGTGGCGACGAACTGCCCGCGCGCCGCGTCGAAGCGCGCCACCGGCTCGAAGGCCGGCGCGCTGCTCCCGCGCAGCCGCAGCGCCACCGCCGCGGCCACCCCCTGCCCCGTCGCGTTCGCCGTGAAGAGCCCCGGCGCGACCGCCGCGATCTGCGCCGCGCCCGAGGCAGCCGTCGCGCCGTCGCGGACGACGCTCACGGTCGCGGTCCCGGGGGCCGTCTCCGGCGGGATCAGGTAGTTAATTTGCGCCGGCGAGGCGAAGAAGAGCGGCGCGGCGCGCGTCACGCCCGCGGCGTCTTTGACGAGCACCTGGGAGCCGCCGAGCGTGGTCGGGAGCGGGGCGGCCGGGTCGGCCTGGGCATCGGCGGCGAGGTCCGCGCCGAAGAGCGCGGCGATCGACGAGGGGGCCAGCTCGGAACGCCGAAAGCTCGCCGCCGAGACGCTCGTCACGCCCGGCGTCGCGCTCGAGACGATGGCGCGGACCATAAGGTTGAGCGGCAGGACCAGCGGATTCCCCGTCTTGGTGAGGCCGTAGTTCAGGCCATTGTCCCGCGAGAAGAAGCTCCGCTGCTGCGGCGGGCCGGTGCGGTCGTAGAAGCTGGCGACGGCGTCGGGCTGGAGCGGCTTCTGGAAGCCGACGTAAAAGTCCCCCCGGGTGATCACCGGGCCGTTGGCGATGGGGAAGTCGATGAAGCCGCCGGCGGAGGGCACCGCCGGGATGGTCACCGTCTGATTGAGGAGCAGGGGCGGGTTGGTCGGGGGGCTCGGCGCGCCCAGTTCGCCGGCGAAGGCGATGAGGCGAATCCTTTGGCCGGTCGGGCTCTGCTGAATCGGCGGCGAGGTCCGGAGCGGGGCGAGGTAGATGCGAATGACCTGCAGCTGCGCCGGGTAGCTCGCCGGCGTCAGCCGGTTGACGTCGATGACGTTACTCTCGGAGGCGCCGGAGTTAAACTCTTCCGGCGAGCCGTCGTCGACGGACAGAATCTCGGTCGGCCCCTGGCCGACGGCGGCGCCCGCGGCGGGCAGCACAAGGGCGAGGATGACAAGGAGCTTGCGCATCTCGGATCTCTCCTGATAGCGGTTATCAAACTTACGGGGGACCTCAGAGTGCAGGGTGTGTCGCCGGCATCATCCGCCTTTTGGCATGGTTTTTCAAGGCGGCTATGAGTAGCATGGAAACCTGACAAGGGGGGCGTCATGGAACAGGCAAAATGGAAGTGGGGGGCGCTCGCGAGCGCCGGCGCGGCCGCCGTCCTGCTCGCGTGGCTCGTGGCGGACCGGCTCCTGCCGCCCGGGGAGAAGGTCGTGCGTCAGGCGTCGGCCACCCTGCTCCGGCTGGAGCGGCAGCAGCAACTAATCACGACGCGCGCCTTCATCCAGGCCGTGGTCCGCCAGCGGAGCGAGCAGTGGTACGGCAACGCCGAGGTCATCCGCATCGTCCCGGGTACGGTCCACTATGCCGTCGACCTAGCCGCGATCGATCGCGACAAGCTCGAGTACGTCGAGGAGTCGCCCGGGCGCCGCGTCCTCCACGTGCCGCTCCCGGACGTCAAAGTCGTGGCCGTCGACCCGGACCTCGCCCGCGCTGAGACGATCCGCAGCCTCGACCTCATGCGCACCCAGGGCGGCGCCGGCAACGAACTCGAGGCGGCGACCGAGAAGATGGTCCGGCCCGCCCTCGAACAGGCCGGCAACTCGACCCAGGCCCTCTCGGTCGCGCGCGAGCAGGCCATCGCCTCCATCAAGTATCTGCTCGAATCCGTGCTCAACGCGACGGGCGCCGCCGTCGAGGTCAAACCTTATTTTAAGAGCGAGGGAAGGGAATAACAGTCAGTTCTGCCCCCCTCGACTCCAGTATCGGCAGCATCACATCCAAGTCGAAGGCCCCCGTCGCCTGCCAATCCTCCTCGTTCGGCCCCGAGACCGTAGCCCTGAAGTCCACCAAGCGTATCGCCTCTAGCCGCTCCTCAAAGCTCACCCCCTGCCGCCCCCTCCAGGCTCAGACCTTAGCGACGAGCGCAACGTGTTCCTCCTCCTCGCTCCTCATCCTCGCCACCTTCCCCCGCAGCTCGTTCTTGAGTCTTTCTGCGCCTTCCTTCTCCGCGGCCAGGCTGCTGATCTCCTTACAGACGGCCCCCTGCGCGGCCGGGTGAATCGAGGCGAGGGCATGGGTGAGGTTTGAGATTTGTCTGTCGATCTCTTTGACCCGGGCCTCGACGTTCTCAAGGTCGGTTTCAATGAAGGTGTCCTCCCCCCGGCCTTTGCGCTCCTCGTGATCTTTGATGATCCGCATCGGATCATCCAGCATTCTCCTTACCTCGTTCCAGGCCCACCACTCAATCTTGAGGGCCGGGACCATCCTTGCCCCGCAGGATTTACCCTCGGCCGTGGCCGACGTGCAGCGGTAGTAGCTCTTCTTCGGCCGCGAATTCTGGTGTGGAGACATCCCCCGGCCGCAGACCCCGCACTTGAGTCTGCCCCTCAAGAGCGCCGGGTTGAGTTTATTAATTTGGGGTTTAGGTAGTCACGCGGCGGCGGGCGGGAAGTCGAAGGGAATGAAGACGCGGGGCTGACTGTTGTTCTGTTGCGTATTCCAGAGCGAGGGGCTTCAGTAGTGATAGCGGCACTGGAGGAAATCGATGCGTCCCTCCGAGACGAGGTAAACGACGCGGTGCTCCTGGGTGATGCGTCGCGACCAGATGTCAGAGCCTAGATGTTTGAGCGGCTCGGGCTTGCCGATACCCTCGAAAGGGTCTTTTAAAATCGCTTCAATGAGGTTGAAGATGCGGAGGGCCGTGCGGCGCTCTTGCTCGACCCACCGGCGTAGGTCTTCGCGGAAGTGGGCTTGATAGACGGCGGCTCGGTCCTTCGCCTTTGAGGACCTCGCCCCGCCTTTACTCAAGCCCGACCTCGCGCTTCAGATCGGCAACGGTCTGCGCCTTGCCGATCTGCGCCCGGGCCGCGGCAATTGCGGCGAGCAGACGCTCGGCGTTGGCGGGTGAGCGCAAGAGGTGCGCCGTCTCGAGAATCCCCTCCAGCTCCGAGCGGGCGATGAGGACCACATCCTCCCCGCCGCGCCGGGTGATGCAGACCGTTTCGCGATCCTCGACCGCCTGGCGGATGAGGCGCGCGAAGTTGGCCCGTGCGCTCGAATAAGTGGTTGTGATAGCCATAATTAACCTCCCTCTCCAAGTTGTACAATGTTATTGTACAACTATGAGCAGGGATGGCCAAGAAAAAATTTGACTTCTGATCCGTCTTGATCCGCCCGATCTGCGTCATCCGCGGGCCGTCTAAGGTTTCCGCGGGCGGCGGGGTTCGGAGGCCGGGGCGGCGGCGGCGGGGCCGAGCTGCTGCTGCGCGAGGCCCGCCTCGGGGCTCCGCGGGTGGGCCCTGACGAGCGCCTGGAACTGTGCCGTCGCCTCCTCGGGCCGACCCATCTCCTCCAGCACGAGCCCCCGCTTGTAGAGCGCGGCCGGGACCTTGTCGCCCTTGGCGTTGACCGCCGCGACGCGCTCGAACTCGGCGGCGGCCTCCTCAAACTTCTTCTGCGCGTAGAGAATCTCGCCGACCCAGTACTGCGCGTTGTCGGCCAGCTCCGAGCCGGGGTAGGTCTCGACGTACTGGCGGAACTCGGAGAGCGCGAGGTCGTAGTTGGCGCGCGAGTAGTCACTGTAGGCGGCGGCGAAGAGCTGCTCGGCGTTGCCCGGCGTGATCTGCGCCATCGTGGGCTGCTTCGGAATGTTCTCGATCAGCTTGCGCAGCTCGGCGAACTGCTCCGAGAGTTTTTCCACGCGCGCGTTGGTCGCCGTCACCCGCTCCGACATGGCCGAGAGCTGCGTCGCCGCGTCGCTCGTGTTGGTCGAGACCGAGGACTGCGCCCGGCGGATCGCCGAGATGTTATCGCTGATCTGGACGATCAGCGTGTTGAGCTCGCCGGTCGTCTTGTTAAAGGTGTCCTGCATCCCCTGGACCTGGCGCTGGAGGAGCACCATCTCGGTCTTGAGCTCCTCGACCTGGACCGCCATGCGGTCGATCTTCAGGTCGCGCTCCTTCTGCGCCGCCGCGGCGGGCGCCAGGGCGCCGACAAGCAGCAGGGCCGCGGCGGCGCGAATCAGTCTCCAGTTCATGTGACACACTCCTATCGCTCGCCGCCGCGTACATAGACGAAGTCGTCGCGGCGGTCGTGCGCCCAAGAGGGCGGCGAGTTGGGCGAGCCCTCTGAGCCGCCCTGCGCCTTCTCCAGGCCGTAGCTCACGGTCTCGATCCGGCCCGCGTCGACGCCGAGGCTGACGAGGAAGTTCTTGGCGGCGCGCGCGCGCCGGTCGCCAAGGCCGAGGTTGTACTCGGCCGTGCCGCGCGGGTCGCAGTTGCCCTCGACGCGGAAGGCGATCGTCCGATGCGCGTCCTGGCGCAGCCACTCGGCGGCGCGGCGCAGCTTCTCCTGCTCGGCGGGCCGGAGGTCGGAGGAGTCGAGCTCGAAGAAGACCGCGGTCACGGCGCGGCCGAAGAGGGCGGCGATCGCCGGGTTGGTCGCCGGGGTGCCGCGCGGGCGCTCGGCCACGGGCGCGGCCGGCTCGGTCACGGTGACGCGGGCGCTCGCGCTCGCCGTCCCGCCGTCGCCGAGCGCGGTCCCGGTGTAGGTGGTCGAGACGCGCGGGCTGACCTCACGCTCGCCGGTCGCCGGCACGTCGCCGAGCCCGCTGATCTGGACGAGCTTGGCATTCTCGGCCGACCAGCGGAGCCGCGCGTTCTGCCCGGTCTCGATGGCGCTCGGCTCGGCGCGCAGGTTAATCGTCGGGGCGGCTACGGTGACGACGTTGACCTTGACCGTCGCCCGGTCGCGGGCCTCCTTCTTGCCGCGCTTGGCGACGACCTCGAAATCGGTCGTCTGCTCCGGTTGGAGCGTCCGCGCCCCGTTGGGTTGGACCTTCTGCCCGTTGAGCTCGATCGCCTTGGCGTTTTTCGTCTCCCAGCTGACGGTGATCGGGTCGCCCTTGCGGACCTCGTCGCGCGAGACCCGGAGCTTAGCCGTCGGCGGCGCGCACGCCCCGACCAGGAGAGTGAGGCAGAAGATCAATATGAAGTTCGTGATTCTCATCGCAAGTCCTCCGTTTCAAATCTCAAACTGAACCTTTGAGATCACTGGGCCCAGGAGGGCGAGCGCCCGCCGCCGCGGGTCAGCTGGCGCGGCTCGCTGCCGTCGATGTGCATGGCCCAGATCTCCCAGCGGCCGGTGCGGTTCGATTGAAAGGCGAGGTGGCGGCTGTCGGGGGACCAGGCCGGGCTCTCGTTGCGCCCCTCGCCCGTCAGTCGCATGACCTGGCCGGAGGCGACGTCGGCGAGGTAGATATTAAACGTTCCGCCGCCCCCGTTCCAGGTGAAGGCAATGAAACGGCCGTCGGGCGACCACGCGGGCGAGTCCATCTGCCCGCCGAGGGAGAGCAGCGGCCGCTGGTTGGCCCCGCTCGCGTCCATGACGTAGACCTGCGGCGACCCGCCGCGGTCGGAGATGAAGGCGATCTCGCGCCCCGTCTTCGGGTTCCAGCGCGGCGAGATATTAACCGCGTTGCGCGTCTGCGTCAGCCGGCGCGCCCCCCCGCCGTCGGCGCCGGCCACGTAAATCTCCATCGCCTCGCCGTCCTTGCTCGAGCTGAAGGCCAGCTGACCGGTCGGCGAGAGC
>Ga0075421_100009109_pt1 | contig 12224 bp, 9 predicted proteins | sample SoiMetdeltSBSDD5_FD_75292 | JGI IMG/M metagenome (GOLD analysis project Ga0075421, IMG submission 75292) | Bulk soil microbial communities from a Populus tree surrounding site in Tennessee, USA - Soil MetaG P. deltoides SBSDD5 | ecosystem: Environmental > Terrestrial > Soil > Tree plantation...
GAACCGCAGCGCCCGCCGGCCGCCGTCCGAACCGTCGACCCCGACCAGGATCAGCACATCCGTCGTCATCGGACCGTCCTCTCCTCACGCGCCACTTGTACGACGGCCGGCAGCTCGCCGGGCGGTGCCGCCGCCGATGCAGATCGATCCTCCGATACCGGCGGCCGCGATCCTAGGGCCGGAGGACCTGCAACCCGGGGGTCGATCAGCGTCGGCTGTGACGAACGCGCAACCATAAACCGCCGACTGGAGCGGCATTCTCCGAATGCGATATCATGACCCGGTATTGATGTCAGCGGCGGATGCCAGGGAGTGGTGCGGTGTGGCGGGTCAGGAGCACGCAGCCGGGATCGGCACAGACGAGTTCATCCGGATCGGGAATGACGGCCGGGAGTGGATCGCGCGGGACAAGGGCACGGACACGGCCGACTTCTACAGCTGGATGGTCGACTGCAGACGGCTGCTGCTGACGAAGGACGAGCTGACCTGGTTGGAGCGGCAGACCGTTCCCGACCGCGAGGTCGACGTGTTCGTCAACATGAGCTGCGGAACCCAGCTGATCCCGCACGTCACGCTGGAGATCGTCGACGTCCTGCGAGCGCTGGGCGTGAGCTTCGTCGCCGGCACCGGGCCGCAGTTCTGCTGCGGCAAGCCGTTCCGCACCCGCGACCGCCAGGACGCAGGCGTCAAGGTCTCGCAGGCCTCGCTCGACCGCTTCATGAGCTGGGGTGCGACGACGGCGACGCACGTGTGCCAGTCGTGCCAGATCATCTACAGCAACCACGTTGCGGAGCGGGAGTCGGCTGCTCCGGGACTGGTCAACGTGCACCTGACCGAGTTCATCGAGAACAGGATCCGTGAGCTCGGCGACGACGTGCCCTGGAAACGCGCGCCGGGCCTGCGGACGCTGACGGCCAACTGTCACGCGATGTCGCCGGTACACAAGGCGTCGCACGCCAGCGTGGAGCGGATCATGGAGTTGATCCCGGGCGTCGAGGTCGTCGGGAAGATCTCGTCGTCGTCGCGCGGTGCGCCGTGTACGACGGACTACCCGGGCGGTCCGAGCATCCTGGCCGAGCTGGACGACCGGGAGCGGGCCGAGGTGACCAGGGATCTGGAGGACCAGGCCCGCGCTGCCGGCGACGCGGACACCATCGTGATGCACGCGCACTGGTGCCAGCGCGAGTGGCAGAAGTTCTCCAGCGACAGGCTGGGCGTGAAGCACTTCGTGTCGGTACTGGCGGAGGCACTGGACTGCTCGCACCCGAACCGGTACGACCAGTTCTGGAAGCTCGGCGATCCCGAGGCCGTCGTCGAGCAGTCCCGGCCATACTGGGAGTCGTGGGGGATGACCCCCGCCCAGGCCCGCGACATCGCGTACAAGAACTTCCACCCGCACTACTCGGGCTTCCTGAACACCGACTGCGCGTGTGGCGGTGACCCGGCGAAGTGCAACACCGGCAAGAACACCCTGCTCAAGGGGTGATCAGCTCGGCCAGCTCGTCGATGATCGTGCCCGGGTCGCCGAACGCGGGTGTCAGCAGGGCCTCGTCGAGGTCCGCCGCGTACTCCCGGATCCATCGCCGGCAGTCCGCCGGCGTACCGACCGCGGCGAGCCGGTGTACGCAGCGGTCGGGGAGTGCGGCGCACGCCGCCTCCATGCCGGCCGACGACAACGCCCGGTGCAGCTCCTGGACCACGGAGTCCGGTACGCCGCTGACCCGAGCGATCACCGGGAAGCGGGTGAGGTAGGTGACGACGAGTGGCTTCGTCCCGCGCAAGGCGACCTCCGGGTCGCGGTCCATGCCGACCACGACGCTCCCGACGACGTCGACGTGCCTGCCGCTGTGCGCTGTCTCGGCGATCTTCGCCACGGCGTCGGTGCCGACGCCGATGTTCAGCAGGATGCCGTCACCGATGTCGCCGGCCTGCGTCAGCGCGCGTGGCCCGGTCGCCGCGACGTAGACCGGCAGCTGGTCCTGGTGGGGAGTGAAGTCCATCGTGAGGTCTGAGATCCGCAGGGTCTCACCGCTGAAGTCGACCGGCTTGCCCGACCACAGGTCGCGCATCACCGTCACGTACTCGCGCAGCCGGGTGACCGGCCGACTGTGATCGATGTGCTGCTTGTCCAGCGACGCCGGATCGCCGGTGCCGATGCCCAGCACGAACCGTCCCGCGGAGATCCGATCGATCGAGGCGGCGGTGATCGCGACCAGCCCGGGACTCCGGGTGAACGGGTTGACCACCGAGGTCCCGACCCGGACCCGCCGCGTGGTCGCCGCGATCGCCGCGGTCAGCGTCACCGAGTCCGGCGCCATCCTGCCCTCGGTCGTCCACACGGAGTGGTAGCCGCGTGCTTCCGCGTGCCTGGCGAGCTCGAGCATCCGTGGTATGTCGATGAAGTGTGAGGCGAGCTTGACGCCGTACCGCGTCGGCTCACCTGGCATGGTGGTCCGCCAGCTCGTCCGCGACGGACTCGATCCGCCGCATCGCCTCGCCGAGCCGGTCGTCCGGAACGGCCAGCGAGAGGCGGACGTATCCTTCACCGAGCCGGCCGTACCCGATGCCGGGCGTGACGACCACGCCGGACAGGTCGAGCAGCCGGGTGGAGAAGCTCGTGCTCGTCACGCCGCCGGGAAGCCTCGCCCAGACGTAGAAGGTGGCTTTGGGCGGGTCGACGTCGAGCCCGATCCGGCGCAGGGTCGCGACCACCTGGTCACGCCGGCGCCGGTAGATCTCATTGCTCTCGGCAACCGATGTCTGCGGTCCGGTGAGCGCGGCGACTGCGGCCAGCTGGACCGCGGGGAAGGCGCCGACGTCCGTGTTCTCCTTGACCTGCCTGATCGCTGCCAGCGCGGACGTGTTGCCCACTGCCATCCCGATCCGCCAGCCCGCCATGTTGTACGTCTTGGAGAGGCTGCTCAGCTCGATCGCGACCTCCTTGGCACCGTCGACCTCGAGAATGCTCGGCACCCGCACTCCGTCGAAGGAGATCTCGGAGTACGGGTTGTCGTTGACCAGCAGGATGTCGTGCCGGTGTGCGAAGTCGACCGCACGCCGGAGGAACTCCAGTGGTGCGACCGCGGTGGTCGGGTTGTTGGGATAGCTCAGCCAGGCCAGCTTCGTCGCGGCGGCGTCGGCGGCCGGCAGCACGTCGAGGTCCGGGAGGAAGTCGTTGCCGGCCAGCAGCGGTACCCGCAGCGTCCGCGCGCCGGCCAGGATCGCGCTCGACTCGTACGCCGGGTAGCCGGGGTCCGGCACGATCGCCAGGTCGCCCGGGTCGAGCAGGCCGAGGGCCAGGTGCAGGTTCGCCTCCTTGCTGCCGATCAGCGCGAGCACCTCGGTCTCCGGATCCAGCCGTACGCCGAACCGCCGGCCGTACCAGTCCGCCACGGCCTGCCGGTAGGCCGGCATGCCCCGGCTCGAGCCCGGCGGGTACTTCTGGTTAGCGGGTTCGGCGGCGGCTCGCGCCAGCGCCTCCACCACATGGGCGGGCGTCGGGCCGTCAGGATCACCGATGCCCAGACTGATCACGTCGATGCCGCGGGCCAGCGCCTCGCTGATCCGGCGTCGTGTCTGCGTGAACAGGAACGGCGGCAGCTCAGCGACCCGTTTGCTCTTCGGCACGTCCATCGGCCTCACCTATCCTGCGTTAGTGAACAGCAATATCGAGTGCCGATATTACTAGTGAGCGTGAAACGCGGACAAGGTCAGATCTCGGTCAGCAGGCCCGCGATCAGCGCTGTCCGCCGGGGCATGCTCTCGATCAGCACATGCTCGTGGTCGGCGTGCGCGCCGGCGCCCTCCGGGCCCAGGCCGTCCAGCGTCGGCACGCCGAGGGCAGCGACCAGGTTCGCGTCGCTGGCGCCACCGGTCGAGCCCTCACCGAGCTCGTCCATGCCGATCGCCGCGGCGACCCCGCGGGCGCGGGCGAACAGCTCCCGGCTGGCAGGCGTCGGCTCCATCGGTGGCCGATGCAGGTCCGGCGTCACCCGGACACGGGTCCCGGCGATGCTCGGCCGCAACCCGTTGATCAGCCTGTCGACGCGATCGGCCTCGGCGGTTGTCGTGACCCGTACGTCGATCTCGGCCTCCGCTCTGGCGGGCACGACGTTCGGCCGGGTGCCACCGCTGGCGACGCCGACGTTGACCGTCGTCCCGAGCTCCGGATCGTTGAGGCCGTGCAGCACCTGGATCTGGTGGGCCAGCTCGAGGATGGCGCTGGCGCCCTTGCCGGGTTCGATCCCGGCATGCGCCGCCCGGCCCTCGATGTCCAGCCGGTAGGTCCCGGTGCCCTTGCGAACGGTCTTCAGCGCACCGCCGGGCAGCGGCGACTCCAGCACCAGAGCGACAGCCGCGCCCTTTGCGAGCTCGGCGATCAGCGGCCTCGACGTACGGCTCCGGACCTCCTCGTCACAGCTGAACAAGACCCGCACCGGCCGCCGCGGCCGCCGGCCGGCCGCATGAAGCTCGACGAGCGCGTAGTACAGCTGGACCAGGCCGCCCTTCATGTCGAACGACCCCGGGCCGCTCAACCGACCCTCCTCGACCCGCACGGGCATCCGCTCGAGTGTGCCGGCCGGCCAGACCGTGTCGTAGTGGCCGAGCACCGCCGCATGCGGCAGCGCGGGATCCGTCCCGGCCACGGTGAGCGCGAGATGACTGGTGCCGCCGGGGCCGGTCTGGTGTCGGTCGATCGGTCCGAGGTCGCCGAACAGCTCGACGAGCAGGTCGCTCATCGCGTTCAGGCCGGCCGGGTCGTCGGAGCCGGACTCGGTCCACACCAGCCGGCCCAGCAGGTGGGTCATCTCGTCGGTACGCCGTTCCAGCCGCGCGCGGATCTGGTGGGCGACGGCCCGCCCGGACTCGATGGTGGTCACGGATGCTCCTCGGTAAGGGGGGAGTCAGGCTCGCCGGCCGAGCCAGGCGAGGCCGCGGTCGATGGCCTGCTGCTCGGCCGGGCCGCGGGGGTCGGACTGCGACAGCCCGTGTCGTTCGCGGATCAGCGCGACCCGTTCGTCGATCGGCAGGTGCGGGCAGTTCTGGCACAGCCGGCCGTACCTGTCGGCGAGGTAGAGGACCAGACAGCACATCCGGCGCAGCTGGACCTCCCGCGGGAAGCTGCCGTCGTCGTACGGCGTCCACTCGAGCCTGTGGCGCATCGGGTTGCCGCCGGGTACGCCCGGCAGCTGCTCGGCGTCGAGCAGTGCGCGGCTGTCCGCCAGGAATGGCGTCGCCTCGGCGGGATCGAGGTACTCCTCGGCCGAGTCGCCGACCAGACCGGCCATCTCCGCGCTGTTGGACCACAGCAGCTTCGGCGAGACATTCGTCAGCTCGGCGATCCGGCTGAACAGCGGCGCGATGTGCTCTCCGAAGTACCTGGTCCACACGTACTCGCGCAGCTCGCCGATCGTGTCGACACACGGCCCGCCGACCGGCCACGCCGCGGGGCGCTCGGCGCACCGGACGATTCGGTCCGCGGGGATGTCGAGCGCGACACCGCCGGCGACCGGTCCGCGGAAGACGATGCTGCAGCGAGCCGGTGAGAGGTCGAGGCCGACACCGCAGGCGAGGGCGATGAGCGCCGCGCCGGTGGTGGCGTTGCTGTACAGCCGGGCGAACCTGGACGCGAGGATCCGAGGATCGGTACGACGGTCGGCGTGCCCGGGCGGAAGCGGCGGCAGGTCGGCCGGGATCGACGAGCGGATCAATCGCAGCAGCGCCGCGTCGTCGGTGAGCAGCTGCTCCGCCGGTACGACGAGGTCATCCGGGGCGGGGGAGAGCACGAGCCTGCCCTCGAACCACCGGCCGAGCCGATCGGCTGCGCGGGCGAGATCCCACTGCCAGGGCGGGGGCTCGGCGGGCGTCATGTCGCATTACGATATCAGATTTCGATACTTATGCTCGTTCGATTCCGCCCGCGTCAACGAGTCACCTGCCGAGCGCCGTTCGAGTGGCTGAATTCCCAGCTGAGAGGCCATGCTCGAGGTGTCCGGAACGGCGTCGCCGGGCCTGCTTCGTGACCCCGGTTACAACCTGGTTCCGAGTCGTTGACGCACCCATGGGGCTGCGTTACCGTGAACCGATATCGCATCCGGATGTCAGCATTCGGGCTGGCTCTGCGAACGTTTCGCTGGAGGAGTCAATGACGGACTACTCGCGACGGGGCTTCTTGCGGGACCTGGCTCTGGTGAGCGGAGGAGCCACGGTTCTGGCAGGCTGCACGTCGACCTCACAGTCGGCCGGCAGGGGTGGCGGCGGGACGGGGGGAAGCGGTGCTTCTTTGCCACCGATCGAGGGCGCCCAGCTGCTCACCGACCCCGCCTCGATCCCCAAGGCATTCAAGGAGTCACCCGAGTTCGCCCAACTGGTGGCCCAGGGCAAGCTTCCGCCGGTGGCCGAGCGGGTCAGCGCGGCGCCGCTGGTGCTGAAGCCCCTGCAGGGCACCGGCAAGTACGGCGGCCAGGTCCGTCGCGGGTTCCTCGGCAACATCGACTTCCAGAACGCGGTCAGGTTCTGCTCAGGCCCGGACAGCCTGCTGTACTGGGACTCCAAGTTCGAGAACCTCGTACCGAACATCGCGCAGGGGTTCGAGCTGAGTGACAACGACCGCGTGCTCACTCTCCACCTGCGCGAGGGTATGAAGTGGTCGGACGGTGCACCGTTCACCGCCGACGACCTCCTGTTCTGGCGCGAGGATGTCAGTCTCGATCCCGACCTCGGTAGCGGGTCGGCGACGCTGAAGATCGGCGGCAAGGACGTGCAGGTGTCGAAGGTCGACGCCCTCACCGTGAGGTACACCTCGGCAGTGCCCAACCCGATGCTGCCCCGGCAGCTCGCGAGCTGGACAGACGTCGGCGGTATGGCGGCCAACGGGCACCTCAGCGGCGGCAGCTATCTGCCGAAGCACTACCTGTCGCCGTTCCTGCCGAAGTACACCTCCGAGGCTGCGGCAAACAAGCTGGCCAAGGCGGCCGGCTTCAACGGCTGGTCGGCGTACTTCAAGAACCAGGCCGGCTGGCACCTCAATCCGGAGCTGCCGACCCTCGCGCCGTGGGTGGTGGTCCGGCCGATCAACAAGCCGCCGTGGGAGTTCGCGGCGAACCCGTACAGCATCTGGGTGGACAACGAGGGCAACCAGCTGCCCTACATCTCCAAGATCACCATGGGCAACGTCGAGAACCTCGAAGTGCTCGGCCTGCGCGCCGCCGCGGGTGACTACGACTTCCAGGACCGGCACCTCGGCGTGAAGAACCTGCCGGTGCTGGTGGAGAACGAGAAGAAGGGCGGCTACACGCTTCACCGGGCGCCGTCCAAGGAGGTCGACTGCGGGATCAGGATCAACCTGGCCTACGACGCCGACCCGGAGCTGGGCGAGCTGATCCGCACCGTCGACTTCCGGCGTGCGCTGGCGCTCGGCGTCGACCGCGCCGAGATCAACGAGTCGTTCTTCCTGGGCACCAGCGTGCCCACCGCGACGATGGCCGCCGACGACAGTCCGTACTTCCCGGGTGCGGAGTGGCGGACCAAGTGGGCGACTCATGACGTCGACCAGGCCAACGCGCTGCTGGACAAGATCGGCCTGACCGCCAAGGACGGCAACGGGTACCGGCTGCGCCGCGACGGCAAGGGCCGGATCCGGCTGGACTTCCAGGCCACCACCGCCTTCGCCGACTTCCCGGGTGTGGGCGAAATGGTCAAGCGGCAGTGGCAGCAGATCGGCATCGACATGAACGTGCAGACGGTCGAGGGCACACTGATCACCGAGCGCGCGATTGCGAACCAGATGATGCTGTCGGCGCACCAGGTCGGCACCGACGACCCGTTCCTGCGGTCGGACACGTTCCTGCCCACGGTGACCAACAACTTCCCGGGCATGATCGGCATCCCGTACGCCAAGTGGTTCGCCTCCGACGGGAAGAAGGGCACCGAGCCGCCGGCATCCCTGCAGCTGCTCAAGACCGCGATGGAGCTGCGTCGCAGGGGCATGTCCGCCGACGAGACAGAGCGCGCGCGGATCGGCCAGGAGCTCTACAAGCTGCACGCCGACCAGGTGTGGTCGATCGGAATCGTTGGGTTCGGCCTGACCAACTATGGCATCTACCTGGCCAGCAACAAGCTCCGCAACGTACCCGCACGCGTGGTCAACTCGCTGCAGGTGAAGACCCCGGTCAACGCCCACCCGATGACGTTCTACTACCAGTGACAGCAGACGACCGCTTACCGGGAGGAGCAGGGATGCCGCCGTCAACCGCACAGCTCACCACGCCCGAACTGTGCTCCCACATCGGCGGTGTGTGGCGGGAAGGCGGCAGCGGTGTGGCCGACACCAGTCCGGCAGACCCCTCCGAAGTCGTCGCGACCGTGTCTCTCGCGGGTGCCGACGTGGCCGCGGCGGCTGTCGACGCCGCCGCGGCTGCGTCACCGACCTGGTCGGTGGCAGCGCCCGGCCGGCGGGCCGAGGTGCTCCACCGGGCCGCCGACCTGCTCGACGAACGGTCCGGGCAGATCGGTCGCGACCTGACCCGCGAGGAGGGTAAGACGCTCGCCGAGAGTGTCCGGGAGACACAGCTGTCGGCGCGGATCCTGCGGTACTACGCCGGTCAGGTCCTCGACCCGCACGGCGAGACCTACCCGTCGCAGCAGGCCGGCGTACTGCTGTTCACCCGCCGGGACCCGGTCGGGGTGGTCAGCGTGATCACTCCGTGGAACTTCCCGCTCTCCATCGCCGCATGGAAGATCGGCCCTGCCGTTGCCTTTGGCAACACCGTTGTGTGGAAGCCGGCGGAGATCGTTCCGCTGACCGCCGTACACCTGCTGGCCGCGCTGCGGGACGCCGGCCTGCCCGACGGCGTGCTCAATCTGGTGCTGGCCAAGGGCTCAGAGGTCGGCGACGTGCTGACGACGCATCCGGCGGTCGATGCGGTGTCGTTCACTGGGTCCAACGCGGTCGGCCGGCTGGTCAGGTCGCGGGCCACCGAGGCGGGCAAGAAGGTACAGCTCGAGCTCGGCGGCAAGAACCCCGCGGTCGTGCTGGCCGACGCCGCACTGGACCAGGCGGCCGATCACATCGCCACGGCGGCGTTCGGCGGCGCCGGGCAGAAGTGCACCGCGACGAGCCGGGTGATCGTGCACCGGTCGGTGGCCGACGAGCTCGTGGACCGGCTCACCGCGCGAGCGAAAGACTGGCAGCCTGGCCACCCGCTCGACCCGGAGACCCGGGTCGGCCCGCTCGCCTCCGAAGGCCAGCTGGCGACGGTCCTGGGGTACCTCGAAGGCGCCGCCCGTCAGGGCGCCCGCGCCGTCGCCGGTGGCAGCCGGCTCGGCGGTGCTCTGGCGGACGGGTACTTCGTGCCGCCTACGGTGCTGGTCGACGTCGAGCCGGACCACGCGGTCGTCCGCGAGGAGGTTTTCGGGCCGGTTCTCGCGGTACTGCCGGTGGACTCGTTCGACGAGGCCGTTGCCCTGGCCAACGACACGCCGTACGGGCTGACCTCGAGCGTGTTCACCAGGGATCTCGGTGCGGCGCTGCGGTTCACCGAGGTGAGCCGGTCGGGGGTGGTGAAGGTCAACCAGCCGACGTCGGCCAACGAGTTCCACGTGCCGTTCGGGGGGATCAAGGACAGCGGCGCCGGCGAGCACGAGCTCGGAAAGGCCGCACAGCACTTCTACACCGAGTCCAAGACCATCTCCATCGGACCAGCCGACCCCGAGGAGTAGCGCCGGATGATCGACAAGACGAAGTTCGACCCCAAGGGTTTCTACGACGCCATGCGCGAGAGCAAGTCGTTGCTGGTCCGCCGCGAGGATCTGCGCTGGACCGAGACCTTCGCCGAGCCCGGCCGGCCGGTGGACGCGCTACTGGCGTTCGGTTGCGCGGTGCAACATACGCCGCACTTGATGCTGGAGGCCACCGCTGTGCTCGAGGCGCTCGGCGTCGACTACGCGGCGGTGACCGGCCGGCAGTTCTGCTGCGGCCGGCCGTTCCAGAAGCTGGGCGGCAGCGACGAGGCGGCGGACCTGATCTCGGGCAAGTCCTACGAGCGGTTCATGCGGTACCGGCCGAATGTCGCGGTCCAGTGGTGCGGGGCCTGCATGATGCAGTACCTCGAGGTGATCAGCAGCCAGGCCGACCCGCCGTTCGACGTCGTACACGTGACACGCTTCGTGTACGACCTGCTCGTCCGGATGGGCGACTCTGTTCCGTGGAAGCACGACGTACCGGCACGGGTGGTGCTGCACTCGCATGAGGGCGGGCACGCCCAGCAGGACACCGACGCGGGCTACATCGTCAAGATCCTCGAGCTGATCCCCGGTGTCGAGTACGCCGGGCCGATTGAGCCGCCGTCGGCAGGGGCGCCGTGCGACCTGACCGGGCCGACCGCTGTGAGCGTGCTCAACTCGCTCGACACCACCGCGTACCGGGTCGCCGTCGCCGAGCTGGAGGGACAGGCTCGCGCACGCGGCGCGGACACCCTGGTGACGGCGTACCACAAGTGCCAGATGGAGTGGTCGAAGTTCTCCAGCAAGCGACTGGCCGTGCGGGAGTGGATGTCGCTGCTGGCCGAGGCGCTCGGCGTCGGATACGAGGACCGCTTCACGACCTACTGGCACCTCGGCGATCCGGAGGAGATCGTGCACCGGTCGCGGGCCGAGTGGCAGTCCTGGGGGATGACCGAGCAGGAGGCTCTCGAGGCCGCAACCAGGCACTTCGTGCCGCAGTATGCTGCCGACGTACACCACTGTGACTGCGGCGGAGCGGGCTGCGGGAGCCGGGGGGCCGACCTGTTGCGGTCGCGCGTCTCAGCGGCGGAGAAGTAGTGGGATGCTCAGTTACATAGGGCGCCGGCTCGTTCTCGGACTGTTCACGATCTGGGCAGTCTCGGTGCTCAGTTTCGCCATCATCCAGCTCCCGCCCGGTGACTTCTCGACCACCTATCTCGCGCGCTTGGCCGACGCCGGTGTCGCCGCGGCGGCCGAGGCCGACCAGATCCGCGCAGCGTACGGACTCGATCAGCCGATGTACGTGCAGTACCTCAAGTGGGTCGGCCAGCTGCTGCACGGAGACCTGGGCATGTCGCTGAGCTACAACCGCCCGGTCGCGGACGTCGTCGGCGATCGGTTGTTCCTCAGCATCGTCGTCTCGGTGGCCGCGATCTTGTTCACGTGGGCCGTCGCGTTGCCGATCGGTGTGTACTCGGCGGTGCGCAAGTACTCGCTCGGCGATTATGCGCTCACCTTCGTCGGCTTCCTCGGGCTGGCGATCCCGAACTTCCTGCTCGCGCTGATCCTGATGTATTTCGGCTTCACCCTCTTCGACGCCAAGGTCGGCGGCCTGTTCTCGGCGGAGTACGAGACGGCGCCCTGGAGCGCGGGCAAGGCCTTGGACCTGCTGAAGCACCTCATCATCCCCGCGCTCGTCCTCGGTCTCGCGGGTACGGCGCAGCTGGTGCGGGTGATGCGTGCGAACCTGCTCGACGAGCTCAAGAAGCCCTACGTGATCACCGCGCGCGCCAAAGGGCTGTCCGAGCGCCGGCTGGTGACGAAGTACCCGGTCCGAGTGGCGCTGAACCCCTTCGCCAGCTCGATCGGCTTCCTGTTCCCGCACATCGTGTCCGGCGCAGTCGTGGTGTCGATCGTGCTCAGTCTTCCGACCGTCGGTCCGCTGCTGCTGGAGGCGCTGCAGTCGCAGGACATGTTCCTGGCCGGCGCGATCGTGCTGCTGCTCGGCGTCATGACCGTCGTCGGCACGCTGATCTCTGACCTTGTCCTCATGTGGCTCGACCCAAGGATCCGCCATGCCCGATAACCGATCATCGGCGCCCGCGGTCTCGCCACCGGCGGACGCCGAACAGCCGGCGGCGCCGACAGCGACCGCCGAGCCGCCCGTGGTGGCGGCCAGTGCGTCACTGAACGAGGAGCGGGTCTCGGTCGCCAGCCAGCGGCAGCTGATCTGGTGGCGGTTCCGCAAGCACAAGCTGGCGATGGCCGGCGGGGTCGTCGTCCTGCTGTTCTACCTGGTCGCGGTGTTCGCGGACTTCCTGGCGACCTCGGACCCGCAGGCAGGCAAGGGAGAGCGGTCGCTGGTACCCCCGCAGGCCATCCATCTGTTCGACGAGGGCACCTTCTCGCCGCACGTCTACGGACTGCGCAGCGAGCGGGACCCGGTCTCCCTGCAGCGGATCTACACGCCGGACCCGTCCCAGAAGGTGCCGGTCACGTTG
>Ga0075421_100009110_pt1 | contig 12224 bp, 6 predicted proteins | sample SoiMetdeltSBSDD5_FD_75292 | JGI IMG/M metagenome (GOLD analysis project Ga0075421, IMG submission 75292) | Bulk soil microbial communities from a Populus tree surrounding site in Tennessee, USA - Soil MetaG P. deltoides SBSDD5 | ecosystem: Environmental > Terrestrial > Soil > Tree plantation...
GCCGTATTCGCCACCACGGCGAGGTCATACAGCAACCGCAGCAAGGCGGTCCGTTCCTGGACGCGGCGTTCGAGGTCTGCATTGGCCTGCTGGAGCGCGGTATGCGCGGCCTCCGCGATCTGATAGAGCCGGGCATTGTCGAGCGCGACGGCGGCACGGCGGGCGAGTTCCTCGGTCAGGGCCAGGTCCGCCGCACTATAGCACCGTGGCCCCGCGCCGAGCACGCACGTGATTGTGCCCAGCACCCAGCCACGGGCCACGAGGGGAACCACCATTTCGGACTGGAACCCCAGCGCCTGTTCGAGCTCCCAATGCGCCGCATCCCGGGCCTCGACCCGCAGTCGTTCCGCGGAGACTGCCGGATCGAACCAGGACTGCCGCGTCTGCAGCACCCGGGCGAGCGTATGGGAAGCATCGGCGGGGAGGAGCGGATATTGCCGGAGTAACTGCTCGGCCAGGGCAGCCTTGGTCGGATCCGCATGGACGACCGCGAGGCGGTGAATCCGCCCATCGTCCTGCAGCAGGTCGATACTACACCAATCGGCCAGGGTCGGCACGAGCAGGCGGGCGAGTTGATCGATCTGCGTGCGCAGGTCATGCGTTGTCGCCAGGAGCGCGCTGACCTCCGCCAGCACGTGCTGAGCCGCCTCGGCATGCTTGCGCGCGGTGATGTCCCGCGCGATTGTGGAGACACCCATGATCCGGCCTGCCCCACCCCGGATGGGCGAGATCGTGAGTGCGACCTCGAACCAGGTGCCGTCCTTGGCCACGCGTTGCGTCTCGTACTGCTGGATGTGCTCCCCCTGTCGCAGCCGCGCCAGAATGGTCGGGAGTTCATCGGGGAGGTCGGGCGGGATTAAGCGCGCGATCGATTGCCCAACCATCTCTGCCGCCGGGTAGCCGTAAAGCCGCTCCGCACCCTGATTCCAGCTCGTGATGATCCCGTCGAGGGTCTTGCCGATGATAGCATCCTCTGAGGATGTCACAATCGCAGCTAAGCGCCTCTGGGCGTCCTCGGCCTGCCGCCGCGCGGTGATATCACGAAAGACCAGCACGGCGCCAATCAGACGCCCCTGGCGGTCGCGAATCGGAGCGCCACTATTATCAATGGGCCGTTCCACCCCGTCCCTGGCCCTGAGCAGCGTCTGGTTAGCGAGCCCCACCACCGTCCCCGCGCGCAGGGTCTTGACCACCGGATTCTCGACCGCCTGCCGGCTGCCTTCGTTGACAATGGGAAAGACCTCCGTAATGTCCTTGCCGAGTGCCTCCGCTGCCGGCCATCCCGTGAGCGCTGCGGCCATCGCGTTCAGAAATGTCACGCGGCCCTGGCTGTCGGTCGCCAGGACGGCATCGCCAATACTCGCGAGGGTGACGTGCAACCGTTCGCGCTGCTCGTGCGCCCCCGCCTCCATCTGCCGACGCTCTGCGAGCACGGCCGCTAAGAGGAGGATCGTCACCGTCACGACGCTCATAAAAGCTTGGACAGCGAAGAGGCTCTCGTGGAGCGTCGGGCCTGCGAAGGGACCGCGCCCCTGGACCGTGCCCCAGAGCACGCCAGTCGAGACGAGCGCCAGCGCCGTGACCGCCCCCAGGGGGCCCAGCCGCAGCGCCACCCCGATCAGGACCGGAAAGACCAGATAGGGGGGCACGAGCCACGCCGGGGCGCCAAGGTCGAAAACCGTGAGGCTCAGGGCGCCCACGGCTCCCAAGAGGATCAGGGCCTCGGCGATCCAACGCCGTGACAGCGCGACGCGACCACGCCCGCTCCACACGCACAGGAGCGGCGCCACCACCAGATCGCCGAGGGCATCCCCGAGCCACCAGGTACGCCACGCCTCCCCATACGTGGCGGCAGGAATGACCCCGCCCAGCCAGCCACTGGTGACCCCAATGGTCGCGCTGACGAGCGTACTGCCCCCAGCGGCTAGCACCACCAAGCCCAGCACATCCTGGAGGCGAGCGAGGGAGGGACGAAACCCGACCACGCGCGTCAGGAGCACAGTGCCGAGCACCGCTTCCAGGGTGTTGCCCAGGGCCATCCCACTGGCGACGAGCACGGGCGCGCCCACGAAGAGATTGACGAAGAAGGCGCCCATGGCAATGCCCGGCCAGAGGCACGCGCCATACAGGAGCAACGCTGCCAGGGCAATACCTGTGGGCGGCCAGACGGCCGCGGCCACACCGCTTACCGCATCCAGGGAGAGACCTCCCAGGGCCGTGGCGATGTAGAGGCCACACACCCCTCCCATACGCGCAACGTCTCGCAGGCTCAGAGCTGTACTCCACGGCCGGTTTTTCTGGCTGGTCATTGTCCCCTCACGTCAGAGTCCAAGGAAGGGCACGTGAGGCAATCGGCAGGAGGGCCCTGCCCACGTTCCCCTTGGCGTCATAGTATTGGGGAAACCCCTAGGGATAGCCCCAGCGCAGGACAGCGCGATGGCAGGGGTTGACATCACCGGTGCAAAATGTGTAGCCGTTCTTGATCCCTAACGCCACCGCCCTCACTCCAAGCAGGCTGCGAGCAGTGGGGGCTTCCCGATAGCGAGAGGCTATGCCTCCCAGAGGGTATCCCTGCACGCGTTTACACGGTGATTACTGTAAGAGAGATGAAAGTTGATAAAGGTTTCCACAGTATAGAAAGGGATCGAAAGAAGACAAGAGAGAAAAGTGCTCTTTTTTGTGTAGGACATTGCCGACAGAGGGCCAGAGCCTAGCCAACGAGCACCCATGGTTTGTATCACGTATGTATGGAATGGACGCACCCATCTTTGAGGAGCATCCTCTTATAGCATTCTTAGATGTTGTGAGCAGGATGCCCAGAAGAGGAGTTGTGCCATGCAGATCACAGTCCTTGGGAGCGATCTTGCCAAAAACGTGTTTCAGCTACACAGGGCCGATGATTAGGGAAACGTGGGAGTCCGCACGCAACTGACCCACCCCAAGCTGTTGCCCTTTGTGGTGCAGTTGCCCCCTTGTCGCCTCGGTATGGAAGCGTGCCAGAGCACGCACTATAAGGCTCCGGGTCTTTTCACCTCAAATTTGCCAGGAGCTGCTCATGGCAAACTGGGGCAGTTAGTTTGTGTCATCGCCGATTCGCTCGTTGGCTGCACTGTGCTTTCTCTCTTTGAGGAAAATTAAGCAAAAGGATACAATATTTCATATCGCGTTTGCTGTGCTGTTTTTGCGATAAAAATGGCTGAAATCGGAAGGAAAAACACTCTTGTTCTTATGACCAAATTCAAGGAAGTGTCGGTTCTTATACTAGAGGTTTTGATAGGGCTATTCCTCGAAAATCTACGTGGGGCGGGACATTTTTCTCCTTATTACATTACGCGTGAGAGGCATGTCCCTGGCCAAGATTGTCCTATCTTCGTATCTCTATGCCCTCAGAGTTGAGGGAAGTATGTATGCTCATGCTCCCTAGAGCAATAGAGCGTGGCTCGATGTATCGAGACTTGCCGCCTGCCATTTGCCACCTGGTCGTCTTCCTCCTCGCAGAGCAGCAATACGCTCTGCCTCTTCCGATGGTGGAGCGTGTGCTGCCCATGGTCGCGGTGTCGCCTCTCCCACAGGCTCCTCCTATGACGCTCGGTGTGATCAATCTCCACGGTACGGTCATTCCCGTCCTTGACCTGCGACGCCGCTTCGGCTTCCCCCCACACGAGTATGGACTGGCAGCACATGTGCTCCTCACCCGGACGACACGGCGCACCCTGGCTCTGCCGGTCGATGAGGTACTGGGCGTCAAGGAAGTGGCTGCGATAGCTGTCACCTCGCCCGAGGCCCTCGTCGTAGGGGGCGCGCCAGTGGTAGGGATCGTGGCGCTCGCCGATGGCCTCCTGTGCATCCACGACCTGGATAACCTCCTCTCGTACGATGAAGAGCAGCAGCTTACGAGAGCCATCGAGGAGGCGGCGCCATGCGGCTAGCAGATGAGGTGTACCAGCAGGCGCGCGCCCTCATTGCCAGGCGCTTGGGCCTGCATTTCCCAGAGGGACGCCAGACCAATCTGGAACAGGGACTCCTCCAAGCCTGTCACGCTGCCGCGGTGCCCAGGCTAGAGACGTATCTAGCCTGGCTCACGGCCTTACCGACTGCGAGCCGGGAGTGGAGACGGCTGGCCGGCTCTCTTACGGTGGGCGAGACCTATTTCTTCCGGGACCGTGCGAGCCTGGCAGCGTTGGAGCAGCATGTCCTCCCCTCCCTTATTGCGGCGCAGCGTGCGATGGGTATCTTGCAGTTGCGGATGTGGAGCGCTGGATGTGCTACGGGAGAGGAGCCCTACTCCCTCGCCATCCTGCTTGATCGTCTCCTGCCTGATCGCTCGCAGTGGCATGTAGTGATCATGGCGACGGATATCAACCCCGAGGCTCTGGCGGCGGCGCAGCGGGGACTCTACCGAGCCTGGTCTTTGCGTGAGACCCCAGTATGGCTTCGGGAGCGGTATTTCTGCCGCCGCAGTGCCGCGACCTTCGCAGTAGACCCACAGATTCGCCAGATGGTCACTTTCGTGCCGTGTAATCTTGCCGATGATGACGACCTGGCTACAGTACCCAACACCAGCGCCGTAGACATCATTCTCTGCCGGCATGTGCTCATGTATCTTACGCCTGAGGTCCAACGGGCGGTAGTGGCACAACTCCAGCGGGCTTTGGTGCCTGGAGGCTGGCTCGTCGTTGGTGCGGTTGAGGCCTCTGCCGAGCTCTTGCGCCCTCTGATACCCGTCACCTTTCCAGGTGCCATCCTTTTCCGCAAAGCACCAACCGCGGTTGACAGGTCCCCTGCGTCTTTACCCCCTCTCCCAGAGGCAGACGGGGTAACGGAGGGGGAGGGGCTTTTCCCTCAGGCCGGAGATTCCCTCACCCCAACCTTTTCCCCATACTGTTCAGCACGCCATGGGCAGAAGAGGCGTTTTGCTCCTTCCCCCCTGGCGGGGAACGGGGGCACGTTAAACTGTGCCCCCTCCGCCGACACAGTCGCGGGGAACGGTTGGGATGGGGGGGAGAGTCGAGGGGGAGGGGACACGGGGGAGCTCTCGCAGCAACATGTGGGCCGCACACTCTTGACCCTTTCCCGAGGGGAGAAGGAGTTAGAAAGCCTGCCAGACGCGGCTACGATGCTGCAGCAGGCTCGTGCTCTGGCCGACCAGGGTTGCCTGGAGCCAGCTCGTGACCTCTGTGAGGCCGTGCTGGCGTTGGATCGGCTCAACGCCGCAGTTTTCCTCCTCCTCGCCACGATTCAGCACGAGCGTGGCGCGATCGTAGAGGCCCTGGAGGCTCTGCGCCGGGCTATCTACCTGGCGCCGCACTGCGCTCCAGCACACTTCCTGCTGGGCAGCCTTCTCCTCAAGCAGGGGGAGTATCAACGCGGGCGGCGCGCTATGGAGACCGTCATCAACCTCTTGCACACCGTCCCACGCGATGCGGTAGTACCCAGCAGCGATGGACTGACTGTAGGTCGCCTTCTGGAGATGGCGCACATGTCTTTGGAGGCCCAGTGATGGTAGAGGCAAGCACAGCACTCGATTGGCAGGAGGTGTACGCTCGACTGGAGCAGACCCGCCAGCGTCTCGAAGCCAGCAGCGCCTTACCACCCGCAGAGGTCAGGAGGCTCCTGCGGGAGAGAGCCCAGGCGTTGGCACGCCCCCTGGTAGAGCCCCCGACAGTGACCGACGTATTGGATCTAGCCGTCTTCACTCTCGCCGAGGCCCGCTACGGCATTGAGGCGGCGTACGTCCTTGAAGTGACTCCTCTGCGCGAACTGACGCCCGTGCCATGCACACCGCCGCATATCCTCGGGGTGGTGAACCATCGGGGGCGGCTCCTGCCAATCCTGGACTTGCGAAAACTGTTTGCACTAGCAGCCCGCAACGTGACGGCGGAGAGCCGGATTGTGGCGGTGGAGGTCGGCGGGATGACGTTCGGAATCCTCGCCGATGCCATGCTAGGGACTCTCCGAGTAGGAGTACACGAAGTCATGCCCCTGCCATGGCCCTTGCTCCATGACCACCAGGCCTTTCTCCAAGGCATCACAGGAGAGATGGTCGCAGTACTGGACCTTGAGGCGTTGGCCCAAGATCCGCGCATTATGGTCGACGAAGACGTCGACTGAAGCGGTGCGAGGTGCAGGGAGGTGACACCGATGCAATGGACGATCAGCAGGAAAATTGGCATGGGTTTCGTGATACCAGTGGTCATCCTGCTCGTCATTGGTGCTGTTGCATACCGGGGCATGACCAAGCTCATCGAGACGAGTTATCAGGTGGCCCACACCCACCATGTCCTCCAAGAACTCGAAGCAGTGCTCGTCACGATGGTGGATGCCGAGAGCGGAGAGCGTGGCTACGTCATTACAGGAGAGGAATGGTTCTTAGAACCGTACCAGCGTGCGCTCTCGCGCATCCAGGAGGAGTTGAAGCGGATCGAGACATTGATGACCGATAATCCGCGCCAACAGCGGCGCCTAGACGCCCTCAAGCCGCTCGTCGTACGCCGATTCGACCACTTGCAGACCGTGATTGAGACACGGAGAGGGCAGGGGTTGAGTAGCGCGACAGAGGTCATCCTGGCCGGTGAGGGGAAGAAAATGATAGATGACGTCCGCAAGGTCATTGCCGAGATGGAGCATGAGGAAAACGCGCTCTTACAGCAGCGCTCGCAGCTTGCAGAAGCAGTATTCCGTAACACGAGCTCTACCATCGTGGTCGGCACTCTCCTGTCGTTCGTGCTGGTTTCTGTGGCTGGCTTCTTCATCACCCGAGGTGTCACGTCGCAGGTCCGCTACAGCGTCAATGTGCTGGTCTCCGCTGCCAGTGAGATCCTGGCAGCGACAGTCCAGCAAGCTGCGGGGACCTCCGAAGAGGCGACAGCGATCCAGGAGACTACCACGACAGTGGATGAGGTGAAGCAGACCGTACGGGTGTCGGCTCAGCAGGCGAAGACTGTAGCCGAGACAGCGCAGAAGACCGCCAAGGTCGCCCAGGACGGGCAGCGCGCTGTCGAGGAGAGCGTCAAGGGGATGCAGGAGGCCAAGGCGCGTATGGAGGCCCTTGCCGAGCGGATCATTGGCTTGAGTGAGCAGGGGCAGGCGATTGGGGAGATTATTACGACGGTGAACGAGTTGGGTGATCAATCGAATCTCCTGGCGGTGAATGCCGCTATCGAGGCGGCCAAGGCCGGTGAGGCGGGGAAAGGCTTTGCCGTAGTGGCAGCGGAGGTGAAGGCGCTGGCCGAGCAGTCCAAGCAGGCCACCACGCAGGTACGGGGGATCCTCGGTGAGATCCAGCGCGCCACACAGGCAGCGGTGATGGCCACCGAGCAGGGGGTGAAGGCCGCGGATGCAGGGGAGAAAGTGGCGCAAGGGGCTGGCGAGAGCATCCGAAGCCTGGCCCAGAGTGTGCACGAAGCCACCCTAGTCGCCCAGCAGATCCTGGTTTCCGCACAGCAGCAGGTGGTGGGCATGGATCAGATCGCCATGGCAATACAGAATATCCAACAGGTCTCTACTCAGAATATGACAGCGACGCGGCAGGTCGAACGCGCCGCCCAGGACTTGAACGAGCTGTCCCAGCAGTTGCAGGTGCTGGTCACGGTGGCAGGGCATGCCCCCCGGAGCGCATGAGGAGCGGACTGGCCCATGACGAGTCGGCATGAAGAAATTAAGGCACGGCTCCTGGCTACCTTCGCGCTGGAAGCCCAGGAGCACCTGCAGGCCCTGACGGCACATCTCCTGGCACTGGATCGTGGTCTGCCTCCTGACGAGGCCTATGAGGTCGTCGAGGCCACATTCCGGGAAATGCATACGCTCAAGGGGGCAGCCCGCGCTGTCAGCCTGATGGATGTGGAGGCCCTCTGTCAGGGGATGGAGACCGTCTTGCACCGTATCACGCGAGGCGACCTGGGTCTCAATCGCCCCATTCTGGAGCGCCTCCAGGAAGGCATGGATGGCGTGGCCCGCTTGCTCGCCGGGGAAGAAACCCAAAGCGTACGTGAGCTCATCGACTGCCTCGAGCAAGCCACCACTACGCCGCCCGCCGCTGCCACGGTGTCCGTTGCGGCACCAGCCCTGCCCGCCGCCGCACCAGTGGGGCCGCTGTCTGCCGGGCTCCCACTGGCGGATACTCTCCGACTCAGCACCGCGACGCTTGAGGCCCTGCTCCTCCAGGCCGAGGAACTCCTGGTCCCCAAGCTCGCTATCGCAGAACGCACGCAAGAAGCCAGAGTGCTGGTGGAGGCATTGACCGGCTGCCACATGACAACGAAACGGCTCCGTGCGAGCCTCAAGGGAGCTTCTCCCATTGGCCAGGCTACCGACCTCCTGGCGGGTCTGGATGCTGCCCTGCAGGCGGTGGAGGCGCAAGCACGTGCGCTCCTTGCGCACCTCGTCCGCGATGAGCGGACGGTCTCTGAGACTGTGGAGAGCGTGCTGGAGGACCTGCGGCGGCTGCGGATGACGCCCGCTTCGGCTGTCCTGGATCTCTTCCCACGCATGGTCGATGATCTGGCCCACGAGCAAGGCAAAGAGGTCGAATGGGTGGCCCGAGGCACAGACCTGGAAGTGGATCGGAAGGTCTTTGAGGCTATGAAGGATCCCCTGATCCATCTAGTGCGGAACGCCATTGATCATGGGATCGAGGCGCCGCAGGCCCGCATGCAGATGGGTAAGGCACCGCGGGGGCGGGTGATGGTGACCGTCGCAGCCCTGGAGGGAGGGCGTCTCGAGCTCTGCGTGGAGGAGGATGGGCGCGGCATTGATCTAGCCCAGGTCAGGGCGGAGGCAGTGCGCTCGCGCGTCCTGAGCGCTGCAGCGGCAGCGACCCTGACAGACGCCGCCGCTCTGGACCTCGTCTATCGCTCCGGTCTCAGTACGAGTCCCATCATCACGAACGTCTCGGGGCGTGGCCTGGGGCTGGCCATCGTCAAGGAGCGGGTCGATGGTCTGGGGGGCGAGATCCACCTGGAGACGCGCGCTGGGGCAGGGACGATGGTACGTATGCTCCTTCCCGCCACGATTGCGACCTTTCACGGTTTGTTGGTCCAGGCAGGTGGGCAGCTCTTCCTCGTGCCCACGGAAGCGGTCGAGCGGGTTATCCGCATTGCCCGTGACGACATCGAACCTATCGAAGAGCGCGACCTGCTCCGCTACAACGGGCATCCCCTCGCTATCGCTCGGCTCAGTACGCTGCTCGGACTTCCGGAATCGACCGAGGGACCTGAGCCTGGACGCAAGGAGTGGGGAGTTGTCCTGCGGTCCGGGGAGGAGCGGGCCGTGTTCATCGTCACGGCAGTCCTCGGCGGCCGAGAGGGACTGGTCAAAGAGTTGCGGCCGCCGCTCGTACGCGTCCGCAATGTGGCCGGTGCTGGTCTCTTGGGGACGAGCCAGGTGGTTCTGATTCTGCGCCCGGCGGATTTGCTCCGGTCGATGCGCGTGAGCCCTCGTGCACTGCCACCTCTCGCTCCACGGGAGGCCGAGAAGCGTCAGCCAGTGGTCCTCGTCGTGGACGACTCTATCACCACCCGGACGATGGAGAAGAACCTCCTAGAACTGGCTGGCTACCAGGTGCAGGTTGCCGTGGATGGGGTGGAGGCCTGGACCACCCTCAAAAGTGCGGCGATCGATCTCGTCCTCTCGGACGTGGACATGCCCCATATGGATGGTTTCGAACTGACTACCCGTATCCGAGCGGATGCGCAACTGACCAACCTACCGGTCGTTCTGGTGACGGCTCTGGCATCCCGAGAAGACCAGGAGCGCGGTGTTGAGGTGGGCGCCAACGCCTATATCGTCAAGGCGAGCTTCGACCAATCGAACCTCCTCGAAGTCATTCGCCGACTCGTATGAGTCCCAAGCTGTGGAGGAGGACATGGTCCGGGTATTGATCGCTGAAGATTCGGCGGTGATACGCGACATCTTGGCGTACGTGCTCGATGAGGACCCTAGCATTCAGGTCGTGGGCACGGCTCGAAATGGCCTCGAGGCCACGGCACAGACCGAACGGCTCAAACCCGATGTCGTGGTCATGGACGTGCACATGCCGCAGATGAACGGTTTCGAAGCAACGCGCTGGATCATGGAGCGCGTGCCCACGCCCATTGTCATGGTGAGTGCCAGCCTCAACCAGGATGAAGTGGCTATGACGTTCAAGGCGCTCGAGGCCGGAGCCCTCACGATGCTCGACAAGCCAGGTGGCTTCGATCATCCGGAGCATACCGAGAGCACCCAGCGGCTTGTGACCACCGTGAAGCTCATGGCCGAGGTGAAGGTGGTCCGGCGCTGGCCGCGGCGAGAACACCTGGTCCCACCTACTCCGCCCCCTCCTGTCGTGAGCCGGACGCTTCGGCTCGTGGCTATTGGCGCTTCCACCGGTGGACCGCAGGTTATTGCGGAGATCCTGGCCAATCTCCCTGAAAATCTGGGAGTCCCCCTGCTCGTCGTGCAGCACATCGCTCCGGGTTTTATCGTAGGGTTCACCAAGTGGCTCGATCAGCAGTCGCGCCTGACAGTAAAGCTCGCTGAGGCAGGCGAGTCAGTCAGGGCTGGGGTAGTGTATGTCGCTCCGGATGGCTCCCAGATGGGCCTCACGAAGGCGGGACAGATCCTGTTGACCAGGGGGGCAGCAGGGTATGACTTCTGCCCTTCGGCGTCCTACGTCTTTGAGTCGGTGGCAGAAGCTTACAGCAGATCGGCCATGGGTATCATTCTCACCGGTATGGGGCGCGACGGTGCCCAGGGGCTCTTGCGACTCCGAGAAGTGCAGGGGATAACCATTGCCCAAGACGAGGAGAGCAGCGTGGTCTTCGGGATGCCGGGGGCGGCTATAAGCCTGGGGGCGGCTGAGCACGTCCTTCCCCCGCTACAGATCGCGGCGATGATCCGCACCTTAGCAGGAGAGTGAGGCCCATGGCACGCAAGATTTTGGTGGTAGAGGACAGTCCCACCCAGGCAGAACGGGTGCGCCTCCTGCTGGAAAGCGCCGGGTATGAGGTCGCTGTGGCGCGTAATGGCCGCGAGGGACTGCAGAGCGTCCAGGCCGCACCGCCGGACCTCATCATTGCCGACGTGGTCATGCCCGAGATGGACGGCTATGCCTTCTGTCAGGCCGTGAAAACTGCCCCGGCGACGCGGCGGCTGCCCTTTGTGCTGCTCACCGACCGCCGCGCCCCAGCGGACATCCTGTTGGGCCTGGAGCGTGGGGCGGATAATTTTATCACCAAGCCCTTCGAGGACGAGTATCTCCTGGAGCGGGTCCAGCGCATCATCGAGCAGCTAGAGCTACGCCAGCAGGGAGGCTTCGATATCGAGATTGCGGTACGTGCGGGCGGTCGTGAGATCCCCATCTCCGCCGACAAACAGCAGATCATCGAGCTCCTGCTCGCTACCTTCGCCGAGCTGCATATCGCCCACGAGCAGGAGGAGAAGAGCAATACAGAGCTACGGCAATTAGCGTTGGCGCTGGAAGACCGTGTGGCGCAGCGCACAGCGGAGCTACGCGAGGCCAACGAGCAACTCCAGCGCGAACTGGAGGAGCGCAAACGGGCGGAGGAGGCGCTTCAGCAGAAAGATGAAGAGCTGCGTCTGATCTCGCAGCAACTCTGGCAGGCCGCGAAGCTCGCCACTATGGGGGAGTTGGCGGCGAGCATCGCTCACGAACTGAACAATCCGCTGGCGACGGTGAGTTTGCGGGTCGAGGCGCTCCTGGCGCACGTGCCCGCGCCCGACCCCAGGCGGCGTGCCTTGGAAGTTATCGAGCAAGAGGTGGAGCGCATGGGGCACCTGGTCGCGAACCTGCTGCAATTCAGCCGTCGTGGCTACCCGCAGATTGCTGCCACAGACATCCGCGAAGAAATCGAGCACACGCTGGCCCTCGTGCACTATCACCTGCGCAATCACCGCATCACGGCAGTACGGGAGTACGCGCCTGACGTGCCACTGATTCCCGCCGATCACCAGCAGTTGCGGCAAGTGTTCCTCAATCTGCTCACGAATGCGAGTGATGCTATGCCACAAGGCGGCACGCTAACCCTGCGCGTGACCGGGGGAGCACTCGATACAGGCGCGCCGGCTGTCGTGATCGAGTTTGCGGACACGGGCCTTGGCATCGCACCTGAACATTTGCCGAAGGTGCTGGAGCCCTTTTTCACCACGAAAGCGGAAGGCAAGGGCACGGGATTGGGGCTAGCGATCTGTAAGCGTATTGTGCAAGAGCATCATGGGACGTTCACCCT
>Ga0075421_100009111_pt1 | contig 12224 bp, 10 predicted proteins | sample SoiMetdeltSBSDD5_FD_75292 | JGI IMG/M metagenome (GOLD analysis project Ga0075421, IMG submission 75292) | Bulk soil microbial communities from a Populus tree surrounding site in Tennessee, USA - Soil MetaG P. deltoides SBSDD5 | ecosystem: Environmental > Terrestrial > Soil > Tree plantation...
CCGCCGCCACCGCCGCCGCCACCGCCGCCGCCACCGCCGCCGCCACCGCCGCCGCCGCCGCCGCCGCCGGGCTCGCCGTTTACGTGGTGGGGCACGTTCGGCGCGATGAATTCGGTGGATAGCGTTGTGGCTTTGACCATCACGTTGGATCTCTCGGCGGACATTCCGGAGACAGCGGGACCCGAAGCGCTCGAGCGGTTCAGCGTGGACTCACTGAAATGGGACCCAACGGTACTCAAGTATCACGCGTTCAACTGGGGGCACGGCGGCGCGGGGTCGGTGCAGCCCAGCGCGGCGCAGGGAAAAATTGCGTTCGCGAGTTTCGCGCTGCCGACTAACGCGAACAGCGGAGTGATCACGATTGCCACGATTCGCTTCAAGGTGATCGGTCCGTCCGGGCGATCGACAACGACCGCGAGCGCGGTCGGGCCGCTCATCGGCACGTCCGCGACAGGCAATTACAACTACCGCTTCAGAACAGCCGTGTTGGAATCGACGTTCACAGTGCCGTAACGAACACGCGCAGTTTTGTCACGCGAGCACCGTCTGTCCGCGACCGAACCGATACAGAAAAATGTCTAGTTGCATTGGTGAACGCTGATGAGTTTTCCGGCGCGAGCAAAAGCGCTAGGCAGCGTTCACCAATTTTCTTTGGAGGCAGCATGCGCGTTGGCACACCCGGACGGTCGGCGCGGACTCTCCCGACGACCGCCCTGCTCTTGTCCGTCGCCGGCCTCACGTTGGCGTGTGGCAAAGAGCAAAGCGGTACGGGGCCCGGGCTCCCCGTTGATCCCGGAAACCCACAACTGCGGGCCGTCGCTTTCATCGCGGACGTCAACCTGCAGACAGGCAAGATCCGGATTACGGAGCCGCCGACGAACGTCGTCCCCAGCAGCGCCGCGCTGTTCAGCACCAAAGGAGGACCGACGTATTCGATTGTCGCGGGCGATGTAGTTGGACTGACCGCGTCCAACATGCAATCGTCCGCGGTCGGTGAGTTCCAGCCCGGCAAGATTCGCATCACGTTCGACATCAACATCTCCAACAAACTCGCCGCTGTTTCCCTGATCACTCCAACGTTTCCTCCTCCACCAGCCGGCGTCCCGGGTCTCTTCCTCTTCCCCTATGAGATGGTCCCGACGATCACGTCGGGGGGAACGAGCACGGGTGGCGACGGCACCGAGGTGATCGTGGAACAGCCGAGCCGTGGGGCGATCTCGGCCGCGGTTTCGTGGGATGGTTCGCCTCACAACTTCTTCAACGACAACGGCTGCCCGGCAGGCTCGAGTGACTGCTTCCGCTACGAGGCGTTCAGTCAGCCCCTCGCGGGCGGCGCCACGAGCGAAGCGCGGACCGTCGGCTTCGACCTCGACGCGACTCTGAGCAGCTTCCGGGCGCGCCTGATCGTCAGTGCCGACCTGAGGAACGGTCCATGAGCACCCGCCACTCCACGCGACCATCACCCAATTCTCCTTTCGGAGGTAGCATGCAAGTCGGCAAAATGGGGCGGTCCGGGCGCGCTCGTCTGGCGACCGTCCTTCTCTCGAGTTTGGGGGCTCTGACCCTGGCGTGCGGCGGCGACGAGCGGGGTAGTACCGGGCCGCGGCTCCCCGGGAATCCGCCTCCCAACCCGCAGGTCCGTTCAGCCGCATTCATCGCAGACGTCAACCTCGTTACCGGCAAAGTCGTAATCTCGGAACCACACACGAACGTCACGCCCGGAAGCGCCATGGCGAGCAGTCCGTCGCTGAGCGTTGGGGCGCTGGGACCGGGCGGGCCCAACTATTCGATCGTCGCAGGCGACGTCGTGCAGCTGACGTCGTCGAACCTGGCCGCTTCGACGCTGGGCGAGTTCGTGCCCGGTAAGGTGCGCGTCACATTCGACATCAACATCACGAATCGCCTTTCCACGGTGCGGTTGATCACGCCCACGTTCCCTACGCCGCCCGCCGGCGTGCCGGGCGTGTTCCTCTTCCCGTACGAGGTCGTGCCGACCGTCACCTCGGGCGGCGTGTCGGTTGGTGGCGATGGTACCGACGTGATCGTCGAGGCGCCGAGCGTCGGATCGGCCGTCTCGGCCGTAACCTGGGACGGTGCTCCGCACAACTTCTTCAATGATGCCGGCTGCGCGGCCGGTGCGAATGACTGCTATCGGTACGAGGCGTACACGCAGCCGCTCGAGGCGGGTGGAACGAGTGAAGCGCGCACGGTCGGATTCGACATCGATCCGACGCTGCACAGCTTCCGCGCACGGCTGATCGTCGCCGCGGACCTCCAGAACTCTGGTGCCGCTCCGACCGGCACGGTGGCAGGCAGCGTGACGTCCCCGCAGCGCGGTGCATTGGTCGGCGTCACCGTGAACGTGAATCCCGGCAGCTTCTCGGGTGTCACGGGTGCGGGCGGGGCCTACAGCATCGCGGGCGTGGGCGTGGGCTCGAGAGTCGTATCGCTCAGCAATCTGCCGTCGGGCTGCTCAGCTCCCCCCGTCCAGAACGTGACGGTCTCGGGCGGCGGCACGGTTAACGCCAACTTCAGCGTGACCTGCACCGTCCCTTCCGGTACGATCAGTGGCACGATTTCCAGCAGCCTGGGCGGCGGTTTGAATAACGTCTCCGTCACGGCGACGCCGACGGGCGGTTCGGCCGTCGGACCGGCGATCTCGAGCTCGAGCGGTGCGTATTCGCTCTCTGGCGTGCCTGTTGGGGCGTCGGGTGCCGGCTCGCTTGCGCTCAGCAACCTGCCGAGCAACTGCACGAATCCGGGCGCGATTGCGTACAGCGGCCTCACCGACGGTGGCACGATCAACGTCAACATCACGGTTTCCTGCACGGCGCCACCGGCGGGCTATCAGATGACCGCCACGTGGGGTCCGATCACGGGCGGGCAGGTGACCCTCACGTTGCGCATCGACATGGGGTCGTTCGACGATCCGGCCATCCCGGGTCCGGACGACATCGACGGCATCCAGCACATCCTGCTCTATACCAACACCCCGCGGCTGCAGTACGTCTCCGCGGCCAACGTGGCCGGCTCAGGCCTCCAGAACATCGTGGCCAACGGCTCGACACCGGGTCAAATCAGCTGGATCAACGGCAGTACGAACCCCGGGGTGGCGACGCAACAGGGTCTGCAGGGCCTCGCGGTGTTCACGTTCAACGTCCTGGCGGGCGCGCCCACGACGGTGACGACAAACAGCACGTTTGTCGTGTCACGCGGTGATGCTGCGGCGAGCCGCAACGGGACCGATCTGGTTCCGCGCATCATCGTCAACGAAGGAACGCTCTCGATTCCGTAAACGACCGGTACGGCCGGGTGGGGGAGGTTTCGTCCCCACCCGTGCCGTGTCGATACACATCGACTCATGGAGACATGCGGAATGAAATCCACACAGCTGATTCAACGACTGCGCGCCGGCGTTCTGGCCGGGGCTCTCGTGGTCGCTGCGGGATGCGATCGGACCGATCTGCCGGCTGGGAACAGCTCGACGGCTCCGTTGCGCATCGGCCTCGAGGTGTCCTCGCTCGACGCGGCACCGTCGTCTCGTATCGCCGTTGCGGTGACCGCGACGGTCGCCGCGCCGGACCGGCTCGGCGGTCTGCAAGGGTCGCTGCGCTTCGACCCGTCACGGCTGCGCTACGTCGGCCAGGATGACGCATCGCCCTCGTTCGCGATCGTGAATGATTCGCGCGCCGGCGAGGGGACGCTGCGGCTCTTGAGCATGGATGTGGCCGGCCTTCCGCCGCGCACCATTGTGTTGGCATTTGACGTCGTCCGCGCGGAGTATGCGCGGTCCTTGAACTTCACGCTCGATGCCGCGGCGACACCTGACGTACGCCCCTTGACCTCGGTGTCGATCGCGGAGCGCGCGGAGCTGGCACCAGATCTGGCGCTGGCCGGTGCGCCAAGGCGGTTGGCGCTTGCCGATTGGGACGCGCGCCTTGGTGAGAAGTTCGGCGCGCGGGAGCGGCCGCTGGCGACGCCCGGCCAGTACCTCCTGAACTTGCGCTACGGCGACGCGAACCTGAGCAACTCGCTCAACGTGTTCGATTACACCTATGTCGCGAACGTTGCGGTGGGCAACCAGGAGCTCGTGATCGGGACGGATAGCCCGAGTCGCGACGCGGTGGTCGCCGGCAACGTGTTCCCCACGAACAACCCCGGGCTCGGCGAGCCGGGCGATGCTAACCCACCGGGCCGAGAAGGCAACGGTAACCGGGTCGTCAACGTGTTCGACGCGCTGGCAATCGGGAACGAAGTGGTCGGCAACCTGCGCGATGTAGTCGGCGAGCTGATCCCTGGCCGAGGCCCGGTGGCGGTCGATCGCGCGATCATCCCGGCAGGCACCATCACGGCGGACCGGACCCTGTTCCGCGACACCATTTATCAGCTCGACGGCATGGTGCGCGTCGATGGCGGGGCGACGCTGACGATTCAGGCCGGCACCCGGATCGAGGGCAACTCGGCGCTGAACCCCAGCGCCCTCGTGATTCAGCGCAACGGCCGGGTGCTGGCGCAAGGCACTGCGCTGCAGCCGATCGTCATGACTTGCACCGCCGCAACGCCGTTCAAAGGCTGTTGGGGAGGATTATGGATTGCGGGTAACGCGCCGATCAACGCGAGCCACATCGCGACCGCAACGAGCCCCGTCATCGCCGGTCGTTCGGAGACCGGCGGCTGCTTCGAAGCGGTCAGCGAAGGCGGCGCCGGGCACTCGTACGGTGGCTGCAATCCCGACGACTCGAGCGGCGTGGTGCAATACGTCGTGATTTCGTACGGCGGATTCCTGTTCTCGCCGAATAACGAGCTGAACAACCTCACACTGGGCGCCGTCGGCAGGAGGACGGTGGTCGATCACATCCAGGTGCACGGCGGTCTGGATGACGGGGTCGAGTTGTTCGGTGGGACGGTGAATCCGCGCTTCGTGCTGGCGACGGCGAACTCGGACGACAGCTGGGACATCTGCTGCGGCTGGAATGGATCGGCGCAGTTCGTCCTTGTGCAGCACGACTCGCTCGACTCGGACAAGGGAATCGAGGCCGACAACAGCGAGCCGCCGGCGTCGCTCTTCCTCAGCACGCCGCGCACGGTGGCGCTGATGTACAACTACACACTCGTCGGCAAGCGCAACCCGCGCTCAACGAGCGGAACCGCGAACAACAACAGCATGGATGCAGTGCATCTGCGGCGCGGTACGCATCCCGAGCTCTCTAACTTCCTTGTGCTGAGTCATCGGACCGGTCTGGACCTGGACGACAACGATACTTGCAACCCGGCATCGTACCTGCCGGTGCACCACTCCATGTTCGCCGGCCTCCCGCCCACGGACAGCTTGAGCGACTCGAAGCGGGGCTACGGTCTAGGCAATCCGGACGCGGCCGATCCCGCAGGGTGCCCGAACGCGCCCGACGGGCGGTTCGCGGAGGACTCGGCGCTGCTGAATGCGACGCAGAACAACGTCGTCGTCGCCGACACGGCCGTGTCGAATCAGCTGCTGCGTGCGGCGTTCGATGTGGTACTGCCCGATTTCCGTCCACGCAACGGTTCGCTGGCTGCCACCACTCTCGGTGCGACCCCGCCGGCTACGCACCCGGGGACTGGCCAGCCAACCGGCTTCGACTTGTCCGCGACGTACATCGGTGCAGTGGCGCCGGCGAACGCGTCGAACAACAACATACCGTGGTACGCTGGCTGGACGCGCGGTTGGAGGACCGCCAGCGCGCCGTGATGTGCTGAGTCTCATTGGCTGGCGGCGCGGGGTTGCCTTGCTATCGGGGCAGCCCCACGCCCGTCTGTTGCTTGCCGGCGCGCTGCTGGCGGGGCCAGGGGGCGGGTGCGAACGCGCCCCAACGGGGCCCATTCCCACATCGTACCTGGCAATCGTCACGACAGTCGATGCCCCGCTGGGTCTCAGTCCCGGGACGCGGTATGCCTACAAAGTGCGCGAGCTGTCTGGAACGCTCCACATCGACACGACCATCGCGGTCGCTCCCGGCGATACCATTATCGCTCCGCTCCCACCGGCGACGTACGGCGTGAACCTGGGTGGGCTACCGACGTGGTGCAAGACGCGCTACGGCGACGACCAGTTCATGACGGTCGTGGCCCCGCCGTCCACTTCTCTCATTCGCTACTTCGTGTCATGCCGCGCGCCACTCACGGTTCGCGTGGCAACAGTGGGCCCTGGAGAGCACGATCCCGAAATGGTTTCCCGGCTGGTGGGCCCTGACGGTCAGGAGCGGCTCGGGATTGCAAGTGCAAACGATACCTTGCGGTTCGACGGGCTCGCCCCGGGGCACTACCGCTTCGGACTATCGCTGGTCGCGGCGAATTGTGTTGTCACGAGCCTCGTAGGGAGCGATCCGTACGTTCTGATCGTCCCTGAAGGTGGTATCGAGCTCGATGTCCTGGTTGTGTGTAGCGATGAAGCGCACAGGCCGCAACTCATCGACTTCGGAGGACATTTCGACGGGCACCTCGGGTCGGTCGCGTTCCAGGTCGCCGATCCCGACCGGGACATTGAGCGCTACACCTGGGATCTGACGGACTGCGCGGGGGCGAGTGTGCTCAAGGCGGGATCACGGACACGGCGCGGGTTGTCGACCTCATGGCGCACGCGCGACCAGGATTCCGTCACGATCGTCGCGGCGTTCGAAGTTGCCCGGCCCGATACGGAACTCGTCGCGCAACCCCGATGCGTAGCTCTGCGCGTCACTGACGAGCCCGGCAACTCGACCCCCACGATCGAGCGGCCGCTCACAACCAGCGGCCGACCTCCCCAAGCGACCATGTTCAATGCCTACTCGGTGGGGACGGTCGCGATCCGCACGCAGCTGGCCGCGAGCGATCCCGACGGTGATTTCGTGGGTGTGTTCGCGGCGGCGCGGCTGCGCGACGGCGTGCTCGGTCCTCCGGACGGGAATCCCGACTACGGCATCTATAACGTTGCCGGCTACCTGGGCGAGGCGATTCCCGATCTCCCGCTGGATGGTCGCATCCAATACGGCGACGTATACGCCGTCATCGTGTACCTCATTGACGCCGCCGGCAACGTCTCGCGGCTCGAGGACTTCGATGTGTTCCGCTGAGCGCTGGGCGGCGTTCGCGTTCCTGGCGCTGGCCGCCGCATGCGGCGACGGTGCGGGTCCGGCGCTAGAACCGTGCCGAGGGCGCCTGAACGGCAGCGCTGCACTTAATCTCGCAGTTGGCGCCTACGTCTCGCTGGATCCCACGCCCACGGGCGGTTGCGTGCAGCTGGCGGCCAATGCGTCCGCGACCGACTCGGTCGAGTACCTGGTGATCCCGCAGCTCGCCACGGACGTGCCCGGCAGCTCTTCGCCATTTCGGATCCTGGGCGACGCGATGCTCGCGCCGGCCGCCGCGGCACCGCATGGCGTGGCGCCGCAACCCGCAGAGCGTTTTCACGCGTTCTTGCGGCGCGCTGATACTCGGCGTGATTGGGGCATGACGCGAGCGATGGGAGCGTGGGAGCGAGCGAAGCGGCCGCGATCGGCGGATCGGAGTCGACCCGCCACCGGCAGCACGAGTGATTTCATGGTGTGTGCAACGCTCGACTGTTCGCGCTTCGACACGGTGACCGCGACAGCGCGGGCGGTGCGATCGAATGTCGCCATCTACGTCGACGTCGCGGCCCCGGCGAGCGGCTTGGACTCGGCGGACCTCGAGTCGCTCGCGGCCGTGTTCCAAACGCGGCTGTATCCGATCGATACGACGGCTTTCGGGCGGGAGTCCGATCTCGACGGCAATGGCGTGGTCGTCGTGCTGATGACACCGACGGTCAATGCCCTCGTCCCGGCGGGGCAATGCGGTGCGAGCGGCTTCGTCAGCGGATTTTTCCTGGGCATGGATCTCGATCCCGCGTTCGCCGCGGATCCCCGGTCCAATCGCGGTGAGATCTTCTATTCGCTCGTCGCCGACCCGACGGGCGTGCACAGCTGCGCGCATACGCGAGAGGACGTCCGGCGCATGGCTCCGGTGACGTTCGTCCACGAGTTCCAGCACATGATCAGTTTTAATCAACACGTGTTACTGCGCGGCGGGGCGGGCGAGTCGATGTGGTTAAACGAGGGCCTGGCGCACTTTGCCGAAGAGCTCGCCGGGCGTTCGTACGGCACGGCGGCGCCGGAATTCTCGCGGTATGTCATGGGTGATGTGACGAACGCCTATCAATTCCTCGCCGCGCCTGGGGCACACTTCCTGGAGGCGCCGGAATCCGGCGCGACACTCGGCGATCGCGGCGCCGCCTGGCTGTTCGTGCGCTACGTCGTGGATCGGTATGCGGGCGACACCACCATCGCTGCCTGGAGCGCGTTCACCCGTCGGCTGCTCGAGACCTCGCTCACGGGCGCCGCGAACGCCGCCGCCGCGACCGGCGAGTCATTTCAAACGGTAGCCACGCGCTGGGCGCTCGCCAACTGGGTGTCCGACCTCCCGGGGTTCACCCCGCCCCCCGAGCTGGCATACGACAGTTGGCGCTTTCGGACCACCTATGCTTCGTTACATCGCCAGGATCCGGGGCGCTTCCCACGGCCCTTCCCGCTCATGCCGTCGGCGAGTGCAGCGGGCACGCTGAGTCTTACGGGGACACTTCGAGCGGGCTCGGGGATCTATCATCTTGCGTTGCAGGGCCCGAAGGCAGCGAGTGTCAGCCTGCTGTTCGAGCGCGAAGCCGGTAATCCCCTCGATCCCGCACTGCTGCCGCGCCTCAGCGTGTTCCGGATCCGGTAGACCGGGGCTCCACCGCCGTGTCTTCGGCGTGGTGTTTGATAGACTTGCCCTCGACCAGGAAGACGACATCCTCAGCGATGTTCGTCGCGAGATCGGCGACGCGCTCCAGATTCCGGCTCACGAGGAACAGCTCCATCGCCGTGCCGATGATGTGGGGGTCCTCCATCATGTGCGTCAGGAGGATCCGGAACATCGATTGGTGCAGCGCGTCCACGCTGTCGTCGCGCCGGCAGATCGCCCGACCCGCCTGGGCGTCACCGCGCACGAAGGCGTCGAGGGCGTCGGCGAGCATGGTTCGCGCCTGTCGCGCCATCTCGAGCAGCTCCGGCTCCGGGACGATCGGCCGGCTGGCGAGGAGGCGCTCGGCTGACTGTGCGATGTTCACCCCGTGATCGCCCACGCGCTCCAGGTCGTTGGCGATTTTCATCGCGGCGGTGAGAAAGCGCAGGTCCCGGGCCATCGGTTGCTGCGTCGCGAGCAGCCGGATGACTTTCTCCTCGACCTCGACCTCCAGTTGATCGATCTCCTTGTCCCCCGCAATCACTCGGCTCGCCTTGGCGCCGTCTCGCTGGAGGACTGCTTCCACGGCAGCCGCGAGCGCGGCCTGCGCCTCGCCGGACATGTTCAGCAGCGCGACCTTGAGCTCCGCGAGCTCGTCGTGGAAATGGCGGTGAGTTACGGGTTGTGCATTCATAGCTAACCAAACCTTCCGGTAATGTAGGCCTCTGTCCGTTCGTCGCCGGGCCGCGTAAACACCTGTTGTGTCGTTCCGAACTCTACCAGACGGCCGAGATAAAAGAATCCCGTGTGATCGGACACGCGAGCTGCCTGCTGCATGTTGTGCGTGACAATAACAATCGAATAAGACTGCTTCAGGTCCACCAACAGCTCTTCGATGCGCTGCGTCGCGATTGGGTCGAGCGCCGAGCAGGGCTCGTCCATGAGCAGGACGTCAGGCTCATTGGCGAGCGCCCGCGCAATACACAGCCGCTGCTGCTGTCCGCCCGACAGAGCCGTCCCCGGCTCGCGCAGTCGGTCCTTCACTTCATCCCACAGTGCCGCGCGCCGCAGCGCCTGTTCCACGCGATCGGGCAGCTCGCGCGGGGGATACAATGCGTTGAGCCGCGGACCGTACGCGACGTTGTCGTAGACAGCTTTGGGGAACGGGTTTGGACGCTGGAACACCATGCCGACGCGCCGTCGCAGGGCGACTATGTCCACTTTTGGAGCGAAGATCGACGAGCCGTCGAGCGTGATGTCGCCCGTATGGCGCGCCCCTGGCGTCAGGTCGTGCAGGCGGTTGACCGATCGCAGGAACGTTGTCTTCCCGCAGCCGGACGGCCCGATCAGCGCGGTGATCGCCCTGCGCGGGATGGTGCAGCTGACGTCGTGGAGGACGTGGTTGGTTCCGTACCAAAAGTTGTACGATGCTGCCTCCAAAACCGACGTTGGACGGTTGGACGGTTGGACGGTCTGACCCTGCAACGGTTCTCCGTCCAACTGTCCAACCTTCCGATCGTCCAACGCTTTCGTTTTCATCCAAACCGCCCCGTGATATACGCCTCCGTCTGCTCCACCTTCGGCTTCGTGAAGATCTCCTCAGTGCGCCCTACTTCAATCAGGTTGCCGAGGTACATGAACGCGGTATAGTCCGAAACGCGGGCTGCCTGCTGCATGTTGTGCGTCACGATCACGATGGTGTACAATCGCTTCAACGCGTGACACAGCTCCTCGATCCGCTGCGTGCCGGCCGGGTCCAGCGACGCCGTCGGCTCGTCCAGCAGCAGGATCTCGGGCTGGGGTGCCACCGCGCGCGCGATGCAAAGCCGCTGCTGCTGGCCGCCCGACAGCGCCACCGCGCTGGTGTGCAACCGGTCCTTCACTTCATCCCACAGCGCGGCCTGCTGCAGCGCCCGCTCAACCGCGCTGTCGGTCTCGGCGCGCGGCTGTTTGCCGTTGACGCGAAGTCCCGCCGCGACGTTTTCGTAAATGGACATCGTGGGGAAGGGAGTCGGCCGCTGGAATACCATGCCGATCCGGCGCCGCAGCTCGACCGGATTCACATCCTTGGCGTAAATGTCGACCTCGTCGAGCAGCACCTGCCCGGTGACCGAGGCGTCGGGGTTCAGCTCGTGCATCCGGTTCAGGCAGCGGAGCAGGGTACTCTTGCCGCAGCCTGACGGACCGATGATCGCGGTGACCGTGTGCGCTGGGAACAACAGCGACACGGCACGCACCGCCGAGCTTTGCCCGAACAGCGCGGTGAGATTCACCGTCTCCAGCCGCAGCCGCGTGTTAGCGGACGCTACCATAACGTTGGCGCGTCACCCAGCGCGCCACGAGCGAGATGAGCAGCACGAGTCCCATCAGCACGACTGCGGAGGCCCACGCCAGGCGGTGCCATTCATCGAAGGGACCGGTGGCATAGACGTAAATCTGCAGCGACAGCGTCTGCATCGGATGCGTGACGCTGAGCGAGAAGTTCAGATTGCCGAGCGCCGTGAACAGGAGGGGCGCCGTTTCGCCGGCGATCCGTGCGATACCGACGAGGCACCCGGTGACGATGCCACTCAACGCAGTGCGCGCCACGACTTTGAGCGATGTGCGCCAGCGGGGATAGCCGAGGGCGAGCGCGGCTTCGCGCAGCGAATGCGGCACGAGACGCACCATTTCTTCCGTGGTGCGCGCCAGCATCGGAATCATCAGCACGGCAAGCGCGACGCTGCCAGCGAGCGCCGAGAACCGCCCCGTCGGCTTGACGAGGAAGGTCCAGGCGATGATGCCGATGACGATCGATGGCGTGCCGTTGAGCACGTCGGCGATGAAGCGGATCGTAAACCCCAGCCGGCCCGACCCGTACTCCGCGAGATAGATTCCGGCCCCTACCCCGACCGGGACACCGATCAGCGCCGCGACCCCGACGATGATCCCCGTTCCCACAATCGCATTGGCGACACCACCGCCCGACTCACCAGCCGGAACGGGACTCTTGGTGAAAAAGGCCCAGTCGATCGACGACGCCCCCTTGACGACCAGGTCGCCGAGGATGAGCACCAGAGCCAGAACGGCGATCGCGGAGAGCACGACCACCAGCGCCGTCATCAGACGGCTCGTCAGGTGGCGGCGGAAGGCGCGGTTCATAGCGCCCGGCTGCCCACCGCAGTGCCTCGCGCCACGCGCCAGATGAGAATCCGAGCGACCGCGTTCACCATGACCGTGAGGACGAACAGGATGAGCCCCACTTCGAATAACGCCGAGAGGTACATGTTCGTGGTGGCTTCGCTGAACTCATTGGCGATCGCCGCGGCCATCGTATAACCGGGCTGCAGCACCGAAACCGAGATGTCGTGTCGATTGCCGATCACCATAGTGACGGCCATCGTCTCGCCCAGGGCCCGCCCCAGGCCCAGGATGATTGCGCCGATGAGTCCCGCGCGGCCGTACGGCAGCACCGCCGAGCGCACCGCCTCCCACCGCGT
>Ga0075421_100009114_pt1 | contig 12221 bp, 10 predicted proteins | sample SoiMetdeltSBSDD5_FD_75292 | JGI IMG/M metagenome (GOLD analysis project Ga0075421, IMG submission 75292) | Bulk soil microbial communities from a Populus tree surrounding site in Tennessee, USA - Soil MetaG P. deltoides SBSDD5 | ecosystem: Environmental > Terrestrial > Soil > Tree plantation...
TGTACGTACCCTATGCCATCGAAGCCGACGGCCAGATCATCAAGATTTACGATCCGTCAGTTCACGTCGAGTTCCCCGCGGGAAACGGCGCCAACGGCGACAATAGTCCGATCTTTTTGCCTCATCTAGTTCACGACCCTCGTTGGGTGCGCTGCAAACGGCCGTACCTAATTTCCGGCGGTGAGCTGACTCTCGAGATGCTCGATCTAGACTTCGACCCGCATTCGAAGTATTACGAGGCGCCGTTACAGATGAAAGCGATTGGCGGCGTCTTCGTCATCGACGACTTCGGCCGCCAGCGGGTGCGCCCGCATGAATTATTGAACCGCTGGATTTTTCCGCTCGAACGCAAAGTTGACTATCTGACACTGCACACCGGAAAAAAGTTTGCGTTGTTGTTCGACCAACTGGTAATATTCGCTACGAACTTTCCTCCCGAGGAGCTCATGGATCCGGCGCAGTTGCGGCGCGTCCACTACAAGATGAAAATCAATCCGCCGACTGCGGAAGAATTTAAAGAAATCTTTCAGCGCATCTGCGACTCTTATGGACTCGAACTTACCGAAGAGATCATGGCTTATTTGTTCAACTCATTTTACATTAAATACAAGATTCCTTTCGCGGGCTTTCATCCCAAGTTTATTGCCGAACACGTTATTGCTGCATCCAATTATCTCGGCACCGTGCCGATGATTTCTCCGCAGTTGCTTGCCGATTCGCTGGAAAACATGGTGATCCTACCGAACTCTCCGGCCTCAGAGTGATGCCGATGGTAAAGCCACTTGCCCTCATCATCCATCCTACCGGTGCGCCGTTAACCGGAATTTCGAAGCTCGCCGAGGCGCGCGATTGCTCAGTCCACGTGAGCCGATCGGTCGAAGAAGCGGAACGAGTCCTTGCGGCTTTCCCTAGCGAACAACAAAAATTCATCTTTGCCGATCTCAGCGTATGCCATGGCGAAGACTGGAATAAATTCACCGACAGGTTGCGCGAAAAGTCAGCGCATCTGGCGCTGATCTGCTACAACCCGCTCCACGTGCAAGGTCTTTACGGCCTGTTCGGTCACCTCAACAATTCCCCGGTTGAAAATAACGATCCTCACTCGATCAAAGCGCCGGCGATGATCGGCGACACACCGCAATTCTACGAAGTCCTCAACCTTGCCAATCGTTATGCCATGCACGACATCACAGTACTCATAACTGGGGAGACCGGCACCGGAAAAGAGGTGATGGCGCAATACATCCATGCCCGCGGGCCGCGCGCGGAGAAACCCTTCGTCGGCTGCAACATGACAGCGATTCCAGAGACTCTCGTCGAAAGCGAGCTTTTCGGCTACGTTAAAGGCGCGTTTACGGGCGCCGACCGAAATAAAAAGGGGTTTATCGAGGCGGCGGAAGGCGGCACGCTCTTTTTGGATGAAATCGGCGATTTGGCGCCGGCGATTCAGCTCAAACTACTGCGTTTTCTGGAGACCCGACAATATTACAGAGTGGGCGAGTCGACAGCCAAGACCAGCGACGTGCGCATCATCGCCGCAACTAACAAAGAGCTCGAAGAAGCGATGCAGGACAACGGTTTCCGCAAGGATCTTTATTTTCGCCTGAACAGCGCGCGGATAATTTTGCCGGCGCTTCGCGAGCGCCGAGAAGATATGATTTTATTGATCGCAAATTTCGTCTATCAGGCCTGCGGTCAATATCAGAAGCAACTCAAAAAGCTAACGAGTTCCGCCAAGGCGCTCTTTCTCGACTACCCGTGGCCGGGCAATATCCGCGAGCTTCGGAGCGTGATCGAAAGCGCTGTCATGGTTTCCGACGGCGATTACATTACCATCAGCGATTTGCCCATGAACTTGCAGCATTACGCGACGGGCCGGCGCGAAGAAATCGGCACAAGAGCGATTCGTAACATCGAAGAGGGTGAACGCAGCGTTATCGAAGAAGCGCTTCGACAGACCCATGGAAATAAGGCCAAAGCTGCGGAGGCGCTCGGCATCTCGACGCGCACGCTTTACCGCAAGCTGGAAAAATTTGCCCCGGCGACTTAACCTTCGCGCCGTCCCTTCCATCGCGTTTGCTGCCGCCGTAATCATAGCCGCGGTGGTGCCGCTTTCAGATACATGGTCGGCTAACGCCCCAGCCGCGCAAAGCGTAGCTATCCCCATTTACGCTTCAACCGACGAAAACACCCTGCCGATCGCCACCTTGGCCGCAGAGGAGAAGATCACGCCGATAGCAGAAACTCAGGGCACAGGCACCATCAAATGGTACCTTGTCAAAAGCCGGAGCGGAGTAGTCGGCTGGATCAAGCAGGGTACCAGCGAACAAGCAAAAAGTGCCGATCTTTTTTTTCGCTCTCTGCCGTCTGAACCGAGCGGGATAGTCGTCCAGATCCCAACAAGCTCAGCGGTCGCCGTTACAAAAAATGCGGTCATCATTCCGGTTACGCTCAGCAGCGGAGCGGTCATTGTGCCGGTGACATTCAATGGCTCGGTTACGGCCAATCTCCTGCTCGACACGGGGGCCTCCATGACGATGATATCGCGTCGACTGGCGATTCACTTGGCGCTTCCCGCGATAGCCTCCGGTTTATTTTCCGGTATCGGTGGAACGATACACGCTCAAGTCTCCCGGGTCGACTCGATCAAAGTCGGTGATGCGGAAGTCAGCGGCATGCCCATTGGGATTCACGATATCTCTCGATTTCAGCGATTCGATGGGCTGCTTGGAATGGATTTTTTAGGCCGTTTTCACGTCTCCGTAGACTCCGCCAAGCAGGTCTTGGAGCTCGCGCCAAAGTAGCCAGCCTAAATATTTCCTCATTAAAACCAAAAACATAGCTCTAGTTTCATACGTACAATTTTGTGTCGTGCCGAACAGAACTTGTGGAATTATCTTGCCATCTAAAGACAACACAGTCCGATCACCCTGAAAATACTCGGCTTTTTGCAAGGGTATTCGTGGCAACCCTTTTGCTTAATTGCTAACGAGTATTCCAGCCCCATCACAAACGTTCAAAGTCGGGGCAACTAGGCATATGCTTTCCGTTCAAAAACAACAAATACCAAGCGACACATCCCCGGAGAGTTCACGTCCGACTACAGCTACCGGATTCGCCAAGGTGTTAAGCTCGATTCAGAGCCTGCAGCAGCGGCTAGACGACTTTTCAGTCGAGGAAGTGAGCAGCGCTCACGCTAAAACCCACACGCTGATCCGCGAGATCGATAATTTGCAAGCGCAACTAAACACGCTCGTCCAACTCAAGGACGCGGTGCTTGGCGTCAATGCGCAGATCGCGACAATTCCGGAAGAAAATTTCGATCTGGTTGGGCCGAATAGTTTGGAAAAGCATCCGCAGTTGGGAACTATAGTACAAGCTGGCAAACTCATCCGCATGTATCGCATGTTAAAGGCGGCCCAAGCTAGCGCTGAGTCGTCGTTCGATCTTCAAGGAAGTATATCGAACGGCGATGCGCTGCCGGATCAAACTGAAACACTCGGTAATGCATTGCCTCCGTCGTTAGAGAAAGTTTTGGAGAGTTCGCCGGCGGCATCGCCGCTTGCGACCCCACCGGGCGCCAACACTGAGATCGCAGCAGAGCCTGATCAACGGTTTGCGCCTCTCGAAAATTCGCCACCGGCGCACGACTCTAAAACGCCGGCGACCTATAATATTGCTGAGCTCAAACTGGAAGAAACACCAGAGACTGTGTCGCACCGCAAGGACGACGCTTCGCAACTCAATTCGGGCGATAAAGGTGCTCTATCGCGTAAAGAGAACCCGCACATCGACCAGCGCCTATTAAGCGATTTGATCGAAAACTACGGCGAATTTGCGATATCGACGAGACCTACCACAGAGGCCATAGAAATGCCCCCTCCCGCGGTCAAACAGGTAGCTTCGACGTCGACCGATCTAGTCCTGTTCGAATCACCGTCCGCCGAATTAGCGCTAGCAAATCCGGCGGGGCGCGGCGAACTGTTAGGCTTTCCCGCGTCGCGGCAAGAACGCGAGGAACCGCTTTTCGATGGACCCTCTCCGAACTTTAAGTCACAGGGTGAACTCGACAGGCAACTCAAAAGCATCATCAAGGACTACGGCGAATATGATCTGTATCCGCATCGAAAAAGGCTCAACGTCAAAACCGCTGTTATCGCGGCGATCGCCGCGCTGATATTGATTCTAGGTGGATTTTATCTCTTCAAGGCGCCGTCGGCTTCGAGCCCTTCGGCCATAGAGGCAAACATCCCGGGATGAAACCCGGCGGCAGAAGTGAGTGACCAGCTGCCAAACAGCAAACAAAAGTTAAAAATAAAGAGATGCGAAGGGATTGGAGATAATATGAAGAATGATTTGCAAAACCTAACCGAAGACATTTCCCGGCTCTACGAGGATATCACTCAAAAAGCCGAATCGCTCGGCCAGATCGATAGCATCACTCGCCTCTACGACGAACTCCAATCGCAGCTCCAAGGAATCTCCACCGAAGAAGTGGAATTGTTGCAAAGCCAAATTAAATCGACGCTGGAGCAGATGGTCGGCATCAGCAAAAGCCTCGCGGTGATCAAGACCCTGAAGGTTACTTTGAATGGTCGCGACGAATTCGCTGACTTGAGCAAAAAATCCCATGACGGCAAGGACGGCCGGCGTTCACTGGAAGACAGATAGAAGATTTTGTGGACCGAATTTATGCAAGGAAATCTTTCACAGATTAGCTTGACTGACCTTCTTTTGCTCGCCACGACCGGTAAAAAATCCGGCGTCCTCAAACTAGCCCATGGCAAAGAATTAGTCGAAGTGTTTTTGACCGAGGGCGAGATCGTGCATGCTACCTGCCCCATTGGCGACGGGGAAAAAGCGCTGCTGTACCCCGTGACATGGGGCGAGGGAACTTTTAACCTCGAGGCGAACGGCACTTCGCCAGCCGCAACGGTGCGCAAGTCAGCCGATGAGATTCTCGCTGAGGTCAAAGCGATGGCGCGCGAGTGGGAGGTCATCCTAGAACTCATTCCAACCGGCAAGGCGGTGTTTAGAATTGCCGACCTGGCCCAAGATCACACCGAACCGGTCACCGTTCCGAATGCCGGCTGGCGGGTGCTCAGTAAACTCGACGGTACCCGCAGCGTTCAAGACGTAGCCGAATTGCTGCGCATACCTTTCGCCTATACAGCAAAAGTGATCTATAGTCTGCACAGAGCAGGCCTCGTGGAGACCGCTACGCCGATTTCGAAACCGGTGGCAGATCTGGTGCCGCCGGCGCTATTGAACCGCGTAACTGGTTTCCTGACAGAAGTCATCGGGCCGATGGCGCCGCTGGTGCTGAGGGATCAGATCGAAGCACTGGGTGAGTCGCCGGACAGTTTGCCGGAAGCTAAACTCGATGACCTCATCATGCTGATTGGCCGCGAGATTGGCGATGGCCAACTCAAAAACAAGTTCGAAGAATCGATGTTTCAAGAGATCTCGAACTTTAAGCGCTTCTAAATCTTCCTTATTATTAATTATAATTGGCTGGGAGGAGATATTCGATGCCTCAGGAAACCGCATCCATGGAAGGTTCCAAAGTAATCAGACCGGTCAATTTGAACTGGCAGCGTGGCGGGCTGAGATGGAAGATCAGTACAACCTTTAGCGGTTTGATTCTGGTCTTGGGCCTGCTCGTCATCGGTATAGTCTACTACTTTACCGCCAACGCTCTGCAGAAGCAGGTCGATTTGCGTTCGAGCGCGATCGCCACCAACTTATCCGACGCCGCAGCCGGGCTCGTATCCCGCAAGAGCACGCTCGAGTTAGACGCCCTCGTAGCCAAGTATGGGCGTCTCGACGGCGTCGCTTACGCGTTCATTCAGGACCCGAAGGGCGACCTCCTGGCTAGCAGCATGCAGCCCTTTCCGGTGGAGTTAAAAGATGCCGTCGGGACAAGCGCGTCGTCCGGTGTCACCCGGGTGCGGGGCAAGTCTGTTTACGAAACCCGCTCGCCGTTGCTCGACGGCCAGCTCGGCATGGTCCGCGTCGGCCTCTGGGCGGAGGCCGTCCAGAGTGACATGCGGTCGACTTTGTTACCGATTATCGGTCTCATCGTCGCCTGTTTGGTGGTCGGGGTGGCTTTGTCGATCATGTTGGCCAGCAAGACAATCCGGCCGATTCTCGATTTGAAGGCTGTCGCCGATGAAATCAGCCGCGGCCGGCTCGATACCATCGTTCCGATTCAAACCAACGACGAGGTCGGCGAATTGGGCCGCTCGCTCGAGCGCATGAGGGCAAGTTTAAAGGCAGCAATGACCCGTCTAAACCGTGAATAAAGGCGCGATTTCTAACTAAGGAGAACATATGATGCCCCACTTTAGAATCATCCTGCGGCGATTCGTCCTCGCCGTAGTTAACATATTCGGCGCCGCGTTTGTCCTGAGCCCGCTGACTGCCTCGGCCGCCGACCGGCCGCTACAAAAAATCAACGTTGCCTTCAGTTCGATTTCCGGCAACATGGCTCCGTTGTGGGTCACCCAGGACAAAGGCTTCTTTCGCAAGAACGGACTGGATGTTCAGGTGATCTTGATCGAGTCCGGCACGACCACGGCGCAAGCGCTGGTTGCCGGTGATATCAGCTTCGCCACCTTGGCTGGGCCCGCGGTCATCCAGAGCAATCTACGCGGCGCGGACGCAGTAATGATCGCAGGCATCGTCAACACTCTGACGTTTCAGCTTTTTACGGAGAAAGGGATCACCCGCCCCGATCAGTTCAAGGGTAAATCGGTCGGCGTCACGCGCTACGGCTCGGCCACCGACTTTGCCATGCGCTACGCTTTGGATAAGTACGGCCTCGATGCCAACAAAGAGGTAGCGATTCTTCAGCTCGGTAATGTGCCGGCCCTGCTGGCAGCGATGGAAGCCGGCAAGATCCAGGGCGCGATGCTCTCGGCCCCAACTTCGCTCCGAGCAAAGAAAATGGGGTTTCCCATGCTCGCCGATCTACAGATGCTTGGGTTGGAATACCAGCATACGAGCGTTGCCACCAGTAAAGCCTTGATCAAATCGAAACCAGATTTGGCGCGTGATTTTATGCGCGCCTACGTGGAAGGCATTCATTACGCTAAGACGCATCGTAAGGAGACTTTAGACGTACTGGCAAAGTATCTTCGCACAGACGACAAGGAAGTGCTGGATGACACCTACGAGTCGATCGTCCAAACGTTGGTGCCCGAGAAACCCTATCCTACGCAAAAAGGGGTGCAAATTATCTTACGCGAACTAGGCGCCAAAGACCCGGCCGCGCGCTCGGCTCGTCCGGAACAATTTATCGACGCAAGTATCGTGAAAGAGCTCGATGCGTCCGGCTTCATTGACCGCCTCTACAAATCCACCGCAGTCGCGAAGGTCGCGCCAAAGGCCGAACCCCTGGCCAGCGCTCCCGTGCCGGTGGCAAAGACCGCTTCCAAACCCGAGCCTGCAGTAGCCAAGGCGGTCGCTGGTGAAGAGAAAGTTCAACCGGTCGCGAAGCAAGTGCCGGTCGTTACCGCCAAGGCGACCGCGTCGGCGCCGGCGGCGAAATCCGAGAAAGCCGTGACCCAGCAATACACCGTCAAGCCGGGCGATACTCTGGCGCGATTGGCCGAACAATTTTACAGCTCAGCCAACAAGTGGGAGAAAATATACGAGGCCAATAAAGACCACGTGAAAAATCCCAATTATATTTTTATTGGCATGAAGCTCATTATTCCGGCCGACGGTTAAGCGGCGCCGCGCTACCGCCTTAGAACCCAAGAGCCGGGCGTTATAAACGCTCGGCTCTTTTTTTTGGTGATGCGATGAATTCAACCATCGGCACAACGGGCATCCAAATTCGTCTCCGCTTGAACGCCGAACTACCCCGCAACAAAAACGATGCGATCGGAAGTTATCCCAGGAAGCGCATGAAACTAGTTCCGCTTGAGCGCAAAAATACGATGCTTGCCATCGGAACTGGTAAAAACGCGCTGCGCCTTATCGCCATATGAAGCCACGATCTCATCGAACAACTTAAGCGTCGCCTTCCCTTCTGCGTAGCTGTCGAGCGGGTCGATAATGAGATAGTCGATGCGCATTTCTTCCAGCTCCGGTTTGATCTCATTTACTGAACCGACGTCAGGCTTGGCCTGACCGTAGGGGTAAAAATAGGTGGCGGATCGATGCAAAGCCGGACGAATAGCGTGGCGTCCCGTGTAAAGGAAATACATCGGATCATACGCCGTGCCCAGGCGTGCTGCAGACACGGTGTTTTGGCGAATCCAGGCGAAGCTTTCCTCGAAACCAGACCAGGCGTAGGGCGCGCGGCTGCCATAACCTCCCCGCGTCGTCTGCTCGTCGCGAATGAGCAAGTAACTCGAAAGCCAGACACCGTTAAGCAACAGGATCAGCGCAGCCGGAGTCCAAACGAGCTTTGCCAGGACTTCCTTAAAGAGATAGTCGCTACCCGAGGTTTTGATCCAATGCTCAGCGCTCGCCATGCCGCGAAATAGGAATAGCACCAGCAAGGGCGTTAGCGGCGCAACATAACGGCTGGGATGGAACGGCCATGCGAGCAGTAGCGTCACCGATGATAAAAAGAAAGCCCACGCAAAAGCGTCTTCTCGACGAAGTGAAAAAACCATCCCTAACACGGTAAACACCGCCACAAACGGGACCAACCACGGCATGAGCGGCAGAAGGTAGAGTAAATCAAAACTTCCCAGCAGATAACGCGCATTGCTCATCGCAATCTTCAGGTAATAGGAGAGCAACTCCCCTACTCCACCAGATCCACCGGCAGCATAATCGTAGGCGTAATAGTAAGCTAAGAGAGAACTCGCCGATTGTGGTCGATTGAACGACACCCATAAAAACCACGGCGCCACGAACAACGAAACCACACCGACAAAATAAATCGCTCCGCGCCAACTGCGGCTGATCGCGCCTTGTACTACCCCAGCGAACACCAGCGGAGCCGCCGCGAGCCGGGTCAGGCATGCCAGTCCGGCGAGCGCGCCCATCGCCAGCAGCTTAACCGTCCGTCGGTCAGAATAGGCTGTATTACGGCTAAGATGGAGGCACGCGAGCGCGAGTAGGACAAACAGCAGGTCGCTCACGACATAGTCGGTGTAAGTGAAGATAATCGGATTGGTGCATACCAACACACCGAATAAGAGAGCCGCAATCGTCGCAGCGGGAAATACCCGGCGATAGAACGCGATAGCGATAAAAAAGATCGCAACTAAAACACCGATATTGAACGTCTTCAGGAGAAGAATGTTGCCCGGGAAGGCGGGATTTAAGGACCAGAACCAGGAAAGTATGAAGGAATAAAGAAACGGATACTTCGTCTGCGCCGGCGCGGTCGGCAGGCTGATGATGCGATAGCCGTCCCCTTGGTAAATGGCTTTCGCTACGACGGCATAAATCCCGTCGTCATGAAACAAACCGAGTGCTTGCTTATTCGCTCCCCAGACGGCAACGGCGCCGAGAAGAAGGCCGAGGAAAATGGCAGAAATCGCAAAGCGCGGTGAAAATCTTCGCTGGCCGTTGGCCTCCGAGCGGTCCATGGCGACCGGAGCCTACTTGGCCTGGCCTAGCTCCTCATCGATGATCGCCGCAAAGGATTCCACCGGCAATGCCCCGGAAATCTCCCGACCATTGATAAAAAACGTCGGAGTTCCCGTGATCCCCAATTCAGCACCTTCTGAAAGATCCTTTTGAACGAGAGCCTTATATTTTCCACTCGTCAAACACTGGTCGAATTTCGTCGTATCCAGAGACATATCCTTGGCGTAAGTTTTCAAATCAGCCGCAGCCAACTTTGGCGCCTTAGCATATAGGGTATCGTGATACTCCCAAAATTTTCCCTGCTCGCCCGAGCATCGCGCCGCCTCCGCCGCTAATTGCGCCTGAGGATGAATCGCTTGAAGCGGCAAGTCCTTGTGAACAACACGGACTTTGCCGTTGTACTGCTTCAGCACCGCAGCCAGGGCAGGCTGAACCGTTTTGCAAAAGGGGCACTCGAAATCTTCGAACTTTACGATCGTGACCTGCGCCTTTTCCGCACCTTTGAATGGCGCCCCGTTGACTGACAGGTCGGCGCGTTGAATCGGTGGCGGCTTTAAATAACTGACAACCTTCGCCTTGGAACGAAGAGTTTTGAAAAACTCGTTTTTCTGCGATGCAGTCTTTTGCTCACGGAGGTAATCTCGAATCTGATCATGGACCTTTTCCAATTCGACGCCTATGCGACCTTTATTATTTTCATAGAAGGCTCGTATGTCCTCCTCGGAGATGGCAGGAACTTTAGCATTCACCTCCTGCTCCATAAGTGTCGAGACCGAAATACCCTTATCTTTGGCCTCGCGTGACAGGAGAGTAGCACCGATATATTCGTTGAGCTTTTGGCGCTCTAACTGGTAGAGCTGCTGACGCAGGTTATGAAGCTGTTTTCCGCCGGAACGATCGATTTCAGCTCGCGTGATTACCGTTCCGTCAACCTCAGCGAGCTTTTCCGAATCTTTCGCGGGGGCACAACTCCATCCCGCCCAAATGGTCAAGCCCAGTATAAAAAAAAACCCAAAAGATTTATGCATGCGGTTTAACTAGAAATTGCTCGGAGTGGTCCGCCGCGGTTCAAATTGGTCGGCTACTCCCAACACAAGGTCGAGATTCGATCGGTAATGCTAAGGCTTGTCGAACTACTTAATAACCCTTCCCCGGTTCTCGCACCAGCCTGTGAGAATGACACAGACTCAGATCAGGATCGTTTATGAGTTGTGGGCCGCAAACTACCTTCGCTTGTATGTACTTGGGATTGCCAGTAGTTACGATGTCTAGTGGCCAAATTTTAGCAAAGTTCACGACTCCCGTCGGGTTATCTGGATCGCAGTTGCCGCCACCACTTAGAACGGGAACCACCCACCAGCGACTTGGGTTGGCAGTAAAGAAATCCTTGGATTCTTGTAAAACACTGTTCACCTGGCCTTTGTTCTGGCAAATCATACTGCCCAGAGCGATGTTCCCGGCTAGTGCGCTGCCCGAGCAGCTTCCCGCAGTTTGGAACCCCGCTTTAATGTCCGGCGCACCCGAAGAACAATCGAAAAAGGTTGTCCAACAGGAGTTCTCATTACCGTCAGATTTCTGATCCGGATGTTGCATCTGTATTTGGCGAATATACTCGACCCCGTTTTGGGGGCACATGGCTGACCACAAAGCAATTGGGATAGTCGGCTTTGATGATATGACCGAAACGGCGCTAACGTTTACATTGTTGGCTCCCGGAGCCGAACCACCAAATAGATTAAACAGCGGGGTCAGAAAAGCGGGAGTCGCTATTGCGCTATTTGTCGCTTGCTCCAAGGCAACTCGTACTCCATTCGCGGTTCCGATAGGTTCGGAATAATTAGTGATCTGGTTCGTGGTGAAATCGTACTGAATATAGCTGACATTGGTGTTGCCAATCTTATTATTGGGACTGTCGACATAATTATTGTTCGAAACAAACGCGGCTGCTCGGCTTACAACGTTTGCTGAATTGCGGCTGGGTAGCGCGGAGACAGCCGACAGAGCGGCAGCGTCAACGGCCGCTTGCCCTGTTGCTCGGCTGTAAGTGAGTTGACCGGTATCCAGCCCCATTCCTACCATGATCATCAACAACACGATCATGAGAGTCATGAACACTAGCACCGAGCCCTTATCATTAGTTATAGCGGACATGTCAAATCTCCTTAACAAACTCCGCTTAGGGTGAGGTGATTGTCGGAGTCTCATTACAGGGTGCATGGTATGTAGACGGCTGAGCTGTATGACGCATACGCGCTGTGCGTATAATTTGCTGATTGTTCGGAGCGGACAAGCCAAAAAGCCTCATGACCTGATAGAGAAAGTAATTGTAGGTTCCTCCCCCTGTGACCTGGACAAACCTGGCGCAATCCACGCCTCCGTCTGCATGAAAAGTAACCGTTGCGGTTTTCGAGGCTCCGAACCACCCCGGGATTTTACTAAGGGCATCGTTCTTAATGGCTGTACTGGCGGCAGTATCAAAGGGATCAGTAGACGCTCCTCTGCGGGCTGCTTCTCGCACGGCATTCTGCGTTTGGTGCGCAACTGAAAAGGCTACGCCAAAATCGGCCGGAACGTACAAGGCAACCAATAGCAGAGGAGTGATTAATGCCATCTCCACAATGCTCTGTCCCTTCCGGTTTAAGACTTTCGATAGAATAGTTCTT
>Ga0075421_100009116_pt1 | contig 12220 bp, 10 predicted proteins | sample SoiMetdeltSBSDD5_FD_75292 | JGI IMG/M metagenome (GOLD analysis project Ga0075421, IMG submission 75292) | Bulk soil microbial communities from a Populus tree surrounding site in Tennessee, USA - Soil MetaG P. deltoides SBSDD5 | ecosystem: Environmental > Terrestrial > Soil > Tree plantation...
GCCGATGCCGCGCAGCAGGCCGAACAGGATGACAGCCTGCGCTTCGGGATCGGCGTCGGGCCGCACCTGGCCGAGCTCGATGCCGTCGTGGATGGCATCGACGATCAGCTGGCGCGCCGCGTCCTGATGGGTGTTGAGGGCAGCCTGCAGCTCCGGCGGCGCCCCGGCGGCCTCGCCGATCATGACGTAGACCGCTCGCGTGTAGGGCCACGGCCGTTCCAGGCTCTCGAGGAAGACCCGCATCATCACCAACAGGGCGGGCAGGCCGCGGGACTCGCCGACGGCCGGCTTGACCAGGACAACCCGGAACTCGCGGAGAACGTCGTCGACGAGCGCTAGCAGGAGGTCGGTCTTCGACCCGAAGAGGTAGCCGGGCAGCCCGTGGCTGCAACCGGCCTCGCGAGCGATGTCGGCGAAGCTGACGCTGGTGGTGCCCCGCTCGGCGATGACCTTCGCCGCGGCATCGAGGAGCCGGCGCTCGGAGGTGGCCCTCCGCTCGGCCTGGGTGCGTCCTGAGCGCACGTTGCGCGTCGTCGCGGGCACGGTCAGATCCTAGATGATCATCCAGTCATGTGTTGGCGCGCGCACCCACAGAGGTTGAACTCCCCTGATTGTTGCACCCAGATAACCTCGCCCGCTGTGGAACCTGCGGGCGAACGACCGGGCGAGTCCGACGAGCCGGGCACGAACGACGACGTGCAGCTACCCGAGTGGCCGCACCCCGAACCAGAGCTCCGCCTGGCGCCCGTCCCGCCCGAGGACCGTGCCCCCGAGACGGCCGAGCTGCTCGCCCAGCTCAAGTTCCGGCCCGACGGCCCCGACCCGAACATCTTCGCCACCCTCGCCCACCACCCCCGCCTGCTGAAGCGCTGGTCGGCCTTCGGCGGGACGCTGCTGCGCCGCGGCGAGCTGAGCGCCCGTGCCCGGGAGCTGCTGATCCTGCGCACGGCCTGGCACTGCAGGGCCCACTACGAGTGGAGCTACCACGTGCCGCTCGGCCTGATGTCCGGCATTACCCGGGCCGAGGTCGCAGCCATCCCCGAGGGCCCCGCCGCCGAGATGTGGGCGCCGGCCGACGCCGCCCTCCTGCAGGCGGCCGACGAGCTGCACCACCACGCCATCATCAGCGACGACACCTGGGCGAGCTTGGCGACGGAGCACCCACCGGCTCAGCTCGTCGAGATCCCCATGGTCGTCGGCCAGTACCACCTGGTGGCGTTCACGCTGAACTCCCTCGGCGTCCAGCTCGACGAGCAGCCCGACGCCAGCGCGAGCGCCGTCGACGACTAGGCACGAGGACGGGCGGGGCGGGAGCGCATGACGGACTACGTCGAGCGGACCACCCGGCGGCGCCGGCACGAGTCGCACCCGCCCGAGCGGCCGGTCGATCTGTCGCTCGCCTCCCTGCAGTTCGCCCGCCACCGCCCGACCCGGTGGCTCAACCCGGACGTCCTCGTCGGCTCCGGGCTGCGCTATGCGCTGACCTCGGTGTTCGGGTCGTTCCTGGACAAGCGCGAGCTGCAGGCCAACATCCCGGCCGCGGTCGACACCCGCTACGCGAAGGCCAGCAGCCTGTGGTTCGACTACATGGCCGACACCGGCGACGGCTTCGACTCGACCTACACCATGGCGTCGCTGCTGGCTCAGCGGCAGTTGAGCGTCGACGTCGACGGCCACGACACGCTGCTGCCCAGGGGCCAGATCCTCGTCCTCGGCGGCGACGAGGTCTACCCCGTCGCGACCAGCGACAACTACGAGCAGCGCATGTCCGGACCCTTCCGGGCGGCGCTGCCGTGGTCCACCGGCGACCACCCCAGCATCTACGCCCTGCCCGGCAACCACGACTGGTACGACGGCCTGACCGGGTTCCTGCGGCTCTTCGGCCAGCAGCGCTGGATCGGCGGCTGGACCACCCAGCAGACCCGCAGCTACTTCGCCCTGCAGCTCCCCCACCGCTGGTGGCTCTGGGGGATGGACATCCAGTCCAACCAGTACGTCGACGAGCCGCAGCTGCGCTACTTCACCAAGGTCGCGGAGGCCACCGAACCGGGAGACCGCCTCATCCTCGCCACCGCCGAGCCGTCGTGGATCGAGACCGAGCGGCGCCCCGAGGCCTACCGCAACCTCGCTTACGTCCAGCAGGCGCTGCTGCGACCCAATGGCATCGACCTCCAGGTGGTCCTGGCCGGCGACCTGCATCACTACAACCGCTACACCCGAGCGGTCCCCGGCGCCCCACCGGCCGAGGACGAGCCTGGGGACAACCCTGGGGAAGCTGGGGGTAAAACCTCGGGACCAGCTGTGGACAATGGGGACAACGTCACCGGCACGGACGACCTCGGCCCCGACTGGCCCCTCCACCTGATCACGTCAGGTGGCGGCGGTGCCTTCCTCCACCCGACCCACGACCTGCCGCGCCACCTCGACCTTCCCGCAGCTCCCGACGGCCACGGGATCACCAACCGATACCACCGGACGCGCTGCTACCCCTCCGCTCCGCAGTCACGCCGGCTCGCATGGGCAGCTCTCGGCCTCCCGTTCCGCAACCCCGGCTTCCTGTGGATCGGCGCCGCGATCCAGGTGGCGTTCCTGTGGACGAACCAGTTCGGCCTCCGCAGCCTGAGCGGGCGGCCGACGCTCCCCTATGCCACGTCCGCCCAGCGCACCGAGTGGGAGGACATGGCCCTCGGCCTGGTCCGCAACCCGATCGCCGGCATCAGCCTGGCGCTGCTGGCGGTGAGCCTGATCGGCCTGGCCCGGCACCCGCCGTGGACCCGGCGCTCGTCGGTCGACTGGGGCGTGCGCGTCGTGCTCGGCCTGCTGCACACCGCCGCCCACGTCGTCGCCCTGGTGGTCGTGGGCCTCGTCGCGGTCCGGCTGGCCGCCGACGTGTTGTCGGGCGGCTGGTTCATCGTGCTCACCAGCGTCCTCGCCGCGGTGATCGGCGGGTTGGTCTCCTCGGTGGTGGTCGGCGCCTACTTCGCCGCCACCAACACCATCCCGGGCCTGCGAGTCCACGGCAACGAGGCGTTCTCGGCCGCCCGTCTCGCCCGGCACCGCAACTTCCTGCGGATGCGGATCGACGAGGACGGCAGCCTGACGATCCACGTCATCGGGGTCGACCGCATGGTCCGACGCTGGCGCGCCGACACGGACACCGTCGATCCCGAACACTCGTGGCTGGTCCCGGTGGGCCGGGCTCCCGAAGCCCACGTGGTGGAGACCATCCGGGCCGGTTAGGGCAGCGCCGGCGCCACCTCGGAGGCGACCAGCCGCAGGTGGTCGAGGTCGCTCAAGTCCAACACCTGGAGGTACAGCCGCTGCGCACCAGCCTCGACGAAGCCGGCCAGCCGGTCGACGACCTCGCTGACGGTGCCGCCCGCGGCGTTGTCTCGCAAGCCCTGGGGATCGTGGCCGATGGCCTCGGCCCGACGGGTGAACTCGGCCTCGTCCTTGCCCACGCACAGCACGACCGCGGCCGAGTAGATCATCGAACCGGGGTCCCGCCCGGCCGCTTCGCACGCGGCGACCACGTTGTCGATCTGGGGCCGGTACCCGGGCAGCGGCGAGAACGGCACGTTGTACTCGTCGGCGAAGCGGGCGGCGAGGCGGGGCGTCCGCTTGGCGCCCCAGCCGCCGAGGATGATCGGCGGGCGGGGCGACTGCACGGGCTTCGGCAGCGCCGGCGAGTCGGTCAGCTGGTAGTGGGTGCCGTCGAACGAGAACGTCTCGCCAGCAGGCGTCGCCCACAACCCAGTGATGATCTCGAGCTGCTCCTCCAGCCGGACGAACCGCTCGCCGGTGTCGTGGAAGGGGACGCCGTAGGCGGTGTGCTCGGCCTCGTACCAGCCGGTGCCCAGCCCGAGCTCGACCCGGCCGCCGGACATGGCGTCGACCTGGGCGATGCTGATCGCCAGCGGCCCGGGCAGGCGGAAGGTCACGGGCGTGACGAGCGTCCCGAGGCGGATCCGCTGGGTCTCCCGGGCCAGCGCCCCCAGCGTCACCCAGGCGTCGGTCGAGCCGGGCGAGCCGTCGCCGTCCCCGATCCGCATGTAGTGGTCGGATCGGAAGAAGGCGTCGAAGCCGAGGGCTTCAGCTTCCTGGGCGACGGCAAGCAGGTCGTTGTAGGTCGCTCCCTGCTGGGGCTCGGTGAAGATGCGCAAGGCGACAGGCACGGCGGACACCTTAGGAATTTCCGCCCGAAAAGCGATGCCCGCACGCCGGATTCGACGTGCGGGCACCGAGCAGTGCCGGGGGCGTTACGAGGCGAGGGACTTCAGTTGCATCGCCGAGGCGATCTCGACGGCGCCGAAGATGATCAGCCGGATGCCGAGCAGCAGGGCCAGGGCGAGCACGGTCACGTCGGGCCAGGCGATCGCCATGATGCCGATCACCAGAGTCACGAGGCCACCGATGAACAGCCAGCCCCAGCCGTCCTCCCGCTCCATCAGCGCCGCGGTGATGCGCACGGCGCCGGCGACGATGAGGCCGAGGGCGGTGACCACGGCGAGGGCCCACAGGGTGATGCTGGGCCAGCTCAGCGCCACGATGCCCGCGACGATGAGAGCGATCCCGCCGATGATGGCCATCGTCCGGTGCCCGTAGCGGCTCGAGCCGAGGAGCTCCTCGACCCCGGTGAAGATCAGCCCGAAGGCGACGAACAGCGCCAGGGTCTCGACGGCGACGACGAGATCGAGGACGAGGATCGCGCCGATCACCACGGACACGATCCCGACGATCAGGAACAACCACCACCGGGAGGACGCACGTCGCAACTCCTCTCGGGTTGGGACGTCGAACTCGCCGAAGCCGCCCGACGTTGCGTACTGGCTCATAGCAGGCTCCTTTCGCGCCCGCCCCCGGCGAGAAGCCCCGCCGGAGCGGGGCATCTCGACGCAAGCCGTACCCTGTCGTGCTTTCTGCGAACCCGACCAGGGTGTTCGCGGTTGTGCTCCTGGCCTCGCCCTTGACTGTCACAGGGTGGTCGTAAGGTCGGGGCCATGGATCAGCGGACGGACTTCCCCGGACCAGCCGCCCTCGGGCGAGGCGTGGTCGTCGCCGACGGGCCGGTGCCCGCGGCGGCCGCGGAGTGGCTCCGGCTGCGGATCGACCCCGAGGTGCTGGCGGCCCCGGGCGAAGCGCTGGCGTGGCTGGACCTGGCCTGGCGGGCCCGGCAACCGACGGTCGTCGAGCTGGCGGTGCCGTTCGCCGACATGAAGCGGCCGGAGACCGACGACCGGCCGCCCTACGAGCTCGATCCCGGCTTCGAGTTCGCCCGCGAGCGGCTGCACTTCCTCGTCTGGGCCAACCGCTACGACGGCCGCAACGGCGACGAACCGCCCCGTTGGCACCACGCCACCCGCGCGGCACGGCTCGAGGCCGAGGTGGGGGGCTCGGCCGACGTGGTCCTGGCCGACGGGTCCGAGGTGTGGATCGACGGCGGGCTCCGAGGCCTCGGGCTCGACGACGTCGACCAGCCGGTGGTGCACCTCAACCAGCTGTGGTCGGGCCAGCTGCGAGCCGACGTCGCTGCCCAGCCCGACGAGGACCTGGCGGCCGACCAGCTGGCGGCGGTCGCCCACCCCGGCGGGCCGGCCCGGATCCTGGCGCCGGCCGGGTCGGGCAAGACACGGGTGCTCACCGCCCGGCTGCGACACCTGCTGCGCGACCGCGGGTGGACGGCCGACACGGTCACCGCGCTCGCCTACAACACCCGGGCCGCCGACGAGATGCGCTCGCGAACCCGTGACCTGCCGGATGCGCAGGTCCGCACGCTGCACGCGCTGGGCTTCGAGCTGCTGGGCCGGGCCTACGGCGGGCGGCCGCGGGTGCTCGAGGAGCGGGCGGTCCGCAACCTGCTAGAGGACCTGGCCCCGGTCAGGCACCGGGCCAACGACGACGTGTACGCGCCCTACCTCGAGGCGCTCGCCGAGGTGCGGGGCGGGCTGGTGCCGCCGGACGAGGTCGAGGCCGACCGCGACGACGTGCCGGGCTTCGGCGACCTGTTCGCCGTCTACCGGGAACGGCTCTACGACATGGGGGCCATCGACTTCGACGAGCAGGTGTACGGCGCCGTCGAGGTCCTGCTCCGCAACCCCGAGCTGCGGCAGTGGGCGCAGCGGCGCTGTGGCCACCTGCTGGTCGACGAGCTGCAGGACCTCACCCCTGCGCAGCTGCTCATGATCCGGTTGCTGGCGGCACCGGCCTACGACGTCTACGGCGTCGGCGACGACGACCAGGTCATCTACGGCTACGCCGGGGCCGATCCCCGCTTCCTGGTGCACTACGACCAGTACTTCCCGGGAGCCGCGAGCTACCTGTTGGAGGTCAACTACCGCTGCCCGCCGCCAGTGGTCGAGGCGGCCTCGAAGCTGCTGTCCTACAACTCGCTCCGGGTGGAGAAGGCCATCCGGGCGGGGCGGCCGCCTGCTGGCGACGACGGTGGGCCGGAGCTGCTGGTCGAACGGCACGACGACAGCCGGCTCGGCGAGCGCCTGGTCGAGCTGGTGCGGGAATCGCTCGACGGCGGGGCGTCGCCGTCCGACATCGCGGTGCTGACCCGGGTCAACGCCGGGCTGCTGGCCCCCCAGCTGCTCCTCGGCGAGGCGGGCATCCCTCTCCACGCCGCGGTCGGCGAACGGATGCTCGACCGCACCGGCACCAAAGCCGCCCTGGCCTGGCTCCGCCTCGCCGTAGCGGCCGGCGGTAGCGGGCTAGCCAGCAGCACCCTCAGCGGGGGCGACCTGGCCGTGGTGGCGCGACGACCGTCGCGAGGCATGTCGCCGGGATTGTTGAAGGCTCTCGGCAACGGGACGTGGGGGCTGTCCCGGCTGGCGTCGTTCGCCGAGGGCGGCAAGGACGACCGGTCCCGCAACGCCCTCACTGGCCTCCACGACGACATCGCCATGCTCGGCGGCCTGGTCCGGGACGGCGCCGGTGTCGCCGAGCTGCTGATCACGGTGCGCGACAAGGTCGGCCTGGCCGGCGCCCTCGGCCGGCTCGACGACGCCCGATCAGCGCCCGGAGGTGGCCACGTCGACGACCTCGATGCGCTGGTCATGGTGGCCCGGGCCTACGACGCCTCGGCCAATCGGGCTCATGGCCGCAACGGCATCCGGGTGGCCGGGTTCGAGACGTGGCTGCGGGAGCGCCTCCACAACCAGGATGCTCCGACGGGTGACAGCGTCACGCTGTCGACGGTGCATCGGGTCAAGGGGCTGGAGTGGCCGCACGTCGTGGTGTGGGACGTCACCGACGGGGTCATGCCGCATCGACTCAACCAGGTCGGCCGGCTGCTCGAGGAAGAGCGGCGCGTCTTCCACGTCGCGCTCACTCGGACCCAACGCAGCGCGGTGGTGCTGAGCCGGGCCGACGCGCCGTCGCAGTTCCTCGACGAGCTCACCGGCGAGGCACCCCATCGGCCCCGTGTCACCGTCGAACCTGATCGTCCGAGCCGGGTGAAACGGACCACGGCCAAGACCGGGACCGACGCCGAGCCGTTGACGGGGGACGAGGCGAAGCGGTCCGAGGCGCTGCGGGAGTGGCGGCGCAAACGGGCGAAGGAGGACGGCGTGCCGGCCTACGTCGTGCTCAACGACCGCCACCTCGACGGCATCGCCCGCCGGGGGCCGACCACGCTCGACGAGCTGGCCCGGTGCGACGGCATCGGCCCCACCAAGCTCGACCGCTACGGCGACGAGATCCTCGCCGTCCTGGACGGGTCATGAGACCAGGAGGGAGCCGCCACCACGTGAGTTGTCCGGCCACCTCGTAGAGTCAGCAGCCATGTCTGATGCTGAAGAACCGACGCTGGTGCCGGCGGACCCGCTGGCGACTGGTGGGCGCATCGTGGTGGGTGTCGACGACTCGACCGACGCTGAGACTGCCCTGCGGTGGGCGCTGCGCGAAGCCGTCCTGCGCAAGGCGACGGTCGAGGTGGTGCATGCCTGGCCGCTGCCGATGTCGGCGCTGCCGTTCGGGGCGACGCTGGTCGTGCCGGCCGACGAGGCCGAGCTCGACGAGGCGGCCCGTCAGCACCTCGACGGCCTCGTTGACGCCGCGCTCGCCGAGCTGCCTGGCGACAAGCCCGACGTCATCCGCACGGCCGTGCCGGGCGATGCCGTCATGACGCTGCTGGATGTGTCGGCCGACGCCGACCTCCTGGTGGTCGGCTCGCACGGGCGGACCGGCCTGCGGAAGCTGCTCCTCGGGTCGACGGCGAGCAACGTGGTGCAGCATGCTGCCTGCCCGGTCGTGGTCATCCGGCTTCCCAAGGACTGACCGCGCACCACCAACGAAGCTGAGGGGGAACAGCGTGATACTCGACAGGTTCCGCATCGACGGGCAGGTCGCGGTCGTCACCGGCGCCGGGCGAGGCATCGGGGCAGCCTCGGCCGTGGCGCTGGCCGAGGCGGGCGCCGACGTGCTCATCTCGGCCCGGACCGCCGAGCAGCTCGACGAGGTCGCCAAGCAGGTCGCCGCCACCGGGCGGCGGGCCGAGGTCGTCGTCGCCGACCTGAGCGACCTCGACGCGGTCGCCGGACTCGCCGACGCGGCGCAGGCGGCGTTCGGGCGCCTCGACGTCGTCGTCAACAACGTCGGCGGCGCCATGCCGCGGCCGTTCCTCGACACGTCGCCTGGCCGCATGGCGCAGGCCTTCGCCTTCAACGTGCAGACGGCCCACGCCCTCACCCGCGCCGCAGTGCCATTGATGCTGGCCGGCGACGGCGGCGCGGTTGTCAACATCTCGTCGACGATGGGTCGGGTGGCGGGCCGGGGCTACGCGGCCTACGGCACCGCCAAGGGCGCGCTCGCCCACTACAGCCGGCTGGCAGCCGCCGACCTGGCGCCGCGGATCCGCGTGAACGCCATCGCCGTCGGGTCGATCGCCACATCGGCGCTGGACATCGTCATGACCGACGACAACCTCCGCACCGAGCTGGAGCGCACGACACCGCTGCACCGCGTCGGCCAGCCCGAGGACATCGCCGCGGCGGTGCTCTACCTGGCCTCGCCGGCGGGGTCCTACCTCACCGGCAAGCTGCTGGAGGTCGACGGCGGCCTCGGCGCCCCCAACGTCGACATGGGCCTACCCGACCTGTAGCTCTAGGTCCTCCCGGGTGCAAGCAGACGCTGCGGCAACGAGCCGCTCGACGACGTCCGGTACATACCTTCGGTTCTGCCCCCCGTCAGTGCACGTAGGTGGGCCAGCGACGGAGCCCGCACTCACGCCGACGGCAAAAGGCCCTACCAGCCAGCTCCACCCTGCAACCATGGCCGTATGGCGGTACGCATCAGCGGGCTGACAGATCGCGCGGCGGTCGAAGCCGCGATCGAGCTGCTCGATCAACTGGGCCGGGACGAGTTTCTTCAGCGGTACGGCTACAGCCGCGCCCGGTCATATTTCCTGAAGGTTGACGGACGGCTCTATGACTCGAAGGCGATCGCAGGTGTCGCTCTGGGCTTGCAGTATCCAGATCAGCCGATGCCCGTCGCAGCTGACTTCTCCGGTGGGGATCGAACTGTTGCCCAGGTGCTCCGCCGATTGGGCTTTCGGGTGGTCGAACCGGGATCGCCGCTGACGCGAGAGATCTCTCGTGAAGCGGTCCTTGCTGCGATCGATGAGTGGGATGCCGTCGGCCGCGACGAGTTTCTCGCGCGACATGACCTGAGGGCTGCGAATCGATATGCGATCGAGCATCAGGGTCGACGCTATGACGCCAAGGCCATCGTGGTTGTGGCGCACCGGAACGAACGTCCGGACGAACCGCTTCTGCAGCCCGGCGACTTCAGAGGCGACCGGCGCTCGATTCGTTTGCCATTGGAGCGACTCGGCTTCCATGTCGTCGATGTTCGGACTCCGGTCGAGGTTCGCGGGTGGGATCTCGACCCTGGAGATCTGATTCGGCGCGGTGCCCTCCATGAGCTCTACGGCGGCGGCCAGCAGGGCGGGATCTCAATGAGCGCCCAAACACCGAACGTGATCATCTTCTCCGATCCATCGACCGGTGAGCGGCATGGCTACTTCGATCGTTGGGAAGGTGATGAGTTCCACTATGCGGGCGAGGGCCAACGCGGTGATCAGGTGCTCCAGCGTGGGAACCGGGCGATCCTCGAACACAAGGGGCAGGGAAAGGCGCTCAGGGTCTTCTGGGGCTCGTCCGGGATAGTCCAGTACGCCGGCGAGTTCGAGATCAGCGACACCGAGCCTTGCTACTGGGTGTCAGCTCCGGAAACGGGAGGCGGTCCGGAGCGCCAGGTAGTCATGTTCAGGCTCATGCCAGTCGGTATGCCGTCGGTTTTTGATGCGGACCGGCCCGAGCGGCCGATTGTTGAACCCCAACTCGCAACGGACTACAGATCAGTCGATCCGAACCAGGACATAACCGCGAGAGCACAGCCCACGGTCGATCCGGACAAGGTTGGTCGGGGCCTGCGTGGCCACACTTCGACGCAGGAGAGCTTGGCTGAAGCCGTCCGAGCTCACGGCCTGTTGCCGCTATCCCCGGGACGTGGTGATCCGACCTTCGACCTCGCGTGGCGTGACCCGTCCGGTGCCACCGTTGTCGAGGTGAAGAGCCTCACCGACGCCAATGAATCGAGCCAGATCCGCCTCGGGCTCGGGCAGGTGCTCGACTATCAGGCGCTGCTCGAACGGACCGGCGACCCTGTTCGCCCGGTGCTCGCCCTCGAGTGCCAACCCCGGCACCCTCGCTGGGAACCGCTCTGCCGCCGGCATGGAGTCACACTCTGCTGGCCCGAAAGCTTCGAATTGCTCTTCACCTAGCGCCGCGGCCCAGACCTCTAGCTTTCGGCACCGAGTCACGCGCTTGTGGGGCCGATAGGACGGCTCACATGCTCCGGGGGGCCGAGAAGACCTCGCGGACCATGGGCTCGAAGTGCTCGAGCGGCAGGGTGTCGCCGTCGGGGTCGAAGGCCACCTGATCCCAGTCGTCGGCGAACTGAGCGGCCAGGTCGTACCAGGGCTCGCCCTCGTACTTGTCCCGGGCGTTCGAGTCGCCGCCGAAGTGGTGGTAGTAGTGCTTGCCCTGGAAGTCCTGGTGGGCCTTGATGGCCTGGTAGACCTCGTCGCGGACGTAGGGCTTCAGGATCTCGGCGGCGATCGCCGGGTGGTTCCAGACGCTGATGACCTTGCCGATGTCGTGGCACAGCGAAGCCACGATCATGTCCTGCTCGGCGCCGGCCTTCTCGGCGTAGGTCGCCGTCTGCAGGGCGTGGACCAGCTGGTTGGTGCCGAAGCCGTCGGTGATCCCCTCCAGCTGCCGCAGCATGGCGAGCACCTGCTCGGCCACGCGGGGCTGGTTCTTCACGGTCTCCGCCCCGATCACGGCCCACTGCTCGGCCGTCGACTCGTCCATGCGAGTGAAGGTCGTCGCCATCGCTGGGTTCCCCCATCCTTCGTCCGTTGTCGTAGCGCTCATTATGAGCGCAAGGACCACAGAACCGACAGTGCGAGCACCCCGAACACCCCGGCCGCCACCCGCTGGATGACGTGGATCGGCAGCCACCGGGTGACGCCCCGGCCGACCGTCACCGCCAAGCCGGCCACCGCCCACAGCGCCAGCAGCGCCCCGATCGCCACCGCCACCGGCGCCCCCGTGCTGGCCGCCATCCCCGCCGTGGCGAACTGCGTGAGGTCCCCCCACTCCGCCAACGCAATGACCCCAAAGCTCCCCACCACCGCCGCCTTCACCGAGGGAAGGGCGGCCACGCCACCCCGACCAGCCCCGACAACCTCGGCAGCTCCGCTGGCACCCCGATCGGCCACCCCGCCCCGGGCTGCGCCTGAGATACCAGTCGTCCCGTCGCCGCCATCGGCCGGGCGAGCGTCGAGGGCGGCCGACCCGGCGTCAGTGCCGGCGTCGTCGGGCGTGTCGACGTCGGCTTCGGCCGACCCGGCGCCGGTCACGGCATCGAACCAGGCGTCGTCGGCGAGACCGGCATCGGGGGGCGCCTCAGGCAGCTCGACGGTGCCGTCTGGCGTGGCACCGGCAGCGTCGGAGAGCTCTGACTCGGCTTGGTCCTCGTGGGCGTCGGCGGCATCGGGTGGTGGGGACACCTGGCCGGCGGGATCGCCCGGCACCTCGGCATCGGCGTCGACGTCGATGAGCTCTGACTCGGCTTCCGACTCGTGGGACGAGGCGGTGCGCCAGAGGATCACGGCGCCGGTGGCGAACAGGAGCGCAGTGGCCAGCTTCAC
>Ga0075421_100009117_pt1 | contig 12218 bp, 12 predicted proteins | sample SoiMetdeltSBSDD5_FD_75292 | JGI IMG/M metagenome (GOLD analysis project Ga0075421, IMG submission 75292) | Bulk soil microbial communities from a Populus tree surrounding site in Tennessee, USA - Soil MetaG P. deltoides SBSDD5 | ecosystem: Environmental > Terrestrial > Soil > Tree plantation...
AGCCAGAACTATCGCTCGCGGCGCATCATCCAGAACGATCTCGTCGCCGACTACGACGCCTTCAGCGTCATCCTGCGCAAGCACATGAGCCATGGGCTGCAGGCCGACGCGCACTACACGTGGTCGCGCACGCGCGACATGGCGACGCACTCGAACGGCGGCGGCGCGACCATGGACAACTACGACATCTGGCGCGACTACGGCCCGGCCAACTGGGACGTGCCCCACCGGTTCGTGGCCAGCTACATCTACGACCTACCGTTTCTCAAGGACTCCGCGCAGCCAATCCTGAAGCACGTGGTGGCCGGCTGGCAGGTCTCGGGCGTGACGACGATTCAGAGCGGGTCGCCAGTCAACGCGACGCTGAGCGGGGATCAAGCGAACATCGGCATCAGCGGTCTGCAGCGCCCCGACCTGCGCGGCGCCGTACCCGAGCTGAATTGTCAGCCCAATACTGCCGGCGCCACGGCCGTGGCGCGACGTCAGCTCATCAACTGCTACGACGCGTCGGCGTTCGCGCTGCCGGCGCAGTTCACCTTCGGCAACGCGTCGCGGAACATCCTGCGCGGTCCCAAGTTTTCGAGCACCGACCTGTCGTTCATGAAGACCGTGCCGGTTGGAGGGCAGATGCGGATGCAGGTCCGGGTCGAGATCTTCAACATCTTCAACCAAATCAACTACAACAATCCGAATGCGACGTTCGGTTCGGCCGCCTTTGGCACGATCACCGGCGCCGGCTCGATGCGGCAGATCCAGCTCGGAGGGAAGCTACTGTTTTAGAATCGCGAAAATCACGGTTTCTTCGGGGCCGCAGATTGGGTAGACAGCACGAGGATTTCCCCGTCTGCGGCCTCGATTCGTCTCCTGACATGCCCCGCCAGGGCCTTGGAGGGATTGTCGACCACCTTGTCCGCATCCGAGTCGGAGTACCAGACCAGATATGCCTGGCGCGGGTCGTCCGTGGACAACCACGTGAGCAGCGGGTCCGACGCCGCGCTGGTGCGGTAGGGCCTGATCAACCCGCGGGCGCAGCGGTGCCCTGTGCCCAGGTACAGGGCTGCGGGCTCGTTCGTGAAACACAGGGCAGAGTCGACAGCCCCCCGCGCCGCCGCGGTGGTGGCTGAAGTGCGCCACTTCTCCGCGTGATAGTTCACTTCTGGCTCGGGGCGCCTGCCCGCCTGCCAGACCGCCATCACGCCAATCACGCCGATCGCCGCGGCCGCGCCGATGACCGGCGGGATACGCCACCGATATCCCAGCCCGCCCCGCATCCACATCGTCGCGGCAACGACAACGGCTACCACGCCCGGAACGTACGCGGGCGCGAGAAGCCGGCCATTGATGATATCGATCGGAGCCAGGAGACTGCTGAGGACGATGAACCCGATGTAGGTCAGCGCGAATGACAGATGCACGAAGACGGTCCGCCTGCTATTGTCCGGCTGCGCCGCCGCAGCCATTGCCGCCAGGCCGACCACGCCCAGCGCGCCTCCAAAGACGACCAGCATTTCCAGGGACGTATTCACCCACCACGCCCGCGGGATCACCCAGTCCACGAGGGTCGAAGCGGTTGCCGACAACGACTCACGCAATGAGGCAATTGGGCGGCTTCGCGGGCCCAGCGGTGCCCCAACCAGGATCACGTTGCGCGCCATCCACACGATCGTCAGCGTTCCGGCTCCGGCCATGAGCCACAACACGCGCTTCCCTGGCGAGCGAGCCCGCCAGATATCGGCGAGCAGCCAGAGTCCCACCGTCGCGGCCACCACCAGACCGCTATACCGAGTCAAGATCGCCAGCCCGCACACAAGGCCGAGACCAAGCGCCTGCGCGGACCCCCGACGCCACACCGCTCGATCGGTTTGATCCACCGCGAGCATCATCAGCGCCATGAACGCCGGTTCACTGCCGGCGTACTTGAGGCGCATTGGCATCGGACCCACAGCCAGGCAAGCCAGCACCGTCGCAATCACGGCGCCAGGGCTTCCGGTCGCTCGCCAGACGCCCCGGCACACAACCGCTGCGATCGCGACAATAGCGACAAGGTTGATCAGGAATGCCGTGGGCGCCCGGTCGATACCTAGCCCTCGGGCAACCGCGACCAGGAGTGGGTAAAGCGGGGGGTACGTTGTCAGCGGAAGGTTTTGATGCGTGACGAACGACGCGTCAGCCAGCAGCGCCTCCGCCGAGGCGAAATAGCTGACGGAATCGGTCCAGAACACCATGTCCGACGGAGATGCGAACGCGTAGGCGCAGGCGATCGCCGTTGTCGCTGTCAACGCGAGGAGTGGACGCGGCACATTGAACATCGGGCCTCGGCAATATGCCGCATATCAGAGTCCATGCAAGTTTGCCGTCATGTGCGGTCGAGCAGATTGAGGAGATGTTTGGGACGAACGCGGCGTCGAATCGGCAACATGGAGCGGCCAGGGATCTAACTGAGGCGTACGGCAGGTTGCGCGACGGTTACAGGTCGCGCCGGCTGAATCGCCAGTATCCGAGGGCGCCGAAGCCGGCCGCGGCTGACAGTAGGACGATCAGGTTCCGCCACTCGGGCGCGTCCCCCGCAAGGATCGACAGGGCGGGATAGTAGTGGAATGGTGAGAGCCAGGCGATCGGCCGCAGTAGCGGCCAGCCAATCGCGAGGAAGTCCACGAGATACATCAGCACCGCGGTCAGTGCCGCCGTCGTGAACGCCGTGCTCCACCGCCGCGCACCGGCAGCGACTGCAAGCCCGAAGCCGGCGAAGCACAGGGCGACGCCAGCCAAGTGGAGCAACAGTCGCGCCGTGACTCCCGCCGACGGCGCATCGAACTCCGGAGAGCCGAACAGTCGCAGCCCGAGCCGCGTCCCGGCGGCCATCAGGAGCATCGCCGCGGCGACGGCCCCCGTGGCGAGCAGCACGGAGCGCGTCACGACCACGCGGCGCGGCACCGATCGCGCGAGCATCACATCGACCAGGCCCGATTCGACTTCGTGCGCGATCTCCGTGACGAAGTAGATCGCGAGCACCGCGACCAGCGTCGCCACCACCGGGTGGAAATAGCCGAAGGCGACCGTCCCCTTGAAAGTGACGAGCAGGAGAGACTTGTTGCCGAGTCCACGCTGCAAGAACGCCGGGACCAGCTCGGTCATCCGGCTGAATCCATGTGTCTCCTCGAGCGCCGATGCCTGTCCGACGATGACGACCTGCAGTCCGGCGAGGAGACCGAGAGAACCGAGCAGCACGAACCGCGCCTGCGTCGCCGACCGCTGCATCAACGCCGGGAGCAGCGTCATCGTCATCAGTCCTCGGCGTAGTAGCTGGCGAGGTAGTTCTCGAGCTTGAAGGGCTGGACCGAGAGATCGTGGACCGGGTGGCCGGCAAGGGCCTGAATCACGGGGCCCAGAGGACCGCGAACCGAAAGAATCCACTGCCGTCCCGTGTGATGCGTCAGTTCGACGCCCGACAGCGCCGGCAGCGTGCCGATGTCGACAGGTTCGCGGAAATCGATGGTCACCCGCCGCGCCGCGTTGCGCTTCAGATCTTCAATCGTGCCAGTGGCGACCATCCGGCCGCCGCGAATCACGCCGATGCGATCGCAGGTGGCTTCGACTTCCGTCAGCACGTGGGAAGACAGAAAGACCGTCGTGTCGCCACGGTGCCTGAGGATGTCGAGCATCTCCCGGAACGCCTGTGCCATCAGCGGGTCGAGGCCCGCGGTGGGCTCGTCGAGGACCAGGACCGGTGCCCGGCCCATCAGCGCCTGAACGATGCCGATCTTCTGCTTCATGCCGTGCGACTGGTCGCGCAGCCTGCGGCGCAGATCGATCGCGCTGACGTCGAACCGCGCCAACAGCTCGTCGAGATAGCTGCGGGACACGGATCGGCCGTCGAGCCTGGCCAGATAGTCGAGGTAGCCGGCGGCGGTGAGATCCGGATAGACCGGAAAATCCCCGGGCAGGTATCCAATCTGTCGCCGCGCCTCGAGGCTCTGCCGCTGGCAGTCGAGGCCCTGCACGGTCACCCGGCCTCGCGTGGGGCGGAGCAGATCGAGCAGGAGCCTGATGGTGGTCGTCTTGCCCGCGCCGTTCGCGCCGAGGAATCCGTAGGTCTCACCGCGCGCGACCTCGAACGACAGCTCTTCGACGCCGATCACGTCGCCGAAGTACTTGGTGAGGCCCTCGGCCTGAATCGCGCAATCGCCCATCAGCGGCCTTCCCGTTGTGTCTTCAATCGCGCGTACTCGCGGAGGGATGCCACCAGCAGGTCGCGCGCCGGAATCGCCGAGCCTTCTCCTTCGATCTCGATCGCACGCGGATCGCGCGGCACCTCGAACGCATCCGCCGTGAGCCGCGCGCCGAGCGTCCGCGAGATGAGCCGATACGACACGCTGTACGGCTGCTTCAGGAAGGCGCCTTTCACCGCGAACTCGACGATATGGTAGTCGCTGGCGTCGACGACGACCTCCGCTGACGTGAGGTCCCACATGGCAGTCGACGTCTGCGCGCTGACCTGCGGCACCTGGATGCGATACTGGCGGCCGTTGGGCGTATCGATCACGTGCAGCTGCTGGTCGCCGCTCGCCTGCATCATCATCACGGACGCCTGCATGTGCAGCCGTTCCATCTCCGGCAGCGACAGCGTCACGCTGGCCGGAACATCGAAGTCGAAGCGATACGGCTGGTCGTCGACGAGGATGGCGACGACTCGCCGCCGGGTCGTCGGGTCCTGCGCGACCGACGACAGCAACTGACCGCCTGGCCCGTGGGTCGCGACCAGGTAGCGGCCGTTGGCATCGTGATCGATGATCTGCTTGACGCGGTAGACGCCGTCGGCGTGGTCGGGCATCATCTCGCGCGGCACGCCGTCGAGCGCCAGCTCGTATTCGAGGACTTCGACGCCGGTGCTGGCCTGCGCGGCGAGCAGGGTCGCGGACCTGGCGAGGATCTCCGCGGCCGACACGGTCGCCGGGCCCTTCACGAGTGGCGCGACGAGCACCACGGCGACGAGCGTTGCCGCGGCCACGGCGCCAGCGCTCCAGATCGAGCGCTGCCAGGACCAACGCGGGCCGCGCGTTTCTCTCAGTCGCGTCGCGCCGGCCGTGGATCCGTCAGCGAGCGCCCGCTCGACACGCAGATTCAGATCGCGCGGCAGCTCCGCCGGGAGACTCATCGCCTCGCGGATCGTCTGCATGACCGTTTCGCGTTCCTGTAAGCGCAGCTGGCAGCGCGTGCAGGAGACGAGGTGAACTCGAACCGCGTCTCCGGCTTCTCCGTCGGCAACCGCCTGAATCTGGGCGTCGTTGAGACAGTTCATAAGATTCCGTGCCTTTCTGGCTTGATCGCCCGACTCTTGTCGGTCTCGACACCGGCGGCGTACGCGCGCTCGCATCGCTCGACGGCGCGGGCCAACAGGCGGCCCACCGAGGTGACGCGAATGCCGGTGGCGGCCGCGATGTCGCGGTAGCTGAGGTCCTGCGAGCGGAGCACCAGCAGCAGACGGTCGCGTGCCTGGAGCCGCTGCAGCGCGTCCCGCAGCTTCGAGACGCGGCCGTCTTCGTCACGCAGCTGAGGGGGGCCGACGATCCCCTCGTGATGCTCGCTCCATGGCATCCACCGCACGCGCCGCCGCTGCCGGTCGCGCAGCGCGTGCGCGGCGACGGTGAACAGCCAGCCCCGGATGTTCTCCGTGCTGCCGCCGGCCCCGAGATGCCGGAGGAGCTTCAAGAAGGTTTCCTGGACGACGTCTTCGGCGTCCTGGTGATGCCGCAGCAAGGCGACCGCGAAGCGATACACGGCGGCGCCGTGCTGCCTGAACAGCTCCTGAGCGGCCTGCGCGGGAGTCAAAGGTGCGTTCATCGGCAGCCGTGGATATAACGGAGAACGGGCTCGGCTTGTGACACCCGCTCTTCGGGGTCAGATCTTGTATTTCAACATTCCTCGACACCGGAATGTTGAAATACAAGATCTGACCCCCTGGCTGACGTGCCGCCGCGCGTATGATCGGGCGTAATCGGAGGTTTCGATGCCCATGGTCACCCGCGGTGCGCGCGTCGGCGTGCTGTCGCTATTGCCACTGCTGCTCGCGTCAGCGTCGTTCGCCGCCGAACGCATTGTCGATTTGACGGCCGCCGACGGCGTGAAACTCAAGGCAACCTACTTCCCTGCCGCCGCGGCCGGGCCCGGCGTGCTGCTGTTGCACCAATGCAATCGCCAGCGAAAAGTGTGGGATGGGCTGGCACAGCAGCTGGCGACCGCCGGCCTCCACGTGCTCACCGTCGACTACCGAGGCTTCGGCGAAAGCGGCGGCGACCGATTCGACGCGCTCCCGCCCGCCGAGGCTCAGCGGATCCAGCGTGAGAAGTGGCCGGGCGATATCGACACGGCCTTCGGCTTCCTTTCCTCGCAGCCGGGCGTGAGAAAAGACGCCATCGGCGTCGGCGGCGCGAGCTGCGGCGTCCAGAACTCGGTGCAGGTCGCGCGACGACATCCGGAGGTCAAGTCGCTGGTCCTGCTGTCGGGCGCCACCGATTTGAACGGACGGAACTTTCTGCGGACGACGAAGCTGCCGGTGTTCTTCTCGTTCGCCGATGACGACGAGTTCCGAGCGACGGTGCTTGGGATGCAATGGCTCTACGCGCTGACCGGCACACCCGAGAAGAAGCTGGCGCACTATGCCACCGGCGGTCATGGGTCGGACATGTTTCCGGTCCAGAAGCAGCTGCCATCGCTGATCGCGGAATGGTATGTCCAGACGCTCATCAAGACACCCGGACACGCGCCGGCGAGCAAGGAGCGCCCGAAGCTGGCTGCCGAAGTCGATGCCCTGCGTGCGATCGATCGGCCAGGCGGGGCGGCGGCGACCGCGCAGAAGCTGAAGGACGCGCGCGCGCGCAATCCGAAGGCGCAGCTGTTTCCGGAGGACCAGGTCAATTTCATGGGTTACGAGCATCTGCAGGCGGGCGACACCAAAACCGCGATCGCGATCATGCAGCTCAACGTCCAAGCCTATCCGTCGTCGGCCAACGTGTATGACAGCCTCTCGGATGCGTATCTCGCCGGCGGACAGAAGGACTTGGCGCGCGAGAATGCCGAGAAGGCCCTGGCGCTGCTGCCCTCCGATACCACCGCCGACGAGGCACGCCGCACCGCAATCCGAGAGAGCGCCGAAGGCAAACTGAAACAGCTGAGCGTCCGCAAGGAATAGCCGATTCAAGGTGCCAAAGGGCCAAGAGTGCCTGAGTGCATCGGTGCAAGAGTGCCACGGTGCTATGGGTGCCGGAGTGCAAGGTGCAACGGTGCTCGGGTGCAGAGTGCGCAGCTTCGCACTTGGAACCTGGGGCACCTGACACCCTGATCTGAGAGCCTGCCCTCCCTCCGTCGTTCCTGGATCATGACGCCAGTGGCCGACGCCGAAATCCTGTTCCGGACGTATCACCGCCGGGTGTTCCGGTATCTCTACCGGACCGCCGGCGAGGTGGACACCGCGCATGACCTCACACAGGACGTGTTCCTTCGCGTGAGCCGCGTGGCGGTGCCGGAAGCGTCTGAAGGCGACCAGGCAGCGTGGCTGTTCCAGATCGCACGGAACATCCTGCTGGACCACTGGCGGCGGCTCGGCAGGCGACCGCGGGAGACCACGCCTGAGGCTCACAATCTCGGCGGACGCCCTGCATCACAGGAGACGTCGGCGGCCGTCAACCAGGCGCTTGCGACATTGTCAGATGTCGATCGCGACGTATTCCTTCTGAGAGAGGTCGCGGGGCTTGGTTACGAAGAGATTGGCTCAATCTGCAACCTGACGCCCGATGCCGTGAGAAATCGAATCCACCGCGCCCGGCTGGCATTGCGCCAACTGCTCGAGGCGCCGATCGCGGTCAGACGGATCGCACCCCTGGGACGAAACGGAATGAGCCATGACTGACAAGCACGAAGTGATCTCCGCGTTCCTCGACGGCGAGGCCTTCGAGGCGGCCTCATTGGGTGAGGCGCTCGCTGATCCCGAAGGACGCAACCTGCTGATCGACCTGATCGCGCTTCGCCACCTCATGGCGGAAACGCCCGAAGCGCTGCCCACGGTTCGACAGCGGCGGCGCGGACGACTCGTGCTGGCCGCCGCGGCCGCGGCCATCGTGCTGGCCTCGCTGGTCGGGTATTCGCTCGGCGAGAGGCACGGTATCCGATCGGCGGAAGCACCACCGACGCCAACGCGTGTCGTCCAGACGACCACCGGCTGGCGATAACTGCAAGCATCGCTCGGATATTCAACGAGGTCCCCATGAAGTACATCGGTCTCGTCGCAGCGTGCTTCCTTCAGTCTCTGATCGCCAGCCCGGCGTCCGCGCAAACGATCGATCACCTGCGGATCTGGATCAAAGGCATCGAACTGCACAATGACGGCGGCGCGCAGCAGCGAGTCGGGTCAGCTGGGCGCGGCTTCGCCATCGGGCAGCCTGTGTCCGCCTCGATCTGGAAGCAAGCCGGCAAGTGCGGTCTCTCCGTCGCGCCGACACGCCGCCAGCCAGATGCGGAGATCGGTTGGACCGTCGACGCAGTGCCGATCAAAGTGGTCGACGATGCCGTCACGTTCAGTCTCGTGTGGAAGCGGGATCGGGACAAGGGCAAGGATTCTGCCGGTCCCGGCGGATCGTTGGAGCTGACGCTGCGTCCCGGCGAAGAGATGCCGGTCGACATCGCTGACCTCCTGACAACCGAGGCAGCGGCGGCGTGCCCGTACCGACGGCTCGAGCTGCGGATTGTCGTCGAGCACTATCCACCGGCCGATCTGGATAGGCGCGTGGTGTCGACTGATCTCTGGCTGGTCAGACGGATGGCTAGCGGATCGACGGAGAGCGAGCCCGTTTCGGTGCGAGGTCAGCTCAATCGGCCGACGCCCTTCTATTTCTCGACGGTGAGCGACAACGGCGTGTCGTTGGATTTCTCGGGAGAAGTGACGGTACGAGAGCGTGACGGCTCACGTCAGGTCGAATTGATCACGCGAAGCCGCTTGATCGAAGGTGGACGCCAAAGCGAAAGCATGCCGGCCGGCCCGAACACCCGAATGTTCGTTGCTCGTGAGGTGAAATCGACTGTGCAGCTGAAGGCCAACGAGGTGGTTGCCGTCGAGTTGCCACGGCTCGGGGAGAACGCATCCAACGCCTTCGCCAACCAGACATTCTCGATCACGCTTCGATCGCAGCGCATTCGTTGAGCAGCGGCCAGAGAGACCGCATGCGTCGCAATCGGTGTCGCTGTTTTCACGGCGCAGTGCGTCCTGCCGCTGCTGGCGTCCGCGGACTCAACCGAACCGCAATTGCTTCGTTACGTGGTTCGCGCCGACCCCTTCGAAGTGCAGCTGACGCTCGCCGATGGCATAAAGGCAGTGAAGCGACCCGAGCGAGAAGCGACCCATTTCTTGTTCCTCGCCGAGAATGGCTGGTCCGTGCCGGACGGAGCCGGCGATACGAGGATCCGTTGCGAAATCCGCTGGGATGGATTCCCCCTAACTGGCATCTGGTAAACAGCTTCGGTGTCGATCAACGGACGCAGCAATTCGACACGACGCTCGGCAAACTTCGAAAGGCGGTGTCCGCAAGGGGGAAGCCTGCCCGCCGGCGCGATTCGCCACCAGCGGGCAAGGGTCATTTCACGTACTGCAAGCCGAGCGCGTACGCCTGCGCCGCGTCGGCGGCGCCGGAGTTGAAGCCGGCTTGCGCGGCGCTCAACCGTTCGGCCGGTGTGCCGTGATGCTGCGGCGCGTTAAACTGATAGTCGCCGAGGTCGAAGAAGATCCGCAGCGCCGGCATCAAGTTGGTCCACGCGTACTGGCCACGCAGCCGCAGGTACCAGCCGGCCATGAAGTCGGCGTGCAGCTCCATGCGGCGGACCGGCTCGTTGACGTTCACACTACCGTGCTTGAACTGCGTGAGATGTGCGAACTCGTGAGCCATGACCGCGACCACGGTTGCGCCGCTCGGGTCGCGGGTCAACTGCTCCGTGACCAGGTTGCGACCCAGCAGCACCGTGCCATCGGGCCCGAATGCGTTGGCGATTTCCGGCGTCGCGAGCGCGTTCGGCGATTGATCGACGAGATAGAACACGCGCGGTGACACTCTGAACGTCTGCACCAGATTGAGCGCCTCCTGCTGATTGAAATTGTCGACGAGCGGATTCCCGGATGGAAAGAACACCATTCCGCTCGAGATCATTGACGCCAACCCGCCGCCGCCCGCGGCGCCGGCCTGCAGATAACAGCCAATCCCCTGAATCCGTGTTGCCTGCCCACCCGATTGTTGCGGCGGTGGCTCGTTCACGGGCGTCGGACGGATCGGCGTCTCGCCGCAGCCGGAGAGCGCCAGCGCCACGACCACCGCGACCGCCGCGTGCTTGGACCCGATTCTCTGTCCTCTGTTGCGAATCATCATCACGACCGGCCTCCTTGAATTCGTTGTCACCCACCTGAATGCGGGCCCGGGCGAAAACGAACAGCCCCTCGCGGCTGTTCGGATCAGGAGCCGGGCGCATTAGGCGTGGCAGGAGCCGCCTTATCGGTCCGGCGGCTCGAGGAGGACGTGATGAAGACTTCCGGTCATCCGACGAGTGGCAACATTTCCAAGAGAGGCGCGGTGGTGGTCGCGGCCGTGATGGCGCTGATGCTCTCGACCACAGGACCTCTCGATGCGAGCTGGCTCAGCGACATCACCGGCATCAATATCGATGTCCCGAAGGGCCGCGTCGAAATCGGCCGACCGAATCCGGCGGCGATTCCCCGCATGCTCGAGAACCTGCCGAAAGACGTCGGACAGTTGCTCCTGAGCCCGCACGGTCAGGCGCTGGCGAGCACGATCCGCCATGCGATCGAACGCGCGCGCGGCAGTGCCCGGCCGATTCCCGGCGAGATCCAGCGGCAGCTCGCGCCGTACTTTCCTCCCGAAGTCCTGCGCGACGCGCGTTGGACCAGCTACGACGCCGGACGCTTCGCCCTCGACACGGCCGTCATCGGCTTCAACCGGTGGCTGGAACAGGAAGGCGCGATCACACTCGACCACATCATCGTGTTCGCGAACCCCGACGATGGCAATGCCCGTTACTTCAACGACCGCAACCCCGAGGTGCGTCGGTTGTGGGCGCACGAACTCACGCATGTCATGCAGTACCGGAACATGGGCATCGAGGGGTTCGCGACGTTCTATTCGGTGAACTGGCCGGCGCTCGAGGGACAGGCCAAGGCGTGGTCGAACCGCATCGAGGGCTTGCTCGAGGCAGGGGACCCAGGCGAAGCACCGCGCTACGCTCACGCGGCCACGGGACCGGTGTATGGCTCGGAGGCGCTGACGGCCCAGCACTTCGCCGCCGCGGCCCGACGCTATTTCCCGGCATCGAGCTGCGCGGCGATCCAACCGAGTCACGAGGACGCCTACACGGTCCGCAACGTGTGTCCCATCGCTATCGTCGTAACGGGCTGGGACCTCCAGCACCCGCAGCGAGGCCCGGGATATGCACCGTGCACCTTCGATTGCGTGATTCCGCCGAACGGCACCAAGCGGATAGGCAGCATCTTCGGCGCGGTACGGAACATCAGCTACGGGTATCTCCGCTGACGAGGCCTGCGGCCACCCACAGCGGCGGCAATGCGGTATGATGCGGCTGCTCACAGCCGATAGCTTCAACTCGAATCGCGCCGCCGCAGCCAACAGGCGGGCGCGCGATTCGGACTGCACGAATTCTCGCCGGCCGCGCTCGCGCGCGGCGGAAACGCGGGTGAGGTGTGCGCGATGGAAAGGCGCGAATGCGGGTCGCGGTGATCTCGTTGCGCGTGGCGATGGTGCTGTGGGCGGGGCTCTCGCCGTTCGCCGCGCCGCAAAGCAAGGCCGACGAGGACCCGGCCATCGTGGCCGTGCGCGAGCACCTGGCCGCCGGCCGCTACAAGGACGCCGAATCCAACGCGCGCGCCGCGCTGACCCGCATCGATTCGCGTGACGGTCAGGAATCGGCGGCCGCCGCCGCGGTGCTCGACCTGCTGATCGAGGCGCTGTGGCGCGGCAATGCGCGAGCGGAGGACGCCCAGGCGCTTGCCGATCGGGCTGTCGCGCTGAAGACCCGCCAGCATGGCGCCGATCATCCCGAGGTTGCCAAGAGCCTGCACAACGCCGCCAACCTGCTCGCGGAGCGTGGCCAGCATCGCGCCGCACAAGAAACGCTCGAACGGGTCGTGCGCATCCGCGAGTCCGCGTTCG
>Ga0075421_100009118_pt1 | contig 12218 bp, 12 predicted proteins | sample SoiMetdeltSBSDD5_FD_75292 | JGI IMG/M metagenome (GOLD analysis project Ga0075421, IMG submission 75292) | Bulk soil microbial communities from a Populus tree surrounding site in Tennessee, USA - Soil MetaG P. deltoides SBSDD5 | ecosystem: Environmental > Terrestrial > Soil > Tree plantation...
CCCTTGGCGTAGCCCAGATGCTCGTCCATCTCGCCTTCGAGGGCCGTCTCGAGCACCCGTTTGGTCAGGCTGCCCAACAGCCCACCAGGCCCGGTCAACGACACGCCCTCCGATCGCGCCTGATCCACCAACCGCTGGGCGAGCTCGGCATCGTCCAACGGCTCCTGCTTGTCTTCGGTCACTGATCCTCATCTCTGGCGGGCAGACCGCCCACCATCTCAGATCAGGCCGTTACACCGTTTGATCCACAGTCCCGCCAAGGGTCCGAGTCCCGTTAGGTCCACTAATGCGCCTTATTCAAACCAGTACGTGATCGCTTACCGGTCGCGTACCTCCTGGTAGCGGTAGGGCACTGCCGGCGGGGGCCGTCAGGTGAGCGTGCTGGCGGACAGAAGCCGTCCAGCAGCGGGCGTCGCGTCTTGGTCGCGTATCTCCTGCTCAGAGCGTCCCTGCCGTTGGGTTGAGGGTTTGAGTCCCGTTTGCGGGTGAGAGGTGAACGAAGGGGACGCTTACCAGCCGCATGCACATCGGGCAGAGCGGCGAGCTACGGCTGCCTTGGCGTTCGAGAGGCGCTGGTCTGTGCTGCTGTCGGCGCTCTGAGCAACGGCGACGGAGCTGGCCCCATCTCGGGTCAGCGTGTCGGGGTGGCTCGGCGCTGCTGGGGGAGTGGTGGCTCGGGTGGTGGGTTGAGGCGGTCGCCTTCGAGGGCTCGGATGTGGTCTTCGACGAGGGCTTCGGTCTCGGCGTGGCCGATGTCGAGGCCGAAGGCCTCCTCGATGAGGAGGAACCGGGAGATGCTGGACAGGACGAGGATGACCGAGGCGGCGGGCCAGCGCTGGGGATCGAGGCCGTAGCGTTCGAGCACGCTGGTGAACGTGTCGAGCTGGGCCCGTCGGAACCGTCGGGAGGATTCGGCGATCTCGGCCCGGATGGCCTTGCGGTGGTTGGCGAGGGCCATGAACTCCATGGTCAGCGCCGAGCCCGAGCGGTCGTGGATGAGGTCCCAGAACCCCCACAGCGGCTGGGGTGACAACAGGGCCTGCTGGAGCCGTTCGTAGCTCTGCTCGGCGCCTCGTTGGAACAGGGCTATGAACAGGCCGTCCATCGTGTCGAAGTAGTAGAAGACGAGCGCGCTGTTGACACCGACCTCGGCGGCGATGCGTCGGGTCGTCACGGCGGCGTAGCCCTCGGCGAGCATCAGCTCCTGGGCGGCGTCTAGCAGGGCGTTGCGGGTGGCGGGGTCGCCTGAGTTGCCGCGACGGGCGGGCATGACCGGCAGTCTCGCACCGGTTCCGCCGATCCTCCTGCCAGGACGGGTTGCCGACACCATCGCCCTGTGTTAATCAGTTGATGAACATATTCATCACTCGATGAACATGGGCCGGTGAGGGGGAGCGGGTGCGGTGAGTCGGACGATCGTGGGCACCGAAGCGGTCATGCCGACAGCCGGGCCGCGGTACTGCTCGGTGCGGGTTGGTCGGGTGGTGACGGAGACCAGCGACGCCGTCTCGCTGGTTTTGGACATCCCGGCGGCGGACGCCGAGGCGTTCGCGTATCGCGCCGGCCAGTTCCTGACGGTGCGGGCGGTCATCGACGGCGTGGCCCACTTGCGCAGCTACTCGATGTCCTCGGCTCCTGCGGTCGATGCCGATCTGCAGGTGACGGTCAAACGGGTGCCCGCGGGCCTCGTGTCCAACTGGATCAACGACACGGTCGAGGCGGGGGACCGGATCGAGGTGTCCTCGCCGGCGGGTGCGTTCGTCGTCGGCGACGGTGACCGGCCGATCGTCGCGTTCGCGGCAGGCAGCGGCATCACGCCGGTCTTCTCGATCGTGAAGGAGGTGCTGGCGCGCTCGGACCGTCGGGTCCGCCTGCTCTATGCGAACCGCGACCGGGCCTCGACGATCTTCGCGGCAGAGCTCGACGCGCTCGCCGCTCGGCACCCGGACCGCTTCGTGCTCCGCCATCACGCCGACCTCGAGAAGGGGTTCGTGGACTCAGACGCCATCGGCGAGACCCTGGACGCGCAAGAGGACGCCGAGCACTACGTCTGCGGACCGAGCGGGTTCATGGACGTCGTCGAGGCGACGCTCCTCGAGCGGGGGGTCGATCGGCGCACGATCCACGTCGAGCGGTTCACGCCTCTCGTGCCCGTCGACGCCGGCGTCCCGGAAGCCGACGACATCGCCGGAACGACGCAGCTGACGATCCGCCTTGCCGGTCGCCGGGTAACCGTCGGGCACCGGCCGGGCACGACGATCCTGCAGGCGGCCCGGTCAGCCGATCTGCGGGCGCCGTCGTCCTGCGAGACCGGCACCTGCGCAACCTGCATGGCCAGGATCACCGAGGGCGAGGTGCGGATGCGCAACAACGACGCGCTGACCCCCGAGGAAGTCGCCGACGGGTGGGTGCTCACCTGCCAGGCCGAGCCGATCACGCCAACCGTCGACGTGGTCTACGAGTAGAGGACGGACTGGTGGGAGCTCGGGTCGCGGTCGTGACGGGCGGAGCCTCGGGCATCGGGGCGGCGACCTGCCGGCACCTCGCCGCCGGCGGTCATCGGATCGCGGTCCTCGACGTCGACGCTCCGGCGGCCGAGCGCGTCGCCGAGCAGGTGCGGGCCGCGGGCGGCGAGGCGCTCGGCGTCGGTGTCGACGTCACCGACCGCTGGGCGGTCGACAAGGCCTTCGCCGAGGTCAGGGCGGCGCTGGGGCCGACGGCGATCCTGGTCACGAGCGCCGGGATGGTCGCGTTCGACGATTTCGAGGCCATCACGCCGGAGCGATGGCACCGGGTGATCGACGTCAACCTGACCGGCACGTTCCACTGCTGCCAGGCGGCGTTGCCCGACATGGTGGCCGCGGGTTGGGGCCGGATCGTGACGATCGCGTCGTCGAGCGCACAGCGGGGGTCGCCCCGCAACGCCCACTACGCCGCGGCCAAGGGTGGCGTGATCGTGCTCACCAAGTCGCTCGCCCGCGCCTACGCCGCCTGCGGTGTCACCGCCAACTCGATCCCGCCGTCGGGCATCGAGACCCCGATGCAGCGTCAGTCCCAGGAGCTGGGTGACTTGCCGGCCAACGACGTCATGGCGGCGACGATCCCGATGGGTCACCTCGGATCCCCCGACGACATCGCCGCCGCAGCGGCGTTCCTGGCATCGGAGGCAGCCGGGTTCATCACCGGGCAGGTCCTGGGCGTCAACGGGGGGTCGGTGCTGTGACCCCGGCGTCGGCGCCGCGGCTGGTGCCGTTGACCGCGGCTCGGTTCGCGCCCGAGGGTCGGGAGCTGCTGAAGGGTCGCTTGGGGGTCGCCGATCGCTACCTGTCTGGCGGGCCCGAGGCGCCGCCGATGCCGGGGATCCTCGGGCTCCTCGGGCACCACCCGGCGCTGGCCGCCAACTGGCTGGCCTGGAGCGCCGGCCTTCTCGAAGAACCCGTCCTCGACCCGCGTGACCGCGAGCTGCTCATCCTCCGGGTGGGATGGCGCGCCCAGTGCCGCTACGAGTGGGCCCAGCACGTCCGCCTGGCACAGGACGCCGGGCTCACGCCCAAGGAGGTGGCCGCCGCGGCGAGCGAAGGCGACGACGAGGCCGGGGCCTGGTCCGAGCGGGATCGTCACCTGCTGGCGGCCGCCGACCAGATGGTGGCCGACCACCGGATCGACGACGCCACCTGGCGCGCGTTGACCGCGCACTTCGACGAACCGCAGCTCCTGGAGCTGCTGTTCGTGGTGGGCAGCTACCTGTGCCTGGCGCTGGTGCTCAACAGCGTCGACCTGGCACCCGACCCCGGCACCGACGACGGCCGGGGCCGGCTCCCCGGATTGGAGGGATCTCCATGAGCACGACCACGACCCCGCACCGGTGGCCCCGGCCGGCCGAGGGCACCTGGACCGAGCACTACCCCGAGCTGGGCACGGGACCGGTCTCCTTCGAGGACTGCGTGTCGCCCGAGTTCTATGAGCTGGAGCGCGACGCGATCTTCAAGCGAGCCTGGCTCAACGTCGGCCGGGTCGAAGAGCTGCCCCGGGCCGGCTCGTACTTCACCAAGGAGATCGAGGTCGCCGGGGCGTCGCTGCTGGTGGTGCGCGGCGCTGATGGGGCGATCCGGGCGTTCCACAACGTCTGCCGCCACCGGGGCAACAAGCTGGCCTGGTCCGAGGACCCCCGCGAGGAGACCGCCGGCGCCTGTCGCCAGTTCACGTGCAAGTACCACGGGTGGCGCTACGACCTGGAGGGGGCACTGACCTTCGTCCAGCAGGAGGGCGAGTTCTTCGACCTCGACAAGGCCGACCGGGGCCTGGCGCCGGTGCACTGCGACGTCTGGAACGGGTTCATCTTCGTGAACCTCGACCGCGAGCCCCGCCAGAGCCTCCGGGAGTTCCTCGGTCCGATGCTCGGCGGCCTCGACGGCTACCCGTTCGACCGGTTGACCGAGCGCTACGACTTCGTCGCCGACAACAACAGCAACTGGAAGCTCTTCGCCGACGCCTTCCAGGAGTACTACCACGTGCCCTCGTTGCACCCCCAGCAGGTGCCGATCGCGGTGCGGAACCCGGAGGCCGGCTTCGAGTGCGCCCACTTCCAGTGCGACGGACCCCACCGCGTGGTGTCCACTGGTGGTGCCCGCCGCTGGACGTTGCCGCCAGAGTTCATGTACCCGATCGAGCGGGCCACCCGGAGCGGCCTGGTCGGCCCGTGGGAGGCGCCCGACATCGGGCCCGTGCCCGCCGGCGTGAACCCCGGGGGCGTCGAGCCGTGGGGCATCAGCAACTTCCAGATCTTCCCCAACGTCGAGCTGCTCATCTACTCGACGGGCTGGTACCTGCTCTACCGGTACTGGCCGACGTCGCCGGGCTCGCACCGCTTCGAGGCGACGCTCGGGTTCCACCCGGCCCGCACGGTGCGCGAGCGGGTCGAGCACGAGGTCGCAGCCGTCGTGTTCAAGGAGTTCGCACTGCAGGACGCGGGGATGCTCGGGGGAACGCAGGCGGCGCTGGAGACCCGTGTCCTCGACGAGTTCCCGCTCAACGACCAGGAGATCCTGGTCCGGCACTTCCACAAGGTGGTCGGCGACTGGGTGGCGGAGGCCGGGCGATGAGCGCGCTGCTACCGCCGGAGTTCGAGGACCTCGAGCCGTTCGCTGCCACGTGGTGCCTCGCGACCGAAGCCGAGCGCTGGGAGCGGCGGATGGCCAGCTCGATGAACGAGCTGCACGCCTTCTACGACGCCGCGTTCCCCCGAATCGAGGCGGCCATCGAGCACTGCGACCGCCACGCGCTCGACGCCCTCCCTGCCGACGTCGAGCACCTCCTGCAACTCGTCCACTCGCTGGTCCTTGTGGCGATGGCTGTCGAGATCTTCGCCCAGCCGAAGACCGTCGACTCCGCCGACGCCGAGCTGCACCGCGTGAAGGAGCCCTTGCCATGACGACGACCCCGAACACGCTGACCGTCGAGCCCCTCGCTGACACCGTCGGGGCCGAGGTGCTCGACGTCGACGCCGACCGGCTCGCCGGCGACGACGGCCTGGCCGCCGCCGTCCTCGGCGCCCTGGAGGCCAACGGTGTGCTCGTGTTCCGGGGCCTCGACCTCGACCCGGAGGCTCAGGTCGCGTTCTGCCGTCTCCTCGGCGCGGTCGACTGCTCGTCGCCCAACCACCCGGTCGAGGGCATCTACCTGGTGTCGCTGGACAAGACCAGGAACAAGTCCGCCGAGTACCTGCACGCCACCTTCCACTGGCACATCGACGGGTGCACGCCGGAGGGCGACGAGTGCCCGCAGATGGCCACCGTGCTGTCGGCCAAGGCGGTCGCCGACCGCGGTGGTGAGACCGAGTTCGCCAGCACCTACGCCGCCTACGACGACCTCGCCGACCACGAGCAGGTCCGGCTCGGGCCGCTGCGGGTCCTGCACACCCTCGAGGCGTCGCAGCGCAAGGTGCACCCCGACCCGACCGACGAGCAGCTGGCGTGGTGGCGCCGGCGCAAGACCTCGGTGCATCCGCTGGTGTGGACCCACCGCGACGGCCGCCGTTCGCTGGTGCTCGGCGCATCGGCGGACCACGTCGTGGACCTCGACGTCGACGAGGGGCGGGCGCTGCTCGACGACCTGCTGGCGCGGGCCACCCGGCCCGAGCGGGTGTACCGGCACTCGTGGTCGGTCGGCGACACCGTGATCTGGGACAACCGCGGGGTTCTGCACCGGGCCGTGCCGTACGCCGCCGGGTCGCCCCGGGAGATGCTCCGCACCACCGTGCTCGGCGACGAGCCCATCCAGTGAGGAGGACCGATGGCCCGATTCCCGAAACCTGCTGAGGGCAGCTGGACCGAGCACTACCCCGAGCTCGGCACCGCCCCGGTGTCCTACGAGGACTCGACCTCGCCCGAGTACTACGAGCGTGAACGCGAGGCGGTGTTCAAGCGGGCCTGGCTCAACGTCGGGCGGGTCGAGCAACTGCCCCGGGTCGGCAGCTACTTCACCCGTGAGCTGGCGGTCGCCAACGCCGCCGTGATCGTCGTGCGCGGCCGCGACGGCGAGGTCCGGGCGTTCCACAACATCTGTCGCCATCGTGGCAACAAGCTGGTCTGGAACGACTTCCCCCGGGAGGAGACCCAAGGCGTCTGCCGCCAGTTCACCTGCAAGTACCACGGCTGGCGCTACGACCTCGACGGCGCCCTCAACTTCGTCCAGCAGGAAGGCGAGTTCTTCGACCTCGACAAGGCGGGCCGGGGTCTGGTGCCGGTGCACTGCGACGTCTGGGCCGGGTTCATCTTCGTGAACCTCGCCCATGAGCCCGAGCAGTCGCTGCGCGAGTTCCTCGGGCCGATGATCACCGACCTCGAGGGCTACCCCTTCGACCGGATGACCGCCCGGTTCGGCTACCGCACGAACATCGCCGCCAACTGGAAGCTGTTCATGGACGCCTTCCAGGAGTTCTACCACGCACCCGTTTTGCACGCGAAGCAGTCACCGGAGAAGTACTCGTCGCTGGCCCAGCAGGCCGGGTTCGAGGCGCCCCACTACCGGATCGAGGGCCCGCACCGCCTGGTGAGCACCTCGGGCGTGCGCTTCTGGGAGATGGACACCGAGCTGGTCAAGCCCATGGAGATCGTCACCCGCAGCGGCCTCTTCGGGCCGTGGGACCAGGTCGACCTGGGCGAGATGCCTCCTGGTGTGAACCCGGCCCGCTGCGACCCATGGGGCCTGGACTCGTTCCAGCTCTTCCCGAACTTCGTGATCCTGCTGTGGAGCCAGGGCTGGTACCTGACCTACCACTACTGGCCGACATCGCATAACACCCACGTGTTCGAGGGCAGCGTCTACTTCCTGCCCGCCACCAGCGTGCGGGCGCGGATCGCACAGGAGATGGCCGCGGTCACCTTCAAGGAGTTCGCCCTCCAGGACGCCAACACGCTCGAAGCCACCCAGATCGGCATCGAGTCCGGCTACGTGACCGACTTCCTCCTCAACGACCAGGAGGTCCTCTGCCGGCACCTCCACAAGGAGGTCGCCGACTGGGTGGCCGCCGACGGCGCTCCCGTGGAGGTGCGGCGATGACGGCTCTTCTTCCCGCCGAGTTCGCCGATCTCGAGCCCTTCGCTGCGAAGTGGTGCCTCCCCAGTGAGCCCGAGCGCTACGGGATGCGCCTGGCCAGCTCGATGGACGAGATGCACGCCTTCTACGACGCCATCACACCCCGGGCCGAGGCGGCGATGACCTACCTGGAGCAGTACGAGCTGCACGACCTGCCCGAGGACGCCATCAACCTGCTCCACCTCATCTACTCGATGATCATGGTCTCGTTCCCGGTCGAGGCCTGGGGCCAACCCCGCGTGCCCGACACCGGCTCCGCGTCGTTCGACAACGTCATCGAGCCGATGCCGTGACCGATCGCGTGGTCCTGCGCGCCGCCCGCTGGGTCGACGTGGTCGCCGGCGAGGTCCGGTCGCCGGCGGCGATCGTCGTCGAGGACAACCGGATCGTGTCCGTCGACTCGGGACAGGCCGAGGCTGGAGGGACCGTCGTCGACCTCGGCGACCTCACGCTGCTGCCGGGGCTGATGGACATGGAGATCAACCTGCTCATCGGCGGGCCCGAGACGCCGACCGGCCTGCCGCTGCCCATGCACGGGGTCCAGGACGACCCCGTGTACCGGACGCTGCGGGCCACCGTGAACGCGCGGACCACCCTGCTCGCCGGGTTCACGACCGTCCGCAACCTGGGCCTGATGGTGAAGACCGGCGGGTACCTCCTCGACGTCGCGCTCGCCCGGGCGATCGACGCCGGCTTCGTGGTCGGGCCGCGGGTGGTGCCCGCGGCTCACGCCATCACCCCGACCGGCGGCCACCTCGACCCCACGATGTTCCAGCGGATCGCGCCGGGGATCATGCCCCTGAGCGTGCAGGAAGGCATCGCCGACGGCGTTCCGGAGGTCCGCAAGGCCGTGCGCTACCAGATCAAGCACGGCGCCCGGGTCATCAAGATCTCGGCGTCGGGTGGGGTCATGTCCCACAGCGGCGCGGCCGGGGCCCAGCAGTACTCCGACGAGGAGCTGGCCGCCATCGTCGACGAGGCCCACCGGGCCGGGTTGCGGGTCGCCGCCCACGCCCACGGCGACGCCGGCATCCGCGCCTGCATCCGGGCCGGCGTCGACTGCATCGAGCACGGGTCGCTCGCCACCGACGAGACCATCCAGCTGATGGTCGACCACGGCACGTTCCTCGTGCCCACCAGCTACCTGTCCGAGGGCCTCGACATCTCCCGGGCCGCCCCCGAGCTGCAGGCGAAGGCCGCCGAGGTGTTCCCGAAGGCCCGGCGGATGCTGGGCAAGGCGATCGCCGCCGGCGTGAGGATCGCCTGCGGCACCGACGCCCCCGCCGTGCCCCACGGCGACAACGCCAAGGAGCTCTGGGCCATGGTCGACCGCGGCATGACGCCCACCCAAGCGCTCCAGGCCGCCACCCTCACCAGCGCCGAGCTCATCGAACGCAGCCACGACCTCGGCCGCCTCGCCCCCGGCTACCTCGCCGACATCGTCGCCGTCCCCGGCGACCCCACCACCGACATCACCGTCACCCAGGACGTCCGCTTCGTCATGAAGGACGGCCACATCCACCTGCGACCCTGACCGAGGAGTGCACCGTGCCCAAAGGCCTCCTGCTCGTACAGTCCCGACCCAGCTCACCCGACGACGTCGACGCCTACCACCGCTGGTACGACGAGACCCACATCCCGGAGATCCTGGCCCTCGACGGGTTCACCGCCGCCCGCCGCCTGTGGACACTCGACCGCGACTCCTACCTCGTCGTCTACGACGTCGACGACGTCGAGGTCGCCAAAGCCGCGCTCGCCACCGCGCAGTCGTCGGGCGCGATGACCCGCCCCAGTGGCGTGCAGCTCGACCCGCCGCCGTCGGTGCAGTGGTTCGCCGATCTCGACGACCGCACCTGACCAATGGACCCGAAGCACCTCTTCATCGGCGGCGAGATGGTCGCGCCCAGCGGCCGCGGTGTCCTCGAGGTCGTGTCACCCCACACCGAAGCGGTGGTCGCCACCGCACCGATCGCCGGTCCCGACGACGTCGACCAGGCCGTCGCCGCCGCCCGGCGGGCCTTCGACGACGGACCGTGGCCCCGCCTCGACCCCGCCGAGAGGATCGCCGCCATCCGCCGGCTCCACGCCGCCTACGGCGAGCGCCGTCCCGAGATCGCCGAGACCATCACCACCGAGATGGGCGCGCCCACCACGTTCGCCAACCGGGCCCACGTCGGCCTGCCCTGGGCGATGATGGGCGCCCTCACCGACATCGCCGAGCGGTTCCCCTGGACCGAACATCGGCCCGGTGCGTTCGGCGACGAGCTCCAGATCCGCAAGGAGTCCGTCGGCGTCGTCGCCATCGTCGTGCCCTGGAACATGCCCCAGTTCCTCATCGTCACGAAGCTCGTGCCGGCGCTCCTGGCGGGATGCACCGTCATCGTCAAGCCCGCCGCCGAGACACCGCTCGACGCCCTCCTCCTCGCCGAACTGATCGCCGCCGCCGACCTACCGCCCGGCACCGTCAACGTGCTCACCGGCGGGCGCGACATCGGCGAGCAGCTCGTCGACCACGCCGACGTCGACAAGGTCTCCTTCACCGGGTCCACGACCGCCGGCCGCGAAGTGGCCATCGCCTGCGCCGACGGCCTCAAGCCGGTCACGCTCGAGCTCGGCGGCAAGTCCGCCGCCATCGTCCTCGACGACGCCGACCCCACAACCGTCGCCCACGGGGTGCGAGTCGCCAGCCTCAGCAACAGCGGCCAACTCTGCAACGCCCTCACCCGCGTACTCGTCCCCGCCGGCCGGAGCGCCGAAGTCATCGACGCCCTGGCCAGCACCATGGAAGCCCTGCAGGTCGGTGACCCGACCGACCCCGCCACCGACCTCGGGCCCCTCGTAACCCGCAACCAGCAGCAACGAGTCTGGCGCTCCATCGACGAAGGCCTCTACCACGGCGCCCGGCTCGTCACCGGCGGCACCGGCCTCCCGGACGGGGTGGAGCGGGGCTGGTACGTCAAGCCCACCCTGTTCAGCGACGTCGACAACGGCGCCTGCATCGCCCAAGAGGAGATCTTCGGCCCTGTCCTCGCCGTCATCCCCTACGACACCGAGGACGACGCCATACGCCTCGCCAACGACTCCATCTACGGCCTCGCCGGTGCCGTCTGGACCGCCGACCCCGACCGCGGCCTAGCGGTCGCCGAACGGGTCCGCACCGGCACCTTCGGCATCAACCAGGGCTACAGCATGGACCCCGCCGCGCCCTTCGGCGGCGTCAAGGCCAGCGGCTACGGCCGCGAGCTCGGCCCCGAAGGCCTCGACGCCTACCTCCACACCAAAGCGATCTCGATCGCCCGCGAGCGACGAACGTGACCCGTCATCCGCTCGTTCGACGGAACACCTCGCGCGTCGCCCAGCGGATTCCGATCGACACCGTGTCGCCGTTCGCCAGCCACGAGCCCTGCGGCTGATCGTTCCCCTCGCGGTCATCGCCGTCGACTACTTGGTGGTGCCGTTAGCGGCGCTGCTGAACCCAGCGGGCCAACGACACCGGCATGTTTGATGTGGTGCCCAGGCATCCGCCTGGCGCGATGGTGCGGTACGCGATCGCGTACCAGCAGGTCAGCGTGGCCTACACGTCTGCCCCGTTCGGCGCAGGTCCGCCACGCCGTGGCCGGATTGCTACCTCTGCTTGTCGAAGGACCTTGAGCACGTTGTCTGCGCTCACCTTGAACCTCTCGGCCAGCCGACCCGACGACCAGCCGCCTCGTAGAGCCGGGCGGCTTCGATGGCCTGTTTCTGATCGAGACCACCTCGGCGGACGGCGATCTCAGCCCGGCGGAGGTACGCGGACACCGTGCGCCGGTCGATGCCGAACTCGGCAGCAAGCGCCTTCATCGTGCTGCCCATCCTGTAGCCAGCGATCAAGGCGTCGATCTCGGCGGGCTTGAGCGGCCGAGCAGTCCGTGACTTTGGCCGTGGAATCCGGCCAGCCGGTTGGGCCTTCTTCGGTACAGGGCTCTCCGGGGTACCGATCTCCTGGTCAGCCAGACGACATAGGGCAGGTTGAGGGTTTGAAAGCTGTCCACTTAGGTCCACTAATGCGTCTTATTCGAACTGGTACGTGATCGCGTACCGGCCGCGTACCTCCTGGTGGCGGGGTCGGAACGAGCTGCTGGAGGGTTGTCCGGTCAGGTGGGTTGGACGAGGTGGCCGCATTGTGAGGGCGATCGGCTCCAACCCGCGTACCTCCTGCTCGCGGCGTTGGCGTGCCGGGGGTTGAGGGTTTGAGTCCGGTTTCTCGCCCTCGGTCGTCGGGGGGAAGCGTTCGGCCGCCGCGTCGTGTGGAACCCCCGTCGCGAAGCGCCTGCGTGCTCGGGCTGGCTTGTTCCGGATGGTGTAGGGCGACCGGCCTCGTCAGGGTGTGGCCCTGTCAGCGTCTAGCTGGTGGGATGGCCGGGCGGCGGGGCGAGACGCTGCCGTGCAGTCGTGCCGGCGGCGCGAATCGGCCTGTTCGATCAGCTCGACGGTCAGTTGGGGGGTTGTCGGAGTGCGCCGTCGATGAAGGCGTGGAACTGGTCGAGCGTGAGCGCGCCCATGGGCTGGTTGGCGGTGGAGAGGTGGACGTGCTCGTAGACGAGGGTCATGTAGAGGTGGAGTAGGGCGCTGGGGTTGCCTTC
>Ga0075421_100009120_pt1 | contig 12218 bp, 7 predicted proteins | sample SoiMetdeltSBSDD5_FD_75292 | JGI IMG/M metagenome (GOLD analysis project Ga0075421, IMG submission 75292) | Bulk soil microbial communities from a Populus tree surrounding site in Tennessee, USA - Soil MetaG P. deltoides SBSDD5 | ecosystem: Environmental > Terrestrial > Soil > Tree plantation...
GATGCGATTCAGGGCGACCTCAGGCTCGTCATCGTTAGGCAACAGGGGGAGCATAAAGGCAGGGATCGGCTGACGCAGCGTGCAAGCAATAAGCGAGGCACGAGGCCGTTGTATGCCTCGGCTCACGAGGATCCGGTAGTCACTCTGTACCTGTGCACCTACCACAGGCATCGGGTCACCAGCCCGCAGCAGATCAATCTCGACGGGGTTGGTCCAACTGCGACAGACGTATCCACACTTGCGCTTGTACTCTTCCCGCCCCTGTTTGTGTAGCTTGTTGACAGGCGAGCCCAGTTCCAGGATCGTGATCAACTTTCCCGTCTTGACCTCGTGGATTTCGAGGAAATTCTCAGAGACCTCATCCTGCATGGGGACATCGACCTCCAGCACGATGAGTGCGGCGGCGACATACCATCCAAGGGCACCGGCAAGATGGAGAAGGTGCGCATCGATCTGAAGTGAGGAGGGGTTTGACTCGCCAGGCAGGGTTGCCTGTCAGGCCTCGGCATCACCCACTTCAGCTACGAATGGACTGTTGAGACGGTGGCTTAAGAAAAGCGTGCAGATCCTGTAAGATGGCTTCAACTTCATCCCGACTCGCACCGGACTTCGCCTCAATTGCACTGTCATCGAGCTCCTGGAGCAGTGATGTCAAAGCTGCAGCCAGCACCATGATTTCATCTTCTGATACTTCCAAGGCGAGCAACTTCCCTATTATAGCGGATGCGGACTCCTGGTTCTTCTACAAAGGCTTGTGATACGACGAGGATTTTACCTTGGAGATGCGCATTCCGGCGGGCATGGATCGGGACGAGGTGATGCATGCCTGTATGCAGCAAGCGCTGGAGACCGAACGACAATTTGGCTTCGTCATCGTGCCACGTGTCAAGGCAGCATGACCCCGGCTTTCTGGAGAGAAAAGTACGCCAGGTTCGTGCTCCTTTGAGTCATGGCAACGTGGTACGGGAATGAGCAGCGGCGCATCTCTGAAGTCAGCTCCTCTGGTAGCTGGCCCTCAGTGCGTCGCTGCGTTCGTACCGCGCTACTGCTTCGGCGACAGTTTCTGCATCACCTCATCCAGATTGAAGCTCGCAGGCTTCTGCCGGATCGGGAATTCCTTGAAGCTCGCGAGCCACTGCCCGACCACTACCTGCGACGGCACGAGGAGGAACGCGCGCTCCGCCATCCATTTGTCGTATTCCAGCGATGCGTCACCCTGCTCGAACGGGTCGGCACGCAGGTTATAGATCTGCGGCACCCGGAGGTTGGTGAACTCCCGCCGCCAGACGTCGATCCCCTTATGCTCCTGCACCTTGAAGGCAATCTTCCAGTCATTGACGCGCAGAGCGAGCAGGTCACCGTCGTCGCTCCAGTACAGGAACTCCTTCCGGGGTGATTCCTTCACCTCGCCTTTGAAGAACGGAATCAGGTTGTAGCCGTCGAGGTGGACCTTGAACGACTTATTCCCGGACTGGCACGTCTTCAGGCACCGGGCCACTACGTCCGGGTCGCCGCCCGCCGCCGCGAACGTCGGCAGGAAATCCTCATGCGCGAATATGTCGTTGTACACCGTGCCGGGCGTGATCATCCCGGGCCAGCGCATCACCATTGGCACGCGAAAGCCGCCTTCCCAGCCCGTGGCCTTTTCCCCGCGAAACGGGGTACTGCCGCCATCGGGCCAGCTCATCACCTCGGCCCCATTGTCGGTGGTATACACGACCAGGGTGTTGTTCGCGATCCCCAGGTCGTCGAGTTTCTTCAATAATTGACCCACGTGCCCGTCGTGTTCGACCATGCCGTCGGGATAAATGCCGCGGCCGGTTTTCCCCTGCGACTCTGGCTTGAGGTGGGTGAAGATGTGCATCCGCGTGCTGTTGAACCAGACGAAGAACGGCTTGCCAGCCTTGTGCTGGCGGTCAATGAAGTCGAGGGCCGCGGCCAGGAACTCTTCGTCGACGGTCTCCATACGCTTCTTCGTCAGCGGGCCGGTGTCTGTGATCTTGCCGTCGGCAGAGGTTTTGAGGACCCCGCGGGGACCGAACCGCTTACGGAATTCGGGGTTCTTTGGGTAGTCTGGGTTCTCTGGCTCTTCCTCGGCGTTGAGGTGGTAGAGGTTGCCAAAGAACTCGTCGAAGCCATGGTTCGTCGGCAGGAACTCGTCCTTGTCGCCAAGATGGTTCTTGCCGAATTGGCCTGTGGCATAGCCGAGGGGTTTGAGAATCTCGGCAATGGTCGGATCCTCAGGTCGAATGCCAATGTCGGCCCCGGGCAGGCCGACTTTCGTCAACCCGGTGCGGATGGGCGATTGCCCGGTGACGAACGCCGCGCGCCCAGCGGTGCAGCTCTGCTGCCCATACCAGTCGGTGAAGCGTGCGCCTTCCTTGGCAATCCGGTCGATGTTCGGCGTCTGGTACCCCATGATGCCCTGGTGATAGGCACTCGGGTTGAACCAGCCGATATCGTCGCCCATGATGACGAGGATATTGGGTTTCTGCTGCTGCGCCGGCGCCTCGGGTGGACCAACAGTGGCAAGCGCACACACCAGGGCGATGGCACCCAGAACGCGCATCCAAGGGCGCGGCAAGAGTAACATGTGCATAAGGCTTCTCCTTTCATGGCTTGGTGGTGTCCGCACACGATGAAGTTCGCTGGCCGGCGGACTGCACCAGCGACAACCGATGTCCACCATGCCAGTTACTGCCTGGCTGCTGGCTGGAAAATGGTTTTCCAATCGTCTTTCATGCTCACGACCGTCGGCCCTGCGCGAGCGCCTCGTCGAGCCGGCCGATCGATGACGTGTGGTCGTAGGTCCACTCACGCTGGTATACGGGGTACTCTACCCTGGCCGCATTGGGTGTACAATTGGACCTTGGTCCTATGCTGCGCGAAGATGGACTCCCAAGTTGGCTCGACCGATGGGCCATCAACTTGGGTAATGGCCATGAGTTGGGCACTCCCTCCCTCACTGCTGTCTCGCCTGAGTCCACAGGCCAAGCCGTCTCCGCCCCAAGTCTTGACTTGGGGCCTCCCAGTGATGCGAGCGGGGTCTGGCCGGCGTGTCCTCTATCCCCCTACACTGGGGTGTGGTATCATACGGGTGTGGTGCGCATCTGCTTCAGAGACCATGCCTGCTCAAGTGCCCAGAACGCCTGCCCAGAACGCCTCAACATGAGGACGTGTCTATGGCCCCAGAACCTGCCGTCTTCAACGCCAAAATCCGCAACCGGATCCTCGTCCGCATTCTAGTCGCGGCCTCCCTGGTGCTGGTGGGGATGGGCCTGGTGCTCTACCTGCTCACCCGCCAGCTACTGCATGCGGAGATCACGGCCAAAAGTGAAGCCATGGTGAGCGTGGTGGCGGCCTCCATGGAGCGCTGGCTCGTGGAGAAGCGCGCGGCCCTCGCCGCGCTGGCGGACGTCGAAGCGCAGTACACGGCCCCGCACCCGGCCCAGCGTGCCTCCTTTACCCTGGTAGGCCACCAGATTGGCGAGCCGCCCGGGATCTATATGGGCTATGAGGACGGACCCTTTGTGAGCACGAAGACCGGGGGGGACCTCCCGGCGGACTATGACCATCACCAGCGTCCATGGTACCAGGAGGCCGTGGCCCAGGATCACCTCATTTTCACCGCACCCTACGTCGACGCCCGGACCCAGCAGCTGATCCTGACGCTGGCGGCACCGGTGAAGCAGGCGCAGCACCTGATTGGCGTGATTGCCGCAGATCTGTTTATTGACGTCTTGGTGCAACGGGTGACCACTCTGCGCCTCGGCGAGGCGAGCAGTGCCTACCTGGTCGATCAGACCGGGCTCTACATTGTGCACCCCCAGCAGGAGCGGGTGCTGACGAGCACGATTCACCAGAGCGCAGACGCCGAGGTCTTCCAGGCGTTTCTCGCCGCGGACCGCCCCTCGGCCATCTACAGGGCAGCCGCGCACTATACGCTGCTTAGTCGTATCCCCAGTACCGGGTGGTTTGTGGTCGTCCATCTGCCGTATGCCGAAGTCCAACGCCCCTTGCAGACGCTCAGTCTCCTGTTCGGCGGGGGTGTGCTGCTGACGTTGGGGGTATTGGGAGGGGTGGTCGTCCTGATCAGTCGCGTCATCACCCGTCCCATCCTGCGCCTGGCCACGGGCGCCAACGCCGTCCTGGACGGCGATTACGACTACCGGCTGGCCATTCCGAGCCGGGACGAAGTCGGCCTGGTGACCGCGAGTTTCAATCACATGGCCGCGGGTTTGAAGGATCGCGATTTTATCAAGGCCACGTTTGGCCGCTATCTCAGCCCGGACGTGGTGCACGCCTTGCTCGCCTCTCCGGAGGGCTTGCGGCTCGGCGGTGCGCTCTGCGACCTCACCATGCTGGTGTCCGATCTGCGGGGCTTTTCCTCCATGGTGGCGCGGCTCGATCCCCCCACGGTGGTGCAGATCACGAATCGCTACCTGGCGCGCATGATCGACGTCATTACCCGCTATCGCGGCACAGTGGACGAGTTTCAAGGGGATGGCATCCTGGCCTTTTTTGGCGCCCCCTTGGCGGCCGAGGACGACCCGGAACGCGCTGTGGCGTGCGCCATTGCCATGCAAAACGCTATGGGCGAGGTGAATGCCGAGCAGCGCCGCCTCGGTTTGCCAGAACTCGCAATGGGGATTGGGCTCAACACGGGTGAGGTGATTGTCGGGAATATCGGCTCCGAACAGCGCACCAAGTATGGCGCCATGGGGAGCGCGATCAATACTGCGTACCGCATCGAATCGTATACTGTGAGTGGACAGATTCTGATCAGTCCCGCGCTATACGCCCGAGTGCAGGATGTGGTGAGCGTGCAGGGGACCATCGAGGTGCAGTTCAAGGGCGTGGAGCAGCCGCTCACGTTGTATGATATCGGTGGGATGACGGGTCCGTATCAGGTGGCCTTACAGGCGCGCCCCCAGGAGGAGTTGACCCCGCTCAGCGCCCCGCTCGCCCTGACCTGCCATCGCATGGACGGCAAGGTCGTGGCGGCAGTCGGTATGGCCGGGCAGATGACGGCGCTGGGTCTCTCGTCCGCCACCATGGTGCTCGACGGCGCCGTCGCCGTGCACGATAACCTCAAGCTGCTCCTGGAGCCACCGGGGCACGACACGTACGAGGCCTACGCCAAAGTCATGGCATGTGCGTCTGGGGAAGTGGTGGTGGCGTTCACCATGCTCACGGAGGAGGCGCAGGCCTTTCTCGCCACGTATCGGACGCCTGCGTAAGGGACGCAGCGGCCTATGCCGAGGATGGGAGGAGCGCGCGGCACCAGGGCAAGCCAGCGGCAGTGATCACACAGAGCGGCGCGGCCGGCGCCGCCGGGACAAGGAGCAGCGTCGCCGCTAGCCACCTCCGTCCACCGTGACGCGCTGGAGCGTCGACCAGAGAAGACAGGGTGACCGGCGCTATGATCAAGGCCCCCCATGGGAGACCATCCATTTTTCTCGCTTCGATTCTCGTTTGACTCTCCGAAACTGTACGCTCGCCTCTCCTGAGGCAGTAGAGGGATCAGTGCATGTGGTCACGGTGAGAAGGGAGGTGCCATCCGATACGCCGGACCGCGTGGTCGCCGAAGAACATGGCGAGCACCTGCTCGCGACCGATGGCACGGATCAGCTCGCGCAGCGCGCAGTAGACGAAGAGGAGCACGATGAGCCAGAGCTGGGTCCCCCAGAAGTGGGGCCAGACGATCTCGCTCACCAGCTGACGGTTCGCGGCGCCCAGATCCCCGGTGCGCCACCAGAGCGGCACGAGGTGCTCCAGGTAGTGGATGAGCAGGGCCGCGACCACATAGATCGCCGTCTTCCACACGACGTTGTACATCAGTGGCTTGTCCGGGAAGCGATTGATGAAGGGGAACTTGTCGGTGATGAGCACGACCTTGGCAATGAGCAACGCCGCCATCGTCGCGCCAGCAATCGAGACTAGAGGGAGGCCGTACTCTCGGAGCATCAGTCGTCGGTTGATGACGACGATATAGAAGGAGAGGAGAAAAAAGATCGTCGGTGGCAGCACCTCGTGGAACTCATGCATGAGCCGATGCCAGAGCCCTCTCATATCAACCTCCTTTTAGGAAAAGAGGGGAAGAGAGACCGCGACGCGGCTGCCAAACAGCCGCGCCACTTGACCACTTAATTAACCTTCTCGATATCGCCCGGCTTCCAGCTCTTGTTGATCGCCGCTTCGGTCGGGCTGTAGAGCCGCAGAATCGCGAAATAGCCTTTGCCGGGCACTGTCTGCAGCCAGTTGCCTTGCTTGCCCGCGGGCGCTTCCGGGCCGAGATACAGCTCGGTCGAGCCATCGGCGTTCGGCGCCGGCTTGTCGCGCGAGCCGAGCGATGGGAACGGCTGGCCGTTGGCGAGGCCCGACGCGTTCTCTGCCTCGTAGAGTGTGACCGACCAAAAGTTGGCGGCTGGAATGTTGGGCGGCAGCGTCACGCGGTAGCTGGCGCCGCCCGACAAGGGCGTGCCAGTGCTGTCGGTGAAGGCGACCAGGTATTTCGCGCCCTTTCCCGGCGTCTGGGAAATCATTCCAGGACTGATCGAGTAGTAGTCGGTGAAGAACCAGATGCGGGCGTCGAGATCGAGATAGGCTCCCGCGGTTCTCCGCCAGGCCAGGTCCAGCGCTCCCCCCGGATTGGCGGGCGTGCCGTCGGCGATGGGATTGACCCAGCGGCGGTCCGGATAGACACGAAAGTTGCGCCCGCTGACGACGTCCTCGAAGCCGACGACGCGGCTCATCTTGTAGGCGGTCTGCGCCGCCCGATCGAGGAGCGCCCGCGTTGGCGCATCGGGCATGAACGGCTGGCCCTTGACGATGCCGATCGACGCCAGCATCCCCAGCCAGTCGGGGTCGGCGAGGTGTGCGCCCTCGCTGTCCACCAGCTGCTTGAGCTGGTCGAACGCGCTGCCGTCGCTGATCGGCAGCATATTCACCGGCACGCCGGACGCATCGGGAAACTGCATGGGCTTGGCGCTGACTTGTCCGCCGAGCGGATAGATTTTTGCGCGTTCCATCAGCGCGACGGCTGGCGTCAGGTTCTTCGGGTCCTGATAGAACGAGCGCAGGAACACAAAGACGTTGTTCGTGCCCGACCGGAAGACGAAAGCGCCCTTGGGCACCGCCTTGGTGTATCCGGGCGGCAGGATCAGGAACTTGCCGTCCTTGCCGCCGTCGGGTCCTGCGAAACCGACATCGCCGAAAAACGCCTGCGCGCCTATTTTGGGACCTGGGATCAGACGCTGCCAGAAATCAAGCAGGATGCCCTGCAAACCCGGCGGCGCCTCGAACACCATCGGCCCGTCCTTGCCGACGTCAAGGTAGCTCATGGCGTAGATGACATCGGAGTTCGGCGTCGTCACCAGCGTCTTGGCGTCGAGACGTTTTTTCCACACCGGCAGGACGTTGTAGCCGGCACCGAACGCCCTTTCCGAGCCGACCTTCATGCCGAGCGTGTTGATGAGCGGCAGCGCCCACAGATAGGTCTGCGTCGCACGCTGGAACAGCAGCTCTTCTCGCAGCAGCTTCGCCGTCTCGGGCGTCGGTCGGTTTTCGACCATCGCGCTGTCGGCCAACGCCTCATAGCGATCGGTTTGCGCCTGCGCGAGTATGGTAAGGCCGATGACTGCGAGGCCCACGGCTAGTGCCAATGCCATCCGGTTGATTAGTTTCATCGTCGTCTCCTATGATCAATCCGAAGCGAGGACACGCAGTGCGACGGCTCGACCCGCGCCAGGTGACCGTGTCCATGGATCTTCTGGAGAGTCCCCGGCTTCCAGCTCTGGGCGAAAGAGGGCTGCGTCGATCGTTCGTCACGATAGCCCCCTTTAGAAGATGAACCCGACGCAGGCCTCAAGCTTGAAATCGTAGACCTCGTAGTCATGCACGATCGGGACACCTATCTCAAGCGCCGCCACGATCGACTTGGTCAGCAGCTTGCCCACCATGAAGTTGAACGGCAAGAACAACCGCCCGGAATCCCCGGGGCGCTTGGCGGCAAAGTTGTAGCGAATGTCGCTGCTTGGGTAGAGATTCACGAACCAGCCGTCCGGCAGCGCTATGTTGGCCATTTGTCCGGGCTCATGGCGTCCGTGATGAACAGTTGTGCCACACGTGATCGCCCCTCTCACCGTCCTGCGTCATGCGTATGCTCTGCATCAGAGCGCTCCTCTCGCTATGTGTTGACGCGATGGCTGGCACGGGTAGCTCCAGCATATGCCATAACCGTAGCACGGCCATGCCAATGCAGAATGGGTTTGCTAGTGGACCGTAGGGACATCCAGAGGCGACTTTCGTCCACTACCGAGCAGGGCTTTGGCATAGTAGGACAGCCAGGCGACAAACGGCCGTTGTGCCGCCTGGCGCTGACACTCAGTTCCGCGGCGGCGCGAGGTTCTCGAGCTCCTTCAACCGCTTCAGGGCCTCTGCAGCCTTCAGAGTCTGGTAATTGATGCCAGCGGCGCTCAGGCTACTACCCGCCTGGTAGGGGTATTGATCGAAGTCCACAAAGAACTCCTTGATCTTTTGCTGGATCGGCACGAACAGCCACATCTGATCGGCGTACCAGCGGATATACATCCCCGACTCGTTCGGCCCTTTCTCATAGGGGTCGGCACGCAGGTTGATGATCGTTGGCCAGCCTGTGACGTCCCGGGTGCCTGTCGCAATGTTCCCCTGCAGCACCGCGAAGTGCACCTTCCAGTCGTTCCAGCGCACCGCATTCAGGTTGCCGCTCTGGTCGAAATAGAAATACTCCTCTCGCGGTCCCTTCTTGACCTCACCCTTGAAGAAGGGCAAGAAGTTGTAGCCATCGAGATGCACCTTGAAGGTCTTGTTGTTGGCCTGGTAGCCCTTTATAAGCTTTTCCTTGACCTCCGGCTCCCCGGCGGCAGCCACCAGGGTCGGCATCCAGTCGTTATGGGCGATCATGTCATTGATCTCTGTGCCTGGCTTGAGCACCCCTGGCCAGCGGACGATCAGGGGCACCCGGTGCCCACCTTCCCAGGTCGTGCCCTTCTCACCATGGAAGGGTGTGGTGCCACCATCCGGCCACGACACAAGCTCGGCGCCGTTGTCTGTCGAGTACATGACGAGGGTGTTGTTAGCGATTCCCAGGTCGTCGAGCTTTTTGAGCAACTGGCCAACGTGGCCATCGTGCTCGACCATGCCGTCCGGGTACAGACCAATGCCCGTCTTGCCATCGCTCTCCTTCTTCAGGTGCGTCCAGACGTGCATACGAGTGCTGTTGAACCACATGAAGAACGGCTTGTTCGCCGCCTTGGCGCGGTCCAGGAAGTCCAGCCCCGCAGCCAGGAACTCCTCGTCAGCGGTCTCCATACGCTTGCGGGTCATGGGACCAGTGTCCTGGATCTTGCCGTCAGCAGTAGACTTGATCACACCGCGTGGACCGTACTTCTTCCGGAACTCGGGATCTTTTGGGTAATAGTAGCCCTCCGGCTCCTCCTCGGCATTGAGGTGGTAGAGGTTACCAAAAAACTCGTCAAAGCCGTGGTTCGTTGGCAGATGCTTGTCGCGGTCACCGAAGTGGTTTTTGCCAAACTGAGCTGTCATATAGCCCTGGGCTTTGAGCAGGTCGGCGATCGTCGGCGTCCAGTCGGGGATGCCATGCTCGGAACCCGGCATACCAATGGTCAGTAGGCCAGTACGGAACGGATGCTGACCGAGCATGAAGGCGGCACGGCCAGCCGTGCAGGACTGCTCGCCGTAGGCGTCGGTGAACAGCGCGCCTTCTCTGGCGATACGGTCGATGTTGGGCGTGCGGTAGCCCATGATGCCATGGTTGTAGGCACTAATGTTGTGCACCCCGATGTCGTCGCCCCAGATGATCAGGATGTTGGGCTTCTGCGCTTGCGCCTGCGCCTCAATGAAACCGACTGCAGTGCATGTGAGCACTACAGTGATGACACAAAGGCCTAGCGTGCAGCGACGGAGCCAGATGGACTGTGGCATACGCTTGTTCCTTTCCTCACTCAGTGTTGTCCGCCTTTAATGGGGTTTGCTGGCCGGCGGACTGGGCACAGCTATGGTCAATGTGTGAGGTGCCGATCACCGCCCGGCTGCCAGTGGGAAGATGGTCTTCCAGTCTTGCTTCATGTTGACAACCGTCCAGCCCCTGGCGAGTGCCTCGTCGAGCGCCTTGTCGAGCTGGCCGATGTGCGATGTACGGTCGTAGGCCCACTCGCGCTCCGCATCGGTGTGGTGCACGAGGCCCATGAAGCGGGGGCCACTGCCCGCCGCCGTCCACTGCAGCATCTGGTGATCGCCGTCGGAGTTGCCGAAGGCGAGCAACGGCCGTCGGCCAATGAATTTGTTAATGCTGATCGGCTTGCCAGCTTTGTCGTCGATGAAGTCGATCTCTGGCAGGCGCATCAGCACCGGCTTGCCGTCGCGCAACTCGAACTTGGTCTTGATCGTGCTGCCGACCACCTGTTCGGGTGGAATGCCATAGACTTGCTCCGTCCATGGCCGCATGAACTCAACACCCCCGCCGGACACGATGTACGTCTTAAACCCATTGGCGCGCAGGTAGGCGAGCAGTTCGAGCATTGGCTGGTACACACACTCAGTGTAGGGTCGGTTGAAGCGCGGGTGCTTGGCAGTTGCGAGCCAGTCCTTGACGATCTGCTCAAACTCCTCAGTCGTCATACCGGCGTGCGAGGCCATCACTAGTTGCACTATAGCCTTTTCGCCACCGGCAAACACCCCTTTGAGGTCACCGGCGAGGAGGGATTTGAACGGCTCCTGTTCCTGCCATTCAGGGTGTTGGGGCGCGAGTGCCTTGACGCGGTCGAGGGCAAAGGCGAACTGGAAATACATCGGCTGCTCAGCCCACAACGTGCCGTCATTATCAAAGGTGGCGATACGCTCTGTCACAGGCACAAAGTCCTTGCCACCTAGCGTGACCACGCGCTGCACGAAGTCCACAATGGCGCGTTTGGCGGCACCGTCGGTCCACGATGGCAATGGATCGTCCGCCGTGGCGGCGCTGTGCACAGATACCAACGTAAGAGTGACTACAAGTAGCGCATAGGAGAGGGTACGTAGTGGTGTGCGCATGAGAGCTCCTCAGAACCTGCAACACTTATCCTTCTCTTGGACCTAGCGATGGCGCGAATATACTCCCCGAGGCGGAGAGCACACTATTGGACTTTGGTCTTATAGCAGGGAGCTTGTGGTGGAGCGTATACTTGAGCCCTGTGGGGAATGCGGTTGGACCTGTCAGGAGCCGTCCCCATTCAAAAAGACTGCGCAAAGTGTCTGGTAGAGCATCTCGGAGATTGACATGACCCCTCGCGAAGCGATCCTTGAACTGCAACGCCGCATGGAGACGGCGATCATTGGCCAGCAACATGTCATCCAGCGGCTTCTGCTGACTTTGTTGTGCAACGGCAACTGCCTCCTCGAAGGCCTGCCGGGGCTGGCCAAGACGCGCGCTGTGAAAAGCCTGGCTCGGCATCTGGATGCCGAACTGAAGCGCGTCCAGTTCACCCCCGACCTGCTCCCGGCGGACATCACCGGGTCAGAAATGTACCTGGGGGAGCAGGCTCAGGAGCGCTTCGTGTTCCAGTCGGGGCCGATCTTCGCCAACCTGGTGCTGGCCGACGAGATCAACCGCGCTCCGGCGAAGGTGCAGTCGGCTCTACTGGAAGCCATGGAGGAGCGGCAGGTCACGGTGGGCGGCAAGACCCACACGCTGCCAGAGCTGTTCATGGTCCTGGCGACCCAGAACCCGATCGAACAGGAAGGGACTTACCCACTGCCGGAAGCGCAGAAGGACCGGTTTCTCCTGCACGTGGCCATGGATTACCCTGATGACGCCTCGGAACAGGTCATCATCCGCCTGGTGCGCGCTGAGAAGGGCGGAGACGCGGGTGAGGCGCTGGAACCGATCTCCCAGCACGTGATCTTTGACGCTCGTGCGGAGGTGAACCGGGTCGAGGTCTCCGACGCCATGGAGAAATATATCGTGGCCCTCATTGCGGCCACGCGCCGTCCCAGGGAACTGTCCGCAGACCTCGGGCGCTGGATCCAAGTGGGTGCCAGCCCGCGCGGCTCGCTGGCGTTGGACTACGTCTCCCGCGCCCATGCCTGGCTGCACGGACGTGATTACGTCACCTCCGACGACGTGCGCGCGGTGGTGAACGACTGCCTCCGCCATCGCCTGGCGCTGAGCTACGAAGCCA
>Ga0075421_100009121_pt1 | contig 12217 bp, 12 predicted proteins | sample SoiMetdeltSBSDD5_FD_75292 | JGI IMG/M metagenome (GOLD analysis project Ga0075421, IMG submission 75292) | Bulk soil microbial communities from a Populus tree surrounding site in Tennessee, USA - Soil MetaG P. deltoides SBSDD5 | ecosystem: Environmental > Terrestrial > Soil > Tree plantation...
GCGAGCGTCTCCTGACGTACCTCGTCGAGCCGGGCGCCGAGCGACTCGAGGATCTTGGCGGCGATCGACTGGCCTTCCTTCATGAGGCCGAGGAGGAGGTGCTCGGTTCCGATGTAGTTGTGACCGAGCTGCCGTGCTTCCTCGATGGAAAGCTCCAGCACGCGCTTGGCTTGAGGAGTGAACGGCACTTCACCGAACGTGAGCGTCTTCGGGAACCCGGCGAGGGCGCGCTCCACTTCCGCTTTCACGGTCTCGAGTCGGAGTCCGAGACGCTGGAGCACCGCCGTCGCAATGCCTTCGCCGTCCCGGATGAGACCGAGCAGCACGTGCTCCGTGCCGACGAAGTCGTGACGGAACCGTCCCGCCTCTTCGCGTGCAAGGATGATGACCCGCCGCGCTCGTTCGGTGAATCGTTCAAACACTGGTGGTCGCCACTCCTCTCAGAGACGCAAATGAGCGTTTTTGTTTGCGCGGGCAGCTAGTTAGTCGCCCTCAGTATAGCCCAGGGCCCAAGGCCCCGCTAGCGTTTTCGTTCACGAGCCGCCAACGCTGCGTATCCTATATGCGAATCCCCCGCCAATCCGCACTGGCTCACTCGCCCTCGTGGACCTCGCGGGCGCGGCCCTCTACTAGACGGTACCCCCGGTCAGCCTTCCGCGCCAGATCTGGGTTGTGCGTGGCAATCAGGAACGCGATGCCGCGTTCGGCCTGCAGCCGGAGGAACAGCTCGTAGATTACCTCGCTCGTCTTCGGATCGAGATTTCCCGTGGGCTCGTCGGCGAGAATCAGGCGCGGACCGTTCAGGAGCGCGCGCGCGATGGCCACGCGCTGCTGCTCGCCGCCGGACAGCTCGCCCGGCCGATGACGCATCCGGTCGGCGAGTCCGACCTCGGCGAGCGCCTCCCCCGCGAGCGCCCGGGCCTCGCGCACGGACTTCCGCGCGAGCAGCGCCGGCACCATCGCGTTCTCGAGCGCGGTCATTTCGCCAAGGAGATTGTAGAACTGAAAGACGAAGCCGATCTCCTGCCGCCGAAAGCGCGCCAGCCCAGCCTCGGGCCGCGCGAACAGGTCCTCGCCACGGTAGATCACCCGACCCCCGGAGGGACGATCGAGCGCGCCGAGCAGATAGAGCAGCGTCGATTTCCCCACGCCGGAGGCGCCCACGAGCGCAACGACTTCGGCGGCGCGGACGAAAACGCTGGCACCACGGAGGACGCGGAGGACCTCGGGCCCCGTGCGGTACTCCTTCTCGAGATCCTCGCCGACGATGAGCGGCGACTCGCCGTCGGCGCCGCGCGGTATCCCCTGCCGCGCGTCCGCGTCCGGAGCAGACGCTTCGGGCGGCTCCGGGCGCCGGCCGCCGTTCGACGCGGGGCCGTCACTCATAGCGGAGCACGTCCACCGGCGTGAGGCTGCCCGCGCGGCGGGCCGGAAAGATCGTGGCGAGGAACGAGATGACGAGGGTGGCGCTGATGACGAGCACGAAATCGCCGGGGCTCAGCTTCATCGGCAGGTAGTCGATCTGGTAGACATCGCCGGCGAGCCGGATGATCTTGTACGTGTTCTGGATCCAGATGAGCGCGAGCCCCACCGCGCTTCCGGCCGCCGTACCCACCACGCCGATCGTCATCCCGACCGTGAAGAACACGGCCGTGATACTGGGCGCGGAGGCGCCGATCGACTTCAAGATTCCGATCTCCTTCCGCTTTTCGGCCACGAGGAGCACGAGGTGGCCGATGATGGCGAAGGCGGCCACGAGCACGATGATGGTCACGATCACGAACAGCGCCAGCTTCTCGAGCTGGAGCGCGGCGAACAGGTTGCGGTTCATGTCCATCCAGTCGCGGGCCCAGTACTCGAAGCCGAGCATGCGCGTGATCGCGCGTCCCACCCGCTTGGCGTCGAAGGGATCGTCGAGCTTCACCTCGATGCCGCTGGCGCCGTTGAGCCCCGCGAACTCCTGCGCGGTGGCGAGGCTCGTGTAGGCCATGGAAGCGTCGAACTCGTACATCCCGACCTCGATCGTCCCCGCCACCGTGTAGCGCCGCATCTTCGGCACCATCCCCACCGCGGTGAGGGCGCCCTTCGGCGAGATCACGGTGACGCTGTCCCCGGTCACGACCCCGAGCAGCCGCGCCAGCTCCGCGCCCAGCAGGATGGCCGGCTCGCCCGCCGCCACCGCGTCCACCCGGCCGGTGCGAATCTGACTGCGGATATCCCGCAGCACGGGCTCGGCGCCGAGATCGACGCCACGCAGGAGACCGCCGTGAGCGCCGCCGCCCTCCGCGCTGAACAGCACCTGTTGAAGCACGAACGGCGTGGCCGACCGGACGCCGTCCACGGTCTTCACGCGTTCGGCGAGCGCGGGCGCGTTCGGAATGCCGAGGCCGCCCGTCTGGAACACGAGCAGGTGCGGGTTGGCGGAGATGATCTTGTCGCGGATACCGTCCTGGAACCCGGTCATCACCGCGAGCACGACGATCAGCGCGGCCACGCCGAGGAAGACACCACCCACCCCGATCCAGACGAACAGCGAGAGCGTGGCGCGCTGACCGCGCGCGCGCAGGTAGCGGAGGCCGAGGAACAGCTCGAACGGGAGCCCGCGGCTCATCCCTCGCGGCCCCGCGCCCAGAGGAGGTACGCCTTGATGAACCCGTCCAGCTCCCCGTCCATCACGGCCTCCACGTTGCCCACCTCGAGACCCGTGCGATGGTCCTTGATGAGCTGATAGGGATGAAACGTGTACGACCGGATCTGGCTGCCGAACGCGATTTCCTTCTTGTGGCCGGTGAGCTCGGCGAGCTCGTCGCGCTGCTTCTTCTCCGCGATCTCGAAGAGCCGCGCCTTCAAGATCCGCATCGCGGTATCGCGATTACGGAGCTGCGATCGCTCGTTCTGGCACTGCACGACGATACCGGTGGGCAGATGGGTGATCCGGACGGCGGAGTCCGCGGTGTTGACGCCCTGCCCGCCGGGGCCGGACGACCGGAACACGTCCACGCGAATCTCGTCGTCACGCACGGTCACCTCGACGTCGTCCACCTCGGGCACGACCGCCACCGACGCGAAGCTCGTCTGCCGTCGGCGAGACGCGTCGAAGGGCGAGATCCGCACGAGCCGATGCACACCGGTCTCCCCCCGCAGATAGCCGTAGGCGTATTCGCCGGTGATCTCGATGGTCGCCGACTTGATCCCCGCTTCTTCGCCGGGCAGCAGATCGACGACCTCGGCCTTGAAGCCAGCCCGCTCACACCAGCGGAGATACATCCGCATCAGCATCTGGGCCCAGTCTTGCGACTCGGTGCCGCCGGCGCCGGGATGGATGGAGAGGATGGCGGCCTTGCTGTCGTGAGAGCCGGAGAGCATGACCTTCAGCTCGAACTCGTCGAGCTCGCGCCGCAGCCGCTCGATGCCGTCGCCGATCTCGGCGTCGAGCGAGCCGTCGCCGGCCTCGGCCGCGAGCTCCAGCATCACGGGCAGGTCTTCCGCGCGTGTCGTGAGTTCCTTGACGCGCGCCACCATGCGCGCGAGTTCGGTGCGCTCCCGGATCAGCTCCTGCGCGCGGCGGTTGTCCTCCCAGAACGCCGGGGCGCCCATCTCGGCGTCGATGGCGGCCAGGCGCTTTTCCTTCCCTGGGATGTCAAAGATGCCCCCGGAGCTCGTCCACGCGACGGCCGAGCTCGGTCGCCTCGCGCTTGAAATCGCTGATCACGCGGCCCTCCGGCCCGCCACCGCGGCCGCCCCCAGCGCGGCGGCGGTGACCGCGAACGAGAGCCACGCCACCCAGTCGCCCACGCGCGTATAGAGCGTCTCTCCGTTGCGGAGCGGCAGCGTCTCCGACATCGTGCCGCGCTCGAAGAGCCGCATCCAGCGCACGATGCGCCCGGACGGCGCGATGAAGGCGGAGACCCCGGTGTTGGCGGCGCGGACGACGGCCGTGCGGTGCTCGACCGCGCGCAGCGGATACATGGCGAGATGCTGGGCGGGTCCGCTGGTACGCCCGAACCACGCGTCGTTGGTCATATTGATCATCAATCGTGCCCCACCCTTCACGAACTTCCGATAGAGGTCGGGGAAGATACCTTCGTAACAGATGACGACACCGAACGGGGCTGGCGGACCCGGAAAAACGACGGGACTCGAGCCGGGCTCCAATTCGGAAATGAACTCGGCCCAGCCCTTCACGAAACCGAACACTCCCGACAGCGGCACGTACTCTCCAAACGGAACCAAGTGAATCTTATCATACCGGCCCGCAATGCCTTTTTCGGTGAGCAGGAACGCGGTGTTGCGGTAGCCGCGGGTGTCGTCGCCGTCCACGGAGCCGACCAGGAGCCGCATCCGCAGCGTGCCGGCGAGCTCCGTGAGCGTCTTCAGCAGTCGCTCGTCGCGCGCCAGAATCGTGGGCGACGCGGTCTCCGGCCACACGAGCAGGTCGGGATGCTCGTTGCCCGCGCGCCGCGCAAGGGCGAGGTAGATGGCGACGACGGTCGCGGTGTGGTTCTCGTCCCACTTCAGGGGCTGCTCGATCGACGGCTGCATCACCGCGATGCGCGCTTCCGCGGGGAGCGGCGGCTCCGCGAGGCGGGCGGCGCCGAAGGCGAGGCATCCCCCCACGATGACGCCCGCGATCAGCAACGCGCCCGCGGCGCGACGCCACGGCAGCAGCACGGCGGCCGCCACCGCGGCATTGGCCGCGAGGACCACGAACGACACGGCGTGGATGCCGCCGAGCTCCGCCACCTGGATCACCGTCAACCGCAGATACTGGCTATAGCCGAGGCTGCCCCACGGAAACCCTTCCATGATGTGTCCGCGCAGCCATTCTGCGGCCACCCAGAGGAACGGCGCCGCCGCCAGCGCCCACGCCGGCGAGCGCCGCCAACCGACCCACGACACCGCCGCCGCCACCAGGCCGAAGTACAGCGCGCAGTATCCGGCGAGCGCGAGGAGGGGCACGAGCGTGAGCGGGAACGGAATCGAGCTGTAGACCGAGAACGTGAAGTTGAGCCAGCGCAGCAGGAACGCGAAGAAGACGAGGCCGGTCAGCCATCCCCATCCGAAGGCCACGCGCGGTCGGTGTGTGAGGGCGGTGACCAGCAGCGGCGCGAGCGCCACCCACGCGAGCGCATCCCAGTCGAAGCGCGGAAACGCGAAGCCGAGCGCGAGACCGGCGGTGATGGCGATGAGGGCGTCACCGAGAAGGGCGCGCCCGCGACCGTAGTCAGGCGCCGGCGGCGAGACGGTCGGCAAGAAACCTCGGGAGGCCGGCGGCGGCGATCTTGGCCCGGGCGGCGCGGACGTCGTACGGCACGCGGCGGATCTGGATGCGCCGGGCGTCCGCGTCCCACACCGCGTACGCGGCGCGCACGTCCCGGTCCCGCGGCTGGCCCACGCTCCCCACGTTGACGAGATAACGTCGGCCCGCGTCGAGCGTGACGTCGATGTTGCCGCCCTCGTGCTCTCGCCCCGAGGACCCGAGCGACCACGCGCCGGGCAGGTGCGAATGGCCCACGAAGCAGACGCGCGTGTCGAACGCATCGAACGCCGCGAAGCCGTCCTCGGCGGAGACGAGGTAGTCCCACTCGTCGGGCTGGCGCGGCGAGGCGTGCACGAGCGTGGCATCCGCCACCTGCGCGGTGAGCGGCAGAGCGGCCAGCCACGCCGAGTGATCGTCGTCGAGCTGCTCGCGCGTCCACTCCGCGGCCGCCCGCGCGTGGGTGTTGAACCATGCGAGGTCCATCAGCCCCGTGACACCGTGCTCGTGGTTGCCCGCGACCACCGCCTGCGCGCGCTCGGCGAGGCGCTCCACGCACGGCACGGGGTCGGCGCCGTAGCCCACGACGTCGCCGAGACACACGACGGCGTCGGCGTGGGCGGCGGCGTCGGCGAGAACCGCCTCGAGGGCCTCGAGGTTACCGTGGACGTCCGAGAGGACCGCGTACCGCATGGCGGGCGCTCAGGACGCCGGGCGCAGCTCTTTGTGGATGCGATCCAGGATGCCGTTGATGAAGCGACTCGACTCCTGCGTCCCGAACTTCTTCGCGATCTCGATCGCCTCGTTGATGGCGACCTTGGGCGGAACTTCCCCGCTCCACAGGAGCTCGTACACGGCGAGGCGCAGGATGTTGCGATCGACCACCGCCATGCGCTCGAGGTCCCAGTGCTCGGTCACCTGCGCGATGAGAGCGTCGATCTTCGCCTGGTTCCCTTTCGTGCCCCGCACGAGGTTGTCGGCGAACGCGCGTGTCTCCTCATCGGACGGATAACGCGCCCAGAACTCCGCCTCGTGCGGAGCCGGATCGTCATCGCCGCCGAGGTCGAGCTGATAGAGGAACTGGAGCGCGACCTCGCGCGATTTCCTACGCCGACCCATGATCCCGCCCGCTGTTCGATCCATGGCCCCGCACGCGCTGCACGAAGCCGGCCATCTCGAGCGCGGCCGTGGCCGCTTCCTCCCCGCGGTTGCCCACCTTGCCGCCCGCCCGATCCCACGCTTGCTCCTCGGTGAGCGCGGTGATCACGCCGTAGGTAGCCGGCACCCCGGTCGTGATGGCGACATGACGGATGCCGGCCGCCGCCTCCCGCGCCACGTGCTCGAAGTGCGGCGTCTCGCCGCGGATTACCACGCCCACGCACACGATGCCGGCGTAGCGTCCGGTGGCGGCGAGATGAGCAGCGGCCTGCGGCAGCTCGAACGAGCCCGGCACCCAGTGGACCTCGACCCCGGTGGACGGAACCTTGGCCACCGTGAAGGCATGACGCGCGCCCTCCACGAGCCGCGCGGTGATCGCTTCGTTGAAGCGCGCGGCCACGATCGCGAAGCGCTGGTGGTGGGCGGCGGCGCGGCCGGCGCGCAGCGTGGAGGTCCCCGGTCGGGGGGCGCGGCCGGCCACAGCGTCAGTCGGGAAGCGAAGACAGCAGGTGGCCCAGCTTGTCCCGCTTCGTGCTGAGGTACTTCCGGTTGCTGTCGTTCGCGGCAATCTCGAGGGGCACCCGCTCCATGAAGTGGAGGCCGTATGCCTCGAGGCCGACCCGCTTCTTCGGGTTGTTCGTGAGCAGTCGCAGGTTCTTCACGCCGAGATCGACGAGGATCTGGGCGCCGATGCCGTAGTCGCGCGCATCCGGCTTGAATCCGAGGGCTTCGTTCGCCTCCACGGTGTCCTTGCCCTGGTCTTGAAGCTCGTACGCGCGCATCTTGTTGAGGAGGCCGATGCCGCGGCCTTCCTGGCGCAGGTAGACGAGGACGCCGCGCCCCTCCTCGGCGATGATCCGGAGCGCCAGCTCGAGCTGGACGCCGCAATCGCACCGGCGTGAGTGAAAGACGTCGCCGGTGAGGCACTCCGAGTGCATGCGGACGAGCACCGGCGTCTCGCCGGCGATCGCGCCCATCGTGAGCGCGACCGGGACCCGCGGATCGACGGTCGTCTCATAGGCGATGGCCGTGAACTCGCCGAACTCGGTGGGCAGCCGCGTGGTGGCCACCCGGCGGACGAGGCGCTCCTTCCGCGTCCGGTATTCGATCAGGTCCTTGATCGTGATGATCTTGAAGCCGTAGCGCTCGGCCATCGCGTGGAGCTGCGGCAGCCGCGCCATGCCACCGTCGTCGTCGAGGACTTCGCAGATGACGCCGGCGGGATAGCGCCCGGCCAGCCGCGCCAGGTCCACCGACGCTTCGGTGTGGCCGGCGCGGCGTAGCACACCGCCCGGCATGGCGCGCAGCGGGAAGATGTGACCCGGCCGCGCGAGATCTTCCGGGCGCGTGGCGGGATCGACGAGGGTGCGGATGGTGACGGCGCGGTCGTACGCGGAGGTGCCGGTGGTCACCCCGCGCAGCGCATCGACGGTGGCGGTGAACGCGGTGCCCATGGGGGCCGTGTTGTCGGCCACCATCATCGCGATCTTGAGCTCGTCGAGGCGCTCGCCGGTCATGGGGACACAGATCAAGCCGCGCCCGTGCTTGGCCATGAAGTTGACGGCCTCCGGGGTGGCGAGGTCGGCCGCCATCACGAGATCGCCCTCGTTCTCGCGGTCCTCGTCGTCCACGACGATGAGGATCCGTCCCGCCCGGATCTCCTCGATCCCTTCGTCGATGGTGGCGAAGTTCATGGCGCCGTCCGCAAGCTGAGTGACCGCAGCAAGTACTTGCCGATCACGTCCATCTCGATGTTCACCGCCTGCCCGGCCTTCGCGTCGCCGAGCGTCGTCACCGCCCGCGTGTGCGGGATGACCATGATCTCGAAGGCCCCCGGGGCGAGGTCGGCCACCGTGAGGCTCACGCCGTCCACCGCCACCGATCCCTTCGGGATCAGGAGCGGCTCGAGATCGCGCCGCGGCAGCGCGATCCGGACCCGCGCGGTCGATTCTACACAAGTTACGCGCTCCACGGTGGCCACCCCATCCACGTGCCCCAGGACCAGGTGGCCGGCGAGCGCACCCCCGAAACGGAGCGGCCGCTCGAGGTTCACGCGGGCGCCGACGGTGAGACTCCCGAGCGTCGTGCTCGCGAGCGTCTCCGGGCCGACGTCGAATGCGAAGCTCCGTCCTTCGCGCTCGACCACCGTGAGACAGACGCCGTTGACGGCGACGCTGGCGCCGACCTCGCTGCCCTCGAGCGTGGTGGTGGCTTCGATCTCGAGACGGGCGACGGCCCCGGAACCGGCGCGGCGCCGCACGATGCCGATCTCCTCCACGATGCCAGTGAACACTACGAGCCCCTCACGTCAGGAGTGCCTCACGTCGCCCTCGATCAGCACGTCGTCGCCCACCATGCGCACCGTGACGGACTGCAGGCGCAGCGCGTTCTTCAGCTCGCGCCCGCTCCCGCCCACGGCGGCGACGGCGCGCGCGCCGCCCAGCAGCAGCGGCGCCATGAAGAAGGCTGCCCGATCCACGACGCCGGCGTCGAGGAAGGCGCCGTGCACGGCGGCGCCGCCTTCGACCAGCAGCGCGCGCACGTCGCGGGCGAAGAGATCGCCGAGGAGTGCCCCCACGTCCACGCGCCCGTCGCGGGCCGCACACGGTACCACGGTGGCGCCGGCCGCGCGCAGAACGTCGACGCGTGCTGCGGGCGCGGACGCTCCCACGGCGATGAGCGCGCGCGCGGGGGTGCCGGCGCGGATCAGGCGAGCGGTCGGGGGCGTGCGCGCGCTCGAGTCGAGCACGACGCGGTAGGGCTCGCGGGGCCACGAGCAGTCCAGCCGCACGGTGAGCTGAGGGTCGTCCTGAAGCACGGTGCCGATGCCGACGGCGATGGCGTCCGCCTCGCTGCGGAGGCGGTGCCCTTCCCGCCGCGCCGCCTCCCCGGTGATCCACTGCGACGCGCCCTGCCCGTCCGCGATTTTCCCGTCGAGCGTGATGGCTGCCTTCAGCGTGATGTGCGGGCGACCCGAGCGCATGGCGGTGAGGAAGACGCGATTCTGCGCCTGCGCCTCGGCCTCGAGGACCCCGGTGCGCACGTCGAGCCCGGCCTCGCGCAAGACTGTCAGTCCTCGCCCCGCCACGAGCGGATTCGGATCCGCGGTGGCGACGACCGCGCGGCGAATCCCCGCCGCCACCACCGCGGGCGCGCACGGCGGTGTCCGGCCGTGGTGAACGCACGGCTCCAGCGTGACGTAAAGCGTGGCCCCGCGCGCGGCTTCCCCCGCCCCTTCCAGCGCTTTCGCCTCCGCATGCGCTTCGCCCGCCCGCTCGTGGAAGGCCTCGCCGACCACGATCCCGTCGCGCACCACGACGGCGCCGACGAGCGGGTTCGGTGAGGTGAGACCGCGGGCGCGCTCGGCGAGCTCGAGAGCCCGCCGCATGAACTGAACGTCCGGGTCCATCAGGCAGCGGGAACGAGCGCGTCGACGAAGCGGGCGGGATCGAACGTCTGGAGGTCATCGACGCGCTCACCTACGCCGATGAGCTTCACGGGCACGCGCAGCTCGCGCACGATGCGGACGACGATGCCGCCGCGCGCGGTGCCGTCGAGCTTGGTGAGACACACGCCGCTGAGCCCGATCGCCTCGTGGAACATCCGCGCCTGCGCGAAGCCATTCTGGCCGGTGGGCGCGTCCAGCACCATCAGCGATTCGTGGGGCGCGCCCGGCACCTGACGCTCCACCACGCGCTTCAGCTTCGACAGCTCGTCCATGAGGTTGGTCTTGGTGTGGAGACGGCCGGCGGTGTCGATGATGAGCGCATCGACCTCGCGCGCCGTCGCGGCCTTCAAGGCGTCGAACACCACCGCCGCGGGGTCGGACCCGGCCGACTGCTTGATGACGTCCACGCCGATCCGATCGCCCCACGTCTGGAGCTGCTCGATGGCGGCGGCCCGGAAGGTGTCGGCGGCGGCGAGCAACACGCGACGGTCGTCGCTCTTCAGCGAGGCGGCGAGCTTGGCGCAGGTCGTGGTCTTGCCGGAGCCGTTCACGCCGAGCATGAGCACGACGCTCGGCCGGTGTTCCAGATCGAGCGGCACCGCCGCCGGGGTCAGGATATCGACGAGGAAACGACGAAAGAGCGGCCGGAGCTGGTCGGCGCGGGTGACGGTGCCGAACATCACCTCTTCGCGCGCGCGATTCGTGAAGTCGGCGGCGAGGAGGGCGCCGAGATCGGCGGCGATGAGAAGCTCCTCCAGCTCCTCGTAGAGGGATTCGTCGATGGGGCGATCGGGCTCGAGGATCGCCGCCAGCTCACCGGAGAGGTACTCCTGCGACCTCCGCAACCCCTCGCGGAGGCGCTCCGACAGACCCGAGAAGAACTTCACCGCGCTTCCGCGGGCAGGACCAGGCGCTCGATGACCTCGCCGCTCGCGCCCAGGGGAGGCAGGACGCGGCCGTTCAGCTCCAGAGCAACCCCACCTGCGTTGCCGACGGTGAGGATGAACCGACCATTCGAGACCCACTCGCGGACCTGTCCGGGCGGGACGTTCTCCTCGGTGATGCGGCCGTCTTCGGTGCGCACGCGGATCCACGTCAGCTCGAGGGTACGGGCGACGAGCCGGTGGGGGGCGGTGACGGCACCCACGAGCGATGGACCCGGACTCGCACCGGTCCCCGCGGGCGGCGTGGCGGGCGGGCGCACCGGCCGCGTCTCGGCGACCTTCGGCGCCGGCGGCTCGGGAACGGGCACGGATTCCTCCGCCAGTGGGAGCGGCGTCATCCGGTCGTCGGCGGCAGGCGCAGTCGCCGCGACACGGTCGCCCCCTCGCTCGCGGCTCTTCTGGAGGCCCAGCGTCACTGCGAAGAGCGCGACACCGAGCACGACGAGCAGCACGAAGCTGACCAGGATCGGGCCCCGGCCGCGCGCATCGTTCCGACTCGCGGCCGGTACCGCCGTGGACGGGGCGGCGGCATGGGAATCGGCGACGGGCATGGCCCCTCCGGACTCCCGGGCGGAGAAGCGGGCGAGCGCCTCGTCGGGCGGCTCCCGGAGGACCTGGCAATAGGCGCGGATGAACCCCCGGGCGAAGACCGGAGCCGGGAGCGCGCCGAAGTCGTCGTTCTCGAGGGCCTCCAGATACCGAGCGGCGACACGGGTGGAACGGGCCATTTCATCGAGGGAGAGACCACGCTGCTGGCGCAGTTCGCGGAGATACGAACCTACCGTCGACATCGCGTACACCGTTTTTCGAGTCTAGCTTATCGTTTCCCCGTTTTCACCTTTCCTAGGCGTCGAGCCGGACGGAAACGAGCTTGGAGAGGCCCGGCTCCTCCATGGTGACGCCGTAGAGGACGTCCGCGGCTTCCATGGTCTTGCGGTTGTGGGTGATGACCAGGAACTGGGTCTGGCTCGTGAGCTCCCGCAAGACTCTCAAGAAACGGTGGATGTTGGCGTCGTCCAGAGGGGCATCGACCTCGTCCAGCACGCAGAACGGGCTCGGCCGGAAATAGAAGATCGCGAACAGCAACGCGAGCCCGGTCAGCGCACGTTCGCCGCCCGACATGAGCGTCACCGCCTGCAGCCGCTTGCCGCGCGGCTGCGCCATGAGCTCGACGCCGGTATCGAGGGGGTCGCCGCCCTCTTCGGCTTCGACCAGCCGCAGCTCGGCGCGTCCGCCCTCGAAGAGGCGGCCGAAGATCGACTGGAAGTGGCCGTTGATCTCCTCGAACGCCTGACTGAACCGCTCTTGCGCCGTGCGCGTCATCCCGCGCAGTGCCTTCTCCAGATCCTTGATCGATGCCGTGAGGTCGTCGTACTGCGCGCGCAGGAACGTGAGCCGCTCGTCGAGCTC
>Ga0075421_100009122_pt1 | contig 12216 bp, 9 predicted proteins | sample SoiMetdeltSBSDD5_FD_75292 | JGI IMG/M metagenome (GOLD analysis project Ga0075421, IMG submission 75292) | Bulk soil microbial communities from a Populus tree surrounding site in Tennessee, USA - Soil MetaG P. deltoides SBSDD5 | ecosystem: Environmental > Terrestrial > Soil > Tree plantation...
TCGAGAAGGTCCTTGCGCTCCTCGATGGTAAGCCCTGAGTAGATGCCTGTCCCATTCGCGATCGCGAGCACCTCAAAGCTCGTGTACGCGTAGTCGACGTCTGCGCTGAGCGCGTTGAGGAAGGCGGCGGCCGCATGATGAGCGAGCGCGTTGATGCCGCCACCATTCTCGTCGAGCCCGGCCTGCAGCGTCCCCGTGTACCCGAACGTGAAGCCCGCCTGGGCGAACGTGGTCGTGAGCGCCACCGGCCCGTTGCCGAAGTGCTGTTCCTGCTTCCAGTGACCCGGCGTGCAGCCCTCGATGCCCGTCTCCTCAAAGTTCTTGAAGCCCAAGACGACGCCGTGAATGCTGTTGATGAAGTCCGTGAACGGAATGGTCGGGTTCGGAGTGATGGGCGTAATGCCGGTCACCGTGCTGACGCGCTGGCCGAAAATGCCCGTCAGGTTCGATGCGTTCGTCTCGGTGCGTACGGTGACGTCCGAACCAGAGCCCGACGGCGCATCGTCCTCGACGACCACGTAGCACTGGCCGGGCTGAGTGGTGATGGACGTAATGATCGTCGACCCGGCGCCGAACCCGCCACCGGCGGGCGTCCGGCTGATCGTGAAGTGGCCTGCCGTGTTGCCGTACTTGCATACGCGGAATTCGCTCGGCGTGGGCGTTTCGTCGACGGCCGTTCCGGCCAGCACGAAGCTCGGCCGTACCAGCGTCGGCGATACAGGGCCAGTGACATACGCCCGGCCTGCGGAACCGCTACGGGCTTCGCCCCGGTACGGGCGCGGCTCGGCGATGCAGGCGCCCCCGACGATGGAGTCGTCGACTCCTGAAGAGCGGCTATAATGAGAGTCGTCTAACCAAATTGGAAGGCAGTCCTCGCGCACATGTAGAGCGTGCCAGGTCTGGCTGTGGCGTACACGCTGGCGGGTAGCGCAAGGGGGCCGCGCGAGACACCACACGCCGTCCTCGGAGTCGGTTCTACCGCCTAACGATCACCTTTTTAGCGTGCGCCAACGATGGGAGTTCCCGGGCGTTCCACGCGCTCAGCCCCAGATTCTCCGGCCGCCGCTGGTTCCGGGGAATCGCCGTGATGGATGGAGGACGCGTCGGCGTACCATGCCTTGCGGTGCATGCAGCCGCCATCATCGCTGCCGCCGCGCTGAGTGGAGGGGTCGCCGCGTTCCCTCGACAGTGCCTGGCACCCCACCTAACGAGCCTTTGTGCGAACAAAAAAAGACGGGGCGACTCACGTCGCCCCGTCCGTGCTGTCGGAAACCGCGAGCGTTACTCAGCGCGCCCCAGTGGACACCCGTCGACGCCATTATTCGCGGCGTCGAGGAGGTTCTTGCGCGCTTCGACGCTGAGGCCGGCGTAAGCGCCGTCACCCTGAACGATGTCGATCACCTGAGCGGTCGTGTAGGCGTAGTCGACGGTCGCGTTCTGCGCGTTGAGGTACGCCGCGGCACCGTGCCGAATGAGGGCATCCAAGCCGCCGCCGTTATTACCCAGCGCCTCGAGGAGGGTGCCGCCAAAGATGCCGGCGCCGAACACCGAGCTAAACGTGGTGTTGAGCGCGACCGGCGCCCAGCTGCCGAAGTGCTGTTCCTGCTTCCAGTAGCCCGGCGTGCAGCCTTCATTTCCGGGCGGCTCAACGTGGTTGACAAAGGTGAGCCGAACTCCGTGAATGCTGTTGATGAACCACGTCCCACCGTTTGTGGCAACGGGGCTGAGTGGCTGCGGAACCCCGCCGAGCTCGATCTGCTGTCCGCTAACGGACACGAAGCCCGGGGAGGTCTCAAGAACCGTCACGTTCGAGCCGAAATTCGCTGGCGAGTCGTCTTCCGCGACCACCGCACACGTGCCCGGCTGAATGACGTAGTTCGCGCCAACGACGGAATTGCTCGTCGAACCAAGCCCGGCATTGACGCGAGTAACGGTGAACGTACCGGGGACATTTCCTTCCTTGCACACGCGGAACTCACTCGGCACTGGAGTCGAGGTAATCCCAGCAACAGTTCCGGCGACCGCCAGCGTCGACCGATCCGGCGTCGCAATTCGTTCCGGTCCCATCTGCGTGTCGGAGCAGGCTCCGAGCGTGGCCATCCCGGCGCCCGCAACGAGCGCCGCCATCCGGTTCATGCGCATCTTGTCTCCCCTCACTCGTGTTAGTTGACTACCTACTGCTGCGTTGGCGAAGAACGTCCCCCACCGCGTCGCATGACCGTGACATGGAGCGCGAGTGATCGGGCACCGCAACTGGAGCAATCCGACGAATCGAACTGCGCCAGGTCCAGCTCAAAGCGGGCGTAGTATGAAAAGCGCCTAACAAAAACGCAAGTCACGGGTTTCGCAGCGCCATGCTGCTAGCGCACCCATGCTTTCGCAGCGTGAGGCTTGGCACAAACCGTTCCGGGTACAGGTCACCTTCAGACCGGCGTCTCGGTGACTAAACTCGCGACAGTTGCGGTTTATCGGCCGGTTTACATCGTGTGGTTTCGGGCTAATTCAGGACACTCAGGCCGATTTGACCGATCTCCGCATAGGCCAAGTCGAGCGCACGACAAACCCGCCGTGTCGCGCAATCGCCGCACATGATGTTGGATTCAAGCATCGATCAGCCCGCCACCTGTGTCCCTACGATGCGCGATGGGGCGCCGCGGCCACTCCGCGGCGCGCCCCATCGCCATCCAGGGCAGGAGGTCGTGCTATCTCGACGGTGATCGAGGCAGTCGGGGCTGCTCACTGATCTCTGATGCCGTGTACCGTCGACCGCGTGCTGCCCCGAGGCAACGCGTGCGGCAGAGGCGCTGCGTTGGGCTCCACGCCGTGCCCTCGTCAGCGCGTCGAGCGAACCATCTCGACCAGCCGGTCCCTCGCGATGGCGACGTCGATGACCTGGGAGCTCGGGATCGGCGATGTCCGGCCATTGGCAACGGCGTCGTAGAAGGCCCGCGAGAGCGATCGGAGGCCTGGATAGGCGCTCTCGCGGCGTGCCGCGCGCCGCATCAGGTTGAGCGCCGCGCCATGAAGATTTTTCGCCGAGAGCACGAACGGATGCGCGACCTTTGCGCGACGTGATACCGTCGGGCCGTGTCGGACCGCATAGCCGTGAAACAGATCCGCGCGGGCCGAGCCTCCGTCAGCCACGACGCGTAGCATGTTCTCCGTAGGCCGCCCATGGGCCGATATGGCCACATCGATGATCGCACCGCCGACCGCGGCCAGCGCTCGAAACTCACCCGCCGTGGGGTGCGCGACCTGCCAGTCGGTCGTGGCTACTGGCACGTGGAAGATCCCCGTCAGCAGGGAGAGGGGGTGCGGGAGAATCTCCGCAATGAGCCCATCCAGGCTGACGCCATCGGTCGCGACTGCACCAGCCGAAACCGCGGAAAACTCGATCCGCCGAACGGCGCCCAGCTCGGGGAGCCAGCGCATGACCTGCCGGACGCCGTCCTGAAACAGGAACTGATGCACCGGGCAGAGCAGCACGCCGCGGCGCTCGGCCAGCGCCACGAGCGGTGACGCGGTCTCCGCACGCTCCGTCAAGGGCTTCTCCGCGAGCACGTGGACCCCCGCCTCGAGGAGCGCTGTGATCAGATCCGGATGCGTTGCGACCGGGGTACACACGTGCGCCACCAGGGCGTCGCGCCTAACGTCATCGACGTCGAGCGCATGAGCGAGTTTCGCCTCGGGGTGACGTCGCCCCAAGGCTTCCCGCGCGACGTCGTTCGGGTCGATGATGAGGGTGACTCGACCGCCGAGGCGGCGAATCGCGTCGGCGTGCCAGCGTCCCATGAGCCCTGCGCCGATGATTGCCGCGCGGAGCTCGGGCGCTCGCGTCATGCGGCGGGGCTCGCCCCCATGCGCATCGACGCGATCTCGGGCACGGTGGCACCGGCGAGCTCGACGCGCCGCCCCGTCGCGGCCGCGTGGTAGCAGGCCGCAATCACCTCGAGCACATCGCGCGCATCGCGCGCGGACGCGGGCGGCGCGCCTCCGGTGCGAAACGCCTCGAGCGTCTTCTCGAAGACGAACCGCGTCGCGATCATGCCGGGATCCTTTGGGTTCCGCGCGAGGAGGGTGCGATCGTTCCCGACCTCGCGCCAGGCGAGCCCCGAGACGCCGTAGTCGAGCCGCACATGTGGACGCGTGCTCCGGTGCAGTCCGGCCGTCACGCGGGCGCGCCCGCCAAACGATGCGCGCAGCGATGCGGTCGGTGTCTCGGCTCGGACTTCGAAGTACTGCGTCTCACCCTTGCACAGCCGATTCTGCACGACCTGCGCGAGCCGCCCGCGTGAGAACTCCAATGTCACGAGCGCCACGGCATCGGTCTCTCCTTCCCTGACGCCGCACGTAGACACCGTGGCCGACACGGTCCGTGGTTTCTCGCCGAACAGCGCCATGACGAAGTCGATGAGGTGCACGCCCGCCTCGTAGAGCGTCCGCTGCAGCATCTGGCCGCGCCAGCCGGGTTCCGCCCACGGCGGCAGGTCCATGAGCTGCCAGACCTGCGCGAACACGACATCGCGCGGGGCCGTTGCATCACGCAGCGCGCGGAAGATCGGCATCTCGCGGAACTCGTGATTGAGCGCAAGGCGTCGCCCCGCCGCGTCGGCGGCCGCGATGACGCGATCGGCCTCGTCGATGCTCGAGACGAACGGTTTCTCGCAGATCACGTGCGCGCCGGCCGCGAAGCTCTTCAGGCAGTAGCTCGCGTGCGAGTCTGGCGGCGTGCCGATCACGACGACGTCGACGTCGCCACGCGCGAGCATGGCGTCGGAGTCCTCGTAGACGGGTACGTTCCACGTCGTCGCCGCGCGGTCGCGCCGAGCGGGGTCGATATCACACGCGCCGACGACGCGCGCGTTCGCGATGCCGGCAAGTGCCGGCAGGTGAAGCGTGTGGCCGGCGTTGCCGAGCCCCACGACTGCCACGCGTACAGGAGAGTTCATTCAGAAGAAATGTTCGTCGTCCGCGCGCGCTGCGCGCGCGCGTCGCAAAACTCGAGGAGACTGTCCACGACGTAATCGACCATGGCGTCGGTGATCCCCGGGTACACGCCAATCCAGAACGTTCCCTGCATCACGATGTCAGTATTCGTGAGCTCCCCGACCACGCGATGAGGGATATCCCGGTAGGCAGGCTGCCGGAGGAGATTCCCGCCGAAAAGCTGGCGCGTGGCGATGCGGCGCTCGTCGAGCCAGCGGACCAGCTCGCGGCGCTCGAACGGTGCGTCGGGTCTCACCGTGAGCGCGAACCCGAACCAGCTCGGGTCACTGTGCTCGGTTGCCCGCGGCAGCACGAATACGTCGGACAGCTCCGCGAGCCCGTCATGGAGGCGCCGCCAGTTGTGTCGCCGCCGCGCGATGAACTCCGGGAGTTTTTGCAATTGCGCCACGCCGACGGCGGCCTGCATGTCCGTCGCCTTCAGGTTGTAGCCGACGTGCGAGTAGATGTACTTATGGTCATACCCATGAGGCAGGTCGCCGAGCTGCCAGTCGAATCGCTTGCCGCACGTATTCTCCTTGCCCGGCTCGCACCAGCAGTCACGTCCCCAGTCACGGAACGACTCGAGGATGGTCTTCATGCGCGGCGCGTTCGTGAGGACGCACCCGCCCTCACCCATGGTGATGTGATGCGCGGGGTAGAAGCTCACCGTGGCCAGATCGCCGAATTGGCCGACGTTCCTGCCACGGTACGTCGAGCCCAGCGCATCGCAGCTGTCTTCGATGAGCCAGAGGTCGTGGCGCTTCGCCAGCGACGTGACGGCGTCGATGTTGAACGGATTACCGAGCGTGTGCGCGAGAATGATGGCTCGCGTCCTCGGTCCGACCGCTTCTTCGAGGCGGGCGACGTCGATGTCGTATGTACCCAGCTCGACGTCGAGGAACACGGGAACCAAGCCGTGTTGGATCGCGGGATTCACCGTGGTCGGGAACCCGGCAGCGACGGTGATGACTTCGTCACCCGGACGCAGCTGCCGCTCGCTGAGCTTCCACGAGGTGAGCGCGCTCGTCGCCAGCAGATTTGCCGACGAGCCGGAATTGCAGAGGATTGCGTGACGGACCCCCGCGACACGCGCGAACTCGCGCTCGAACTGCGCGGCGAAGCGTCCCGTGGTCAGCCAGAAGTCGAGTGATGCGTCGATGAGGAACTGGAGCTCGGTGGCATCGAACACTCGTCCCGACACCGGCACCCAGCTCTCACCCGGCACGAAGGGAGCCGGGCGCAGCGCCGCTTCGTAGTACTCAGCGGCAATGGCGCGCGCTCGCGCGCGAAGCTCGTCAGGCGTCTGTGTCATCGAGCGATCGAGCAGCGACAGTTCTCGAACGACGTCATCGTGCAACCTCGGCCAGGCGGTACTCCGGGAGTGATGCACCCACCTCGCGGAACCACGCGATGGTGCGCGCTAAACCCTCCTCGAGAGAGACACGTGCGCGCCAGCCCAGGACGCGCTCGGCTCGCGACGGGTCGCCGGAGAGAACGGCCAGCTCGGTCGGGCGATAGGACAGCGCGCCGAACCGTGCCGGCGAGGGACTGCCAGTCTGCTCGAGCACGAGTCGGACCACGTCCCGCACCGTGACCGTGGAGCCGGTGCAGATGTTGAACGTGCCACCGATCGCATCCTGGGTCGTCGCGGCCGCGACGAACGCCTCCGCGGCGTCCTCGACATAGAGGAAGTCGCGCAACTGGTCGCCCGGGGTGAGGTCGATCGGCAGGCCGGCGAGCGCACGCCTAACGACTGATGGCACGAGACGACCCGGCGGCTCCAGGGGGCCGTACATCGTGAACGGACGCAACGACACCACCTCCAGGCCTGTCCGGCGCGCGAATGCATGGGCGAGCAGCCACCCCGCCGCCTTGGCCGCTCCGTACTCCGTCGTCGGCGCCGGGAGCGCGTCCTCGGTCCAGCGTGCCCCCGAGCCATATTCGAAGCACGATCCGCAGTACATCACACGGGCGCCGAGGCGACGGGCGGCGAGGAGCACGGCGAGCGTACTGTCGACGTTCCCGGCGACGAGCTCACGCACGTCGCCCACCTCACCCACAACGCCGATGGCGGCGAGGTGAAAGATGCTCGTAACGCCGGCGAGGTCGGCGTCGTGGGTGGGTTCCGCAAGCGATCGTACATCCCATCGCGCGGACCGCACGCCCTGTGCGCGCTCGAGTGCGCTCCACCCGCGCGCGCCGGGCCAATCGAGCGCGACGACGTCAGCGCCGGCCTCGATGAGGCGAGGCACCAGGTGCGATCCGAGGAACCCGGCTGCGCCCGTGACGAGCACGCGGCGCCCAGCAAGTGGGTGCACGCGTTCAGGTGAGGAGAGCTCGGTACCAATCGACGGTCTCACGGAGCCCCGATTCGAGATCGTGCTCGGCCTTCCAGCCGAGAATGTCGCGCGCCTTCGCCGCCGAAAGATACTGGTCGCGAATCTCACCCGTCGCGACGTTGCGAACATCCGGCCGGAGGTCCGAGCCGAGGAGTCTCGCTATCGCGCCGACGAGGTCGAAGACAGCGAGTGGCGACTCGTCGCTGAAGTTGAACGCTTCACCGCAGACGGCTGGGTCCGTGATTCGCTCGCCAAGGAGCATGTAGGCGCGCGCGACGTCTTTCACGTAGAGGTAGTCGCGCCGGAACGTGCCGTCGCTCCGAATCACGGGCCGCTCGCCGCGGATCAGCGACCGGATGGTTCCGGGCACGATACGGCTCCAGTTCAGATCCCCACCGCCGTAGATGTTGCCGCAGCGGGCAATCGCGACAGGCACGCCGTAGCTGTGGCAGTACGCCGTTGCGATGAGGTCGGTGCAGCTCTTCGAAACCTCGTAAGGGTTCCGTCCCTGCAGGGGCATGGTCTCGAGGTACGGCAGCGATTCGACTTCGCCGTACGCCTTGTCGCTCGACGCCACGATCACGCCACGCACGAGCGTCGAATGAATGCGACACGCTTCGAGCAGATTGTAGGTGCCGCGAACGTTCGCTTCGAACGTCGTGAACGGGTTGCGCTGCGCCACGCCCACGATGGTTTGCGCCGCGAGATGGAAGACATACTCCGCTTCGTGCAGGCTGATCGCCCGCTCGAGCGTCCAGAGGTCCTCCACCAGTCCGTTGAACACGGTGCAGCGTTGGATATCGCCGCTCCGCAGAAGCTCCGACTGCGGGTCGGCATCGCGCACGAGGATCGCGACGCTCGCACCGTTCGCCAGCAGCTCGCGGACGAGCCACGACCCGACAATGCCCGTGGCACCAGTGACGAAGACGCGTCGGTCGCGCCAGTAGTCGAGTGCCGTCACGACGCGTCCGAACGAAGGAACGATGGATCCCACGGTGGCAAGCGGCCATCGCACAGACTATTCAGCAGGCGGACGTCGCGCAGCGTGTCCATGCACTGCCAGAACCCCTCGTGCTTGTGCGCGACGAGCTGCCCATCAGCCGCAAGCCGCTCGAGCGGCCCGCGCTCGAGGATCGTGTCGTCGCCGTCGATGTAGTCGAGGACCTCGGGCTCGAGCACGAAGAAACCGCCGTTGATCCACCCTTCACCAACCTGCGGTTTCTCGGAGAACTGGGCGACCAGGTCGCCGTGGAACACCAGGCCGCCGAATCGCGCAGGCGGCCGAACCGCGGTCACCGTGGCCAGCTTGCCGTGGCGCCGGTGAAACTCGAGCAACGCCTTCACGTCGACGTTCGAGACGCCGTCACCGTAGGTCATCATGAAGGTCTCACCGCGGAGCAGGTCGGAGAGACGTCGCAGGCGTCCGCCGGTCTGGGTCTCGACCCCGGTCTCGCGTAGATGGACCAGCCAGTCCTCGCAGTCGGAGCCCTGCACCTCGATCTGATTCGTGCGCAGATCGATGCTCAGGCTGTTGCGAAGATAGAAGTAATCGAGGAAGTAGCGCTTGATGACGTCACCGCGGTAGCCGAGCGCGACGACGAATTCTTTGAACCCGCGCGCGGCGTAGCATCGCATGATGTGCCACAGCATCGGCTGACCGCCGACTTCGACCATCGGCTTCGGCTTCGACTCGGATTCCTCGGCGAGGCGTGTGCCGAGGCCGCCGGCCAACAGAACGGTCTTCACGTGTCCTCCGCGGGGATACCACTCGGGCGAGTCACGCCGCTACTCGCCGCAGGACATCCAGGGTTTGACGAGCCGTTACGTCCCAGCGAAACGCGTCCGCACGGCGAGACCCGCGGTCACTGAGCGCGCGGCTCAGCTCGCGGTCGGTCAACACGCGTTCGATGGCGTCCGCGAGGGCGGACGGCGTCGGCTCTTCCACGAACTCTGCAGCGTCGGCGGCTATTTCGGCCAGGGCCGCGCGATTCACCGTGACGACCGGGGTCCCGCATGAGAGCGCCTCGACCAGTGTCATGGAGAACCCCTCGTACGACGAGGCGTTCACGTACAGGTCGGCGGACGCGTACACCGGCGGGACTTCGAGGTGGCTGGCGAACCGGCCATCCGTCTGGATGACATCACCATGAACGCCGTGCTTCGTGATGAGCTCGTCGAGCGGCACACCAACGTGATTGGGACCGACCAGCAGAAGCGCGTGTGGAAGCTTGGTGCGGCGCTTCACGATCGCGAAGGCCTCGATGAGGGCGGGGATGTTTCGCCGCGTGGAGAGTTTGCCGACGAATACGATGTACGGCCGGTCGGTACCGAGGAACCGCACGCGAGTGGCTCGTTTGACCGCTTCATCCATGATCGGGCGAAACGATTCATCGGCGCCCTGCACGACGATGTCCACCTTGGTGCTCCCGATGCCATAGTACCGCTCGAGGTCCTGACGCGTGCTTTCGGACGGAACGATGATGCGATCGGCGCGATCCGCGCTGAACCGATAGAGCTTGCTGTACGTCAGGTTGTACCACCACGGGTGCGTTCCGCTCTCGACCTCGTTCATGCTGTGAATCGCCACGACGCACTTGCCGGTGTAGGTAACCGGGACGGAGTAGCTCGGACAGAACAGCACGTCGATTCCACTCGTATGGCGCGGCAGCATCCCATGCTGCCAGAGGCTCGGGGGAAGTTTCCCGGCGAACGTTCGGATACTGATGGCCGGCGACGGCTCCCAGCCTGTGCCGTCGTACGGCTCGCGGGTGTAGAGCGTGCAGCGATCGCCGTTCCGCATCATCGCGCGCCAGTGCTTCACGAGGTACTCGATATAGCGCCCCACGCCCAGGCGCTGGCCGGCGAGTCGATGTGCGTCGACGCCCCAGTGCATCAGGTCGTGCCACCAACGGCGGCGCGCGTGAGGGCCATCGGCGTGGTCGCAGCGCCGACGCGTAATGTTTCGTTAGGCTCCGGCACGGTACCCGTCGCCTCCGGCGCCGACCCCGTTACGCGCGCGTACAGGGTGCCGAGGCGTCGCGCCGCGGCCGCGCGCCCAAATCGTTCCACGGCATACTGCCGCAGGCGCTGCGAGTCGTAGCGACGCGACAACGTCGCTTCGATTGCGATTGCCAGCGCCGCGGGATCACCGACCGGTACCAGCTCGCCAGTGTCGGGTGTGAGAATCTCCTCCGGACCCCCGCAGCGCGTCGCGACGACGGGCGTCCCGGAGGCGAGCGCCTCCGCGGTCACGAGCGAGAACGACTCGCGGCGACTCGGTACAACGAGGAGCGCACTGCGCCGCATGAGGGTCGCCACGTCGGGCGGGGCCACCTCGCCTATGAACCGCACGCGGTCTTGCAACCCGAGCGCGGCAACGAGAGAGCGCACCTCGGCCGCATCGCGCTCGTACGAGCGGTAGAACGCGCCACCCGCAACCGTGAGATGGAGCGACGGATGATCGGGAAGGAGGTGACCGAGCGCCCGCACCAGCACGTCCAATCCCTTCACGTGTCGGATCAGTCCGACGAATAGCAGGTGGCCCTGATCGCGGGGCTCGTCCGGGCGCCGGGCGACGAATACCTGTTCGTCGACGACATTCGGGATCACCTCCACGGGGACGGCGTCGCCGAAGAGCTCGACGACGCTGCGCCGGAGTGTCTCGCTGACCGTCGTGACGCACGCGATCTGTGGGAGCGCGCGCTGGACCTGACGTCGCACGGCCGGGTGTCGATCGAGCCACGGACGCCACATCGCGTGTTCGGACGACACGACCGGGATACCCAGCTCCGCGCCGAGGCGTGCGGCGATCACGCCCTCAGGATAGATGAAGTGCGCGTGGATGACGTCGAACGGTTCGGCGGCGTGGAGCGCGAGCACCGTCCTCCGGATCGTGCGGAACGCGAGTCGCGCATCGAGGGCGTGCAGGAGCTGTCCGGGGCCCGCCGGAACGCGCGGATGATGCACGGTGACGGAGCCATTCGTTCGATCGCGCTCGACGGAGCGGAACCGCCGCGCCCAATGCATCGGGATGAGTGGCGGGGCGTAGGGGACCGGCGCCACGACGGTCGGGCGGGCGATCCCCGCCGACGCGGCGACGAAGCGTTCCGTCCAGAGCCCGAGCGTCGGGAACGCGTTGTTCGGATAGTTACGTGCGAGAACGAGCACACGCGGCGTTTGCAGCACGGTGCTCCGGTCGCGGCTCGACATCCGTCGGCTGCCTAACGCTTCGGGACTAGCTCGCCGCGCGCATGTCGGCGCCGACGCCGGTCAGTCGAGCCCTCACCTGCTGCTCGATCCAGGCGTACGTGATGCCGATGCCGCCGCGCAACGATGTCGCCGCGTGCCATCCGAGCGAGTAGATCCGCGCGTTGCTGAAATTCCGCGACTGGACGCCTACCGGGCCGGGCACGTATCGCACTCCCACCTGCTTGCCGCTCGCCGCGATGACGGCATCGACGAGCTCCCGCACGCTCACGTACTCCGGGCTCCCGATATTCGCCGGGACGTCGAGGTCCGATCGCATGAGGCGGACGATGCCGTCGACGAGGTCATCGACGTACGTGTAGGAGCGCACAGCAGTGCCGTCGCCCCATACCTCGATGGCGCCCCCGTTCTCCGCCTCGGCGACCTTGCGACAGATGGCAGCCGGTGCTTTCTCGCGACCGCCCGTCCATGTCCCTTCGGGCCCATAGCAGTTCTGGAAGCGGGCAACCCGGACGGCCATTCCGAATCGGCGTCCATACGCATACGCCACGCGCTCCGCGAAGAGCTTCTCCCAGCCATACTCGTTATCGGGATGGGCGGGATACGCCTCGTCCTCCGACAGCTCGCCCTCCCCGATCGCCATGTCCCGGTAGACGCACACGGACGACGAGAGGAAGTACCGCGG
>Ga0075421_100009124_pt1 | contig 12212 bp, 11 predicted proteins | sample SoiMetdeltSBSDD5_FD_75292 | JGI IMG/M metagenome (GOLD analysis project Ga0075421, IMG submission 75292) | Bulk soil microbial communities from a Populus tree surrounding site in Tennessee, USA - Soil MetaG P. deltoides SBSDD5 | ecosystem: Environmental > Terrestrial > Soil > Tree plantation...
ACGGGTATGAGTACATGGCGTTCGGGCCGCAGCCCATTCCCTCCACGGCCAACTGGACGCCGGACCGGTGGCTGTCGAATGCGCCGCCGGATCCGTTCCCCTTCGGGGTCAACCAGTCCTTCCCGAAGGGGGCGGCGTTCGCGAGCTGGCTGTGGGACGCGGGGGCGTCCACCATCTTCGGTGAGCTGGAGGTGCACGAGAGCCGCCACGACGTGTCGGGGGGCGTCGACGGCGGCACCACCGGGTGGCTCTCGGCGTACAACCCCGCCAACGGTGGGGTGGGGCTGACGGTGCAGCACCTGACGTGGAACATGCCGTACCAGCCGCCGCCGCTGCCGGACGGGGACGCGGGGATCGAGTGCGGGCGGGTGGTGTTCAGCGACTTCCACGTCACCGCGTCCGCGCTCATCCCGGACGCGGGCTGGAACTTCGTCTTTCCGCACGACTGCGCCGGAGGGCCGATGACGCCGCAGGAGAAGGCGCTGGTGTTCATGCTGTTCGACGTGACGTCGTGCGTGCAGAGCGACACCACGGCGCCGAAGGTCTGCACGGGCCTGGATGGGCTGTGCGCGAGGAACGCCGACTGCTGCGAGGGGCTCTCCTGCGTGGACGTGAACAACGATCCTTGCTTCGAGGGCAGCTGCACCTGCAAGGTGGTGATCAACTAGGTCGCGGTGGGGAGGTCGATGCACTGCAGGTCGTCGTTCAGAAGCTCGAGCTGCGAAGCAAACTCAGAGGTCTGAAAATGACCTGGCTCCCGCTCACCCGCGCGGCGACTTCGCCGGCTGGCGCAGCAGCCTCACGTACAGCGTGTCCGTGAGGAGGAAGCAGAAGGCGACGTTGCCGAAGCTCACTCCGTCCCCGTCCTTGAGCTGGAGCTCCGGGCCGGCGAGGCCGGCGCCGTTGACGGTGGTCCCGTTCTTCGACTCCAGGTCAGAGAGCGAGCACCTCCGCAGGGTCCGGTCCCAGCGGATGATGGCGTGGCGCTTGGACACCGACGGGTCCTCGATCACCAGGTCGCAGTCCGGCAGCCTCCCCACCATCAGCTCGTCCCGCTCCGCCAGGGCGGGGAGGGTGGCCACCACCAGGTCGTCGAAGTGGAACATCAGCTCCTGGACCGCCTTCGGGTCCTGCCGGTGCACCGAGGCCAGCGTGTCCTGCGCCCCCAGCTGGACCGCCATCTTCCGGACCCGTTCGTCCAGGGGACGCTGCACCAGCGCCAATGGCCCTATCTGGCGCTTGAAATCCGGCGCCGTGTAGTTCCGGACCAGGGTCCGCAGCTCCTTCATCGAGTGCACGTGGCGCGCAGCGTAGTGCGAAGCCGTCGAGACCCGCCACTTCGGCCAGCCGTTTGGGTAAGGTACCCGCCGCTCTCCTTGCTCGGAGGGGCCCCTATGGCCGACAGCGTCCCCATCACCCCGTCCGGGCTGCGCAAGCTGAAGGACGAGCTCAAGCAACTCCAGACCGTGGAGCGCGGGAAGATCAGCAGGGAGATCGAGGTCGCTCGCGCTCACGGCGACCTCCGCGAGAACGCCGAGTACCACGCCGCCAAGGAGAAGCAGTCCCACATCGAGGGACGCATCATCGACCTCAATGACCTCATCGCCCGCGCCGAGGTCATCGACCCCACCAAGCTCAAGGGCGACAAGATCGTCTTCGGCGCCACCGTCGTCCTCGTCGACCAGGAGACCGAGAAGGAGGTCGCCTACCGCATCGTCGGCGAGCCCGAAGCCGACCTCAAAAAGCGGTGGATCTCCGTCACCTCCCCCGTCGCCCGCGCCCTCGTCGGCAAGAGCATCGGCGACGTGGTCACCGTCCAGAGCCCCGGCGGCGCCCGCGAGTACGAGATCCGGGAGCTGACGTTCGAGGACGCCGCCGACTGACTTCGGCTGAACACACAGCCCAAGTCCATGTCAGTGCGGCGGAATATGGTGGCGGGACACACGTGTCCCACCCCCTCGACAGCCTGGTCGGCCCCCTCCGGTACGCCTGCCAGCGGGACTTCGCCCAGCTGGGCAAGGTGAAGAACCTCCGCGGCCTCCTCGAGCGCGCGGTGACCGCCGCCCGCCTCGGCGGCGTGGCCCCGGAGCACGTGGCCGGCCTCTCCGCCGAGGTGGAGCGGGTGGACTCCCCTGGCGAGGAGCGGAAGGCCTCCCTCCGCCGCGTGGTGGTCACCCTCCACGTGGCTGGTGTGCCGCTCCCGGACGAGCTGGCGGCCATCGCCACCCAGCCGGAGGCTGCTGCTCCCGCTCCTGCTCCTGCTCCCGCAGCCACTGCCCGCCGGACCCGCGCCCGCGCCACCTCCTCCACCCCCCGCGAATCCCCCGGCGGCGCCTCCGACGCCGCCCGCCTCCTCTCCATCGCCCCCCGCTCCGGCCCCCTCTCCACCCCGCTCAAGAACATCGGCTTCCGCCTCAACCCCCGCCTCATCTCCATCCTCAACCGCAAGGGCCTGCGCAAGGTGGGGGACGTCCTCTTCCTCCTCCCTCGCTGCTACGAGGACCGCCGCCGCATCCACACCATCGCGGAGCTCCGCCCCGGCGAGCGCGGGGTGGCGGTGGGGGTGGTGAAGATGGCCGGTGAGGTGCGGGCCCGCTCGGGCCGCCGCTGCTTCCGCGCGGTGATCGGGGACGCCTCCGGGTCGCTGGCGGTGACCTACTTCCACTCCGGGAAGTGGATGGCGGCGCGCTTCCCGCTGGGGAAGCGGATGGTCATCTCCGGAGAGGTGCGCGCCAGCCTCGGCGGCCGGGAGATGGCGCACCCGGAGGTGGAGCCGGCGGAGGACCTCGAAGCGGACACCATCCACTTCCGCCGGGTGGTCCCCATCTACCCCGGCTTCGAACGTCACGAACAGCGCGCCTTCCGCGAGCTCACCTTCCGCGTCGCGGACCAGTACGCCGCCTCCATCGACGAGCCGCTCCCGGACGACCTCCGCGAGAAGCTAGGCCTGCTCCGCCTGGAGGAGGCGCTGCGCCGGATCCACTTCCCCCGGGAGGAGGACGCGCTGGAGGAGCTGGACCGCCACCACAGCCGCGCCCACCGCCGGCTCGCCTTCGACGAGCTGTTCTTCCTCCAACTCGGGATGGCGATCCGCCGGCGCGGCGTCAAGGTGGAGCCCGGCGTCGCCTTCGACGTCTCGGACGAGCGGCTGGAGCGCGCGCGGGCGGTGCTCCCGTTCCAGCTCACCGCCGCGCAGGCCCGGGTCGTCAAGGAGATCTCCCGCGACATGGGCCGGCCGGAGCCCATGCACCGGCTCCTCCAGGGCGACGTGGGCTCGGGGAAGACGGCGGTCGCCATGGTGGCGGCGATGCTGGCGCTCCAGGACGGCTACCAGGTGGCGGTGATGGCCCCCACCGAGATCCTCGCCGAGCAGCACCACCGCACCTTCGGGCGCATCCTCGGCCCCGCCGGCTTCGAGGTGGGGCTGTTCAAGGGCGGCACCGGCACCAGGGAGCGCCAGCAGGCGCGCGACGCGCTGGCCTCCGGCCAGGTCCGGCTGGCGGTCGGCACCCACGCGCTGATCGAGGAGGGCGTGGAGTTCCAGCGGCTGGGGCTGGTGGTGATCGACGAACAGCACCGCTTCGGCGTCATCCAGCGCCACGCGCTGATGCGCAAGGGCGTGCGCCCGGACGTGCTGGTGATGACCGCCACGCCCATCCCGCGCACGCTGGCGATGACCTCCTACGGCGACCTGGACCAGTCGCTGATCGACGAGCTGCCGCCCGGGCGCACGCCGGTAGTGACCCGGGTGTTCGGGGAGAAGCAGCGCCCGCGCGCGTATGACGCCATCCTCTCGGAGCTGGAGCACGGCCGGCAGTGCTACGTGGTGTACCCGCTGGTGGAGGAGTCGGAGAAGATCGACCTCCAGGACGCCACCCGTGGCGCCGAGGCGCTGCGCGCCGCGTTCCCCCAGCACCAGGTCGGCCTGCTCCACGGGCGGATGAGCGCGCAGGAGAAGGACGAGGTGATGGACGCCTTCCGCGCCGGGCGCATCGACATCCTGGTCTGCACCACCGTGGTGGAGGTGGGGGTGGACGTGCCCAACGCGTCGGTGATGGTGATCGAGGCGGCGGAGCGGTTCGGGCTCTCGCAGCTCCACCAGCTCCGGGGCCGGGTGGGCCGCGGCGCCGCCAGGAGCCACTGCTTCCTCATCGCCGGGTACGCGCGCAGCCGCGAGGCCACCGACCGCCTCCAGGTCATGGAGCGCAGCAGCGACGGCTTCGTGATCGCGGAGAAGGACCTGGAGCTGCGCGGGCCGGGCGAGTTCCTGGGGACGCGCCAGAGCGGCATTCCGGAGCTGGCGGTGGCCAACCTGGCGCGCGACGTGGACCTGATCGGCGTCGCCCAGGTGGAGGCGCGCGCCATCGTGGACGCCGACCCGCGCCTGGAGCGCCCCGAGCACCGCACCCTGGTGTGCGCCCTGGAGGAGCGCTGGGAGGGCCGGCTGGCGCTGGCGCGGGTCGGGTGAACCCGCCGCGCCGCGTCCTCACCCGCGCTCGCGCTGCCCGACCGGGAGCCCCGCAGAGCCGTCGCCGTCGCCGCCACCCACGTCCGAGACCGGCACGATCTCCCCGCGCTGATCGGCGGCGATCTCCTCCAGCGCGTCGGCGATGGCGCCGATCTCGTCCTGGAGCTTCTTGACCGCCCGGGACACCTCCACGTCCGCCGCCGCGCTCACCTCCGCGCCCGCGGTCCGCAGCCGCGCCAGCTGCGCGCTCATCCCGTCCATCGTCCACAGCAGCCGGGTCAGCTCGGCGTCCAGCCGGTCCGCCGTCCTCGCCATCAGCGCGCGCTGTCGCTGCTGCTCGTCGATGGCGGCCAGGGCGCTGGCGAGCGACTTGCGGACGTGCTCGTCGGTGGCGGCGTCCAGGCGCTTCTGGAGCCCGTCGCGGGCTCCCTCCAGCTCGGCCTTCACCTCGCCGGAGGTCTCGGCCCGGAGCGCCTGCTCGCGCCGGAGCAGCCCGTGGCACGTCTCCCGGAGCGCCCGGACGGTGCTCAGCGAGGCGCCCAGGTACGCCCGCGCCTGGGGCGGCGCCCGCTGGATCTGCGACTCCAGCCCCGCGCAGCTGGAGTCGATGCGCCACGCCCGCGGGTCCTGCGCCGGGGCGGCCAGCGCCGGGCGGGGCGGCGGCGGCGCCTGGACGGGCCCGGTGCCGCGGTCGGTGTTGTTCCAGCTGGTGCCTGCGCGGACCACCATCCCCGGCGGCACGTACGCGTTGCGCCCCACGGTGGCGCCGGTGCCCACCCGCGCCCCCTCCGCCACCGTGGCTCCGGCGCCCACGTCCGCTCCGGAGGCGACCACCGCGCCCGCCTCCAGCACCACCTCGGGCGCGATGGTGGCGCCGGCCCGCACCTGCGCGTTGCGGCGGAGGACCGCCCCCGCGCCCACGCTCGCGCCCACGCCGACCGACGCGCCCGGTTCCAGGTGGACGTTCCGTCCCAGCGTGGCGCCGGCGCCGACCCGCGAGCCCGGCTCCAGCCGCGCGCCCTCGCCGACGGTGGCCCCCATGCCGACGCGCGCCTGCGTGGGATCCACCTTCCCCGGGCCCGTGGACGCCCAGAACGTCAGCCCGGCGAGGAGGCCCGCGACCACGGCGGGGACGATCATCCAGATCTCGCCGTCGGAGAACGCTCCCAGCGCCAGCGAGAGCCCCAGCCCGCCGAGCGCCACGGTCCGCTGGATGAAGGTGCCGCGCTTCTCCGGCGCAGCCGCGCTCTCAGCCGCGAGCCCCGGCGCGAGGGCCGTGGACGGCTCGCCCCCCGCAGCCGCTCCCACCCCGAGCGCATCGGTGGCGCGCTGCAACCGCGCGAGCGTCGCTGCGGCGGCGGGGTCGTCCGGAGTCTCTGGCATCGTCCTGGTCCGATTCGGCCAAAGCTCGCGGCGTAGCACAAGCGCCACGTGCCGCTGCTCCGCGCTCGGTGCCCCGGCGCTCGGTGCTCCGGTGCCCCGGTGCTCCCGCGCCTCTCCGCTTCGCTGCACGGCGCACCTGCGTGCGTTTCACAGTGGGTACGTTGAGCGCGAAAGCTGGGCAAGCTGTACTTTGAAGAGCACCCCCGAATCCCCGTAAACCCGGTACGCACGCCCGGTGCGCACGTCCGAAAGGAGCGGCACCCCACGCATGGCCCGGATCGCGATCGTCGGCTCTGGAGTCGCTGGACTGCTCGCCGCGCACGGGCTGCGGCGCGGCGGGCACGAGGTCACGGTGTACTCCGACCGCAGCGGCGCGCAGCTGGTCGCCGAGGCGCGGCCCACCGGCGTGGCGGCCCGGTTCGGCCGCGCGCTGTCGTACGACCGGGAGCTGGGGCTGGCGTTCTGGGACGATCACCCGGCGAGGACCGACGGGGTGGCGCTGGTGCTCTGTCCGAAGCCGGGGAACCAGCTGATCACCCTCAGGGGCCGGTTCGCGCTCCCCTCGCTGGCCATCGACGTGCGCAGGCTGTCGGAGCGGTGGATGGCGGAGCTGGAGCGGCGCGGCGGCCGGGTGGTGGTGGGCGCGGTGGACGTGGCGGCGCTGGACGAGATCGCCGGGCGGCACGACCTCACGGTGGTGGCGGCGGGGCGGGCGGACCTGAGCCGGATCTTCGAGCTGGACCCGGCGCGCAGCGTCTACGAGCGCCCGCAGCGGAACCTGTGCATGGTGCTCGCCCGCGGCCGCGGGATGACCTACGGGGACCTGCCCTTCGTCCCGGTGTGCATCAACATCATCTTCTCCGACGGCGAGACCATCTGGGTCCCGTTCGTCCACCAGGACGGGACGCCGGTCTGGGCCCTGGTCTTCGAGGGCAGGCCCGGAGGCCGGATCGACCGTTTCGGCGGGGTGCGGACCGGCGAGGAAGCGCTGGCCACCGCCAGGGAGGTGGTCCGCGAGGTGGTGCCCTGGGACGCGGCGTGGGTGGACGCCATGACCCTGGCGGACCCGAACGGGTGGCTGACGGGGGCGGTCACGCCGGCGGTGCGCCGGCCGGTGGCGCGGCTGCCCTCGGGCCGGGTGGTGACGGGCCTGGGGGACACGCTGATGGCGATGGATCCGGTGGGCGCCCAGGGCGCCAACAACGGGACGCGGATGGCGCGCCACCTGGTGTCGGCCATCGGCGCCCGGCCGGACGGGCCCTTCGGCGCGGCCTGGATGGAGGAGACGTTCGAGGCGTTCTGGCAGGCCGAGGGGCGGCAGGCGGTGGAGCTGACCAACATGTTCCTGGAGCCGATGCCCGCCGCCGGGCAGATGCTGATGATGTGCCAGCACGGGAGCGACGGGGTGTCGAGCTCCGCCCCCCAGCGCGTGGCCAACCTGTTCTGCAACAACTTCGAGGACCCGCGCACCCTCACGCCCATCCTGCGGAGCGACGCCGAGGCCCGCCGCGTGCTGCGCCAGGCCGGTGGCTCGTACCCGGGCAGCATGCTCCGGGGGATGGCGAAGGTGACCTGGGGACAGCTCCGGCAGGCCCTGGGGATGCGGGCCGCCCATCCGTTCGGAGTCCCCCGCGCCTGACCCGCCGGTCGCCCGCCGCAATTCAGCGCCCGTCCGGAGGCCGCCCCGCGCCCGGGGAACGAGCGCGCCGCCCGCCGCCGACTTACGCTACGGGCATGGGCGACGCGGACCTGGCGCGAGAGCTGTCCCAGCGCGGGATCACCGACCGGCGCGTGCTGGAGGCGATGGCCTCGCTCGACCGCCGCCTGTTCGTGCCGCCGTCGGAGCGCACGCGGGCCACCGCCGACCAGCCGCTCCCCATCGGCCACGGGCAGACCATCAGCCAGCCGTACATCGTGGCGTTCATGAGCCAGGCGCTCGCGGTGCAGCCGGGCGAGCGCATCCTCGAGATCGGCACCGGGTCCGGCTACCAGACCGCGGTGCTGGTCCGCCTGGGCGCGGAGGTCTACTCCATCGAGATCGTCCCCGAGCTGGCGGCGCAGGCGCGCGAGCGCCTCCAGGAGCTGGGCCTGGAGAAGATCCACCTCCGCCAGGGGGACGGATCGCCGGGCTGGAAGGAGGCCGGGCCGTTCGACGCGGTGGTGCTCACCGCCGCGCCGCCCCGGGTCCCGGAGGCCCTGCTGGAGCAGGTCCGCGTCGGCGGGCGGCTGCTGGCGCCGGTGGGCGAGCAGGACGAGCTGCAGCAGCTGGTGCTCGTCCGCCGCGCCGCGGACGGCGGGGCGGTGGAGCGGCTGCTCTCCGTCCGCTTCGTGCCCATGACCCGCTCCGCCCCGCGCCTCTGCTAGCCTTCCCTCCCGCGATGATCACCTGCCCGGTTTGCGAGCACACCCAGGCTGGCGGCGACGAGTGCGAGCAGTGCGGCAAGCGCTTCACCGTCCGTGCTGCCGCCGGCCCGGTGAACGTCCCCCGCCTGGCGGAGCTGGAGCCGACGCCGCACGCGGGCGGGGCCGGCGAGGTCCGCGCCGAGCCGATCCCGGAGCTGGAGTCCACCCGCCTCCGCCAGGGGCCGGACCTCCCGCCCCTGAGCTTCCCGGAGATCGAGCTCACCCGGCAGCCGGCCGGCGGCGACGCCGACGGGCCGCCGCTGCCGGACCTGGAGCTGGGCCGCGCGCCGGACGACGGCGTGCGCACCGAGGTCCCCTGGGGCGCGGTGAAGTGCCGCTACTGCGGGCACGAACAGGCGGAGGGGAGGCTCTGCGACCGGTGCGGGATGCGGCTGCCGCGCTTCGGCCCGGACGGCGCCGCCGCCCCGGCCGCGGAGGCCGCCGCGGTCGACGACGGCCTCCGGGTGCGGTGCAAGTGCGGCTCCCCGGCGCGCCCGGGCCAGCGCTGCGTCAACTGCGGCGAGGTGGTGGCCTTCCCCGAGGCCTGAGCGCCTCGACCTCGACCACCATGAGCGCCCCCCTCCACGCCGAGCTTCGCTGCGCGCAGGGCTGCGAGTTCAGCGCGCCCTGGACGGAGGTCGTCTACCGCTGCCCCACCTGCGGCGGGCTCCTGGAGGTCGTCCACGACGTCCACGCGCTCCAGCGCACCTCCGCCGAGGAGTGGAGGCGGCGCTTCGCCCAGCGGCGCGCCTCGGCGCGGCTGCCCCAGGCGTCCGGGGTGTGGGGGAAGAAGGAGTGGGTGCTGCCGGAGCTGCCGGACGCGGACGTGGTGTCCCTGGCGGAGGGGAACAACCCGCTCCTCCCGCTGCCGCGGCTGGCGAACGACCTGGGGCTGGACGCGGTGGAGCTCAAGCAGTGCGGCGTCTCCGCCACCGGCAGCTTCAAGGACCTGGGGATGACGGTGCTGGTGTCGGCGGTGAAGCACATGCGCGCGCGCGGGCAGCGGATCCGCGCGGTGGCCTGCGCCTCCACCGGGGACACCTCCGCCGCGCTGGCCGCCTACTGCGCCGCCGCCGGCATCCCCTCGGTGGTGTTCCTCCCGCGCGACAAGGTCTCGCTCTCCCAGCTGGTGCAGCCCATCGCCAACGGGGCGCTGGTGCTCTCGCTGGACACCGACTTCGACGGCTGCATGCGCATCGTGCAGGAGGTGACCCAGGACGGGTCGCTCTACCTGGCCAACTCGATGAACTCGCTGCGCATCGAGGGGCAGAAGATCGTCTCGGTGGAGCTGTGCGAACAGCTGGCCTGGGAGCCCCCGGACTGGGTGGTCATCCCGGGCGGGAACCTGGGCAACGCCAGCGCGCTGGGGCGCGGCTTCGAGCTGCTGCTCGCCACCGGGCTGATCTCCCGCCCGCCGTGCATCGCGGTGGCCCAGGCCCAGAAGGCCAACCCGCTCTACCGCGCCTTCCAGCGCGGGTTCCGGGACCTCCAGCCGGTGAAGGCGGAGCGGACCCTGGCCTCGGCCATCCAGATCGGCGACCCGGTCTCCATCCACCGCGCGGTGCGCGTGCTGAAGGCGTTCGGCGGCGTGGTGGAGGAGGCCTCCGAGTCCGAGCTGGCCAACGCCGCCGCCCGCGCGGACAGAGAGGGCGCCTTCGCCTGCCCTCACACCGGCGTGGCGCTGGCGGCGCTGGAGAAGCTGGTGGCGAAGGGGACCATCCAGAAGGGGAGCCGGGTGGCGGTGATCTCCACCGCCCACGGGCTGAAGTTCCCGGACTTCAAGGTCGGCTACCACCGGAGCACGCTGGCGGAGGTCCAGAGCCGGATGCCCAACCCGCCGCTGGAGCTGCCGGCGCGGGTGGAGGAGGTTCGGGCCGCGCTGGACGACCGGCTGCCGCGACCGTAGATTGCGCGCCCAATCGTGAACGCGCCCATGGACGAACGACGGCGCGAGCTGGATCGCCTGCAGGCCCAGATCGCCAGCCGCGCCAGCATCGTGCACCTCGCCCACGGGGCGGTGGCCACGCTCTTCGCGCTGATGGTGTACGGGCTGGCCGCGCTGTTCGAGTGGGGCAAGGAGGCGCGTGACAAGGTCGCGTACGCCCCGGCGGTGGCGATCGCCGCCTCGGCGGTGATGCTCTACGCGCTCTACCGCTACGTGCTGGCGTACCGCGCGCACCTGCGCGAGGTGGTGATCTTCGAGGAGATGCAGTCCCTCCGGCGCGAGCTGAAGCTGGAGGACCCCTCCGCGCTCCTGCCGCCATGACGCCGACGCCGCGCGGGCTGTTCGTGGTCCTGGAGGGCATCGACGGCGCCGGGACCACCACCCAGGCGGAGCGCCTCTCCGCCGCGCTGCGCGCGGAAGGGCGGCCCGTCCTCACCACCCGCGAGCCCTCCGACGGCCCGCTGGGGACGCTGGTGCGGCAGGCGCTGGGCGGGCGGCTGGTGCTGCCCGGCGGGCGGGGCGCGCTCGCCCCCCAGACGCTGGCGCTGCTGTTCGCCGCGGACCGCACCGACCACCTGGCCGCGCAGATCCGGCCGGCGCTGGAGGCGGGGACGGTGGTGATCTGCGACCGCTACGTCCTCTCCTCGCTGGCCTACCAGGGCGCGCTGCTGCCGCCCCGCTGGGTGGAGGCGATCAACGCCTTCGCCGAACCCCCGGACCTGACGCTGTTCCTGGAGGTCGACCCCGAGGTGGCCTCGCGGCGGCGGGCGGCGCGCGGGGGCGACGCCGAGCTGTTCGAGGAGGACCGCCTCCAGCAGCGGATCGCCCGCCGGTACCTGCAGGTCATCCGGCGGCGCGGCCGGTCCGACCGGGTGGTACGGGTCCCCGGGGACCGGAGCGTCGAGGAGGTGACGGAGATCGCCCTCTCCGCCATCCGGCGCCGGCTTCCGGCCCGCAAGCGTCCCGCGCGCCTGGGGTAGCATCCCGGCCGCCATGGAACGGACGGGCGCGGCCGCGGTCATCATCGGGAACGAGATCCTGACCGCCAAGGTGGCGGACGCCAACGGCCCGCACCTGGTGCGCCGCCTGCGCGCCCGCGGCATCCCGCTGGTCTCCATCGCGGTGGTCCCGGACGACGTGGACGCCATCGTGGAGGCGGTGGACTCGGCGCACCGGCGGGCGCGCTGGGTGCTCACCTCCGGCGGCATCGGGCCCACCCACGACGACGTGACGGTGCGCGCAGTGGCGCTGGCGCTGGGGCGGCCCATCGTCCGGCTGGAGGAGATGGTGCGGCGGATCCGCGACCACTACGGCGAGGACGTCCCGGCGGAGGCGCTGCGGATGGCGGACGCCCCCCTGGGCTGCGAGCTGCTGATGCAGGAGGGCACCTGGTACCCCGTCCTCGCCTGCGACGGCGTGCACATGCTGCCCGGCGTCCCCCAGCTCTTCCGCCACCAGCTGGAGACGGTGCTGTCCAGGTTCCCCAGCGCCGCCTTCCACATCCGCTGCATGTACCTCAACGCCGGCGAGGCGGAGATCGCCTGCGCGCTGGACGCGGTGGCCATGGACATGCCCCAGGTGGCGATCGGCTCCTACCCCACCTTCGACCGCGCCATCGACTACTCGGTGAAGGTCACCATCGAGCACGCCGACGCCGGGCCGGTGGAAGAGGTCCTGGCCCGGCTCCAGCGCACGCTGCCCTCGGGGTGCGTCCTCCGGGTGGAGTGACTCAGTTCAGCCCGCCTCAGATCGACAGGCCCACCCGCGTCCGCAGCCGGAAGTAGTCGTCGGAGAGCGAGAAGGCGAGCAGGTTGCGCAGGTCGTCCCGGGCGCGGAGCGCCTGCAGCAGCATGTCCGTGCTCTCCACGCGGGAGAAGCTGGAGTCCTCGCGGAGCAGCACGCCCAGGCCCACCGACGGGTCGCCGCACATCACCATCCCGGCGCGGTCCGCGGACTGCCGCAGGGCGTGGACGGTCTCCTCCAGGTCCAGCCGGCTGGCGCCCGCCAGCGCTC
>Ga0075421_100009125_pt1 | contig 12211 bp, 9 predicted proteins | sample SoiMetdeltSBSDD5_FD_75292 | JGI IMG/M metagenome (GOLD analysis project Ga0075421, IMG submission 75292) | Bulk soil microbial communities from a Populus tree surrounding site in Tennessee, USA - Soil MetaG P. deltoides SBSDD5 | ecosystem: Environmental > Terrestrial > Soil > Tree plantation...
TCATCGAGCCGCAGCACCTCGTCGATCAGGAGGCGCTGGATCTCGAGAGTCTCGATGTCGTGGCCGGGCTCGTGGTGGAGCCGCTCATCGCGCGCCGCGAGCGCCTCGCGCCGCCTCCTCCCCTCTTCCTCGACGCGCGAGCGCGAAACGCATCGCCTGAGGACCGTCCGGAGCCAGGCCCCGAGGGCCTCCTCGCGGCGCGGAGGCGAGCGCACAGCGGCGAGGAACGCCTCCTGCACCGCGTCCTCCGCCTGCGAGTCGTCCCGGACGAGACTCCTCGCCAGGGCTCGCATCCAGCCCCAGTGCCTGAGGAGGTCCTCCGTGGTCATGGTTCCGTCCAATGGGTACTCGTCCCGGGTCCTGGATCGTTCCTGGCCCACCGAGGACCAGGCTCCATCGTATAGAGCGAACCGGCGGTGAAAACCGGGAGTCCGACGGGAACGATCATCGGGCTCGATCGGCCCTGGCTGTGCGCGGCCCCTGCCAACGCTTCCGCACCCGCGCGAAGACAAGCCGGATGCCCTGTGATACTTTGAGCCCGTGCCGCAGAACCCTGGAATCCTCGCCCCCCTCCCGGAAGGAGGAGGACGCTTCGCCACGACCCGGTGGAGCCTCGTCCTCGCCGCCGGCGGCACCGATTCCCTGGAAGTGCGCCCGGCCCTGGGTCAGCTCATCGAGCGCTACTGGTATCCCCTCTATGCCTTCGTGCGCAGGAAGGGGCATGGATCCGAGGAGGCGTTCGATCTCACCCAGGAGTTCCTTTCGCGTCTCCTCGACACGAACTTCCTGACCTCCGCGGACCGCGACAAGGGCAAGTTCCGGACGTTCCTCCTGACCGCGCTCGAGCGCTTCCTCGTGGACGAGTGGAGGCGGGGAACCCGGCAGCGCCGCGGCGGGGGACGCGTGATGCTCTCGCTGTCCGTCCTCGATGCCGAGGAGCGCTACGTGCACGAGCCCGCCGACACCCGCACGCCCGAGCTCATCTACGAGCGGCGATGGGCCCTGACGCTGCTCGAGCAGACCCTCGCGCGCTTGCGACAGGAGTGCGTCTCCACGGGGAAGGAGGACCTCTTCAAGGCCGTCGAGCCGGTGCTCGCCGCCGACGACGCGGCCAGGCCCTACTCCGAGATAGCGGCCGGCCTGTCCATGTCGGAGGGGGCCCTGAAGACGGCCATCCACCGCCTGCGCCGGAGGTTCGCGGCCATTCTTCGAGCCGAGATCGCGGAGACGGTCACGGACCCGGGGGAAGTGGACGAGGAGATCCGGCACCTCTTTTCGAGTCTCAAGTAACCTTCGAGCCTCGTCGCCGAATACCTTGGATGGCTCGATGAGCGCTGACCCCCTTCCATCGACGTCCGCGAGCCGCACCTGCAAGACCTGCGGCGGCTTCCTTCCTCCGGATGCTCCGGGCGGAAACTGCCCCGCCTGTCTCTGGGAGCTCGTCTCGAAGCCTCCCGAAGATGACGGGCTCCAGGGCGGCGGCCGACGGATCGGCTCCTACCTCCTCATCGGGGAGGTGGCTCGCGGCGGCATGGGGGCCGTGTGGCGGGCGCGACACGAGGGGCTCGGTCGGGAGGTCGCCCTCAAGCTGATCCTCGGAGATCGCCTCGCAACGACGGAGCAGGTCCTCCGGTTCCACACGGAGGCCAGGGCCGCGGCCCGCCTCGACCATCCGAACATCGTCCCCATCTACGAGATCGGCGAGGACGACGGCCGGCACTTCTACACGATGCGCCTCGTGGAGGAGGGGAGCCTCGCCGATCGGATGCAGAGGGGCCCTCCGCTGTCTCCCCGCGAGTCGGCGCGCATCGTGGCCCTGACGGCGCGCGCGATCCACTTCGCCCATCAGCGGGGCGTCCTCCACCGCGACGTCAAGCCATCCAACATCCTGCTGGACAAGGACCTCGAGCCGCGCGTGGGCGACTTCGGTCTCGCCCGCATCGATGAGCCAGGGTCATCGAGGAGTCGCACCGGGTGGGTCCTGGGAACCCCTGCCTACATGGCGCCCGAGCAGGCGTCCGGACTCGCGAGCCAGGTGACCACCGCGGCCGACGTGTACGGTCTCGGGGCGGTGCTGTACGAGCTCCTGACCGGTGTCCCCCCCTTCGACGGCGAGACCCCGTTCGAAACGATACGTCGCGTGCTCGAGGCCGGGCCCGTCCCGCCGAGGTCGAGGAACCCCGGGATCCACCGGGATCTAGACATCATCTGCAGGAAGTGCCTCCAGAAGGAGCCCGAGAAGCGATATGCCTCCGCGGCGGAGCTCGCGGACGACCTCGAGCGATGGCTCGGGGGGCTACCCATCCTCGCGCGCCCCGTGTCGGGGCTCGCGCGGCTCCTTTCCTGGGCGCGTCGCAGGCGCGAGCTCGCGGCGGCCCTCTCCGCCCTGGTCGTCCTTATCCCCGTCGCCTTCAGCGTCACCCTGTGGCTCCTCATCGAGGTGCGCGGGGAAAGCGAAGCCCGCGCTGCCGCGCTCCGGTCCGAGGAGGGGCAGCGGCTCGCGTACCAGTCGCTGACGGTGCTGGGCGAGAACCCCGGGCAGGCGCTCCTCCTCGCGCTCGAAGCCGACCGGAGGGCGCCATCGCTCAGCGCAAACAGCGCCCTCCTCGCCGCGGTGGAAGCCTGCCGGGAGCGAAGGCGCCTGCTCGGGCACACGGGCGCGGTCGTGGATGTCCGCTACAGCCCCGACGGCAAGAGAGTCGTGACCGCCTCGTACGACAGGACTGCGCGGGTCTGGGATGTCGCCACGGGCGGCGCCGTCGCGGTCCTCCGCGGGCACACGGAGGCCATCGAGTCGGCAGCCTTCGGTCCCGACGGCGCGCGCGTGGTGACCTCGAGCCGCGATGGCACCGCGCGCGTGTGGGATGCGTCGACAGGCGAGTCGCTTCTCGTCCTCGCCGGGTCGCGCCCCATGAACGAGGCGCGATTCAGCCCCGACGGCTCCCGCATCCTCACGCTGGACCCCGAGGCGGCTCGAATCTGGGACTCCGTGTCGGGCCGTCCCGTCCACGTCCTGGGCGCGCACCCGGCGGACACCACCTGCGCGGTCTTCAGTCCCGATGGAACGCAGGTGGTCGTGGGGGCCGGGGACGGCGTGGCGAGGTGCTGGGACTCGGCTTCCGGACGCCTCCTCGGCACGCTTTCCGGCCACGGCACAGGACTCCTCGACGTTGCCTTCAGCGCGGACGGGCGGCGGATCGCGACGGCGTCGGACCCCGAGGCTCGTGTCTGGGATGCCTCGAGTCACCGGGCTCTGGCCGAGATCCGCGGGCACTCCCAGGGCATCTACTCCCTGGCGCTCACCTCGGATGGGGGGAAGCTCGTGACCGGATCCGAGGACTTCACGGCGAGGGTGTGGGATGCGAGCACGGGGAAGGAGCTCTACTCGCTCCGTCACGGTCACAAGATCATCCGCGTGGAGATCTTTCGTGACGCCCTCTTCCTCACGGCCTCGTACGACAAGGTCGCGAGGGTCTGGGACCTGCGCGATGGAAGGCTCGTCGCGGAGATGCGGGGGCACGCGGCGCCGCTCTACGCCGCCGCCTTCTCTCCGGGGGGCGAGGAGGTCGCCACCGGATGTGTGGACTTCACGGCGCGCCTCTGGAAGGTCCGGGTGCCGGAGCCGTTCACTCTCCAGGCTCCGGATGGGATGAGCGTGATCAGCGGCGATGTCGCGGCGGGTGGACGGAAAGGGGTGCAGGCCTTCTTCCAGAGCCCGACCCTGCACGTCGTGGATCTGCCCTCGTGCCGCGTGACGGCCAGGCTCGAGGGCCATTCCGGCGTGATCACCATGGTCCGGTTCAGTCCCGATGGGGCCCGGGTCCTGAGCGTTTCCGAGGACGGGACCGCGCGCCTCTGGTCCACGGAATCAGGCCGGCAAATCCACGTCCTCTCCGGTCACGAGGGAGGCCTGCTCCTGGGCTCGTTCAGCCCCGATGGCAGGCGGGTCCTGACGCTCTCCCAGGACCGCACCGCTCGCGTCTGGAGCGCCGAGAGCGGAAGGGAGGAACGCGTCTACCGCGGAGTGGAGAGAGGCCTTTATGCCGGATTCGGCCCGGACTCGGACCAGATCTTCCTCCTCGAGGAGTACAGGGGGCTCCAGATCGGTCGCATCTCGTCGGGGGAGCTCAGCGGCATATTCCCGGAGCTGTCGAGGCGCGTGAACGGAGCGGCTCTCTGTCCGGATGGCGCCCGGATGCTCCTCGCCCTCCGGACCACCAAGGCGCAGGTGCGCGCCATCGCGGATGGCTCGCTCATCGCTTCCCTGATCCATCCCTCGCGTGTCGCGGGAGTGACCTACAGCCCCGATGGGCGCTGGATCGGGACCCTCGACTCGGATGGCGTCGGTCGGATCTGGGATGCCTCCACGCACGAGGAGCTCCTGAACATCGCGAGGCCCGGAAAGCTCACCGAGCGGCTCCACTTCCCGCACGCGGCCGGACTGGTCCTGACGAAGTGGTTCCCGGACGGAGCGCGCGACCAATCGGGAGCCGAGGTGCTGGTCTATCCGCTGGATGTCCGCGCTGCGGCGCTGCGCGCGAGGTTCGCGGACCTCACCCCCGACGAGCGCGAGAACTTCAAGGTGGGGAGCCCGGAGGAGCGCCGCGAGTACCGGAGCGCATGGCGCGGAGGCGACATCTTCGGCGAGGAGGCCGCGTCGAGGCCGTGAAGAGGTCGCGCAAACAGGACGCGATTCTCGCGGAGCGCCACGTGTCATGGTTCCAGGCGGTTCAGCCAGTAATTCGACTGGCGCTTCTGGTGGGCAATGGCAAGGATGCGAACTGATCCCTCCGAGCAGAGGATAACGACGGCAAACGGAAACCGGGGCAGAAGGGCCCTGCGGATTTCAAGGTCTCGAGGAACGCCGCGTATTCTCGAAAAGGACCTGGGTCTCTCGATCACCCAGGTCATGACTTGCTCGAGTTCCTCGATGAACTCTTCCCCGAGTCCCTTACGGCGGGCGTCGTACCAGGCTGCCGCCTGGATCATTTCCTGGACCGCCTCAGGAGCGAGGAGACCGGGCTTCACTCCTCCTTGAGCTTCGAACGCGCTTGGGCAAGCGCGTCTTCCCAGGGGACTCCAGGAGCCCCGGCCAATGCTTCACGCGCGCGGCGTTCCACTTCGACGAGCCACTCCTCGTCGGTGCGCTCGAGATCCGGGACCGCCGGGGGCAAGGTCTTGAGCACGTCAACGACGAGAGCCGCCTTTTGATCTTCTGGCAGCTTCAAGACTTCCAGGAGCAGCTTCTCTCGAGACATGGGCATGCCTAGAAGTGTAGCCCTCCCTGGGCTCGGATCAAAGCATTGGAGCCTAGCCCGCCGGAGGACTGGTCAGTGGACCCCTGCTCGAGGTTCTCACGCCAGGATCCGGGTCAGCACGTTCCCCGCGACGTCCGTCAGGCGATAGCGCCTGCCGTTGTGGAGGTAGGTGAGACGCTTGTGGTCGATGCCGAGGAGGTGGAGCATCGTCGCGTGGAGGTCGTGGACGGTGACGGGATCCACCGAGGCCGCGTAGCCGATCTCGTCCGTCTCGCCGTGGCTCGCTCCTCCGCGGATCCCCGCGCCGGCCATCCAGACGAGGAAGCCGCGGGGATTGTGGTCCCTGCCGTTCCCGCCCTGAGAGACCGGCATGCGGCCGAACTCTCCTCCCCAGATGACGAGGGTCGACTCGAGGAGCCCACGGCGCTTCAGGTCCGTGAGGAGCGCATGGATCGGCCGGTCCGTGGCGGCGCAGTGCCCTGTGTGGTTCCCCTTCAGGTCGCTGTGGGCGTCCCACTCGCCGTCGCTGTAGACCTGCACGAACCGCACCCCGCGCTCGACGAGCCGGCGCGCGAGGAGGCACTTACCCCCGAAGGAGCGCGAGGCGTCCTGGTCGAGACCGTAGAGCTCGCGCGTCTCGGGCGTCTCCTCCGCGAAGTCGGCGAGCCGAGCCGCCTCCATCTGCATGCGGTAGGCGAGCTCGAAGCTCTCGATGCGAGCGGTGAGATCGGGCTCCCCCGGATGGGCATCGAGGTGATCCCGGTTCAGCTTCGCGAGGAGATCGAGTTGCGCCCGCTGATCCTCGCGCGCGACCCTCGGGGGACGCCGGAGGTTCAGGATGGGGCTTCCCTGGGAACGGAAGAGAGTCCCCTGATAGCCCGTGGGAAGGAAGCCGGCGCTCCAGTTGAGCGGGCCTCCCTTGATCCCGTCGTTGTTCCCGAGCACGACGAAGCCCGGCAGGTTCCGGTTCTCGCTCCCGAGCCCGTAGGTGATCCATGCGCCTGCCGTCGGGAGCCCCGCGCGCGCGACGCCCGTGTTCATCTGGTAGAGCGCCGGGACGTGATCGTTCGACTCGGTGAAGCACGACTTGACGAGCGCGATCTCGTCCATGTGCCGCGCGACGTTCGGATACTTGTCGCAGACCCAGGCTCCGCACTGCCCGTGGCGCTGGAAGCTGAAGGGGGATCGCATCAGCGGGCCCGGGTTGCCGTTGAAGACCTTGATGTCGATCCGCTTCCCGTCGCTCCGGTCGAGCTCCGGCTTCGGATCGAAGAGATCGACCGCGCTCGGGGCTCCCTCCATGAAGAGCCAGATCACGGACTTCGCCTTCGCGGGGAAGTGAGATGGCCTGGGGGCCATGACGCCCGACGGCGGGGTCTCGTCCCCGGAGGGCGGGGCCTGCGAGAGGAGCAGGTCGCCCAGCGCCACGATCCCGAGCCCGGCGCCGGCCCGCGCCAGGAACTGGCGCCTCGTGGCCGGTCGCATGTAGCGGCCGCAGGAAATGTATCGCGGATCGTGCATGCCTAGTCCGTGTAGATGAACTCGTTCGCCGCGAAGAGCGTCTGGCAGAAGTCGGCGAGCGCCTGGAGCCGCGCCCCATCGTCGCCGAGCTCCCGCTCCCTGGCCAATCTCCCCTCCGCCTGATTCTCCAGGAACTCGACGGAAGCGGCCAGCTCGGCCGGACTCGGCGCGCGCGCGAGCGCGAGCCGGAACCCACGATCCACCCACGCCGCCCGCTCCCGGCCGGCCTCCGCCAGGATGCGGCGGGCGAAGTCCTCCGCCCGGTCGCGCATGAAGGTGTCGTTGAGGAGCGCAAGCGCCTGGGGCGCGACGGTCGTGGAGCTGCGGCGACCGCAGCTCACCGCCGCATCCGGGCCGTCGAAGACCTGAATCAGAGGATGCTGCACGACGCGCTTGTGGAACATGTACACGGTCCTCCGGCGGGTCTCCGGGGTGTCGCGCGCGTCCTGGGGGTAGGGATCCTTCGTGTTCCGCGCCACGATGGCATCCGCCGGGATGGGCGGCTTGAACGCCGGGCCGAAGCGCTCGAGGTTGAGGGTGCCGCTCACGGAGAGGACGGCGTCCCGGAGGATCTCCGCCTCCAGGCGCTGCGGCCGCCGCCGCCAGAGGAGCCGGTTGTCCGGGTCGATCCGGGCCCGCTCTTCATCGTGGGATCCATTCTGCATGTAGGCGGCGCTCGTGACGATGAGCCTGTGGAGCCGCTTCAGCTTCCAGTCCCCGTCGACGAAGTCCCGGGCCAGCCACTCGAGGAGCTCCGGGTGCGTGGGCTTCTCGCCCCGCAGGCCGAAGTCGCTCACCGTCCTCACGATCCCCTCGCCGAAATGGTGCTGCCAGACGCGGTTCACCATGACCCGCGCGAGGAGTGCTCCCGCCCCGTGCCCCGTATCGGTGATCCAGTCGGCCATCGCCCTCCGCTGCAGCGTGCTCCGCTCGGGCGGCGCCTCCCGGCGCGCGGATGCGAGGTACTCCTCCGGCGCCTTTCCGCTCGTCAGCACGCTCAGGAAGCCCAGCTCGAGCCGCTCCTTCCTCGAGTAGAAGTCTCCGCGCTCGAGGAGGAATGTCGGGACGGGCTCCGCTCCCCGGTCAGCAATGGCGAGAGCGGCCGGAGGAGATGCAGGTCTCTCGCGACGGACCGCTTCCAGCTCCTTCCTCAGCGCATCCCACGCCCTCCGGTCCTCGTCGCTGAAGGCACGATACTCCTTCTCCGGGACATCCAGCGCCTTCACCTGCTTCTCCGGGATCTTCTTGCCCGAGAGCCAGGTCCTCAGCCGGGCTTCGGTTCCCTCGAGCTTCTTACCGAACTGCGCCTCGCTCTCCCGGTATCGCGAGACCTCCGCCCGCGGGGCGAGGAGCACGTCCGCTCGGGTCGTCGTCGTGAAGGCGCACTGGATTCGGTAGTAGTCGCGGGCGGGGATCGCATCGAACTTGTGGTCGTGGCACCGGGCGCAACCGAGGGTCAGCCCGAGGAAGGCCGACGTGGACGTGACGGCCATGTCATCTAGCTCGTTGAAGCGGAGCCGCAGGCGCTCCTCCTCGAGGTGCTGGTCGGTCAGCATCTCGTTCGGAGCCCCCGTCAAGAAGCCCGTGGCCGCGAGCGCCTCGGGGTTGTCGGGCTCGTACTCGTCGCCCGCGAGCTGCCACCGGACGAACGTCCGGTAGGAGAGGTCGTCGTTGAAGGCCCGGATCACGAAGTCCCGGTAGTGATGGGCATGGGGACGATCGTGATCGCTTTCCATCCCCCCGCTGTCGGCATAGCGGGCCACGTCCAGCCAGTGGCGCCCCCAGCGCTCGCCGTGGTGGGGGCTCCCGAGCAGTCGATCGACGAGAGTCTCGTAGGCCATCGGGGATGGATCGGCGACGAACGCCTCGACCTCGGCGGGAGTGGGGGGCAGGCCTATCAGATCGAAGTACACGCGGCGGATGAGCGCGCGGCGGTCCGCGGGCGGATTGGGCCCCAGGCCCACGGCCTCCTGGGCGGCGCGCACGAAGCGGTCGATGGGGGTGCGGCACCAGGCGGCGTCCCCGGGCGATGGAGGATCGATCGCACGGAGCGGCCGGTACGACCAGTGCCGTCGGTCCTCATCGGTCACCGCCATCTCGCTCCGCGATCCGGTCGCGGCGTTCGCCTCCTCGGGCCAGGGAGCCCCCTCTGCGATCCAGTCCCGGAGGACCTTCCGCTGCTCGAGAGGGAGCGGCTCCGCATCGAGCGGCATGCGCTCCGCGGCGTCGGTCGTCTCGATCCGCCGGAGGATCTCGCTCTCCGCGGCGCGACCCGGAACGACGGCCGCCCGGCCGGAGTCTCCGGGGGCGAGGGCGCCATCGCGGCGATCGAGGCGCAGGTTCCCCTGCTGCTTCTTCGCGCCGTGGCACTTCACGCACGACCCCTCGAGGATCGGCTTCACGTCGCGCGCGAAGTCGACGCGGGCGGGCTCGGCACCCGCAGCCTGGACGGGGATCAGGCACGAAAAGGCGAGGAGGAGCGCGGAGACACGGCTCATGGCCGCATTATACTTCGGCGCAAGTCAGCCGGATGGGAACTCGGGATGGATCGCCCTTCAAATTCAACGGGATCGACAGGTCTCCGCCGGATCGCCCTCTTCGTCGCCCTGTGCGCGCTCGCCGCGGCCTTCTTGCCCTCGCTCACGAAGAATCGACCCGGCGAGCTCGCGGTATTCCTGAAGGCGGCCGCGCGCATGGCCCGCGGCGAGGAGATCTACGTGCCGCCCGAGGGCAAGGCGTTCACGTATCCTCCGCTCTTCGCTGTGCCGTTCGTGCCGCTCGGCGCCCTCGGCGAGCACGCCGCTCGCTCCGTCTGGTACTTCGTGAACCTGCTCCTCGCGGGGCTGAGCGTCAGCCTGATCGCGAAGCAGGTGCGGCCCCTCGTCGCGGAACACCGGGACCGTGCGCCCACATGGGTGCTCGTCCTCCTCGTCGCGGCGCTCGGGGGCCGATTCCTCATGTCCCCCATCGAGTACCAGAGCCACGACCTCGTCGTCTTCGTCCTCGTGCTCCTCTCGGTCGCGACGTGGGACTCGCGGCGTCGATGGGTGTCCGGCTTCTGGAGCGGCACGGCCGCCGCCTTGAAGGCGACTCCGCTCCTCCTCCTCCCGCTCTTCCTGTGGGAGCGCCGCCTCGCCGCGGCCTGCTCGTTCGCGCTCGCGGCGGCCCTCGGGTCGCTCCTCCCCGATCTCCTCTTCCCGCGCGCGGACGGCGGGCTCTGGGTGGTGTCCTGGTACGAGAACTTCGTCTCGCGGGTCGAGCCCGGGGTCGCCGCGGACGCCCAGGGCGCCTGGATCTCCTGGAACATCCTGAACCAGAGCCTTCCCGGAACGCTGCACCGACTCTTCACGGGCCTCCCGCCGGGAAGCGAGAGCGTGGAGCGCTTCGACGTGTGTCTCGTGGAGCTCGGGCCGGGGACCCTGAGGACCGTGACCCTCGTCCTCGAGGCGTGCATTCTCGCGGCCCTCGCTCTCGTCTGGCGTCCTGGGCGGGTGCGCGGCATGCCCGAGGCGGAGCGCCGCTTCTCGAGGCTCGGGATGGGCGCGATGGCGTTGTGCGCGATGCTCCTCCTCTCCCCGATGTCGAGCAAGGCGCACTTCTGCGCGCTCCTCGCCCCGGTCGCGGTCCTGTCGGTCGCCTTCCTCTACATCGAGCGCGATGCCATCACGCTCGGGGCGCTCGCGACCCTCTTCGTCCTGGGTCCGCTGAGCGCCAAGGACATCATCGGACGTCCCGTGGCGAACACGATCCTCGCGTACGGAGGGCTGACTCTGGCCACGCTGATCTGCTTCCTGGCCACCGCCCGCGTGGTCGTCCGCGAGTCGCGGAGACCGCGCGACACGATCACCGAGCCCGCTCGAGCGTGATCGCGGTCACCTCGGCGGGGCAGCCCCAGCGGATCGGCACGAGGAGGACGCCCACGCCCCGCGAGACGTAGAGACGCCGCCCGTCCTCCTCGACGAGCCCCTCCGCGAAGCGCTCCCCGTGCGATGAAGGCACGTAGGGCGCCCCCAGGATGGGGAGCCGGACCTGGCCTCCGTGCGTGTGCCCCGAGAGCATCAGGTCGAGCCTCGTGCCGGCGGGCCACAGGGCGAAGACGTCCGGGTTGTGCGACAGGATGATGCGCGGCATCCCGGGCGGGATCCCGCTCAGGAGCGCGCCGATGTCGATGACGTCGCTGATGAGATCCGCGACGCCCCCGACCGCGAGCCGCGCCGCTCCCCGCTCGAGGATACGGGCCCTGTTCCGGAGCAGCGTCACGCCCGCCTCGTCGAGCGCGCGCCGGACGAGGTCCGCGCCCACGTTGTGGTCGTGGTTCCCGAGAACGCCGACGACTCCGTCCGGAGCCCGTAGCTTCGAGGCCGCCCTCACGAAGGCCGGCAGGTGGCGGGCGTGCGAGGAGACGAAGTCGCCGCCGAGGGCGATCAGGTCCGGCCCGAGCCCGTTCGCAATGGCGACCGACTCGGTGAGCCAGGCCTTCGAGACTATGGGGGACGTGTGGAAGTCCGTCAGGAACGCGATCCGGTAGCCCTCGAACTCCGGCGCGAGCCCCTCGACCGGGATGGCCAGCTCCTCCACGCCGATCCGCCGCCTCACGACGCGGGCCAGCGGGGAGGAAGCGATCTCGACCAGGTCGGCCGCGACGTTCCAGAACTTCCGGGCCGGGCTCGGTACGAGGACGCACTTGCGCGGCTCGTGCTTCCGGGAGCGGAGGAGAGGCTTCCGGAGCTTCTTCCGGGGGCGGGGCGCGCGCTTCTGCTTCGCGCGCGTTCCCGGCTTCTCGTGTAGTTTCTCGAGCGGCGTACGGGCCATGTCCGTGTAAAGGAATCTACGACGATGGGGGCCCCGTGCGCCAATCGCAGCCTCTGTTTTCAGGGATGCACCTTCCGTACCCCGTTCGAGGTGAGCCATGAAATCCCACACCGAGTACCTGACCTTCCAGATCCCCCGGCGGATGGGCTTCGAGAACATCACGCCCCGCGTCGAGGACGCCGTGCGGAAGAGCGGCGTCCGCGAGGGCCTCGTCCTCGTGAACGCCATGCACATCACCGCATCGGTCTTCATCAACGACGACGAGCCGGGCCTCCACGACGACTACGAGCGCTGGCTCGAGCACCTCGCACCCTTCGACCCGGACCCGAATCGCTACCGGCACAACCGGACCGGCGAGGACAACGCCGACGCCCACATGAAGCGCCAGGTCATGGGGCGCGAGGTCGTCGTCGCGATCACCGCCGGCAAGCTCGACTTCGGTCCGTGGGAGCGGATCTTCTACGGCGAGTTCGACGGCCGCAGGCCGAAGCGGGTGCTGATCAAGGTGATCGGGGAGTGAGGGGCATCAGATCGCTCGGGTCCAGAAGAGTTTCTCGGTTCCTCCCAAACCGATCTCGCGGAAGCACGGCTCGAGGAGCTTCCTCACTGCGTCGGCGGTG
>Ga0075421_100009127_pt1 | contig 12210 bp, 14 predicted proteins | sample SoiMetdeltSBSDD5_FD_75292 | JGI IMG/M metagenome (GOLD analysis project Ga0075421, IMG submission 75292) | Bulk soil microbial communities from a Populus tree surrounding site in Tennessee, USA - Soil MetaG P. deltoides SBSDD5 | ecosystem: Environmental > Terrestrial > Soil > Tree plantation...
TACGGCACCTCGCGCGCCGGGCGGGCAGGCTAGAGCACGGTCCGTCGCAGCGCCGCGGCGACGACGCGCTCACCGGCGGCCAGTCGCGCCTCGGACGTCCTCGCCGCGGCGCGCGCCTCGCGGCGCTTACGGCCGACCGCCTCGACGAGCGCGGCGTAGTCGTCGCCGACGACGGGCTCCAGCCGACGACGGATCTCGCGCGCAAGCGCCGGCGCGCGGCCACCGGTGGAGACGGCGATCTGCAGCTCACCGCGGCGCAGCACGGCGCCATAGATGAAATCGCAGTGGGCGGGACGATCGACCGCGTTGACGAGCGCGCCGTGGCGCCGCGCCGCAACGGCGACGGCGTCGTCCACCGACCCGACGCCCGTGGCCGCGATGACGAGCACGCAGCGGCGCGCATCGATCTTGCGGAACACGCGCGGGCGGTGCTCGATGCGGCCGATGGCGGCAAGCTGCGCGAGACCCGCGACGAGCACGGGGCTGACCACAATGACGCGCGCGCCACACTCGAGCAGCCCGTGCACCTTGCGTTCCGCGATCGGCCCGCCGCCGACGACGAGACATCGCCGGGCTCTGAGATCGAGAAACGCCGGGAAGTAGTCGGGCATGGCTCAGGCGTGCGCGGTGGTGAAATGGCGCACGGCGCGCGGCACCGACGCGGCGTCCAGCGTCGGTCCCACCAGCAGCAGCGCGGGCGCGCCCACGCCCGCCTCGCGACAGCGCGCGGCGATGTCGTCGAGCCGGCCCGCAACGACCCGCTCGTCGAGCGTGCCCGCCCGCTCCACCACCAGGGCGCGCTCGCGGTCGTCGCGTCCCATGGCCGTCAGCGCGGATGTGATCGCCTCGAGGCCCTGCACCGGCATGTAGAAGACCAGCGTGGCCTCCGCGCGCGCGAGCAGCGCCCAGTCGAGCGCCGCCACGCCGCGTCCCGCGTGGTCGGTACCGGTGGCGAGCACCAGCATCGACGCGTGCCCGCGCGCCGTCAGGGAGATTCCCGTCCGCGCGGCGGCCGCGGTGGCCGCGGTGACGCCGGGAACGACCTCGAACTCGATGCCGGCCTCCCGGACCGCGTCGATCTCCTCGGCGAGCCGGCCGAAGACCGACGGGTCGCCGCCCTTGAGGCGCACGACGCGGCCGCGCCGGCGCGCGCGATCGACCAGCAGCCAGTTGATCTGTGACTGGCCCACGCAGTGGCGGCCCGGCGCCTTGCCCGCGTCCACGACCTCCGCGTCGGCGGGCGCCTCGGCGAGCAGCGCCGGCGGAATGAGCCGATCGTGGATGACGACCGCCGCCTCTCGCAGGCGGCGCAGCGCCTTGAGCGTGACCAGCTCGGGGTCCCCCGGGCCGGCGCCGACGAACGAGACGAACGGACGCGCGTTCATGGAGCCGTCTCCTTTCGCTCGGCGCGCGGAAAGAATCTGACGAGCCGCTCGAGCACGGCGGGCAGCTCGTCGCAGGGCAGGTCTTCCAGGATGCGCACGCCCGGGCGCGGGTCCGCGCCGCCGCGCCCGCCGACGAAGACGTGTACGCCGTCGACGATCTTGCCGTCGACCTTGACCTTGCAGCCCTGCAGGCCGATGTCGGCGGTGTGGTGATTGCCGCACGAGGCGGGGCATCCGGACCAGCGCACGGCGATCGGTCGCGTCGTGCCGAAGCGCGCTTCGAAGTCCTTCGTCAGCGCCACGGCGCGCGTCTTCGTGTCGATGAGCGCGAGGTTGCAGAAGTCGGTGCCCGTGCAGGCGACGAGGCCGCGCGCAACCTCCGAGGGGTTGTACGGCAACGCGCGAAGCAGCGGCTCCTGCGTGAGGTTTCCGAGCCGCGCGTCGGGCACGTGCGGGAGCAGCACGTTCTGCGACGGCGTGAAGCGAAGCTCGCCGCGGCCGTAGCGCTCGGCCAGCCGCGCGAGCTCGAGCAGCTGCTCACCGGTGAGCCGCCCGACGGGCGTCTTGAGACCGACGTAGTTGAGCCCCGGCTGACGCTGGCGAAAGATGCCGACGTGATCCGTGGTGGTGGCCAGCCGGGCGTCGCGGCCCGCCGGCGGCAGCGGCCGCTTGAGCCGCGTCACCAGCTCCTCGCGCATCCACGCGGCGCCGCGCTCCTCGAGCAGGAAGGCCAGCCGCGCGCGGCCACGCGCCTCGCGCGGCCCGTGATCGCGAAAGATCAGCGCGATCGTCGCGCAGACTTCGGCGGCCTCGTCCGGGCGCACGAAGGCGTCGAGCGCCACGGCGAGCGTCGGTCCGCCCGACCCCTGCTTGCCACCGACGGCGAGATTGAACCCCGCAACCTCCCCAGCCATCGCCGGCGTCATCGAGATGTCCTGCGTCTCGCCGCCCGTGCAGTGCTCGAGGCAGCCGGTGATCGTGACGTTGAACTTGCGCGGCAGGTTCGTGAACTCGCGATTGCCGAGGAAGACCGCCTGGAAGGCGGCCGCGATGCCCGAGGTATCGAGCAGCTCGCGCGGTGTCAGCCCGGCGGCGGCGCAGCCGACGATGCCGCGGATGTTGTCCATGCCCGTCTGCAGGCACGACAGCCCCGCGGCTTCGAGCCGCGCGATGACGCCGGGCACCTTGTCGATCGTCACCCAGCGCAGCTGGATCTGCTGGCGTGTGGTGATGTCGGCGATCGGCCGACCGGACGCGCGGCCCGCCTCGAGCGTGATCTCGCCCAGCAGTCGCGCCTGCGCCGCCGTGACGATGCCGTTCGGCATGCGCACGCGCATCATGAAGTGGCCCGGCGTGGGCCGGCGATGGAAGACGCCCACCCATTTGAGCCGCTCCTTGTCGTCGTCGCCGAGCGTCTTCCAGCCTTCGCGCGCGAAGCGCACGAGATCCTCCGTCACGTCGAGGCCGTCCTTCTCCGCTTTCATCGCCTCGATGCGGTTCATGGCCGCCCGTCCGGGGGATGTGGCGACTCCACGCGCCGCAGGCGCACCGCACACGCCTTCAGCTCGGGCTGACGGGACAGCGGATCGCGCGCGCTCAGCGTGAGGTTGTTGGCGCTCTTGTAAAAGCCGAGCCGGCGTCCCCAGTGAAACGGCGCGAAGCACACGCCCTCGCGGATGGCCGAGGTGACGCGGCACTGCGCGATGAGCTTGCCCCGCCGCGACGCGACCTCCACGAAGTCGCCATCGTGGACGCCGGCGCGCTGCGCGTCCGCGAGGTTGAGCTCGACGATCGGCTCCGGCGTGCGGGCACGCAGCGCGGGGGCCTGGCCGGTGCGTGTGAGCGTGTGCCAGTGATCCCTCACGCGTCCGGTGGTGAGCGTGAGCGGAAACGATCGGTCGGGCGGCTCGGCCGGATCGGCATGGTGGACGGGCACGAAGCGCGCCCGGCCGTCGGCGGTGGGAAAGATACCGTCGCCGTAGAGTCGCGCGCTGCCGGCATGCGCATGGCTCGGCACGGGCCACTGCGGCGACTCGGCGCGAAGGCGCGCGTGGCTGAGGCCGGAGTAATCGCAGGGTCGGCCCGCGGTCAGCGCCGCGAACTCGTCAAAGATCTCCGCCGTGCTGTCGTAGCTGAACGACGCCTTCCAGCCCATCGCCGCCGCCACGCGCGCGAGGATCTCGGCATCGGGCAGCGCCTCACCCGGCGGCGGCACCAGGCGAGGCAGGTACGTCAGCCGGCGCTCGGAATTCGTCATCACGCCGGCCTTCTCCGGCCACTGTGCGGCGGGCAGCAGGATGTCGGCGAAGCGCGTCGTCTCCGTCGGGTGATACGCGTCCTGCACGATGACGAGATCCGCCTGTCGCAGGGCGCGCTCGACGAGGTCCGTGTCGGGCATGGACACGGCCGGATTCGTGCAGAGGATCCAGATCGCGCGGATCTCGCCCGTCGTGAGCGCCTCGAAGATCTCGAGCGCTGCGCGCCCCGGTCGCGGCCGGATCGTCCCCGGCTCCACGCCCCAGTGGCGCTCGACCTCGCCGCGCGCGTGCGCGTCTTCGACCGTGCGGTAGCCGGGCAGCAGGTGCGCGAGGCCGCCCGTCTCGCGACCACCCATCGCGTTCGGCTGGCCGGTCAACGAAAAGGGCCCGGCGCCCGGTCGTCCGATCTGGCCGGTCGCCAGGTGCAGATTGATGATGGCCGCGATCTTGTCCGTTCCGATGCGGCTCTGGTTCACGCCCATGCTCCAGAGCGTGAGCGCGCGGCGCGCGCGGCCGAATCGCAACGCGGCGGCGACGATCGATTCCGTGCCGAGCCCTGTCAGGGATGCCGCCCGGGCCGGAGGATACTCCGCGATGACGCGCTCGACGGCGGCCCATCCGTCGGTGCGCGCGGCGACGAACTCGCGATCGAGCAGCCCCTCGCGCGCGAGCACGTGCAGCATGCCGTTCAGCAGCGCCACGTCGGAGCCGGGACGCAGCGCCAGGTGAAGGTCGGCGAGATCGGCGGTCTCCGTCCAGCGCGGGTCGGCCACGACCACGCCGACGGCGCCGGGCGCGGCCGCCTTGCGACGCCGCAGGCGCTTGAAGAGCACGGGATGACAGTCCGCGGCGTTGCTGCCGATGAAGAAGACGCAGTCGGCGGCGTCCAGGTCGTCGTACGAGCACGGCGGGCCGTCGGCGCCGAGCGACCGCGTGTAGCCGGCCGCGGCCGAGGCCATGCAGAGACGCGAGTTGGTGTCGAAGTTGTTGGTGCGCACGAAGCCCTTCGCCAGCTTGCTCGAGACGTAGTACTCCTCGGTGGTGAGCTGCCCTGAGGCGTAGAACGCGACCGCGTCGGGGCCGTGCTCGGCGACGACCTGACCGAGGCGCTCGGCCACCGTGCGCACGGCCAGCTCCCACGGAACACGCGCGAGCGCGCCGTCCCGTCGGGTCCGCATGTGCGGGTACAGCAGGCGATCGTCCGTCCGCAGGGTCGGCGGCAGGTGGACCGCCTTGGCGCACACGTCCCCGAGGCTCGACGGATGCGCGGGGTCACCGCGCACGCGCGCCACGCGGCCCTCGCGCACCTCGACGAGCAGGCCGCACCCCACGCCGCAGTACGGGCAGAGCGTCGCCGATTCAGGCATGGACGGGCTGCGCCTCGAGAAAGCCGAGTACCTGGTCGCGCAACCAGAAGTAGTCCGGTCGCGAGAGGATCTCTTCGCGCTCACGCGGCCGCGGAAACTCGACGGGCAGGATCCGGCCGACCGTCGCCGCGGGGCCGCTGGTCATCAGCACGATGCGGTCGGCGAGCAACAACGCCTCGTCCACGTCGTGGGTCACCATGATGACCGTGCGCCGCGTGCGCTCCCACAGCGCCATCACTTCGTCCTGCAGCTCCATGCGGGTCAGGGCGTCGAGCAGCGAGAAGGGCTCGTCGAGCAGGAGCAGGCGCGGCTCGAGCGCGAACGCGCGCGCGAGCCCCACGCGCTGCTGCATTCCGGCGGACAGCTCGCGGGGCAGACGATCGCCGAGGCCGCCGAGGCCGACCGCTGCGAGATAGGTCTCGGCGTCGGCGGCGCCGCGAGCGCGACGCACCTGGTCCAGCGCGAGCCGCACGTTGCTGCGCACCGACATCCACGGCAGCAGGGTGGCCGACTGGAAGACGACGCCCCGGTCGGTCCCCGGGCCGTCGATCTCGCGCCCGCCGATGACGACGCCGCCCGTCGTCGCCTGGTTCAGGCCCATCAGGATCGAGAGCACCGTCGACTTGCCGCACCCGGAGTGACCGAGCAGACAGACGAACTCGCCCTCGTCGACGTACAGACTAAAGTCGCGCACGATCTCCGCCGGGCCCGCGGGCGTCGCGTAGGTCTTGCCGAGGGCCGCGATCTCGACGAACGCGCGCATCAGCTCACCCGCCGGCACGCGCGCAGGAACTCGACGATCGCCTGGCGGACTTTTTGGTACGGCGGCGCCAGGCTCATGTGGCGGCGCGCACGGGGGCGCGGCAGGCCCACTTCGATCGGAGGCCCCAGCACGGCGCCGGGCCCCGGAGTCATCGGATAGATCCGATCGGCCAGTAATATTGCCTCGTCGACGTCGTTGGTCACCAGCACCACCGTCGTGCGCCGCGCGGTCCAGATCGCCAGCAGCTCGTCTTGCAGGCGCGCGCGCGTGAGCGCGTCGAGCGCGCTGAACGGCTCGTCCATCAGGAGCACCTTGGGCCGCATGGCGAGCCCGCGCGCGACGGCCACGCGCTGACGCATGCCGCCTGAGAGCTCCCGCGGCCGCTTGTCGGCGGCCGCCGTGAGCCCCACCAGCGCGACGAACTCGTCGGTGCGCCGCCGCCGCTCGGCCGCGGGCAGCGCGGCGTCGACGACATCCACCGCGAGCGCGACGTTGTCCCGCACGGTCATCCACGGCAGCAGCGAGTACTGCTGGAAGACGATGCCGCGCTCGGGGCCAGGCGCGGTCACGCGCGCCCCGTCGAGCACGATCTCGCCGGCGTCGGGGGCAAGCAGGCCGGCGATGAGCGAGATCAGCGTCGTCTTGCCCGAGCCCGAGTACCCGACGATGGCGACGAATTCGCCGTCGTCCAGCGTCAGGCTCGCGCCGCCCAGCACGCGCGTGGCGCCGCGCGGGGTCACGAACGACTTCTCGACGGCGCGGACGTCGAGGTACGGCATCAGACCGCCTTCAACCGCGTCTCGAGCAGTCCCATCAGCCGATCGAGCAGGAAGCCGATCGCGCCGATGGTGATGACACTCAGGATGATGTGCGAGTACACGAGGCTGTTGTATTCCTGCCACAGGAAGCCGCCGATCCCGGGCGTGCCGGTGAGCATCTCGGAGGCGACGATCACGAGCCAGGCGAGTCCGAGCGACAGCCGATAGCCCGTGAAGACGTACGGCAGCGACGCCGGGACGATAATCTTGGTGAGCATACGGAAGCGCGAGAGCCGCAGGACGCGCCCGACGTTGAGGTAGTCCTGGCTGATCGAGCGCACGCCGACCGCCGTGTTGATCACCGTCGGCCACATCGCGCAGAGCGCGATCGTGAAGACGGCGGCCGGCTCGGACTGGCGGAAGATCACGAGGCCGAGCGGCAGCCACGCCAGCGGGGAGATCGGGCGCAGGAACTGGATGATCGGGTCGAACGTCTCGTAGAACTTCCGCGACAGGCCGAGCATGAAGCCGATCGGGGTGCCGATCAGCAGCGCGAGCAGGTAGCCCTTGCCGACACGAAGGAGCGAATAGAAGGCCAGGCGGCCGATGCCCTGGTTCATCTCGCCGTCCTTGAAGAACGGCTCCAGCACGTAGCGGCGGGACTCGGCCCACGTCTTCGCCGGCGACGGCAGGTCCGTCGCCACCGTCTGACTGAGCGCGGTCCACACGCCCAGCACGAGGATCAGGCCGAGCAGCGGCAGGACGAGGCGAGACGGGCCTGGACGCGTCATCGTCGCTCCTTACGCCATCGTGTGGACGGCGAAGCTCCTGGCGTACTTCTCGGGATCGGCGGGATCGAACACGCCGCCATCGAAAAACGTTTCCTTCTGGGAATCGGCGCGTGGCGTCTCGACGCCCGTCTCCTTGGCCACCTCGCGAAAGATGTCGGGCCGATGCACGCGGTCGACGAGCCCCTTGTAGTCGGGCGGCTCTTTGACCATTCCCCAGCGCCGGAACTGCGTGAGCCACCACACCCCGTGCGACTTCATGGGGAAGTTCGTCTGCCGGTCGAAGAAGGTCATGTAGTACTTGTCCTTCTCCTTCCGCCCGTCGCCGTAGTCGTAGTCGCCGAGCATGCGGCCGAGGATGACTTCTTTCGCCGCGTTGACGTACTGGGGCTGGCCGACGACCTCGGCCATCTTCGGGCGGTTCTCCAGCTTGTCGTTCCACTGGCTGGCCTCGACGATGGCGCGCATGACCGCCTTGACCGTCTTCGGGTTCTTCGCCGCGAACTCCTCGGTGAACGCGAGCACCTTCTCGGGATGGTCCTTCCAGATCTGCTGCGTGGTGATGGCCGTGAATCCGATGCCGTCGGCGATGGCGCGGGCCCCCCAGGGCTCGCCCACGCAGTAGCCGTCCATCTTGCCCACCTTCATGTTGGCCACCATCTGCGCGGGCGGAATCGTGATCAGCGTGACGTCGCGATCGGGGTTGAGGCCGCCGGCGCCGAGCCAGTACCGCGTCCACATCGCGTGCGTGCCGGGCGGATACGTCATCGCGAATGTCATCGGGCTGCCCTTGGCCTTCGCCTCCAGCGCGAGCGGCTTGAGCTGCTGCGGCGTCTTCACGCCTTTGTCGAGCAACGCCTTCGTCAGCGTGATCGCCTGGCCGTTGCGGTTGAGGTACATCGGGATGATCATCGGCTTCACCGGCGAACCCTGAAGCCCCATCGTCGCGGCGTACGGAATGCCGAGGAGCATGTGGGTCGCCTGGTTCTCGCCGAGCGTGAGGCGATCGCGGATCACCGCCCACGACGCCTCCTTGGAGATCGTCGACTCGATCCCGTGCTTCTTGAACAGTCCCAGCTCGTGCGCCATCACGATCGACGAGCAGTCGGTGAGCGCGATGATTCCGATCCGGATCTTCGGCGTCTCCGGTGCGTCGGATGCGTAGGCGGTACCGCGCCAGCCGATGGGCACGCCGGCCAGCAATCCGGCGACGGCGGTCGTGGTCAGGAAATCGCGACGCGTGAGCCTCACCGAGCCTCCTTGCGCAAACCGCGCGCAACACAAAAAAAGGGCGCCGTGCCTGCGATCGCGGCAACGGCGCCGTGAAACATCGGTCCGCGCCGCCATGGCGCGAACCCGGGAGGAGCGAGGTGCAGTGGACGTGCCACGCGCGCGCGCGTTGCGCGCACGCGTGCGCATTCGCGCCGGCGCGGGGTTACAGGCTCATTGCTCGCGAGGCGGGCAGCCGCGCACTGCCGCAATTGTTCGCAGCGGCGCGCGCGATGCTGCCTCTCGCGGCAGTTCGGTCAGCGGCCGGTCGAGCAGGAGATCCGCATGCGGTTGCGCGCGATCCAGGCATACGCGCGGCGCGCGAGCGGTCGGATGCCCGGCAGCGCGAACAACGCGGGCACCCAGCGCCAGTGCGGGATGCGCGCGAACAGCTCGGGCACGGCATCGGCGCCGGCGAGCACGCGGCCGTCCGGCAGCACGAGCTGCATTGCGGTCAGACACTGCTCGTCGGTGATGTGGGGAAAGCGCTGTCGCCGCGGCGCCGATCGGCACGGCAGGATCTCGAGCGCGCCGCCGTCCATCGCGCGGCGCATGAGCCACAGCGCGCTGGCGCGGCACATCGCGCACTCGCCGTCGTAGATGAGCGTGGCCACCGGCGTCACGCCGCGACCTCCGTCGACCCTTAGCGACCCCAGCGCTTGGCGAGCGAACGGTAGTAGAGCCAGAAGCCGACGGAGATGACCGGCGCCACGATCGCCTGAGCGAGCGCCGCCCCGGAGCCCGTGCGGACGTACGCGCGCGCTTCGATCAGCGCGTAGAGCAGGAAGAAGGCGATGCCCGCGACGATCAGGATCCGATGGGCCGTGATCAGGCGCATCGCGGGCTCCGCACTCAGACGCTCAGCACTGACTTCACGGCATCACGCGTCACGGACACCAGCCGGTCCACCTCGGCCTCCGAGATCACCAGCGCAGGCGCGTAGAAGATGGTGTCGCCCGTCGCCGGGTGCGCGCCCGCCACCGGTCGCACGCGCGTGATCACCCCGCGCTTGGTCATCTCCTGCTGGATGCGCGGGCCGACCTTCTTGTCGGCGGTGAAGCTGCGCTTGCTCGGCCGGTCCTCGACGAGTTCGACGGCGGCGAGGAGCCCCTTGCCGCCACGAATGTCGCCCACGTTGGGATGGTCTTTGAACGCCGACTGCAACCCCGTGTACAGACGCGTCCCCATCTTGGCCGCGTTCTCCCAGAGCCGCTCGCGCTCCATGATCTCGATGTTCTTCAGTCCCACCGCGCAGCACGTCGGATGCCCGGAGTAGGTGTAGGCGTGCATCCAGCGGTCCTCGGGCTTGACGTTGTCCATGACGTCCTTGATCTCGCGGCTCACCATGATGCCGCCCAGCGGCAGGTAGCCGGACGTCACGCCCTTGGCGAACGATACGATGTCGGGCTTGACGTTCCAGTGCGAGAGCGCGAACCAGCGCCCGGTTCGGCAGAAGCCGGTGATCACCTCGTCGGAGATGAAGAGCACCTCGCGCTTCGTGCACACCTCGCGCACGAGCCGGAAGTAGTCGTCGTCGGGCACCAGCACGCCGCCGCCGCCGTGGATCGGCTCGGCGATGAAGGCGGCCACGGTGTCCTGCCCCTCACGGGTGATCGCCTCGTCGAGCAGGCGCGCGGCGGTCTGTCCCGCCGTCTCGCCCGGCCTGGCGTCCTGCTGCCGGTACGGGTAGCAGGTCGGGATGTGCACGAAGCCCGGCACGCGCGGCTCGAACATCTTCCAGTAGGCGGCCATGCCCGTTGCGCTCATCGCCTGTTGCGTCACGCCGTGGTACGCGTTCTGGCGCGCGATGACCTTGAACTTGTCGGGCTTGCCCTTGGCCTTCCAGTAGAAGCGTGCGGTCTTGAACGCCGACTCGTTGGACTCCGCCCCGCCGCACGTGAAGAAGATCGCCTGCATGTTGTCGTAGGCGAGCGCGATGATCTTCTCGGCGAGCTGGACGGCCGGCAGGTTGGACGAGCCCGCGTAAGCAGAGAAGTAGGCGAGCTCCTTCATCTGCGCGGCCGCCGCCTCCGCCAGCTCGGCGCGGCCGTGGCCGACGTTGACGTTCCAGAGACCGGCGAGGCCGTCGATGTAGCGCTCGCCGCCGAGCGTCTCGATCGTCGCGCCTTTGCCGCGGACGTAGATCATCGGCTCGGCGTGGTCGATCGGGTGGTGCAGTGGGTGGATCAGGTGCTCCTGGTCGGCCTTGATGATCTCGGCGGCAGTCCCTGCCATTCAAATCCTCCGGTAATCGCCGTGCGGGACGGGCACCGCGCGTTCGCGCGGGCCGCGGTAACGGTACACCCATGCCCGCACGCGCCGGCCGCGCGCGAGCGTCACGATCATGATCGAGCGCTGGAAATTGTACCCCTCCTCCCGATCCAGCACCGGGAGAAGTTCGGGGTCGTCCAGCCGGTAGAGCTCGCCCTTCACGCGTCCCGCGCCGGCGACCAGCGCGGGGTAACGGCCCAGGTCCAGAAGACGCCCGGCCACGCTCGCCTCGCCGAGGAACGTCGCGCCCCGCGCCAGCACGGGGTGCAGCGCGTAGCCGCGCATGAGCGTGCCGTACGCGAAGAGACGCTCAGGCCTCGCGGGCGGGATCGCCGACCGCGCGCAGCACGGCCTCGAGGAACTGCGACTCCGGCAGCGCGCCCTCGAACTCCACGCGGTCGTTGATCACGATCTTGGGCACCGCGTTCACCCGATAGGCCCGCGACAGCTCGGGGAACTCCGTCGCCTCGATCGCTGTCGCCGTCACGCGGTCCGACGCGATCGCCATGTGCTGTGCCAGGCGCACGGCCCGGGGACAGTACGGTCAGGTGGGGGTGGAGAAGACCTTGATCTGCACGTCGCCGGCGAGCGCCGCCAGCGACGCCTTGGTCTCGCTCGTCAGCGCGGCCTCACCGCTCGAGACCGCGATGATCGAGTCGATCAGGTTGCTGAACTCGTAGCCGGCGGGAATGCCGAGGAAGCGGACGCCGTAGTCGCGCGCGCCCTCGACGACGGTGGCGGGCACCTGATCGATGCCGTACGCCGCCGCGCGGTCGCGGTCGACGGCGGGGTTGAGCACCTCGACGCTGATCCGATCCGACAGCGCCGCGACCTCACGGATGAGCTGCTCGTTCTGGCGGCAGAGATCCGCCGCCACCAGCTCCTGCGAGAACACGACGAGCTTCACCGGTCCGGCGATGCGTTGGAACTCTTTACGAACGGCGTCCTCGTCGCGGGGCTGGAGAATCGGCATGCCTCATTATATAGTCGCCGTCGAGACAGAGAGTCGCCGCGAGACAGCATCGCCGTCAGGAGCGCCCGCCATGAAGCCTTTCGTCATCAATCGCTACGGCCGGATGGTTTTCCCATCCAATTTCTTCCCGAACCTCGACTTCTCCGTCTTCGAGACGTTGGAGCAGTTCGCCGCGGTGATCCGTCGCGACTTCGAGGAGAAATCGCCCACGGAGACCGACATCGTCACGCGGCTGGAATCGGGCGCCTATCGCGGGCGGTACGACCTGCTGCGCGATCTCGCCCTGGATCTGTTCTGGGTGAATCGCTACGCGCTGACGATGTACGACAAGCGCCCCACGCGGTGGCGCGACGTGCCGCGGATGCGCGACGACGTGTT
>Ga0075421_100009130_pt1 | contig 12209 bp, 12 predicted proteins | sample SoiMetdeltSBSDD5_FD_75292 | JGI IMG/M metagenome (GOLD analysis project Ga0075421, IMG submission 75292) | Bulk soil microbial communities from a Populus tree surrounding site in Tennessee, USA - Soil MetaG P. deltoides SBSDD5 | ecosystem: Environmental > Terrestrial > Soil > Tree plantation...
TGCGCGATCTGGAGGATGTTCCCGAACGGGTCTCGCACCATCGCCCGTCGATCGCCGTACGGCGTATCGAGCGGTTCCTCGAGTACCTGCGCGCCGGCATCGACAGCGCGCTGGAACGTGTCATCAGCGTCGTCGACGTACACGTACAGGAAGGCGGGGAACGGTTCACGCTCAGCCGTCGACGAGATCATGATGACGGAGTCACCGATGTGGATCTCCGCTGGGCGGCCTGGCTCAATGTCGCCAGTTGCGGCGAACACCTCCCGAAGGAAGTGGACCTGCGCCGCAACGTCGTCGACGACCACCCGAGGCGTGACTGACCGGTACCCCGCACGCGGTTCGCTTCCAGGCACACTGCAGTCTGCCACCGCGCAGTGGCGGCCGACCCGTTCGACGACGTGTTGGTACTGGTCGACCTTTCCAAACGCCGTTACACCACCGACGATGCGCACTGCGCGGTCGTGCTCGATGCCTGGTCCCGCCGGGTGGTCGGCTGGTCGATCGACTCGTCCCCGTCGGCGGCGTTGGCCACAAACGCGTTGGGCATGGCCATCGAGCAACGCCGAGCGGCCAACGAGATGACCGTGATCCACTCCGATCAGGGCACCCAGTTCACCTCGTGGGCGTTCACCCGCCGAGCCGTCGACTCGGGCCTGTTGCCGTCCATGGGTTCGGTCGGGGACCGCTACTACAACGCGATGATCGAGGCGTTCTGGAGCCGCATGCAGGTCGAACTCCTCGACCGGCAACGCTGGCGCACCCGGGTCGAGTTGGCGAACGCGATCTTCGAGTACCTCGAGGTGTTCCACAACCGCCAGCGGCGCCACTCGGCACTTAGCATGCTCACACCCGTCGAGTTCGAAGCTCGACACGAACCAACGACAGCAGCCTGACGAATCCAACAACCGGACTCCACACAACCCGGGGCACCCCACAGCCTCCACTGAACCCGGGGCGCTTCGCGCCGCGACTCTTGTCACCTCAGCCCAGACCTCATCGCGAGGGACGCTGTGGGCCGGGCGGCGTGAAGCGGGTGAACGCCGGGGGCATGACGGCCCGTGCTGGCCCCGTGGTCGGGTCGAACCTCGACAGGTCGGTGACGACCTGCAGCCGGGGGTCGAACTGCTCCACCTGTGCGTTGAGCCGTGCGGGGCTGGTGCTCGGCCAGTGGCCGCTGTCGACACGGGCCAGGAGGGTCTGCAGGGCGACGATCTCATCGGCCGCGCTGAACGAGCAATGCTGTCCTCGCTGGACGTAGAGCTGGCGGATCAGCTCGCCGCCCCCATGGCGACGGACCTGCTCGGCGTACCAACGCTCTTGATCCGGCACAGCCCCACCGTCGCCGACCGAATGCAATGTCACCACGGGCGCCGAGACCTGACCCTGCGGCACGATGGTGCGGTACATGAACGCCAGCGCGGCAGGGTCGGGAGCGATACGGGGCGCGCCATTCAACCGGTCCAGATCGGCCTCCAAGTCGAGCCCGGCCTCCCGGTACGCCTCCCGGACAAGGGCCACCTGGCTCGAGCGGGCGAGCTGCCGCCGATAGTCGATGCCGACGTTGAACGACGGGTTCCCACCGACCTTGGCCTCCAGGTCGGCATGGGCGAACGGGCCCGAGGACCCGCTGACGCCAAGATAGCCGTTGCGCAGCCACAGCGCCTGCTGGCGGATCTGCTCCGCCGGGACCGTCGGGCGGGGCTCCAACGCCGACCACCATCCCGTCACGTTGTTCATGGCCGCTGCCAGCGCCAGGCGTGCCCGACCGTCGGGCCGGTCCATCGCCGCGTCAATCGCGTCCTGCAAACGCTCACTGTCCCGCTGGCCCTGCCGGAGATCGGCCGGTCGCGTGAGGGCCAGGTCGTCGTCATCGACCAGCAGCGTCCTGACCACGAACCCCATGTCGAGAGCGGCGTTGAAGGTGTTCAGCGGATCGTGTGCCGAGCACATGTCGATCACGCCTGCGAAGCGGCGGGGGTTCCGCTCCACCAGCAGGTCGGCGATCGTCACGCCCATCGACTGCCCGGTGGCCACCGTCCGCTCGGGCCGGCCGACGTGCTGGTCGAACCAGGCCAGCAGCGCGAGCTGATCCCGATAGCCCTGGTCTACCTGGAAGCCTGTGACGCCCTGGAAGTTCGAGGCCGCCAGCGCGAAGCCGTGGTCCAGCAGCCATTCCTCGGTCTCGGGGCTGTTCGTCAGCCCGATCGTCGGAGGCACGAAAACCGGCGGATAGTACCCGTGGCTGTAGAGGACCAGGGTGCCGTTCCAGTCCTCCGGCGTCTCCACCCGGAAGTCGGCACCGTCGATCGTGCCCGTGAACGACCGCCGTCCAGGATCGAGCCGACTCGCCGACGTGCCCGGCGCAGCGTTCGCCGCTGGCCCAGCCAGGCTCGCCATCAACAGCATCACGAGTGCCACAACGATCAGCGGCCAACGCCTGTGCGTCAGTTGGTCCACCATTGTCTTTGATCCTCCGTTCCCCGCCCGTCAGGCGGCCGTCGCCCTTCTTGTGCAGGGAGCCGTGTACGGCGACATCGTCGAGGTCAAGCCCGACGATCCGGTCGAACGGCCCCGAGCGCTTCAGTCTTGATGTGCTCGAACACCCCAGCGTCGATCCACTAGTCCCGCGGCGTCCGCAGCGTGGTGTCGGAGACCTCGCAGTCGAGGATGGCTTCGACGTCGAGCCACGACTCCCCGGTCACCAGGCGGATCAGAATCCCCCGGCAGCAGAGCCGGTGGGGGACCCGGCGCCAGTCGCAGTCCAGCGAGTGGGTCTCGACGGCCTGGCGTAGCAGCGGCTGGATGGTCCGCCAGTTGACATCGACGTCTTCGGGGTCGAACGCGCGCATGATGACTACGGCGGTTCAGACGGCTATGGGCCGGATGGGTTGGGCGAGCAGCGAGACCTGGGTCACGTCTGGATTGCAGGGGAAGAGGATGAGCTCGTCGCAGCCCGCATCCTCGAAGGCGGCGAGCGCATCGGCGACCATCTGCTCTGTGGTGAGGGCAGCCGCTGCGATCTGCTCGACGTAGTCGGGGGTGAAGGCGTACTAGGCGCTGAGGTACCGGCGGGCATGACCCTCGGCGTCGTCTCCGAGACTGACGTACGCGTTGGCGACCAAGCGGGGCTCCCCCCTTGCGGCCTGCCTCCCGCCAGGCTTGCCTGCACTGGTCCTGCAGCCGCACCATCCGACCCAAGGTGCCGCGCCCAACCATCATCCCCCATCGAATCCTCTGCGCCCGGTGGGCATCGAGCGACGTGGCGCCGAACGGCATGGTGGTCAACTTTGCGAAACGGCTGGTTCGGGATCAACGGTGAGATCGGCAACGATCGATGTCGAGGACGCATTGGTGCACGGTCGGGGGGATCGGGGTGGCAGGGTGACGGTCATGGACTTCGCTCGGATCGAGGCGTTCCTCGTCCTTTGCAACGAGTTGCACTTCGGGCGCACCGCCGAGCGCCTCCACATCTCCCAGCCCCGGGTGAGCCGCCTAGTCGCCGCGCTCGAGACCGAGATCGGCGGCGCCCTGTTCGACCGCACCAGCCGGCGAGTCACCCTGACCCCGCTCGGTGCCCGCCTGCGCGACGACCTCGCTCCCGTCTACGAGCAACTCACCGCGGCGCTCGCCGCCGCAAGTTCACTCGCCCGCTCACCCGCGGGAGTGCTCCGCATCGGCTTCACCGCCACCACCGCCGTCCCCGCCCTCGACGAACTCGTCGTGGCGTTCGAACGAGCACACCCCGACTGCACGCTCTGGCTACACGAAGTCGATCTGACCGATTCGATGGGCCCGCTGCAGGCGGGCGAGATCGACGTGATGGTGTGCTGGCACGTGCTCGACGAGCCCGGCCTCACCCGTGGACCCGCGATCGCCGAATACCCCCAGGCGCTGGCGGTGGGCGCCGACCACCCACTCGCGGGCGAGAGAGACGTGTCCGTCGAGGTGCTCGCCGACCATCCCGTACCGAACTGGGTCCACCGGGGCCTCGACGACCACATCCGCCAAGCCATGATCCCCTCCCGAACCCCCTTCGGACGGCCCGTTGCCGTACACCCCACACCGGTCCGGACCATTGGCGAGGTGGCCAGCCTCATCGCTCGGGGCCAGGTGGTGCTACCCGTCCCCGACTCGATGCATAACCGCTTCGGCAACGAACACATCGTCCTGGTCCCCATCCACGACATGCCGGCCGTCCCACTCGGCCTCATCTGGCGCACCGCCTACGAGAACGCCCGCATCCGCGCCCTCGTCCAGACCGCCCGCGCCTGCACCCCCCTGAGCCCTCCGAACCGCCGCGCGGTATAGGTCGAACAGGTTGGGGTTGCTCTCGGCTCAGGGCTCGAAGGCGGACCTCAGGTGGTCGACGATCGCGTCGACCACCCGGGTGACCTGGGGTTCCTGGTCATAGAAGTCGAACTGGATGCCGTCGGTCCACAGCTCGGTCTTGGCGCCGGACAGCTGGTCGAAGAAGCGGTGGGCGGCTTGCGGGTCGGTGGCTTGCTCGCTGCGGACCAGGAGGGCCGGCACGGTGATCCTCGGTGCCGCACCGACCGGGTCGAAAGCCAGCCACTCGGGCCACGACAGGACCGCGAAGTGGTTGCTCCGTGAAGGTGACAGGCTCGGTGGCGGTCTCCATCCAACCCATCGTGCCGGACCACGCGACGTGACCAATACCACCGCCCGCGGCGGCGTCGATCGGTCGTGAAGGAATCCTACGCGTTGCGGTAAGTGATGGGCCCTTGTTCCCGGCGTGCTTGGAACCCAACACTGACACCCGCCCCGTCCCAACAAAGTCAACGGAAAGTGTATGACCATGCAGGACTCGCAGGCTTCTGCTGCCGATACGTCCTTGGACACAACCACTGACGTTTCGGACCTCTACGACCCGACGGTGCCTCCCCCGTCACCAGGGGTGTACGACCTCGACGATGTGGAACGGCTGGAGATCTCGTTTCCCAGCGACGGCTTCCGGCTGGCCGGGCACATCTACCTACCTCGGACGTTCGCACGCCACGGCAACGGGCGCCGGGCTGCGGTTGTGCTCGATAGCCCGATGATGTCGATCAAAGAGATCACGGCGCCGGTCTACGCGATCCGGCTGGCGCGCGCCGGGTACACGGTGCTCGCCTTCGACCGTCGCGGCTGGGGCGAGAGCGAAGGGACCGTTCGTCAGCACATGAACCCTCCGGACAACGTTCGCGACATCCGCAACGCCACCACCTACATGCTGTCCCGCGACGACGTGGATCCCGAGCGAGTGGCCGGGGTCGGCGTGTGCGCTGGCGGTGGCTTCATGCTGCAGGCCGGCGCGCTGGACCGGCGCTACCGTGCGGTCGCCTCCATCGGTGCCTCGTACGGGTTCAGGCAACAGATGCGCGACGACCTGGGCCACGACGGCTGGATCGAGCAGATGCGGACCATCGAAGCCGGGCGGCTCGCCGACTACGAGGCCGGCCGACCGCTCGTTTGCCAGGCCGGCGCTCCGTCGTCGGCCCCACCGGGAACCGCCCTGTCACTCGCCGACGAGCCCTACAACTTCTACACCAGTCGCCAGCAGCAGATCGCCCCAACCTGGCGCAACGAACTCACTCAAGAATCCATGCAGAACATGGCCGAGTACGACGCCACTCTCTACGCGCCGCTGATCAGCCCGACGCCGCTGCTGGTCGTTCACGGAACCGTCGACCCGGTCATCCCGCCGCGTTACGCACGACAGGTCCACGCGACAGCAGGCGAACCCAAATCCGTGGTGTGGATCCCGACCACCAACCACGTCCAGATCTACGACATCGAACCATACGTCAGCCAGGCGACCACCGCGCTGCTCGACTGGCTGAAAGAGCACATGCCGGTCTGACTCCACAGACGGGCGGTGTCGGACCCGCTCCGCCGCAAGTACTCCGGGCATCAATGCGCTGCGGTTATCGACCCGTGCAGATCTAGTCGTTGATCAGGCTCCAACAGCTGCACACACTTGGTCGCATGTCGCTCGGCGCCTATCGGCTGCGAGAACCCTCTTCCGGAGTAAGTCTGGGTTGGCGTCGTCCAGTTGAGCGTCCGCCGCGGAGGCATCCGGATCAAACGCACATCGCTCGGCGCAGAACGTAGGACTGCTTCACGATGTGGCTTGCCGTGGAGCTGCGGGAGATCCGCGCCTTCATCGTGCTCGCTGACGAGCTCCACTTCGCCCGCACCGCAGAGCGGCTGCAGCTAACGCCCTCTAGGGTCAGCCAGATCATCCGGGAACTGGAACGAAAGCTGGGAGTGCAGCTCGTGCGCCGGACTAGCCGGCGTGTCGAGCTCACCACCAGCGGCGCACAGCTTCGGGACGAGGCCGGCACCGTGTACGAGCAACTCATCGAGGTTCTGCAACGGACCAGCGCCGCTGGCGGAGGTATCGAGAGGCGGCTTCGGGTGGGGCTCTTCTCCGGCATAGCCGCGGGACCACACTTCCTGCGCATCGTGAGGACTTTCGAATCCCGCCATCCAGCGTGCGCCGTCGTGGTCAGTGAGATCCCCTTGGGCCAGTCGCTCGCCGGCCTGCTGCAGCATGGGGAGGCCGACCTCATCGCCACCTGGCTCCCTCACGGAGGGACCGACCTGGTCATCGGCCCAACCCTCACCGAAGAGCCACGCGTGCTTGCGGTCGCCCCCGACCATCCCCTCGCCCAGCGGGAGACCGTGTCACTCGAGGAGATCGCCAACTACACACTGGTGGAATTCAACTGGCTGCCGAAGGAGCTGCGCGAGATCTGGCTCCCCGACACTGCTCCGAGCGGTCGTCCCTTCCGGCACCACCACATGGAACATCACGAGCGAGGGCGACTGCTCAGCGAGCTGGGCTATCTCGTTGCCTCGGGGAGGCTCGTTCACCCCACCACGCCTTCCTTGGTCAAGATCTTTGGTCACCTCGACATCGTCTATGTCCCGATCCCCGACATGCCCCCGCTGCGCAGCGGACTCGTCTGGCTCCGTACCACCACGCAGACCGCGGTCCCTGCGTTCGTACACATCGCCGGCGACGTCCTCGGGACGGCACACGGCCCCGGCCTCGCCTAGCGTCCTGAGTCGTCGTCAGTTGGCAATAGTGGGCGAGGTTGTCGAGGATTTCGTCGGCGGTGCGGTGCCAGACGTAGGGCGTGGGGTTGTCGTTTCACTGCTTGATCAAGGTGCGGATGGAGGCGACGCGCGACCACGGAGGTGTCTGTTGAATGTCCAGGAGTACCTTGCTGTCGATCTCATAGGGCACCAGCCGAACGCACCGGATGTCCATACCGTCGAAGCGGTTCAGCCAAAGCACCGTTGTAGTGATCTCGCGGCCGAAGTCGGCGGCAACGAGCATGATCCGCACGTCGCTGGAGATGACCGGCTCCTCAGCGTCGTCGGGCAGACCCAGGACGCCGATCAGTTCAGCTCGAGCATCGATGTCCTCGTCAGGTCGGCGCTTTGCGCAGTGGGCGGCGTACTCGGCAGCCTCGGAGAAGCCGAGCGAAGACACCATCGCTGCGTAGTGCAGCGCCTGGAGATCCATGTGGCCGCCGTCCTCGGTCCTCTTCAGCTCCACGACAACAAGCCTGCCCGCCTTGTCGATGGCCAGCAGGTCGATCCGCCGACGAGCATCCTCCCAGCTGCCGTACTCCTCCGCGATGACGAGCAGGTCGCTGCTGAGGGCCGAGATGTCGTCACGCAGCAGGCGCTGGAGGTCAGCCCCGCTCGTACATGCCAAGGTCAGCGAACGCCGCCTGTGGCCGACGCTGTAACCCCACGTCGGTGACTTCGTAGAGAGGCACTACGCGATCCGCTCACGGTGCGACCTGTCCCTGGCCACCCACGTGCGAGCCTCGGCCGTCTCCTTGACCACTCGGCCCGGGTTCTCACGCCACCTCGCCATCGTGGGCGCGATGGTCGGGGGTGCTTCAGCGCTCCCCGACCATCGCGCCCACTTTGACAGTCGTGTGACCCGGGGGGATCTGCGGTGCGTGGCCATCACCGTCCTGTGCTTCGGTATCCGACCCGACCGAGACGCGATGCTCGACGCCCCGCGGGCGCGCCGATAGACAGCCCGCAATCAGGCGTTGATCCGCACCCTGCTAGCCGAAGATGTTCGGCGGTCGATGACCCAGAGCCACGTGCCGTCGGGTTGACGTCGAGCCACCTCCACGGTTGTTGCGGTCGGGTTGAGGCGTGTGGACGTGAGTGCGAGTTCGCTGCACCGGAGCGCGGCCGTTGGTCTCCGGCCGGCAGTGTTGGACGAGGAGCAAGGAAGGTCGCATACACATCACGGATGGCCTGAGTCCCGGTCACGACCTGACCGGGCGTGAATGCAAGTACCGCGTCCGGGTCGTAGAGCGCGACAAGCCCCTCGACGTCGCCCGCGTTGGCGCGTTCCACGACGAATCGTCCGAGATCTTCGGGCTCGACGGCCGGTGTGTGACCTTTGTCGTTCACGGCTACTCCTCTCCTGAACCGCGACGTCATGGCCAGTCCGCAGGCGGTGTGACATCGACCGTTCCCGGCGCTTCCGTCTGAGTGGGATGCGGCTGTGAGCTGAGCGGGATCGCGGTCGGGGCGGGGGCCTAGTTGCACACCTAGAACGTCGAGCTGGTCGACGGCCCAGCCGATTCGGTCGGGCACCTTCGCACTCAGAGATCGCCCCGGCGTCGTGGCGCTCCGTTCGGCTGAGCCCTCGATCGTCGCCGGCGGTGTCGAACCAGCCAGAGGGCGACAGCCACGGCAATCACCAGCCCGGGAGCTGAATGCACGGCGAGCACACCGATGAGAGACGGCCCACCCCAATCGGACCGATAGCTCGCCGGGTCGTCGAAATCGACGACGAACAATTCGGCGACGCCCCGGACGACAAGGTAAAGGGCCACCACCACTGCGATGGCAATCAGCACTCGCCTTGCGATCACACGGACGCCATGTCGACCGGCCGCCTGATCGGTCCACACCGATGAGGACCCATGTCGCGTCATCCACGCCCCCTGCTCGGTCAGAGCGTCACGATGAGGACGGCCACGGCGAAGCCCACATCCATGACAGAGCAGCACTCGGAGTAGGAGCGCACCACCGCCTTGTCGGCCCAGTAGTGATACACGTCCCAGAGTGCGTGGCCGAGCAGGCCGGCCGCCACGACGTACGCGCCCACGTCGTCGTGGACTGCGAAGCCGACGGCCGCCACCGCACCGAAACCGACCATCGCGACCGCTTGGGCTCGCAGGCCGTGGTCCGCACGTCTCGTGCCATACCACAAGGCGTAGGCCAAGACCGGGACTGCCAGCCCGATGAGCACCCACACCGCGTCACCGTCACCAACGACCGCTTCGGTGGCGAGGATGACGAGGGCTACCGCGGCTGCCGCCGGCCACGCGGCCGACGGTCTGCGTAGCGTCGCCGCGGCGAGATAGACGAGCGCCATGGCCGGCAGCGTCTGAGCCATGTCGGCGCCATCGCCCAGGTCGAGGCCGACCAGAACGGCCAGACCGATGCCGAGCCAGGTCGGCCATCGGAGGAGCACCGCACTGCGAACCGTGGTGGTTGGTGCTGCCTGAGTGCTGGGTTCCATCAGGTCTCACCTGCCGCGGTCATCTCGCGCGCCACCGCGAGGTCGCGGCGACGGTCTCGTCGAATGTCGGTCACGGCAACTCCTCTCGAGCGCTCACGCTCGTCGGTACCCCCTCGAGCGACCCTAACATAAGAAACCTTCCGTCGGTATGTCTCTCTCTCTATCTATGCTGAAGGAGTGCCGATGGCCCGCCGAACCAACGAGGAACGCAGCCGGACCACCCGCCGGGCAGTGATCTCTGCCGCGCGTCAGCGCTTCGAGTCCGACGGCTACACAGGGACGAACCTGGACGACGTCGCCGAGCTCGCGGGCGTCACGAAGGGGGCCATCTACCATCACTTCCCCACCAAGCAAGCGCTCTACGAGGCAGTCGTCGTAGACCTCCAGGACGAGATCTACGCGCATGCTGAAAGGAGCGTGCACAAGGCCGAGAACGCTTGGGACAGGTTCGTCGAAGCGTTCATCGCCTTCCTCGAGATCACCCCGGAGCCCGGCATCCGGATGCTGCTGGTCGAGGCCCCCGCAGTGCTCGGCTACCGGCGCTGGCACGAGATCGGCGACGAGCGCCATCTGCCCGGGATCATCGAGCTCCTCGAAGACCTCCGAGCCAACGGCGAGCTGGTCTTCGAAGCCACCCCGGAGCTCGCACGCGTCCTGAACGCCATGATCACCGCCCTCGGCACGCTCGTCTCCGAAGACGACGACCCTTCCACGCTCCGCACCACCGTGATTCCCATCTGGGAACACCTCCTCCGATCCCTCAGGGCACCGGGAGGTCGTGCTGCTGTCTGATCTGCTCGTGACTTCGGCAAGCGATGTCGTCGACTTGTTGCGCCGGGAGGAGATCTCGTCACGCGAGCTGACCGAGCGGGTGCTGGAGCGGATCGGTCAGCTGAACCCGGTGCTGAACGCCGTCGTCGAGATGCGGGCCGCGGCGGCCCTCCAGGACGCGGCCGCTGCGGATCGGGCGATCACGGCCGGTTCGCGCGGCCCGCTGCTGGGTGTGCCCGTCACGGTCAAGGAGGCGCTCAATGTCGCCGGGATGCGCACCACGTGGGGTGACCCCGCGTTCGCGGACCACGTGGCCGACACCGATGCCACTGTTGTGCGGCGCTTGCGGCGCGCCGGAGCGATCATCGTCGGCAAGACCAATGTCGCCGCCATGCTGGCCGACTTCGCCCAAACGGCCAACGATGTCTACGGTGTGACCAACAACCCGTGGGCCACCGACCGCACACCCGGCGGCTCCAGCGGAGGAGCCGCAGCGGCGACAGCCGCCGGGATGACGTTCGTGGAGTACGGGTCTGATCTGGTCGGATCTATCCGGATCCCGGCCAGCTTCTGCGGTGTATACGGGCTCAGACCAAGCGTGGGAATCGTGCCGCTCACCGGTTTCCAGCCGCCCGGTCCTCGTGCGATCCCGAGTGACATGACCTACCTGCCCGCGCTCGGGCCACTCGGGCGCAGCGCGGCCGACCTCCGTGTCGCGTTGACGGCCACAGCCGGCCCCGAAGGTGCGGCCGCCAACGCCTACACCTGGAGACTCGCCACCGCCCGCCACAGCCGGCTGGACGAGTTCCGTTTCGGCGTGGTGCTCGACAGCTCCCAGGCACCGGTCACCAGCGAGGTCGGTGCGGCCCTGTCCGATGCGGTCGACGCCCTCGCAGGAGCCGGCGTCGAGATCGTCGAGGGATGGCCCGAGGGGATCGACCCCGCCGGGGTGGCCGAGTCGTTCGGTTTCCACCTCGGCCTGTTCTTCGCGTACCAGCAGGCCGAGCAAGCCACAGGGACCCTGGCAGCAGCCCTCGACCACGAACGCCACCGGATGGCCACCCGTGCCGCCTGGAATCGCTACTTCAACCAGGCCGACGCATTCTTGTGCCCGACCAACTTCACCGCGGCCTTCCCGCACGACTCGCGACCCTTCGAGCAGCGCACCGTCCCCACGTCAGACGGCGAACAGCCCTACACCGACCAGCCGTTCTGGATCTCTCACGCATCCCTGCCCGGGCTGCCGGCGCTCACCGCCCCGATCGGCACCACCGCCGATGGGATCCCCGTCGGCGCACAGATCATCGGGCCGCTGTACGAAGACGACACCCCCCTCACCTTCGCGGAGCTCCTCGCTGACGAGATCGGCGGATACCAGCGACCGCCAGGCCTGCAGTGACCGTCGAGGCGATCGCCACCGAATGATGAGCACCGGGAGCGGGATCGATCGGCGGCCCGTGTTGCTGTTGTCGGGCCTGTTCCTCCTCGGGGTCCTCGGTGGTCTGGTCGAGCTGGTCACCGACCAGGACGAGACCAGCACCAGAGCCAGCGTGGCAACGGCGAACTGGGTGCACGTCGGTCTTGCCCTTGCGCTGGTCGTGATGCTGGTCGCCGGCTACCGACGGGATCCGCGAGGGCTCGCGGCCTTCCTCAGGCGCCCCGTGAGCGCCGAGGGCTGGGCGTCGCTTCTCAACGGGTTGGTCAGCTTGCCCCTGCTGGTCTGGGAGCTCGTGTTGGTCCTGACCTGGCGACCGGCCCGGATCGCATCGACGGAGGACTGGCGTGGTCGACGCATCCTCGGGATCGAGACGAGTTGCCACGACCGCCGGACGTCCTCGGTGCGGGCGCGACGCGTGGTGGTTGGAGC